>Ga0315903_10003901_pt1 | contig 20330 bp, 21 predicted proteins | sample LakEriMetagenome_7_FD_203524 | JGI IMG/M metagenome (GOLD analysis project Ga0315903, IMG submission 203524) | Freshwater fungal communities from buoy surface, Lake Erie, Ohio, United States - Buoy 2 MA119 | ecosystem: Environmental > Aquatic > Freshwater > Lake | place: USA: Lake Erie, Ohio... | reverse complement strand
ACTCTATTCAGAGCTATCGATACTATCCCAGCAGTTAAGAAAAAAGCAGACTGGGCTTTGAAGTGGGTTAAATCACCACACTTCCAGGAGAGATTAATTGCTTTTGCTGCAGTAGAGGGCATCTTCTTTTCTGGCTCATTCTGTTCCATCTTCTGGTTAAAGAAAAGAGGGCTTATGCCTGGCCTTTCTTTCTCCAATGAATTGATCTCTAGAGACGAAGGCATGCACTGCGATTTCGCAGTACACTTGCACAACAATCACATCATGAATAAGGTTTCTCCCGAGAGAATTAAGGAGATCCTAACCAGTGCATTAGAGATTGAGAAAGAGTTCATTACCGAATCCCTACCAGTTAGACTCATCGGAATGAACGCTGATCTAATGAAGCAGTACTTGGAGTTTGTTACAGATCGATTGCTTGTTGATCTTGGCTGCTCAAAAGTTTACAATGTTGAAAACCCATTTGATTTCATGGCTAATATCGCACTTCAGGGCAAGACAAACTTCTTTGAAAAGAGAGTTGGTGAATACCAGAAGGCTGGTATTATGAACAAGAACGAGGATGACCCATTCGGATTTGACGCCGATTTTTAAAAATAAGTTAAGTATAATATGCACGTAATTAAGAGAGATGGTTCCAAGGAGCCAGTAAGATTTGAGAAAGTTTCTAATAGAATTAGAAAGATGACCTATGGTCTAAATCAGGACCTAGTTGATCCAGTTGGTATTTCGCAGAAGGTGATTGCTGGTATCTATGATGGTATCTCAACCCAAGAGTTGGATACTCTAGCAGCTGAGACCGCTGCCTCCATGATTCCCAAACACCCTGATCACTCTATCCTAGCATCTAGGATTGCAGTTTCAAGATTGCACAAAACAACTAAAAAGAAATTCTCGGATACTATTCAGGAGCTCTATGATTACGTGGATCCAGCTACAGGTAAGCCAGCTGGAATGATAAGCGATGGTACTTATAATGCTGTGATGAGCAATAAAAACAAATTGGACAGCGCAGTGCTTCACGAGAGAGATTTTGATTTCGAATACTTTGGATTCAAGACTTTGGAGAAGAGTTACCTATTAAAAATGAATGGTGAGGTTGCAGAAACACCACAGCACATGTATATGCGTGTTGCAGTTGGTATTTGGGGCGAGGACATAAAGAATGTGATTAAGACGTATGAGCTTCTTTCCAACCACATGATGACGCATGCAACCCCAACTCTTTTCAACTCTGGAACTAAGAAACCCCAATTGTCTTCCTGCTTCTTGTTAATGATGGACGATGACTCCATCCCAGGAATCTATAAGACACTTTCTGATGTTGCTGTGATCTCTCAGAACGCTGGAGGTATTGGTTTGGCAATTCACAACATCAGAAGTACCGGCTCCTATATTAAAGGCACAAACGGAACTTCCAATGGTATTATCCCGATGTTGAAAGTGTTTAACGAAACTGCAAGATACGTTGATCAAGGAGGTGGACGCAGAAAAGGTTCTTTTGCCATTTATATGGAGCCATGGCATGCAGACATTGAGGACTTCTTGGATCTCAGAAAGAACACAGGTAAAGAGGAAAGAAGAGCTAGAGATCTATTCTTAGCACTTTGGACCCCTGATATCTTTATGAAGAGAGTGAAAGAAAATGGAGACTGGTCTCTTTTCTCACCTTCTGACGTAGAGGGAATTTGGGAACTTTATGGTGATGCTTTTGATCAGGCTTATCTGGAAGCTGAGCAAGCTGGTAAGGCCAAAAAGACTGTTAAAGCTAGAGATCTTTGGGCTAAAATCATAGAGTCTCAAATTGAGACCGGAACTCCTTATATTCTCTATAAGGACCACGCCAATAAGAAGTCCAACCAGAAGAACATCGGTACAATCAAGAGTTCTAATCTTTGCACCGAAATTATGGAGGTGACATCTAAGGAAGAACAGGCAGTTTGTAACTTAGCCTCTATTCCTGTTAATAAATTCTTAAAGTCCACTGACGCTAGAACTTCTAAACTAATGAGAGGTAAGTGTGAGGTTGATCACGAGGAACTATACAAGGTGGCATATCAGACAACTCTTAATCTTAATCAGGTGATCGATGTGAACTACTATCCAACCGAGGAGACTAAGAGATCCAATATGAAACACCGTCCTATTGGAATTGGTATTCAAGGTCTGGCTGATCTATATGCTATCATGGGAATTGGCTTCACCTCTGATGAAGCTAGAAAGATCAACTCGGATATTTTCGAGACCATCTACTTTGCTTCCTGCACAGCATCTAAGGATCTAGCAAAAGCAAACGGCCCTTATGAAACATTTGAGGGCTCACCAATCAGTCAGGGTGAATTCCAATTTAACCTATGGGGATTTAAAGACGAGGATCTATCTGGCAGATGGGATTGGGGCAAATTAAGAAAGGATGTTATGAAGCACGGAGTTAGAAACTCCCTATTGTTAGCTCCTATGCCTACAGCTTCAACAGCTCAGATTATGGGTAACAACGAGGCATTCGAGCCATTCACTTCCAATATCTACACAAGAAGAACACTATCAGGTGAATTCGTAGTTGTTAATAAGCACTTGGTAAAGGACCTTATTAATTTGGGAATGTGGAACGAGGACATCAAGAACCTTATCATTATCCACAAAGGATCTATTCAAAACATCCCTGGTATTCCAGATGATGTTAAAGAGGTTTATAAAACAGTTTGGGAGATCAAGCAAAAGGATCTATTGGATATGTCAGCAGACAGGGGAAGATTCATTTGCCAGTCACAGTCTATGAACTTGTTCATTGAGGGGGTAAATGCTGCTAAATTAACAGCTGCCCACTTCCACAGCTGGGAGATTGGATTAAAAACTGGTATGTACTATCTCAGAACCAAAGCTGCTGCTGATGCACTATCTGGTTTGGGTGTGGATCTTTCTAAATACAAGGACAACAAAGTGGAAACTGTAAACGCTCCGGTGATTGAGAAACCACAAACATATGAGGCGAAAAGAGTAGTAACTACTCTTCCTGAAGAAATGCTTTCCAATGAGCTAGCTGAGCAAGCGGCTAAATTGGTTTCCGATATGACATGTTCTTTGGATAACCCAGATGAGTGTATTGCTTGTGGATCTTAATAGGAAGAAAGATAAATAGGGTATGACTTCTACTATTAAAAGATTTTGCGACTTTATAAACGAAAGGGTTATTCCGGATAAGCAGGGTGAAATCCTAGTCTTACTTGGGCCTCCTGGTTCAGGTAAGGGTACCCTATCTAAAAAGCTTGTTGATGAATATGGCTTTCAGCACATTTCGACCGGTGACCTGATAAGAAAATCTGATGATGAGGAGTTAAAGAAAACAATCGCTGGTGGTAACATGATATCAGATAGCGATATTAGAAAGATGGTAGTGAAAGAGCTTAATACCCTAGATCTAGAGAAAGGAATAATCTTCGACGGATATCCAAGAAACATCAAACAGGCCAAGGCACTAAATAGAATGCTTGGCAAGAGAGGCGTTGGTTTAAACCACGCAGTCTTTCTAGATTTGCCAGAGGATATAGCAAAAGAAAGACTTGTTAAGCGAGCAGAGGAAGAGGGAAGAGAGGATGATGCTAGCATGGATTCAATTGACAAAAGATTTTCAGAATACACAGAAAAAACAATACCTCTTATTGATTCTTTTAGAAAAAGTAGGAAGTTAATCACCATAGACGCCGAGAAAGGAAGAACAGGTGTTTTAGAACAAGTAGTTGAATCCCTAGGGCTTAAAAAGCCTTAATACCGCCTTTAATGATTTCAGAATCTGGTAAAGATTTCGTAGAGTCTCTCAGAAAAAGAATAGAGGAGCATAATCTCAAAAAGAACGCTGATTATGCCCTTCTCGATCAGAGCTTGATGATTATCCTAGATAATCTAAAGAGCCATGAGGAGTTTACGATAGGCGGGATAAAAAACTACAAAACCGAAAGCTTCTCGTCTTTCATAGATTTCAAGTCTAATGATTTCGATTCTTTCCTCGATCAGATGAAAGAGTTCTTAAAAGAGATTGATCCTAAGTACAAAGGCATAGATCTAGATGATCTCAAAGTTTTCAGGGTCAATATGATTGGTCTGGAAAAAATTTCAGGTAAGAAAAACAATGCTCTTATCATAGAGCTCTATAGAAAGAACTCGTCTGTTGTCAGGATGAGGATTATTTGGCCCAAGAACATGGCACACTGCGGAAGGATCCATAGGAAGAATAAAAAGTGGGTCACTTGGTTTTGGGATGGAGATCTCAAGAAGATCATCCTAGATAGAATTGACCCTTTCCTTGAGAACATAGAATTCCTGGGTACTTTGGACGGAGAAGAGTTTAGAATAATGACAGAACTCGATCAATCCGGTTTTAATTATGAAATTTTATCTTTCGAAAAACTATAATATAGATTAAGCAAAAGTATGGCAAAAAAGAAGAAAAAGAAGGGTCCAACCCCTCCTAGAAAACCCAATGTTATTAAACAAGAAACAAAACAAATATCACCGCAAATGGACTCTAAAATCGTTGGCTTAAGCCAGGTAAAAAAACAGGAAGTTGAAATCTGCCTCGTTATGATAGTTAAGGATGAGGCTAACAATATTAAGGATTGCCTTAGTAAAGTAGCACCGTACATCAACTACTGGGTAATTGTTGATACTGGATCTAAAGACAACACTATCGAGGTCATCAAAAATACGATGGAGGAATTTGATATTCCTGGCGAACTTCACGAAAGACCTTGGGTTAACTTCGAGGTTAACAGAACAGAGAGTCTTGAGCTTGCAAAAGGAAAGTGTGACTACCGCTGGATTATAGACGCTGATGACACATTCGAAGTTGAGCAGTTTGGATTTAATCCTTTTGCTTATGTCGATAAGACTATGGACACTTATCAGATTACATACCGATTGAATAGCTTGCAATATCACAGAGCTCAGATCGTTAGATCAGACCAGCCTTGGGTTTATAAAGGAGTTCTTCACGAGTATCTCCACTGTGATCTTCCCAATCTAAAGAGCGCTATTCTTCCGGGATGTTTTGTTAAAGCTGATATTAGCCCTTTAAAGAGAGCTGCTAGTCTACAGGAGAAATATGCTAACGACGCTAAGATCCTTGAGAAAGCTCTGGTTGACGAGCCAAACAACACAAGATACATGTTCTATCTTGCTCAGAGTTACCGTGATTCCGATCAGTATGAGAAAGCTTTGGATTCTTATATTGTTAGAGCTAATGCCGGTGAGTGGGACGAGGAAGTTTACTATTCCTGGTACATGGTAGCCAAGATCATGGAGAAAATGAACAGACCAGCTGAGGAGGTCATTGCAGCTTATTCAAAAGCTTGGGAGTATAGACCACAAAGATTGGAAGCTGTATTCCACGTTATGAGAAAGCTCAGAGAGCAGAATAGATTCGTTCTAGCCTTCACTTATGGCGAGATGGCTATCAAAACCCCAGGAACTAAGGACATCCTTTTCGTAGAACCTGAGATTTGGCAGTGGAGATTGATCGATGAGTATTCTATCGCAGCTTACTATATAGGGCATCCGGAAATAGCTTACGAGAAAACATTGGCTATAGTTAATAGTAAGGCCGTATTCTCTACGATCCATCCGCAGGAGCAGGAGAGATTGAAAAAGAACCTGAACTTCTATAAGGAAGGAATGGAGAGAGCTAAAAAATCACCTAAGCAGTGAGATTTTTATTTTACCGAGATATATAAAGAAAAAATTGTTAGATGAAGTACATAAAAATATATGAATCTTTCTTGGATCAGAGCGCATCAAACGTAGATAGCGGAGCTATCCCGGTTTTTGATGACATGGAGTTTAGTAGAAGCGGTGGAAAACCAGAGGAATTTATATCAATTAAAAGAGTAATTAAATACGTTGCTGATTTGCTAGAGAGAAAAGAGCAAGGTGAATTTGAGTCAGTCAATGTGGTTGCTATAATGCCGTACTCAGGTAAGAGAACTCCAAAATGGGTTAGAGATATGGTCTATCAGGAGAGGAAGAAATTGGTATTAAAAAGACTTAGAGAAGCTGGTTCTAAAGTAACCAATCCAGCTCCATCCGATATAGAAAGAGAGCCGTTTAAAGGTGAACTATCCATAGACTCCGAATATGAAGTGGTTGGAATAGAAGGAGACATGCTAGTTACTTATCCAATTAGCATTTACAACGAGATTTTCGAAAATGAAATGCCTCCTGTAACTGATGCTATGTCAGGTGAGGGCGATAAAATTGATCCTAAAGAGTACTATAGAACTCTGATCCACCCAGAAAACGTTGAAGAAATACACTACACCTAATACTTAACAATCAAACCCAATTAGAATGCCCGGATAAAACCGGGCATTTTTATTTTAATGGAGATTTTTCCAATTTCAGATCTATAATACCTAAATAGAGATACAATCTTGTTTTTATATGAGTAAGAGTAATAATCAATCTAAGGCCAGTAAGGAGATTCAGGTTCTAAACGACTTTGAACACATCCTGGCCAGGCCAACAATCTATGTTGGCAGCGTAAAAGGATCCGAAGAGCAGGTTCCGGTACTTAATGACCACGGCAGCATTAGTTCTAAACCTAAAATGATTTCTGTTGGTATGTACAAGTTATTCGATGAGGTTTTTTCCAACTGCGTCGATGAAGCCAAGAGAATGAAGACAACAATGGATAGCATAACCATTGAAATCGATAGTTCGACCAATATGGTTTCCATCAAAGACTCCGGAGAGGGATTCTTAAATGGATCTAAGAAGAATCAAAAAAGCGGATTATCCAACGTTGAAACAGCGGTCTCTATGCTTAGAGCTGGCTCCAATTTTAATAACGATAGCATAGAGGAATCTTTGATTGGGACTAACGGAATGGGAGTCAGTCTTGTGAATGCTCTGTCTATAGTCTTTGAAATTGAAACGTCCAATTCTAAGGAAACTTACAGTCAGAGATGGGAGAATTTCATTGCATCAAAGCCGGAAGTTAAATCGAACAGAGGTAAAACAGGAACTAGAGTTAGCTTTATTCCAAGGAAAGAGATCTTCGATGGAATTAAATGGGACTATCAGATTCTAAAATCTACCCTTTCGCTAAAGAAGAGGGTTTTGGAAACAGAGAGCAAGACATCAGGAATAAGAATAGATTTCATCTGGGACGGGAAGAAGGAGGAGATCCTATCATCTTTGAAACCTGACTACTCCTTTAAATCTAACATAGGCGAGATGCTCATCTGGAAGAAGAGTGAAAATAGCGGAACATTCTCTTTTGTGAACTCAGCTATTTGTACAGGAATCCACCAGAAGATCGTGATGGATCAGATAAACAATGAGCTTGGAGATTCACTTGGACATCACTTCTACGATCATTTAATTATACTTAATCTTCCACCGGGTATAGTTCGATTTGGTGATCAAAATAAAACCAAGTTTGTAAGCAGAAGAGAAGATGTCGAAGGCATCATTCTTAGAAGTATGGAGCCAGGGATACTAAAGTTCTTCAAGTCAGATTGCTTTAAGGAGATCAAAAAGTTAGTCGATGATAGAAAGAGAGACTCTGAGATTAAGAAGATCAGAAAGGAGAAGAAGAACGTGAAGCTGAAGTTCTCCCATAAATACTTTCCACCGACATCAAACAAAGCTGAGAATCTTTTTATAGTGGAAGGACTAAGCGCTATGGGATCAATACTACAGAAAAGAGATCCTAAGAAAGACGGGGTGTACGCACTAAAGGGAAAGATTAAAAATGCTAGATCGCTGGAAGATCTTTCCGGAAACAGAGAGATAATCGAGCTTATGCAGATCCTAAACCTAGACCCTGAGGATAATAAATCAGAGGGACAATTTAAGAATGTGGTTATATCTACGGATCAGGATCCGGACGGCTCACATATAACCAGTCTTTTGATAAATCTGTTCTATCTGTGGTTCCCATGGGTAGTGCAAGAAAATCGTCTGTATATTCTGGAGACACCCCTAGTTACCACGGGTGAGAGATCCAAAAAGTACTATTACTCTCTGGAGGAATTCAAAAAAGAAGCTTCCAAGGAGAATCTTAGAAACGTCAGATATCTAAAAGGACTTGGATCACTATCTCTGGATGACTGGGATTATGTGATGAAGAACAGAAGAATAATCAGCATAACTGAGGATAAGAAGTCCGCAGCTAGTTTAGAAATGGCTTTTGGTAAGTCATCGGAGTCCAGAAAGAAGTGGTTGTCCCAAATGTGATATGGAAATAAACAAGCCAACTTTAGAGAGAAGCATGATAGGAGATCCTGAAGGGATTAACCGGGTTAGAAGAAATTACGCTAAGGAAGAGCTCGTTCACTATCATCTGAGAGATGCTGGATCTAAAACTTTAAGAGACAAGGAGGTCTTAGTTCACCTTGACTCTTTCTGTGTTGGAGACACTATATGTTTTGCTAGCTTCCTGGAGACCTTCGTAAACTACCACGGGACTAAGAAAATATACGTCACAACATTTTTCCCTGAGTTTTTCGAATCTGATGATGAGAGGATCCAATTTGTCCCAGCGAACAGTAATTCGTTCATCGAGGCAGACTGCCACGTCAATGTTGGATATGACAAGGATAATCTGCACCACACTCTAGGTGGGTTATTCTACGCAACTAGAGATTCCATGAGAATACCACATAGTCTAAATCCTGGAAGATCATTTATGAAAAAGAAGGATGCCAGAAGACAACCTAGAAAGATAGTGATAGCACCAGAATCCCTTAAAAAGATAGCCAGATGGGATTTCCCTAATGGCTGGCAGACAGTTGTTGATCACTTCATTCAAAGAGGATATCAGATCTATAATGTCTCTTTTGAGGATTACATTAAGCTCGATGGCGTCATAAACTATAACGGTTTTACCGATATAAATGTCTCACTTGGGCACATATTAGAATCTGCAGTTTTTGTTGGTCTGTCATCAGGATTAGCTTGGATGTCTTGGGCATATTCAATACCAACCGTTATGATTTCAGGATTCACCAAGAATCACAACGAGTTCCCCTGCTACAGAGTAAGTAACTCAATCGGTTGCAATGGTTGTTTTAATATAGTGCCTCAGGTTTTAAATTCCTGTCCAATCTTTTACGGAACGGAAAGACAGAACGAGTGCCATAGATCTTTTATTACGCCAGCGATGGTTATAGAAAAAATAGAGCAGGCCTTAATTGAAAATCCAGTTTCTTTGTCTGATGATCGGGGTAACAACGGGATTTTTTATTAAATTTGTGTCATGGAAAGAAGATTAGGATACTGCTGTATAAATCTCTCGTTAGCGGAGAGAAAGGTCTCAACAAACCGAGGCATGGTTAAAAAAACTTTTGAGGAAAAAGGATTACCATATGTTTCTAGCTTAGCTCTGGAAAACGTGAAAGATCTATTCAAGATTCTAGAATGGAATAGCCAGAACGGGATAAGGATGTATAGAATGAGCTCTGATATGTTTCCCTGGTGCTCAGAGTATGAAATATCAGATCTTCCCGATTTCGAGGAGATTGCTATTAAGCTTAAATTCTGTGGCGATCTAGCTAAAACAACGGATCAGAGAATAACTTTCCATCCATCACCTTATTGTGTCATAGCTTCTGAACGTGAGGATGTGGTTAAGAAGTCGATAAAAGAACTTAGACAGCACGCCGAGATAATGGATCTAATGGGTTTTGAAGAATCGCACTTCTATCCGATCAATATCCACATCAACACAACCAAGCCATCTAAAGAGGAAGCAGCCGATAGATTCTGCAAGGCATATCTAGATTTACCAGAGAATGTAAAGAGAAGATTGGTTGTAGAGGTCGATGACAAAAAGTCACAATTCACCTCTCATGATTTATACCATTTTGTCCACAAAAAGGTGGGGATCCCCATCACTTTTGACTACTTGCATAACTTTTGCAATCCACCAGAAGAGATGACTGAGAAACAAAGCTTAGAATTGTGTTTATCAACTTGGCCAGATGGGATAGCGGCAATTACCCACTATTCGGATTCCAAAAGGTTACATGAGGACTCTAGTGCCAAGGATCTTGCACACACAGATTGGATATATGGTAATGTCGAAACCTATGATGGAAACCATGATATAGAATTTGAAGTGAAGCAGAAAGACCTAGCTTTGCTTAGATACATCAAAAAAAATAATTTTTACTAATATGACTGACAGAATTGAAGAAATGCAAGAGTCAATGGATTCTTTTAATAAAATGATAGAAGACAACGGGGGAGTTATCAAGGGTGTTAAATACAACCAGGACACTGAGATAGAGGTGGCAGTAAGAGCACTTTACTTGAAAGAAGAGTTTGGTGAAGAAAGGTTTGCTGCTTTTCTAGAAAAATTCGGAAGCGAATACGATTTAAAAGACGCTTCCATCCTAGATAATTCCAAGTGGAATGAGATCCTAGGACACTTCAAAAATATATAATTTCTATGATGAGCGGTGAATTCGAGGGTGGACATCCTCAGTCTTATATTCTCAGCAGATACATCAGAAGATCTATACATGACCTTTTTCTTGATGTTTTAAGAAGGCAGCCTAAAGAACTTGGCTACATCTTTAACACCAAAGAAGATATAAAGGAGTTCTGCAGGAGAATGATTAAATACTGGGAGGCAGAGGAGGAATACGAGATATGTTCGGAAATCCAGGACCTTTGCAAGAAGTATATCCAAAAGTGGGGTAGAAGAAAGAAAAATGAAACAGAAAAAGAGAGTGCTGAATTAGCGCAGATCTTTAAATATGCCAAATAAATTTAATGACTAACAATTACTACACAATCCTTGGGGTAAAATCTGACGCTAGCCAAGAGGAGATAAAAAAGGCATATCGAAGCTTAGCCATAAAATACCATCCCGATAAGAACAATGGCGACCCAGAGTCTGAAAAAAAGTTTAAGGAGGTTTCCGAAGCTTATGAGGTTTTGTCAGATCCACAGAAAAGAAGCCAATATGATAATCCTAGACAGTCTAACGGATTTGGTGGGTTCAACTGGGACTTTTCAAACAACCCATTTCAGACTGGAGATTTCAGCTCCTTCTTCAATGGAAACAGGAATGGGCATCCTCACACAAGTAGAGGCAAAAACATTTCAATTACCATTTCTCTAACTCTGGAGGAAATCATATCGGGAGTGGATAAGAAAGTAAAGCTATCTAGAAGAGACTCTTGTAAGCTGTGTTCAGGCACGGGAGCAAAAGACGGGCAGTTGGAGACTTGCCACACCTGTCACGGTAGAGGTGTAATAGATAAGATGACCAGAACCCCATTTGGTGCTATCAGCCAGCAGCACACATGTCACGTCTGTTATGGGGTTGGAAGCTTAACTAAGAACCCATGTAACCAATGTACAGGTAGCGGAACAATAAAAATTCAGGATGAAATAGGCATAGCAATCCCAAAGGGATCCGTTAGTGGTATGAGTTTTATTGTTGCAGGGAAGGGAGATATGGCCAAGTCACCATGCATACCTGGAGATCTTGTTGTTAATATCAGGGAAGAGGATCATCCGGTCTATAAAAGAGACGGAATTAATCTAGTCTGCGAGAAGTTCATCTCCTTTAAAGAGGCCTGCTTGGGAACCGAGGTTTCTATACCTAGCTTGAGAGATGGCTTTTTTAATATTAAGATTCCTGCTGGCTCCCAGCCTGGTAAGATATTTAGAATGCAGGGTAAGGGTATTCCTGAATTCAATGGATTTATGAGCGGGGATATTCTCATGAAAATGAACGTAAGGGTCCCAGATTCTCTATCAGAAGAGCAGAGAATTGAACTTGAAAAATTTGAAAAAATATTTGAATAATGGTAATGAACGTTTTGCTTTTTCTGACGATCTCTTTTTCTTTTAACTACCTTTTTGTGACGTCTAGGCTTCTTGCTGGATTTAGAAATTGGTTTGTAGTTAAGATCCCATTAATAGGAGATTTTCTCACGTGCCTTCAGTGTGTTGGGTTTTGGAGCGGGGTATTATTTTATTCGCTGTCTAAATTCTTCGGAGTGAAAAGCGGGGTGGAGATTGGACTTTTTTCAGACCTTGTCTTTATTGACGTTTTTATCTACTCCTCTTTGGCCTCGATATTTTCTGTTGTTTGTAACTCAGTAATAGTTTTCCTAAATTCCTGGAGATAAATATCATATGGAAAAAGAAGAAAAAATCGAGAAAGTAATAGAGAGCTTCTCACAGTTCTTAATGGAGAACGAAAAGGGTGAGGATAAGAAAGAGACTAGCGATGATGCGAAAGATCGTGGATTAGAGAAGAGCTACGATGAATTATCTGAAGAATTCTCTGATATCACAATTGAATATCCTAAAGAGCCAGTTTCAGCTAAGGGTAATCCTGCTAGCGCTATTAAAATCTTAGCGGAGCTAAATAATGAGATAGAGAAAAATTTTATAGAGGAGACCAAAGAGGAATCTAAAGAGGGAGCTGAAAAACCCGAATCCTCCGATAAAATAGATACATCTAAATCAGACCAAGAAACACCATTCGGTAATCTGGGTAACTTGGTAACCAATCTTGCTAAATGGATCAGCGGTGGCGATGATCTCAATTCCAGCAGGGACGACTTTGATCCACAAAAGGAAGTCTATTGGACCGGATTAGCTACTGATCAGGAAGAGGCGGATGCCATGAAAGCTTCGAGTGATCAAGAGCGTAAAGATTCTATAAAGACATACATCGGACTGGATGTTGATGCTGATTCAGATAAAGGAGCTGCAAAATCCGCTGCTAATAAGGATTCAGCTAAAAAAATAGTTGTGCCACCTGCACTTGCAAAGATCTATGACGTTTTTCCAAATGGTGGAGTTAATAGGCTAAACCAGGAGGAGTTCGCTAAATCAAATATAGATAGACTGGAGAAAAATGAAACCTTCAAAGAGGCTGCTAAAGAGATAGAAAAATATTCTCTGCCTAAGTATGATACTTTAGCTCCTGATAAGTCTTTTTATGGAAGTGATTTCTATAAGTCAATTTGTGAGGACCTTGGCATTGGTGATAAAAACGGTGGATCTAAATTTTTAAGTGGGATCAGATCAATGGGTGTAGGAAAAAATATAGGTAAGGTCTTTGATGGATCACCAACTATCATCTTCGTTAGGCCAACCAAAAAAGTGAAAAACAAGTATAAGAATTCATTCTCTGATATAGCTTTTTTCGTTTACAAAGATGATGATGGATTTAAAATTGATGCTATGATGGCCTCATCCACACCATCTCCTTCCTTTATGAACAAAGCATGGAGGAATTCAATTTCTGCAAAAATAGGTTTAAAGAGCATAAACTACCAGGATACTTTTATACTAAGAAAGGCAATTTTTCCTGAATTCAAGGTAGACGCTGAGAGTAAGAAGAGCAAATTCTACGGTACACCTATTATAACTTCGACCAAGGAAATTACCAATCTAGGTAACCTTAACATGAAATCTAGTGAATCATGTGAGATCTATAGTTACAATCCACCAAGAACAACCAAGGCTAGGATAAGAGCTAGCATTTGCCCGTCTCTCCCTGGTGGCGGTACCTCTCAGTTTCTGGATGCAACAACCTCTGGTGATTTAATTATACAAGATTATGCTCAATATGAGAAGCTTGTAGAAAAGATCTCAGGACTTGGTAAATCTGTAAGAGTGGTAATTCTAGAATCTATAGAAGGAGCCTAAATCTGAATCCGTAAGGAACTAAATTACTCACCTCCTCTATAAAAACTAAAAAAGAGGTGAGAAATTTAAGTATTACAGAGCAGATCAACACTCAATACAGGGAGTATGCTCTATATGTTCTACAAAGCAGAGGCATACCCAATTTCTATGATTTTCTAACTCCGGTTCAGAGACTAATCATTCTAAACTCTCCAAACAGATTCAATAAGACCGTTGGACTGGTTGGGGAGGTCATTAAAACGGGATTATACCATCACGGGGATTCATCTCTATCAGGTGCGATATCTAAACTGGCAAAACCATTCGGGTGCTCCCATCAGATACTTGACGGAGATGGATTCTTTGGATCTCCCGTTAACCCTTCACCATCAGCTCCAAGGTATACCTCGGTTAAAATCAATTCCAAGATAAGAGAGATCGTAGACAAGCATGTGGATCTAAATAAAACCAACGAGGAAGGATCCTATGATTGGATAAACGTCGAATTCCCAGTTGGCCTATTGACCCACATGATTGGTATAGCAGTGGGATATAGAACCAACATCCTACCAAGAAAGCTAGAGGATGTCCAGGAATACCTAGAAGGCCAACAGAAGCTGCTTAAGCCCTATTTCAGGGATTTCAATGGTAAGATAACCAAGTTCAAGAACGAAGAAAGCACATGGATGCTAGAGAGTGGATTTGAGGTGGATGAGAGTAAAAAGACAATTAGAATATTTGATTTGCCTCCTATCTTAAGGTACGACACCTTTATGATCAAATTGGAGTCTAAGCTTGAAAGCCTGGGATTTGATTACCGGATAGAAAACAGATCTCAAAGTAAATGTGATCTGACTGTGCAGATGAGATCAGTTGATTTGAACACGTTTAGAAGTGTTTGCGAGTCTATCTCTAGACTAACCAAGGTCATAGTTAAAGAAGATATCGTATTAGTTAAAGATGGATGCGTGATAGAATTTAATTCTGTTAAAGATTACCTGGACACATTTAGGATACATCTGGAGGAGGTTAGATTAAATAGATTGCTAAGAGATGCTATTGACTTATCGGATGAACTTGAATTCTTGGAGGCCAAGTTAAAGTTTATCAATTTCATGATAGCAAAGAAAAGAAGCAACTCTGAGATTATGGAATTCCTATCTGGTTACTCTCAAAAAATATCATCGAAGCTTCAAAGAATAGAAGCTATTAAGCTTAGCTCTGAAACAATTGAGGAAACGAAAAATCAAATAGCTGAGATAAAGAAAAAAATATCAGAGAATAGAAAACTGATAACCGAACAGAAATCTAAATTCAATAAAATAAAGAAAGAGATTAAAACTTCAGCTAAATCACTAGTTAAGAATTCTCTTTTTGAACCAACTCAAATAGACGGAATAGAAATCTTCAAACCCGCGGAAGAAGATTCTTTTTCAGAGGAATTTCAGGAAACAAGGGAATCTTTTGAGGAATAACCAGTAGAAAATTAAAATTCAAATAAAATGATAAGACTTAGAATCACAAGCACATCCAACTTAATAAATTTCTTAAAGAGACTAAAGACTGTAGATCGCAGCGTTCTTTTGGAATTGGACTCAAAAAAAATCTTTTCAAAAGTTCACACGCCAGATAAATCTGTAATGAAATTTGCCTCCCTAGATTTCTCTGATGTTTTAGAAGGAGAAATAGAGTGGAAGAGCGTTCTTAAAAAAGGAACAACCGACGAGAGAGTTAAAATAGGAATTATAGAGGTTGGTAAAGCAATTGATTGTTTCAAGCACTTCAGACCAGAAGAGGATGTTTTCCTTGAAATTGAAACAGATATTCTAGATGGTTCTTGTGTTGCTACTCAGATTAAGTTGGTTTCCAATTCTCTTTACATCAATCTAAGATGTGCAGATTTATCCTTGCTTTCTTATGTTGAAGATAACATCCTAGAAATGGTTCACTCCAAAGAGGGATATTCAGCTAAGTTTAAAATCTATCAATCCGATTTCTCCTCTATTGTTTCCCTATGTGGCTTAGAGTCAAATTCAGAAGAGCTTTTGACACTGGATGTAATGGCAGGATCTGTTAGAGCTAAAGGCGATTCTTTCAATTACAAAATCAATATAGGATCGGATTCTATAGAAACCCCGGATGGTGATTGTCGTTCTCCGATCTACAAAAATCAGCTTTCCTATATGGAGTCTGAAACATGTGAGTGCTACGTCTTTGAAAACAGATTAGTTCTATTCTCTGAGCAAAGCAATACATCCATTGCAATTGGTGTTGTGGTTAAGTAATATAAAATGGAAGGATAAAAATGACAGAATTAGAAATAGAGGAAATCAAGAACAAGATAGCTGAGCTTACCTCGCTTAAGAATGAGCTTAAGAACGAGGAGCAAGCTATTAAGTTGACGATGAATTCCATCTATGGAGCGGTAGGTAACAGCTTCTTCGTTTGCTTCAATACTGAGGTTGCGGAAGCTGTTACTTTACAAGGTCAGGATATGATCAAGTTTTCCGAGAAGATAGTTAACAAGTATTTTCAGGAACATTGGCACCTTGACACCGAGCTCCACGAGAAGCTTGGTATCACCAGTGTTAGAAAGATCCACAAGCCTCTGGTCATTTATTCAGATACAGATTCGAACTACGTTACTTTCCAGGAAGTTGTTGCCTCGTGCAATTATCCAGGAGATCCAAAGGAATTGATCCTTAAAATCAACGAGTACAGATTTAAAGGCTACCTTGAAAACTGTTTTGAGATTTACGCTAAAAAATGGGGAACCGAAAACAGACAGGACTTCGAAATGGAAACCCTGGCTAGAAACGGAATATTCCTCGGTAAGAAAAAATATGTTACTAATCTAATTTACGAGGATGGCGTACATATAGAATCTCTGACTCGATTAAAGATCACCGGTGTAGAGATGGTAAAAGGTGGAACACCTCCATTCGTTAGAGAGAATCTTAACTACTTAACCAAGTTCATATTCTCAAAAGGTAAAGACTTCGACATCCGTGAGTTCGTAATGGAACTTAAGAGAATAAAGAAGGAGTTTAAGATGCAAGAGCCACAGAATGTCTCTGCAGCCCTATCCATCAACAACTACGAGAAGTTCATTATAAACGACACCACCAAATTTGAGGTTGGTAAAGGTTGTCCAATTCACGTTAGAGCTAGTGGGTACCATAACTACCTGCTTAACAATTCAAAATACAAAGACAAATACGCTCTTATTAGAAGCTCCGATAAGATAAACTTCTACTTTGTTAAGATTAAAAAAGAGACTGATAATAACGTATTTGGTTTCTTACAGGGTAACTATCCCAGCGAGTTTGCTCCTCCCTTGGACTATGATGAGCAATTCACAAAGACGATTCTTGATCCGATAAATAGATTCATTGAAGCTATGGGTCACAACCCGGTCAGTCCTAATCTATTCATGATAAACGCACTTTTTTGATTATGAGTTTTAATAAAAGAATAGTACCAGATTTTGAAGTTCTAGAAAAAATCAGAGAGGAGGTTGGCAACGACCTGGAATTTATTAAAAGAGTGGTTGGCAATTCAGACTGCCTAATAGGTGATTCAAGATCAATTAGCTTAATAAGAGAAATAGAAGAATCTTTACAGGGATGAGTGCTAACGTCTTGATAGAAGGAATGGATCCGGAGGATGTTGACATCTACAGAAGGATCATAGACATGGAGCATTCCGTGATAATGAAAGATGTTGAGACCTTTGTGAGATTTGAAGGTGCCACAGATATTCAGAAAGTTTCCAGACTTCAACACATAATGGATTTCTACATTCTGGACGAGAGGGATCCAGGGATCATATCTGACATCTCTAAAATAATAGATATAGTCAGTATAAAAAATCTAAAGTCTAAAAATATTTAGGCTTTCTCTATCCGATATATAAAGAAAACATTTTCAGCATGCTTTTAAACGAAAGGCTAGTAAGCTTCGGTAATTTCATTAATGAGTCAGAGAACAACACCAATGTAAAAGTTGTTGTTTTATCAGGTACAGCCAAGCCAAGTAAAACATCCAAACAGTTTGCCTCTGTTTGTAAAGATAGAGGTATAGAGTGTTACGTAGTGGATGTTAATAATTCTAGGATATCAAAACTCTATAAAGGCCACGTAATAGAAAACACTGTTACGGGTAAAAAAGTACAGATTGATCCTAATACAACAGCGATCATTCCAAGAAGAGGCGTGATAAACAACTCACACACAATTTCCTTTATGGAAACACTTCAGGATAGCAGATATTTTTGTGTAAATGATATAGAGGCTATTCTTACCTGTGAGAATAAATTTACAACCTCACAAATCCTAGAGGATAACGATTTGCCTGTTCCTAAGTATGCCCTAGTTTCCGATGAGAAGTCTTTGGAAGCTTCTGTTGAGGCAGTTGGTGGTGAATTTCCAATTGTTATGAAGCTTCTATCAGGATCACAGGGAATTGGAGTTTCTATAGTGGAATCCTACTCCTCTCTAAAGTCAGTTTACCAGACGATTAAGAAATTAGATCCGGACAGTGAGATATTGATTCAGGAAAAAATAAATTCCGAATTTGATCTCAGAATACAGGTTTTAGTTAAGAAGCTAAACGCTTTATATCCAGAAGACGACAACGCTACTATTTTGGGTGTGATGAGAAGAAATGCAATGGAGGGTGACTTTAGAACAAACTATTCTTTGGGAGGCACTGTTGAGAAATATGAGATAACTGAGGAACTTCAAGATCTTGCATTTAGAGCAGCCACTGCAGTTGGGTGTCACTGGTGTGGCGTTGATATTATGATCGACGAGAAATCAGGTAAGCCCTATATTCTCGAGGTGAATTCTTCACCCGGAACAGAAGGGATATCTAAAGTTATTGGAGCCCCTATTGCAGAAAAAGTTATAGACTATGTCGCCAAGAGATCAAATTGGGCGTTCTCTGATCTAGAAGTTGGTTACCTTGAGAACATCAAAATACCAGGAATTGGTAGAATGGTTGCTAAGCTAGACACCGGAAACGGAGCTAAGTCTTGTTCTATCCACGCAGACGAGATAGAAAAAATAGATGGCAATAAGATAAGATGGAAGATAGGCGATAAAGAATTTGTATCAGACCTTGCAGGTTTTTCCGAAGCTGAAGTTGGAGACGAGATTGATAAAAGACCCGTTATAAATTTGGACATCGAATTTAATGGTGTCAGAATTAAGAACGTCAAAGTGTCACCGGTGGACAGAAAAGAGAAAAGCACTCCATTTCTTATTAATAGAACATTCATGAAAAGAATGGGACTTATAGTTAATCCATATAAGGCTTTTGTTGTCACAAAGGAACCCAAGAAAGGTTATTCTGCTGCCAAGGCAAAGGGTAATCCATATGGAGGTATAACTTTCGAAACTGACGAGAAGAAGAAATAAAAGTGCTTCCCCAGTGGTTCTAAGATACTCCCAATTTATATCCGAAAAAAAAGATCCTTGCTGGAAGGGATACCGTCAGATTGGAACCAAATACAAGAAAGGTAGAAAAGTTCCAAGATGTGTTCCGGTCAATGAGTCAAGTCCTATGAGGGAAATCACACCAGACCAGAAAAGATGGCTGGATTCTTGCACAAGACCCAATTGGTATTTAAAATCCCAAGGTAAAAAACCATCTTGGGAATTGAATCCTCAAACTGGACTAGTTGATGTTCACGGTGATTTCATTTTATCAAAAACCGGTATTCGAGATTTTATGGGAATTGAATTTGGAGATGTGTTTGGGAATTTCTTTGCATCTTATAATAATTTGGAATCTTTAGAAGGAGCTCCTAGAAAAGTAGGTTTTGAATTCCATGTACAGAATAACAATTTGAGGTCTTTAAAGGGATCGCCCAGAGAAGTTGGTGGAAGTTTCAATTGCTCCGATAATGATCTTGATTCTTTAGAGGGATTTCCAGAAAAAATTGGCGGGAGTTTAATGTGTGGGGGGAACAACCTCACATCTTTTAAGGGTGTACCAAAGGGAGTAACAGTTAAAATGCTTTACTGCTCATACAATCCAATTGTGTCCCTAGAGGGAGTTCCTGTAGTATTAGAGCAGCTTATATGTAGTGGAGGTCCTATATCTGGCACCACGTTAAGAGGCCTATACGCAAAAATGATGAAAGAAGGCAAGAGCTTTCAGGATGCAGTGGCAAGCTACTGGAGACACATTAAACCCATAGAAGATAAAATTATACTGGCTGAGGAAAATCCTAAACTTAGTCAGGAGGATAAAGTGGCATACAGAGCCATGAGCATAAATAAAAGAGCTATATGAAACATATAAAAATATTCGAAGACTTCATGGAGGATCTATCCATACCAGCAGAGCAACAGCAGGCTATAAAAGATTGGATGGATTCACACGAGAATGAATATGATTTCAGCGATGACGCTGGATTTGATCAGGAAGAAGATAAAATGGTAGATGACTGCATGGACCAATTGGGAATAGATAAGAAATACCGGGAGGACGTCAAATCGTTCATTCAAGGCTTAGATGACCTCTCAGATGACATGCAAACAATACCGGGTGTTGTTATGGATCCCGTAGCAAGATTAAACTACAATCAGATAGATAACGTACAACGATTTAATTATTAATAAAATGGAAAACTTACAAGGTAAAAACTTTAATGAATCTATCTCCGAG
>Ga0315903_10003898_pt1 | contig 20341 bp, 17 predicted proteins | sample LakEriMetagenome_7_FD_203524 | JGI IMG/M metagenome (GOLD analysis project Ga0315903, IMG submission 203524) | Freshwater fungal communities from buoy surface, Lake Erie, Ohio, United States - Buoy 2 MA119 | ecosystem: Environmental > Aquatic > Freshwater > Lake | place: USA: Lake Erie, Ohio... | reverse complement strand
TAGACCTATTGAATGGAGAGGAAACCAAATGTGGTGCCCTATATCAGAAGCTCCTCAAACTACTGAATTTTCTATTTCTAGATTTGCAATTCCATTTATGGAAAAAGGTTGGGTTTTGTTTGCTGATTGTGATATTATTGCTTTAGAAAATATAGATGAATTATTTGATCAAGCAGATCCACAGTATGCTGTGATGGTTGTTAAACACCAACAAAAGGTGGGGAGTAGTGAAATAAAAATGGTAGATCAAGCCTCTGTTTATTATAACAGAAAAAACTGGTCATCTGTTATGTTAATTAATTGTAATCATCCTGCACATGAAGAATTAACATTACATAATTTAAATAAATGGCCTGGTAGGGATTTACATGCTTTCAAATGGTTAAAAGATGAAGAAATAGGTGAATTAGATAATAAGTGGAATCATTTAGTAGATATAAATGATAATTTATTACTTAATAAAGCAACAATACTCCACTATACACTAGGAGGACCATGGATATCAGGATGGGAACCTAAAGAATCAGATGCAAAATGGAATGAAATGTATAAAGAATTTGATAATCAGTAAATATTTATACGTAAATAATTTAAATGAGACAAATTCAACCATACACTTTTCCTGTTAGAGGACAAAACGTTACTGCTAATTACTTTGACATGGTAATAAGCTATGATAATCTAAGTAATAAAGCCGTATTCAAATACTATCTAATATCGGTAATAGAAGTACAAGAAGAAGTATCGCAACCTGATGAACAAGTAGCCACAGTTACTAATACTATTACTGAAATATTACTAAAAGATACAATAGAAGTATCAGGAACTACTTACACAAATTGGGGTTCTATGGGTGGAGACATTAATAATGATGCTTTTATAGTAGTTACTGGGCTTCTTAATTTAACTTTAGTTTAATTATACTAGATTAAATTATTTTATACTTAGTCTTAGTTTTTATATATTTATAAATAAAGACTTAGGTTGATGAAAAAAAGGTTATTGTTTATTGCACCTCACCTATCTACGGGTGGAATGCCCCAATACTTGTACAAACAAATAGAGTCCTTAATAAAGGACTTTGACGTTTATTGTGTTGAGTGGGATGATGTTACAGGAGGAAAATTAGTAGTTCAAAGGAATAGAATCCTAGATATATTAGGTAGTCGCCTGATCACATTAGGCGCGAATAAGCATGATCTTCTTAAAACCATAGAAGATATCAAACCTGACTTTGTACACCTTCAGGAGATCCCAGAAATGTTTATGGCATATGAATTAGCCTGCGAGCTATATTCTAAAGATCGAGACTATATTATTATTGAAACATCACATGATTCTAGCTACAATGTAGATAATAAAGTACACTTTCCAGATAAGTTTATGATGGTAAGTCAATACCAAATAAACGAATATCAGAGGTTGAATATACCTTGTGAGTTAGTAGAGTATCCTATAGAGTATAAAGATAGAACTTATATTAGAGAAGAGTTAATGAAACAGTTAGGTTTAGATCCTAATAAGAAACATATTATAAATGTAGGACTATTTACACCTAGAAAGAATCAAGCAGAAGTAATAGAGTATGCTAGAATGCTTAAAGACTATCCTATTCAGTTTCACTTTATTGGTAACCAAGCAGACAATTTTCAATACTATTGGGAGCCTCTTATGAAAAACTTTCCAAGTAACTGTACTTGGTGGGGCGAAAGAACTGATGTAGACTTATTCTTTCAAATGGCAGACTTGTTTTTATTTACATCTAGAGGATCAAATACAGATAAAGAAACAATGCCTCTAGTAATTAGAGAGGCTATTAGTTGGAAAACTCCATCATTGATTTTTAATCTAGATGTATACCTCAACTATTTTGATGACTACAATAATATAGAATACCTAGATTTTAATGACAAGTCTAAAAACATACAAAAGATAGTAAACAAATTACAGATGGAGATTAATAAAGTAGACGAATATTTTGATATAACATTTGATAGTAGTGAGAATAAGTTCAATATTACATATAAAAAGAACAATAATAGTTATTATAAGATTAGTATTAAAGACAAAGACTCTAATGCTCCTATGTATTGGACAGAGGCAGAATTTGGCCCTAGTTCATCATGGTGGATTATTCCAATTCCTATTCATACATTTGATTTTGCAAAAGATCCTCACTTTGGATCATTCTTAGTTGAGTTCTACGATAAAGAAAACAATATAGCGTTTAGTAAGACTATATTTGTAAAAAACCCTAAACCTAGTGGCAAATTTAAGCTAGACATCAAGAATCATTTTGATTGTTTATTTAACAACTATAATGAAATGTTTGTTGATAACAAATATGATTGTTATGAGTTAGATAAGATGGAAACTGTATTTGATATTGGTGCAAATAGCGGACTATTTTCACTTTTAGCAATAAAGAAAGGCGCTAAAAAAGTATATGCTTTTGAACCTAATCAAGAGTCTTTAATTAACTTAAATCAGTTAGTTAAAGGCATAAATGTGGAAGTTATAGATAAAGCTGTCTATACTAAAGATGAAGACCTTGTCTTTTATATAGATCCTAATAATACTACAATTGGAAGTATATCTGAAGATCACATTATTAATAATGGTTCAAAAGTAGAAAAGATAGTTGTACCAGCAGTATCGCTAAAGACATTCTTTGATCAAAATAATATTGATAGAATATCTTTATTAAAAATGGACATTGAAGGTGCTGAGTATGATATTATTGATAACTTAGAGCCTGAAATATTTGATAAAATAGATAACTTCTTGATTGAATACCATGATAATTATGATGGTAGAGCAGAAAAGCTTGTAACAAAATTAGTCAAAGCAGGTTATGATATAGATCAGATAAGGAATCAAAATAGTAATAACAACCAAAGTATAAAAGAGTCATATAATTCATCAGCCATAGGAACTATATTTGCTAAAAAAAGTCCTAAAGACAAACTAGTTACTGTCATTATTCCTACATATAATAAAGAAAAATATGTAGAAAAAGCTATAGATAGTGTTCTAAAACAAAATACACTATTTAATTTTGACTTAATTATTTGTGACGATCAATCAACAGATACTACATACGATATTATTGAAAAATATAAAGATACATCAAATGTAATTATATCAAGAAATGAAACTAATCTAGGACCAAATACTAAAATGCTGTATCACATTTTGAGTAAGACTAGATCTAAATATGTTACTATTTTAGATGCAGATGATTTTTATACAGATGATTATAAATTACAAAAACAAGTTAACTTCTTAGACAACAATCCAGAATATTCTATACACTGTACCGGATATTATCAGTTTGAAAAAGATAATGTAGATGAAACTCTACCTTCTTTTAACCTATATGGACTCAAAGAAGATGTTATTTTAAGAGATCAAGTAGATCATAATTGCGTATCTTATGGCTTCATGTTTAAAAACCCTATTTTACAATATCCGGTATTTCCTGATTGGTTCTTTAATCAAGACATATTTGATGGATATTGGGCATTAAGTTTACTCATGCTTCAATATGGTAAATGTAAGAATGAAAAATGGCCGTCTGGAGTTTACAGAGTTACACCTGATGGACACTTTGGTGAGAAGTCTGTAGACTGGAAAGAAGAGCAAGGTGCAAAACAAAGATTAGTTCATAGAGAAAATTTCCCTAACGTGAATAAACAAGTATTAGTTGATAAGTCAGACATTAACTTATTTGATGTCTATAATGGACATTTTAGAGTGCAATATAAAGGTGTTCCATACCTTAAATGCCCAATGGACTATGTATTATACCAGATGATAATCATGGATATCAAACCAGATTTAATCATTGAAATTGGTACATTAAATGGTGGCGGCGCTTTATATTATGCAGACTTATTGTATCTATTAGGTAAAGGTCAAGTCCATACAATTAATCTACACAATGAAGTATACGATCAAAAAGTATTTAATCATGGACAGATCAGATTTTTCTATGGAGGGTTTGATGCATACGATATAGAAGAGAATACAAAAGGATTTGAGAAAATACTTGTTATTGATGATGCTGCTCACACATACGAAGATGTATTAAAGGCACTGAACAAGTTTCATAAAGTTGTTTCTAAAGAGTCTTATTTTATTGTTGAAGATGGTGTAGTTTCATTTACTGGCGCAGCAGATAGATATGGCGGCGGACCTAGAAGGGCTATTGATGAATTCTTACAAACTAATGATGACTTTATAGTAGATAGAAGTTTATGTGACTTCTTTGGAACCAATGCTACATTCAATCCTGATGGATACTTAAAGAGGGTCAAATAGTGAATAGTTTTGTCATACATATACACTTATACTTAACTAGTAGAGAGGCTGAGTTAACTGCATATAAGAATCTTAAGAGATTAAAAAGTATTGGTTTTAAGATATTAGTAACGTCTCCAAAACCTCTCCCGTTAGACTTTTATGAGCACGTAGACCATTACTATTATGATCCAGAGAATCAGTTAATGGAACTAGAATATGAAAAACCTGAACCTATGATATGGTGGAATCATTATGGAGGAATCGCCATGAATTTTGTTGTAGACGGTTTTCAAAAGCATAGTATAACTGTCTTAAGATCAATGATAAAAGGTGCTGGTATAGCTAAAGCTTTAGGATATAATAATGTTATTAGATTTGAGTTTGACGATTTTTTTGGGTTTAGCTCTCTTAAAAAAATAAAAGAAGTATGTAAAGATATAGAAGATAATAAATATGATTTTTATGCATATAAAAATGATTATGGAAATAATAAAATAGATATTTCAACTCATTTAATATTCTATTCATCTGATGCTTTTACTAAAATATTTGGGCATATTAAAAATGAATATGACTATAAAAAAGCCCTAAAAGAAATAGGTCTAGAAAATAAAGCCATAATATTAGAAGAGTTTATATATAGACTTATACAAAGGCAAGATCTAAATGTTTTATACCAAGATGGTAAACTTATGAATGAAACATTTAATGATACACATTTTAATATACACCAATCACCAGTTGGTGTTTTTAGTGGTTTACTTTCCGATGTTATGATAATTAAAAATATAGATAAAAACGACCCAAATAATCTATGTGTAGCAGCGCAGAACGTTTCATCAGATTCTCCTACAACTGCATATTTTGATATTTACGATCATGAAAATAATTTAATTAATACTATTAGTTTATATTTTGAAATAACAGGTCAGTGGAGATATGAATATTTATCAAATGTTAAAAATGTTAGCCAAGTAAAAATAAGGCATCAAAATAGTCCTTATCATAAGACATTCAATGTTTATTTTGAAAATAATGCTGTTCAAATACAGAATATAGATATACCCAATTACCACTATCAACCAGAAATAGTATTTAAATGAAATTTACAATAGTCACTAGTTTTTATAATGGTTCTAAATTTGTATCTCGTTTATATGAAAAAATAAAAGCACAAACGTATACAAATTGGGAGTGGGTAGTGACTGATGACTTTTCATCTGATGACGCAAAAGAGATCTTGTTATATATCTCTAAAAATGATAGGCGAGTTAAATATGTAGAGCAGAGTCATAAAAAAGAAATGTTTTACAATCCTCAACGTTTTTGCCGTGAAGCTGAAATAATAGTACAAGCAGATCAAGATGATTATCCACTACCTAAAGCTTTAGAAGTTTATCATCATTTCTTTACAAAATTCCCTGATACAATAGCAATAACCTCTTGTGGAAATTTATTTAAAGAGAATGGAGACTGGATGAATTTTCATAATCCTAACTATATTGATAAGCCAAACATGGCTTGTGGATATCTAACCCATTTAAGAGCATGGAGAAATAATCCTAATATAAAATATGACTTTAATCCTAATAACTGGATGAAGTATTACTATAATGACTTGTCAATACTGTGTACATTAGAAGAACAAGGAAAGATACTAAACCTTCCTAGGAATTTATACTATTATAACTATAGAGATAATTCTATCTCTCATTCAGTATATGGAAATGAAGCAGTAGAAGAAGGTTCTGAATTGATTAAAAGAGTAAATGAAAGGAGAGTAGATAAAGACATAGATACATTAAACAGATACTTTGAACCAATACACTCAGAGTCAGTATGCTTGATGGACCACCATCTAAATAATTCAACAGAGCAATTAAAAATATCATATATTGACTATTCTATAGACCATAAGAAAAAGCAGATACTAAAAGAGTTATTTTTTGATCATGATTTTAATATAAATAAGATAGATGGTAATGAAGACTATGCTGTATTTGCTATTAAGACTATCGATGATTTAGAAAAGTTTACATCTACTAGAGAAGCAGATATTGTTAAAAAAGTACAGTTAGTAATATGGGACCAAGCACAAAATCAATATACACAAGAGATTATAAATAGAATATCATCTATGTATCCTATCTATTATCACTCTTCTTATCATTGTCTTATAAACATAATGAAGTAATGAATAAAAAAGACTTAGTTATATTAGGATCATATCCGTCTTCTGAAAAATCTAAACAGATATTAAAGAATTGTATAAATAGTTTTAGAGAACATTTTGACATCATGCTTTGTACTCATTATCCTGCTGATATTGAAACACAAAATATGGTTAACTATTACATTTATGACTATCGAAATGAAATGGTTCTAAATGAAGACGTTTATATTTACGGAGATTGTGACCAGTTCTATTTTCAAGGATATATAGAAGGATCATCAACCCATCCTGGTTTTGCTATATATAGACTAATAATGAATGGATTAAGATTTGCTAGAGACTACTATAAAACCTTTTACTATATAGAATCAGATTCAGAATATTCAGTATCAGATATTGAAAAGATTAAAAGTCTTACAAACCAAGCATATTTAGAAAATAAAAAAGGTTGGTTTTTTTCATTAGAATCAGATCCTGTTTTAGAGTCTAATATTTTTTGCTGCGATACTGAGTATTTTTTAAATAACTTCCCAGATCCTAAAAATGTAGATGAATATAATGATGTTTGTTATAAAATAGGTAGTTTTGGTATTTTAGAAAACTTTTTATATCGATCATTAAAAAATCAAGATAAGCTAAATAATGTAATGATAATAAAATCTGCGCATTTTAGTGAATATTTTAAAGATAGTAAAACATCTTTAACATCTTTTAGAGAAGACGGTATTCAACATCCTTTTGAGCTAAGAATAGTAAAAGTAGAAAATACAGATAAGCTTGCTTACGTATATATCTATAATAGCCCAGGAGACTCTAATGAGTTTATTGATTTTAAAATAAATGATGTAGTATCAAAGAATCTACCATTATCTAAAACATATTTAGCTGAAGTCATAGATTCTAATAGTGATACCTTTACTATGACTGTAGGTAACTACACTAAAAAATATACAAGAGAAGGAATATTAAGAAGTAAAAGCTTTGTAAGATTTAAATAAAGAGTATGAAAATAATCAATGTTACGCCAGGATTAATACCAATTCCACCTAATGGTTGGGGTGCAGTAGAGAAAATTATATGGGAAACACATAAATGCCTCCAAGAACTAGGCCACGACTCACAGATCCTATTTCTGGACGATATAAAGGATTATGATATAGTTCATATTCATGTGGCAAATCTTGCAAACCTGGCGCATAAGAAAGGTATTCCTTATTATTTCACTATGCATGATCACCATGCTTACTTATATGGTAAAGATTCACATGCTTACAAAGAAAACCTAGAGGCTATAAAGAATGCAAAGAAAGCGTTTGTACCTGCTAAGTATTTAGTAGACTATTTTGAAGGAATACCAGAATACTTTTCACATGGAGTTAATACTGACTACTTTACTCCTTCTGGTAATAAAGAACATAGACTTTTATGCGTAGCAAACAACGGTTTTATACATGATCAAGCTGAAGATAGAAAAGGTTTTGGATATGCTATACAAGCTGCTAAAGAGCTTGAGTTACCTTTAACTATAGCAGGTCCTAAAAATAATCAATCTTATTTTGAAAGAGAAAAACTTCCTTATGATAAACTAACAGTACTATATGATCTTACAGAAGACGCGTTAAGAGACTTATATAAACAGCATACTATCTTTTTACACCCGTCTATTTTAGAGGCCGGCCATCCTAATTTAACCCTGCTTGAAGCAATGGCATCAGGTTTACCAGTTATAGGTACGTATGAAGATAATAATGAGTTAAAAGGACTTGTAAGAGTAGAAAGAAATACAGAAGAAATAAAAGAAAAGATAATTAAATTATTAGATCCTATAAAATATCAAAGACAGTCTAAATTAGCAAGAACAACGGCTATAGAAAGGTCTTGGAAAAATAGGACTATTGAATTATTAGAAAAATATGAAGACAATATGACTAGTCAACTTATTAATAGTTATAATACCATTAAAAAATTAGCCATAGAATCAAAAGTTCCTGAACCTGATTTTAATATCCATTTCATAAATGGTCCTTACTTAGAAATAAAAGGAGGCCTAGACAAAGAATATAACGTAGAATTTATAGATCAAAAGACCGGTATAATTCACCATTCAGGAAAGATTAAAAAAGATCATTGGATCAGAGCCAATGTTAGTTACTTTGTTGATTGGAAAATAAAAGTAGATGATGGTAAAAGTGTCTTTGAATATAAAATGAACTTAAAAGCAAAAAGAGTTTATGTAGCTTTAGAATCTAAATCTTTAGGTGATACATTAGCATGGTTCCCTCAAATAAAAGAGTTTGAAAAGAAGCATGGTTGTGAGATGATAGTATCTACATTCTGGAATAAGTTCTTTGAGAAAGAATATCCTGAATTTCAATTTGTTGAACCAGCAGTAGAAGTTACTAATCTACACGCTATGTATTTAATTGGTTGGTTCTATAAAGAAGACGGTTCAATTGATTATAATAGACATTCTAGTGAGTTTAAAAATATACAACTACAAAAGACTGCATCTGATATTCTAGGTCTTGACTATAAAGAAGTAAAGCCTAGAATGGCCGTAAAGAAAAATGTAAAGAAAGAAAAAATAGTTACAATTGCAGTACATAGTACAGCACAATCTAAATATTGGAATAATAAAACAGGTTGGCAAAAAGTAGTTGACTATGTAAAGAGTCTAGGATATAGAGTAATTCTAATATCTAAAGAAGAAGACGGTTATATGGGTAACAAAAACCCTATTGGAGTTGAATATTTAAATGATACTAGCATAGAAGCTACTATTGATATACTACAACGATCAAAAATGTTTATAGGTATTAGTAGTGGACTTAGTTGGCTTAGTTGGGCACTAGGTACTAGAACATGCGTTATATCTGGATTCTCTAATCCTGTTACTGAATTTGAAGATTGCATAAGAGTTTATACAAAAGATGGCTTCTGTAGAGGTTGCTTCAATACGCATAAGTTAGATCCAGGAGATTGGAATTGGTGTCCTAAACATAAAAACACCCAAAGACAATTTGAATGTAGTAAAACTATTTCTGGTGAAGAAGTAATTAGGCTAATTAAAAACGAACTATAGTTATAAAACTCTGGATTTGATTCAATGAATATTTATATAATATAGTAAGTAAACATTAGTCAATGTACTTATATAATAAGTACTAAAAGATCAAACCACGATGGGATTTAGAATAGAAGCACCTAGGCAAGATGGTAATGCTAGATTTAATACTCTCAAAGTTAATCTACAACCAAATACCCTAGCAACAAGAGTTGTAGTAGCAGATACATCTGGCAGTTTTTTCTATGGAACTGGCGGATTTGGTGGTTCTGGTTTTCCTTTTTCTGGCTCTGCTGAAATAACTGGTAGTTTATTAGTATCAGGTAGTGGTATTCAAGTAACAGGTTCTGTAAATATAACAGGCTCATTAATTCTTAATGGCCAACCTATCTCATCAACTTCATTTACTTCAGGTACTGCAGGTAGTGCAGGATCTGCTGGTTCTGCAGGTTCATCTGGCACGTCTGGTACTTCTGGGTCTAGCGGTACTGCTGGTAGTGACGGTTCATCCGGAACATCAGGAAGTTCTGGGACTTCAGGTAGTTCTGGATCATCTGGCACATCTGGTAGCTCAGGATCGTCAGGAAGTACAGGAACAGCAGGTAGCTCAGGATCTTCTGGAACATCTGGAACTGCTGGCACAGCTGGAACTGCTGGTTTATCAGGAGATAGGTACTTAACTAATTCTACAAGTTCATTACTCCTTGGAGTTAGTGGTAGTATATATGTTGAAGGAGGGCTAGCATACTCAATTGCTCAGACAGCAATTATTGCATACGATATCTTTAACTATGAAGAGGTTCAAATTGTAGACTATAATCCTATAACAGGATATTTTGAATTCGCAACTCCATCAACAGTTGTGGGAACAGGAACATATTCTAATTGGGAAGTTAACTTAGCTGGTGCATCAGGAGGTGATGGTTCTTCAGGTACGGCAGGAAGTTCAGGAACATCTGGTCAAAATGGATCGTCTGGTTCATCAGGATCTTCAGGTAGCTCTGGAACATCTGGTTCAGCAGGTTCGTCTGGAACCTCAGGAAGTTCAGGTTCTACAGGTACAGCAGGCTCGTCTGGAACAACAGGAAGTTCTGGTTCTTCTGGTACGACTGGTTCGTCAGGCACATCTGGACAAAATGGAAGTGCGGGAAGCTCTGGTACTAGTGGTAGCACAGGCTCATCTGGATCTAGCGGTACTGCAGGAAGTTCTGGACAAACTGGTACATCAGGCACATCAGGACAATCTGTTCCTGCTTTAGATATAACTGGATCAATAAATTTATTATACTTTGATACAACAGACTCAACAGGTACAGTAGATAATGCAAGTGTAAAATCTTATACGCTAGCGGCAAATACATACACCCAGATTATGACTGAGGTAGAAGCTGTACTTATTTCTCCAACTAATGCTGATGCTACATTAATTGTAAGTGCGTCTTATGGAGGCACCTTAAGAAAAACAATAGAGTTACAAGGTGAAGGTGGCGCAGGTGATATTCATGAATTTGGACAAACACTAGTAGCAGTAGCGCCATTTACAGCAGGTGGTAATGTTACCATAGCAGTTGATATAACTCAAACAGCTGGTACTTCTACATGGAAAATAAGTAGTTTTAGAGTCTATGGCATAAATGATTATCAAATAGGCTCAGGAACATCAGGATCATCAGGAAGTTCTGGCTCGTCTGGCACTTCTGGAGCGACTGGGGCATCAGGTTCATCAGGTACCGCAGGAACTTCAGGAGAAACTTTTGGTACTTCAGGTACTACAGGTAGTTCTGGCTCGTCAGGATCTTCTGGCACGTCTGGAAGTGCTGGTACTACTGGTTCTGCCGGTTCTTCTGGCACAGCAGGAAGTTCAGGCACGACAGGCTCATCTGGTACTTCTGGCACATCTGGAAGTTCTGGTTCAGCAGGCTCGTCTGGCACATCAGGTACTCGAGGTAGCTCGGGAACATCAGGAAGCTCAGGCACAGCAGGAAGTTCAGGAACAACTGGCTCATCTGGTACTTCTGGCACATCTGGAAGTTCTGGTTCAGCAGGCTCGTCTGGCACGTCAGGCACTCGAGGTAGCTCAGGAACCTCAGGAAGTTCAGGCACTACAGGAAGTTCAGGAACAACTGGCTCATCTGGTACTTCTGGCACATCTGGAAGTTCTGGTTCAGCAGGCTCGTCTGGCACGTCAGGTACTGCAGGAAGTTCAGGCACTACAGGAAGTTCAGGTACAGCAGGAAGTTCAGGAACTGCAGGTACATCAGGTGAAACATTTGGTACATCAGGTAGTTCAGGAACTACTGGCTCTTCTGGAACTTCTGGAACTTCTGGAAGTTCTGGAACAACAGGTTCCTCTGGTTCAGCAGGCACTGCAGGTAGTTCAGGTTCAACAGGAAGTAGCGGTACGACCGGTTCATCTGGTACCGCTGGTAGTTCTGGAACGACAGGAAGTAGCGGAACCTCAGGTAGTTCAGGAACATCAGGATCTGCAGGCTCGTCTGGCACGTCTGGCACTCGAGGTAGCTCAGGAACATCAGGAAGCTCTGGTACGACAGGAAGTTCTGGAACAACAGGAAGCTCTGGTACATCTGGTAGTTCAAGTACTTCAGGCAGCTCAGGTACTTCAGGCAGCTCAGGAACAAATGGCTCATCAGGTACTACAGGAAGTTCAGGCACTGGTGGTAGTGCAGGAACATCTGGAAGTTCTGGCACATCTGGTAGTGCAGGTACTGCTGGTTCAGCTGGCACATCAGGTAGTTCAGGTACGGCAGGAAGCAGTGGCACATCAGGTACTCGAGGAAGTTCTGGAACAACAGGAAGTAGCGGAACCTCAGGAAGTTCTGGAACCTCAGGAAGCTCTGGTACAGCTGGTAGTTCAGGAACAAATGGCTCATCTGGTACTACAGGAAGTTCAGGCACGACAGGTTCATCTGGTACTGCTGGTAGCTCAGGTACAGCAGGAAGTTCAGGTACATCGGGATCTGCAGGATCTTCTGGATCATCCGGTACACGAGGTAGCTCAGGAACTTCAGGAAGCAGTGGAACAACTGGAAGTTCAGGCACGACAGGTTCATCTGGAACCTCAGGTAGCTCAGGCACCTCTGGAAGTTCAGGAACAAATGGCTCATCTGGTACAGCTGGTAGCGCAGGCACATCTGGAGCAAATGGAGCCCCTGGCTCATCTGGAACATCTGGTAGCGCAGGCACATCTGGAGCAAATGGAGCCCCTGGCTCATCTGGAACATCTGGACAAACTGGTGCACCTGGCTCATCTGGAACATCTGGTAGCGCAGGTACATCTGGAGCAAATGGAGCCCCTGGCTCATCTGGAACATCTGGCTCGTCTGGTACATCTGGCACTAGAGGAAGTAGCGGCACATCTGGAGCAAATGGAGCCCCTGGCTCATCTGGAACATCTGGCTCGTCTGGTACTAGTGGAGCAAATGGAGCCCCTGGCTCATCTGGAACATCTGGTAGCGCAGGTACATCTGGAGCAAATGGAGCCCCTGGCTCATCTGGAACATCTGGCTCGTCTGGTACTAGTGGAGCAAATGGAGCCCCTGGCTCATCTGGAACATCTGGCTCGTCTGGTACTAGTGGAGCAAATGGAGCCCCTGGCTCATCTGGAACATCTGGCTCGTCTGGTACTAGTGGAGCAAATGGAGCCCCTGGCTCATCTGGAACATCTGGCTCGTCTGGTACTAGTGGAGCAAATGGAGCCCCTGGCTCATCTGGAACATCTGGACAAACTGGTGCACCTGGCTCATCTGGAACATCTGGCTCGTCTGGTACATCTGGCACTAGAGGAAGTAGCGGCACATCTGGAACATCTGGACAAACTGGTGGACCTGGATCATCTGGTAGCTCTGGAACATCTGGACAAACTGGTGCACCTGGCTCATCTGGAACATCTGGACAAACTGGTGCACCTGGATCATCTGGTAGCTCTGGAACATCTGGACAAACTGGTGCACCTGGATCATCTGGTAGCTCTGGAACATCTGGACAAACTGGTGCACCTGGCTCATCTGGAACATCTGGACAAACTGGTGCACCTGGCTCATCTGGAACATCTGGACAAACTGGTGCACCTGGCTCATCTGGAACATCTGGCTCGTCTGGTACATCTGGCACTAGAGGAAGTAGCGGCACATCTGGAACATCTGGACAAACTGGTGGACCTGGATCATCTGGTAGTTCAGGTACTAGTGGTACATCAGTAGCTGTATCAGGAACAACAAACTATGTAGCTAAATTTACTTCTGCTACTACTATTGGTAATACAGGCGTTCCAATATTTGATAATGGCACCAATGTTGGTATAGGCACAGTATCACCAGGATCAAAACTTACATTAACAGGAGGAGACTTATTCTTAACAGATTCTGTTACTAATATATGGATGGGTAATAATGCCGATTCAGGAAATAGATTTAGACTGCATTTAAACGGTACAGAAAATTATATGGATTTTGGTACTGGCGGTCTACACATTAGAAGCTCAGACACATCAGAAAGAGTTACATTAAAATCTAGTGGTGAAGTTGGTATTAATAATACGAACCCAACATATAGACTAGATATAGTAGGAGATGCTAGAGTTAACACAGGAGCTCTAGGTGTGAATGTAGCACCAAATGCGACTGATGGTAGAATAGATGCATCAAATGATATAGTAGCATACTCATCAGATAGACGTTTAAAGACTAATATTAAGTCTATAGAAACACCATTAGAGAAAGTAGAAAAATTGATAGGCTTTACTTATAACTGGAATAATAAAGCAAAAGAATTAGCCAACTACAACACAGAAGAATCATTAGTTGGCGTATTTGCACAAGACGTTCAAGCAGTACTTCCTGAAGCAGTTAAATTAGCTCCATTCGATAATAATGGAAATGACAAGTCAATAACAGGAGAAGACTATTTAACTGTACAATATGAGAAGTTAGTACCACTATTGATAGAGGCAATAAAAGAACAGCAAAAGCAAATAAACAATCTACAAACCCAAATTAATTATTTAGTAAATAATAAATAATAATGGCTATAAATTACACTTGGAATTTCAATCCATTAGAATCATACCCAACAGCATCAGGACAAACTGATGTAGTATTCTTAGTTCACTGGCAACTTTATGGATCAACTGGATCATACCAAGGATCTTGTATAGGAACTCAAGCTATAACATACGAATCAGGATCTACTTTTATCCCATTTAATGATTTAACTTATAATACAGTATACAATTGGATGACTGCTTCTATGGGTGAAGAAAAAATGAATCAATATACTGCTAGTGTATATCAACAAATAGAAAATCAAATTAATCCTCCTGTATTAGTTCAAACAGCACCTTGGTTAACAGGTTCAATGTAATAAATTATGGCATTACCTAGTAGTGGACAAATATCGTTTAATGATGTAAGAGTAGAAACATCTCAAAGTATAATGACAAATTATGCTATAAGTGGATGGACTTGGGGATTGGGACAAGCTTTTTGCGGAGGATACGGTACAGTATATGCCCCAATAAATGTATTATCTTCAGGATCTAGATTTTCTCAATCTAATAAACTTACTTTATCTAACTTATCAATGTCTGCTTGGTATAACTATAACCATAATGCCTCTATTGATACCGGAATAACTGGAACATTATACCAGCATGCTGATCGCAATTCACAATGCTATCCTACAACAATGCTTCCTATTGAATTAGGAACCACTAATGTTACTTATAGTATTAATGTTTCGGGAAGTGATGATGGGTATTTTGCTATTTATTATGGAAAACCATGGAGATCTGATGGAGCTCCCTTAGCTTCTTCTGTTGAACTTGTATATGTAAATTCGGGTATTATAACAGCTAGTTTTAATTATAATTATACTTACAATGCTGCTAGTGGTAGTAAAATATATTGTGTTTTATTTGGTGAATGTCCTTAAAATTATTATATTATGCCTTACAAAATCTGGGTACAATCTGCAGTTGTTGTATATACAGTAACCTTTTATGCTAAATTAGATACAGTTAATCCACCAGGAGTGGATCCTCAATTTTATATATCAACAGATGGAACTAATTATTCATTAGTAGGATCTTTAATTAATAGTACCTCATGTACATTAAGATATTCAGCTGGATATGCATCAGGTACATCAGTTACAGTTAAAATAGTCGATCCAAATAACACGTCTATTGAATATAGATTTGGAAGATCATTAACAACATCAACTTGCCCGGCAGTAGGTATATTCACTTCAGCTAATTTTACTGTAACAGCAAATAGAGATACTGCTTATACTGTTCAAGATGCCTAATAATTTTAAATATTTATTGTAAAAGATTATGTATATTGTATTAAAACAATTCATACCAGGAAATGATCAGATCTGGGTATCTAAATTAAATGATACAGATCCAATCTATTCTTATGATAATGAACAAGAAGCTATAGATAAAGCAGCAGAGTTGCAAGCTAATGATCTAACAGGGAGATTATACAAAGTAGGATAGATATAACTTTTCATCAGTTCTTATATATTTATAAATAAATAAACATCTATGACAATTGTAATTATCGCCGTGGCTTTGGTTGTAGCTATTATTATTGCATACAACATGGACAAAAAGCCAGTTAAAAAAGAAGAGCCAGTACAAGTCCCAGAAAAGATTGAACCACCTGTAGTAGTAGAAGAAGTTCCTGTAGTAGTTGAGCAACCTGTGGCAACCCAAGAAGAAATTGTAGAAAGAAAAAAGAGAGTAGTAAAGAAGGTCGCTGAGAAAAAAGCACCAGTAACTAAGCCTACTCAAAAAAAAGAAGTAGTAAAGAAAGCAATAAAAAAATCTAAATAATATATGGAAAAAGTTTCGCTTAAATTATTCGAGTTCTATAACTTAGAAGCCGAATTATCTGGTTTGACTAATCAACAAACAGGTCAAGTTATATCTAAAGGTTTATTAAATGAAAAGATAAAGTTAACTACAAAGTATTGGTTAACAGATCTTTTGAAAAAAGTAGTAGAAGAAAAAAAGTCTGTAGATTTGTTAAGAGAAGATCTTATTAAAAAGTTCGGTGAGACTGATGAATCTGGTAATACTTCTATTCCTATCTATTCAAAAGTAGAAAAAGATGAAGAGGGCAAAATTATTTTAGCAGAGCCTAATCCAAAGTATGTAGAATTCCAAACCGAGTTTAATAACCTTCTTCAAGAAGAAAAAGAGCTTGAGTATAAATCTCTAAGCTTAGAAGATCTTGATTCTGTAGAATCAGAAGGAAACTATCCTACTTTATTCAAACTAGTTAAAATAGATGAATAATCATATTTTTGTTCTTTAATATAAAAGGTGGCTCTCTTTAATTAGAGGGCCATTTTATTTCTCTCAACAATTAGCATATTTATTATGGGTAATATAACCGAAACAGAATTACAAAGGATACAGTTAATTAAAAAAGACTCTATCGAAGTTGCATCTACTCTAGGAGAGCTAGAGTACCAAAAAATAACAATTGAGTTGTTAGTAGAAGAAGAAAAGAAAAAAATTAAGGAAATAAAAGACAGAGAAAGAAAACTTCTAGAAGAGCTTAAAGACAAATACGGTAACGTCAACATAAATATAGAAACTGGAGAATTCCAATAAAGTGTTTTGAATAAAAGATAGATATTTATTACTAGATAAAAATAATATAAATGGCCGAAACACTTATTAGCCCAGGAGTTTTCTTAAATGAAAACGATTTATCCCAAATAACACAAGGACCTGTTGCCGCTGGCGCAGCACTTTTAGGACCTACTGTAACTGGACCAGTTAATATTCCTACATTAGTAACTTCCTATTCAGAATATAAAGCGCTCTTTGGTGCTTCATTTATTTCTGGAGGTTTTAACTATGAGTATTTAACTTCAATTGCTGCCCTCAATTACTTTGAGCAAGGTGGTGATTCTTTGTTAATTACTAGAGTAGCTTCTGGTTCTTATACAGCAGCAACCTCTTCAGTACTCAATCCTTCAACGTCTTCATCATTTGATTTAGAAACATTATCTGTAGGTACAGTAATGAATAATGTTGGAGGACTATCTGTAAATGGATCACTTCCTTCAGGATCGTCTTCTAATGTACGTTGGGAAATTACTTCTGTTGATACAGGTTCAGGTGTATTTAATTTAATTATTCGTCGTGGCGACGATTACAATAATAGTAAGACTATCCTTGAAACATGGAATGGTCTTTCTTTAGATCCTAATCAAAATAACTATATTGCTTATGTGATTGGTGATCAAACCCAAACTCTTCGTACAGATTCTACTGGTGATTATTATTTACAAACTACAGGATCTTATGCAAATAGGAGCCGTTATGTAAGAGTTAAGTCTGTAAATTTACCAACACCTGGATATTTTAGCCAAAACGGAATAGCCCAAAACCAATATACATCTTCGATGCCTAAAGTAGGTTCTGGATCTTTTGGTGGTGCAATTGGAGCTCTTTTTGGTTCATTAGGAAAAGCTCCTGTAAATTTCTTTGAAAGTATTCCATCTGCTAATTCAGTAGTTGCAACTCCAACAACTAATATTCAAGGTGTACATTCAGCAGATTATGCCGTTGGTATAAATTTACTTGAAAATCAAGATACATACGACTTTAATGTTGTTTATGCTCCTGGTTTAACTAATGAAAATTCTGAAACTACAATTGGTTCTATTCTTACTTTAGCTCAAGATCGTGGTGATGCTATCGCAGTAATTGACATGGTAGGATATGGAGCTCAAATCAATAGCGTACTTACACAAGCTGTAAATTATGACAACTCTTATGGTGCAACATATTGGCCATGGGTACAAATTAGAAGCCGTGAGACTGGTAAATTGAATTTTGTTCCTGCTTCTACCTTGGTACCAGCAGTATATGAATACAATGATAAAGTATCTGCAGAATGGTTTGCCCCAGCAGGTTTAAATCGCGGTGCATTAGCAACCGTGCTTCAACCAGAAAGAAAGTTAACTGTTAATGATCGCAACCTTCTTTATCAAGGAAAAATCAATCCGATCGCTGCATTCCCTGGAGTTGGTACTGTTATCTATGGTCAAAAGACTTTACAACAGAAGCCTTCTGCTCTTGATCGTGTAAACGTTCGCAGATTGTTGATTGCTCTTAAAGATTACATTGGACAAATTGGTGAAACAATTGTGTTTGAACCAAATACCCAAGTAACTCGTAATAAATTCTTAAATCAAGTTAATCCTTACTTAGAGTCTGTACAACAAAGACAAGGTTTGTATGCATTCCAAGTGGTGATGGACGAGACAAATAATACACCAGATGTAGTAGATCGTAACCAATTAGTTGGTACCATTTACTTGCAACCAACCAAGACTGCGGAATTCATTCAACTTGACTTCAACATTCTTCCAACTGGCACAACATTTGGTCAATAATATAAAAGATTTTTAAGATGAATGATAATACAGTATTAAGAATCAAAGTTCCAGCACACTTGTATGAGAGTGTAAAAAAACAATTGACTATAACTGAAGCTAAAAAGTCTGGAAAGGCTTTTGGTGACTGGACAGTAGTTAAAGAAAAGAAGCTTCCTAAAGACGGAATGAAAAAAGTTGAAGAAGTAAATCAAATAGAAGAAATAGATAAAGAAATGGAAAAGAAAACTCGTACATTAGACGAATTAAAAGCTGCTAAAGAAAAGCTTGATAAGAAGATCAATGAAATGGAAATGGGTTCAAAAGATAAAGTAGAAGAGGGACAGCTTAACGAAGGTGTTCAAGAAATTATATCACAAATATTTGCAGATCCTGCAAATGCATATGATATACTCAAGTCTGCTTCTAAAATGGCCGGACACGAGTTTGATATTCTTCTATCTGGAGTATCAACATTAGCTGCATTATTAGGTGGTGCTGCAGCAATAGAAATAAAAAATGCAATTAATAAAATTAAGGGCAAAAAAGCACAAGCATAAATAAATTCGTTATCGAATATTTATAAGTAGAATAAAACTTAATATACAATGCCAGTATTGGATCCAAATGAAATAATGTTCACAGCGTTTGAACCTACAGTATCAAATAGATTTGTGATGTACATCGACGGTATTCCTTCTTATATGATTAAGAAGGCCGACGCTCCAGGGGTAACTTTAAACGAGATCAAACTCGACCACATCAATGTTTACCGTAAGATTAAAGGTAAAGCTGAATGGAGAGATATGAGTTTGTCACTCTATAACCCAATTTCTCCTTCTGGTCAACAAGCCGTGATTGAGTGGGTTCGTCTTCACCATGAGTCTGTAACTGGTCGTGACGGTTATTCTGACTTCTATAAGAAAGATCTTAACTTGTCTATCATAGGTCCAGTAGGTGACATTGTAAGTGAGTGGATTATCAAAGGTGCGTTCATTAAAGAAGCTACTTTTGGTAACTATGACTGGTCTACTTCTGATCCTACCGAATTGGTAATGTCTATCGGAATGGACTACTGCGTACTCAACTACTAGTCTAATAAACAAATATTTAATAAAAGGCCCCTTACTAGGGGCTTTTTTTATTTTACAAAATTAATTATTCATATATTTATATATAAAAAGAATAGTTTTATGGCAGAACAAAAGTTTACGGTACCGACAGAATTGGTAGACCTACCTTCAAAAGGTCTAGTATATGCAAAAGAAAACACATTATCTTCTGGACAAGTCGAAATGAAGTATATGACAGCTAAAGAGGAAGACATCCTCACAAATGTCAATCTGCTGCGCCAGGGCCTCGCCATTGAGAAGATGCTC
>Ga0315903_10003892_pt1 | contig 20353 bp, 19 predicted proteins | sample LakEriMetagenome_7_FD_203524 | JGI IMG/M metagenome (GOLD analysis project Ga0315903, IMG submission 203524) | Freshwater fungal communities from buoy surface, Lake Erie, Ohio, United States - Buoy 2 MA119 | ecosystem: Environmental > Aquatic > Freshwater > Lake | place: USA: Lake Erie, Ohio... | reverse complement strand
CGGTCGCGAGAACCACCTGTTCTTCTGCATTGCCGATGTGTCGGGTCACGGCATCGCCTCTGCGCTGTTCATGGCGCGGGCCATGGGGCTGATACGCGTGCTGGCGATGGGCATCATGGAGCCGCACAAGCTGCTGAGCGAGCTCAACGCGCGGCTCTGTGCCGGCAATGACGCCAACATTTTCGTCACGATGTTCTGTGGAATTCTCGACATCCCCCACAGAAGACTGCTCTATTCCAATGGCGGCCACTGCGCCCCCATGCTCCTGTACCCGGGCAGCTCACGCATGTTGCCCATTCCCAAGGGTCCGCTGGTGGGCGCTTTCCCTGGCTGCAAGTACAGCTCGATGGAGATCCGGCTCGGCCATGACGAGACCTTGTTCTGCTACACCGATGGCGTGACGGAAGCCCATGATCCGAAAGGCGAGGAGCTCACGGAGGAGCGATGCCTGCAGCTGCTGAATGGCCTCCAACCGCAGGCTTGCGGTGACTTGCTCGACCATGTGCGGGCTCGAGTTGCCGAGTTCACCGGCACAGAAATCCTGGAAGACGACTGCACCATGCTGGCCCTTCGTCTGCCATGACCTGCCCGCCCGCTTCACGCCCCGGAATGCGAAGCCGAGACAACACCGATGCCGCTTGCCTTGACGGACGGTCAGGGTACGTTCGACCCAGGTGCTTGCACGCCTCCCCTGAGGACACTTCTTTGGCGCGTAGGTAAAGATACCAATACCAAACGATCAAAAACGAACGAACATTGAGTTCGTATTTGATCAATGCGTCAAGAAATGGGTCTGGAGTTGTCAATGCAAGAAGTGTGTTCTTGGTCGTTCTTTCCTTTGTGTGAGGCAGAGCGCATCGAGATCATTGCAAGGCTTTGTGCGGCGTTGGCGGCCGGCACTGCCATAGGCTTCGAGCGCAGCTACCATGGGCGCCCGGCCGGCATTCGCACCATTTCGCTGGTCTGCCTGGCGTCGTCGATGTTGATGCTGGTCACGGTTTACCAGGCGCAGTGGTTCCCGCAAGGTGGCGACGCGGTGCGCATCGACCCGACCCGCATGGCGCAGGGCGTGATGACGGGCATCGGCTTTCTCGGTGCAGGAGTCATCATCAAGGACGGCGTGGCCGTGCGAGGCCTGACGACCGCGGCATCGATCTGGATCGCGGCCGCCATCGGCATCCTGGCTGGTGTCGGCTTTTACTTCCCGCTGGTCGTGGTCACGCTGCTGACGCTGTGCGCGCTGTCGCTATTTCGCCGCATCGAGAGTGTGTTGCCGTCCTTCGCCTATGCCTCGCACAGTGTCGTGGTTCCGGTGGAAGGCGCTATCGACGAACCATCGCTGCGATCCTTCCTTCGGTCGCTGGGCTTTGATGTTCACAACATCAGCTGCCTGCACGACATGGCCGCAAGAACGATGAAGTACGACATGACCGTTCGCACCAAGACCCGAGATGGCATGACGAAGTTGAGCACCGCCTGGGCCAGCCGTGGCGGTTTTGTCAGCTACAGCATCACGCCCTTGTGAACAGACCCATGACCGACATCGTCCTGAAAGAACTGACCAAGACCTGGGGCACGACCACGGTCGTGGATCGCATCAGCTTTCACGTCAAGGCCGGCACGTTTGCCGTGTTGCTGGGACCCTCTGGTTGCGGCAAGTCCACCACGCTGCGCATGCTTGCCGGGCTGGATGCGCCCAATGCCGGCACCATCGCCGTGGGGGGGCGTGACGTGACGCATGCCAGCCCGGCGCAGCGCAATCTGTCGATGGTGTTCCAGTCGTACGCGTTGTTTCCGCATCTGGACGTGCGCAACAACATCCTGTTCGGCCTGAAGGTGCGCAAGGAGCCGGCCGCCGACCACGAAAGGCGCCTGAGCCGAGTCGTGGACATGCTCTCGCTGGGTGGGCTGCTCGAGCGCAAGCCCGGGCAACTCTCTGGCGGCCAGCAGCAGCGCGTGGCGCTGGGGCGCGCCATCATTGCCGAAACACCGGTATGCCTGATGGACGAGCCGTTGTCCAACCTGGACGCCAAGCTGCGCCAGGAGATGCGGCGCGACATCCGCGAGCTGCAGCGCAAGCTGGGCATGACCATGGTCTACGTCACCCATGACCAGACCGAGGCGATGAGCATGGCAGACCAGGTGATCCTGATGCGCGCCGGCAGGATCGAGCAGGACGGCAGCCCGGAGGATCTCTACAACCGCCCGGCCACCACCTTCGCCGCCACGTTCATCGGCACCCCGCCTACCAACCTCTACGCCAGCGCCGACGGCACGGGGCGCACCATGGGTGTGCGGCCCGAGCACGTCCGGCTGGTCGATACCGGCGGCGTGCTCGGCTCGGTCGTCAGCACAGAGTACCTGGGTGCCGACACGCTGGTGGCCTGCGAGGTGCAAAGCGTCGGCGCCGCGCCTTGGCGCATCGTGGCCAAGCTGCCGGGCCGCCAACAGCCGGCACCTGGCACGAGCATGCGGCTGGGTTGGGACGCCGAGTTCGAGCACCGGTTCGATGGCAAGACCGGAATGCGTGTGTGATGGCTTCAATTCTTCAATAGCGAAAGGCTTGTACAAAATGAAACGCAAACTGCTGAAGGCTGCCGCGGCTGCCGCTACCCTGGCCGTGCTGGGTGTGCCCGCATGGGCCCAGAAAGCCGTCGAACTGACCTTCTATTACCCGATCGCGGTCGGCGGCCCGCTGAACAAAGTGATCGACCAGTTCGCGGCCGACTTCGAGGCCGAAAATCCGAACATCAAGGTGAAGCCGATTTACGCTGGCACCTACCAGGAAACCCTGATCAAGTCCCTGACGGCTGCCAAGAGTGGCACGCCGCCGACGATGGCTGTGCTGCTGTCCGGCGACATATTCACCCTGATCGGCCAGGGCGCGATCGTGCCGGTGACGGATCTGGCCAAAGGCGCGGACGACGCGAAGTGGCTGGACAGCTTCTACCCCGCGTTCATGCTGAACAGCCGCACCGGCGGCAAGACCTGGAGCGTGCCCTTTCAGCGCTCCACCATCGTGCAGTACTGGAACAAGGACCTGTTCAAGGAAGCCGGCCTGGACCCCGAGAAGGGCCCGGCCAACTGGGACCAGCTGGTGGAGATGAGCAAGAAGCTCACCAAGACCGACGCCAGCGGCAACGTGATGCGGTGGGGCGTGAAGATTCCGTCAACGGGTTTCCAGTATTGGATGCTCGGTGGCCTGGCCGCCACCAATGGGGCGACGCTGGCGAATGCGGACGGCACTGTGACCACGTTCGACGACCCCGCGGTGGTCGAGGCCTTGCAATACTGGGTCGACCTGTCGGCCAAGCACAAGGTGATGCCCACTGGCGTGGTGGAGTGGGGCACGACGCCCAAGGACTTCTTGGAGAAGAAGGCCGCGATCATCTGGTCGACCACCGGCAACCTGACCAACATCCGCACCAACGCGCAATTCCCGTTCGGCGTGGCCATGCTGCCGGCCAAGAAGCGCCTGGGCAGCCCCACTGGCGGCGGCAACCTGTACTTCTTCAAGAATTCCAGCCCTGAGCAGTTGCAAGCGGCCATGAAGTTCGCGAAATTCCTGACCGAACCCAAGCGGGCCGGCGCTTGGAGCGTGGCGACCGGTTACGTCGCCGTCTCGCCGGCCGCGTGGGAAACGCCGGAGATGAAGAAGTACGCCAATGATGTGCCGGCCGCCACCGTGGCGCGCAGCCAGCTGCAGCACGCCGTGGCCGAGCTGTCCACTCACGACGGCCAGCGCGTGATCAAGGCGCTGAACGACGCCATCCAGGCCTCACTCACCGGCAGCAAGCCGGCGGCGGAATCGCTGAAAGAGGCCCAGCGCGAGGCAACCCGCATCCTCAGGCCCTTCCAGTAAGCAAGCCTAGCCCGCCACTGCTGCAGTACTGCCGCAGTGGCGTCAGGGAACACCATGAGCCCCAGAACCCAGTGGCACGGATGGCTGCTTATCGCGCCGGCCGTCCTCCTGCTGATCGCTTTCACGCATTACCCAGCGCTGGCCACGCTGTGGCACAGCGTCTTCAGCAACGCCACGCCAGTGCGGCCTGCCAAGTTCGTGGGGCTGGCCAACTACCAGGGCATGATCGAGGACCCGGTGTTTTGGGCCTCGCTGCGCAACAACGCCTGGTTTGCCGCAGTCACCGTGCCGGCGTCCATCGCGCTGGCCATCGTGATGGCGTTGTTCGTCAACGCGCGTCTGCCCGGCAAGGGGTTCCTGCGGCTGGCCTACTTCACACCCACGGTGTTGCCGATGATTGCCGTGGCCAACATCTGGCTGTTCTTTTACACCCCGCAATACGGGCTGGTCGCGCAGGTGCTGGCGCCGCTGGGCGTGACCTCGCCGAATTGGCTGGGTGACAAGGATCTCGCGCTGGGCGCGATGATCGTCGTAGCGATCTGGAAGGAAGCCGGCTTCTTCATGATCTTCTACCTGGCGGCGCTGCAACAGATCTCCCCCAGCCTGGGTGAGGCCGCGGCGCTCGAAGGTGCGTCGCGCTGGCAATACTTCTGGCGGGTGTTGTTCCCGCTGCTGATGCCCACCACGATCTTCGTGCTGGTCAATGCGCTCATCAACTCGGTGCGCCTGGTGGACCACATCATCGTCATGACCAGGGGCGGGCCGGACAACGCCAGTTCGCTGCTGCTGTACTACATCTACCAAGTCGGTTTCAGCTTCTGGGACAGCGCCTATGCCGCCGCGCTGACCGTCGTGGTGCTGGTGCTGCTGGGCACCGTTGCCCTGGTCAAGTTCAGCTACCTGGACAAGCGGGCGCACTACCAATGAGCCAAGCCTCCAATCAACGCAGCGCCTCGCTGTCCTGGCTGGAAACCGCCGCCGCCTGGTTGCTGGGCATCGCCTGGATCCTGCCTTTGGTCTACGCGGTGTGGACGGCTTTTCACCCCGCAGCCAATGCAACGCGCTTCGAGCTCGGTGCGCCGCTGACCCTGGACAACTTCAGGGCCGCCTGGGCCGCCGCGCCCTTCGCGCGCTACTTTCTCAACACCACCTTGCTGGTGACGATGGTGCTGGCGGCGCAACTTGTGCTCGGCACGCTGGCGGCCTACGGCTTTGCGCGCTTCGAGTTCAAGGGCAAGAACTTCGTCTTCATGTTGGTGCTGCTTCAACTGATGGTGATGCCCGACGTGCTGATCGTCGAGAACTACAGCACCATGAACACGCTGGGGCTGCGCGACACCATCCTTGCCGTGGGCCTGCCGTACTTCGCGTCGGCCTTTGGCATCTTCCTGATCCGGCAAACATTCAAGTCGGTGCCGAAGGAACTGGACGACGCGGCGCGCGTTGAAGGTGCTACCGCCCTTCAAGTCTTGTGGAAGGTGTACGTGCCGCTGGCCAAGCCGGTCTATCTGGCCTATGCACTGGTGTCGGTCAGCCACCACTGGAACAACTTCCTTTGGCCTCTGATCATCACCAACTCGGTCGAGACGCGGCCGCTGACGGTGGGGCTGCAGGTGTTCTCGTCAACCGACCAGGGTGTGGACTGGTCGATCATCACGGCAGCCACGCTGATGACCTCGGCGCCACTGCTGGTCGGCTTCCTGCTCTTCCAGCGCCAATTCGTGCAGAGCTTCATGCGCGCCGGAGTGAAGTAGGCGATGAAACTGCTCACCTGGAACGTCCAGTGGTTTTTGGGCCTGGACGGCGTTGTCGATGTGGCCCGCGTTGTGAACCATGCGCGCAGCCTGTGCGACTTCGACGTGCTGTGCCTGCAGGAGGTGTCAGTCCATCTCAAGGACTTGAAGGGGGGCGGCGACTTTGATCAAGCCGCCGAGGTGGCGAAGTTGCTTCCCGACCACGAAGTCATCTTCACGCCTTGCGTCGACTACAGACACAGTTCGCAAGGCCCTCGACAGCGCTTCGGCAACCTGGTGGCCACCCGGCTGCCGGCGCTGATGGTGGAAAGCCACTTGCTTCCCTCCATCCGGGAAGCCGAAGTGCCGAGCGTCAGACGCGTCTGCACCAGCTTGCTGTTGCAGGCCGCAAGCGGCCCGTTAACCGTCATGAACACCCACCTGGAGTACCACTCGGCCGCGCAGCGGGCCATGCAAGCACAGCGCATTTTGGAGGTCCACCGCGAGAACGTAGATCTGGTTTGCACCAACGTGGCCGCCGAGCCCATGACTGGCCTCTACCGAGGTCGTCCGCGCAGCCCGCGCACGGTGCTGTGTGGCGATTTCAACTTCAGCCCCTGCAGCAGCGAATACCGCAGCCTCACACGCGGCGTCGGCCCGCACGCGCTGCGCGACGTCTTCACCGTTCTGCACGGCACGGCCAACCGGCCACCAACCTTCGGTTGTTACGACAAGACGTATGCCAGGCAGCCTATCGCCTGCGACCATGTCTTCGTAAGCGCCGATCTCGCTTCGCTGGCGCGGCACGTGCGCGTAGATGGCGCCATCAAGCTGTCAGACCACCAGCCCGTCTACGTTGAATTGGACAGACTTTGAAGCCCATCGAACAACTGGGCGCCGCGCAGGGCGCAGCCATCCACACCTTCATCACCGACATCGATGACACGGTGACCACCGACGGCATGTTGACACCGGCCGCGTATGCGGCACTCGCAGCCTTGCAGAGCAGCGGCCTGAGGGTAATCGTCACCACCGGGCGGCCGGCGGGTTGGTGCGACCACATAGCGCGCATGTGGCCGGTGGACGCGGTGGTCGGCGAAAACGGAGCCTGCTGTTTTTGGTATGACCGCGCGACGCGCAGGCTTGCGGTGCGGCATTCCCTGTCGGAAGAGGCTCTACAAGTCAACCGAGTTCGTATTGACACCGTGGCGCGTCAGGTGCTGGCGCAAGTCCCCGGCTCCGCCCTTGCGTCCGACCAGTTTTGCCGCTTGTACGACCTGGCCATTGACTACGCTGAGGACGTACCGCGCCTGAATGAGTCAGGCGTGCACAAGATTGTGCGCATCATGCAGGACGCCGGCATGACGGCCAAGGTCAGCTCCATCCACGTCAACGGCTGGTTTGGCCTGTACGACAAGCTGTCGATGAGCCGCCTCATCGGCCAGGAGTTGTTCAGCGTGGACCTGGATGCCGAGCGCGCAAATGTCGTCTATGCCGGTGACTCTCCCAACGACGCACCTATGTTTGCGCATTTTCCGAACTCGGTCGGCATGGCCAATGTGCAGGATTTTGTCGGCCAGATGGAGGCGTTTCCCAAGTACGTCACGCGGGGACGCAGCGGCGAAGGCTTTTCTGAACTTGCCGCGAGGTTGATCGAGCTGCGCGCCAGCACACCTTGAACCGTTTCGGCGTGGTCGGCCGAAACCTGCTTGCTACACCGTGCCGACTTCCCATCGATTGACTTGACATCATCCATGCGCTCACACGTAGCCGACACCGATCGCAATTCGACCCTGCAGGCACTTCAATCCGGGCCAACGCTGGACGCCGTCATCATTGGCGGAGGGGCCACGGGCTTGGGCATCGCATTGGACGCTGCACTCCGCGGCCACAAGGTTGCCCTGGTTGAGCGGGGCGACTTCGGGCAAGGCACGTCGTCGCGTTCGACCAAACTGGTGCACGGTGGCGTGCGCTATCTGGCGCAGGGCAACTTCGGTCTGGTCTATGAAGCCTTGCGCGAGCGCGCCTGTCTGCTGGCCAATGCACCGCATATCGCGCAACCGCTGTCCTTCGTCATGCCGACGTTCAAACTCTGGCAATTGCCGTTCTACGGTGCTGGACTGATGGCTTACGACGTGCTGGCGGGCAAGGCCGGAATCGGTGCCACGCGCTGGATGGGGCCGGCCCGTGTGCGCGAGAAGCTGCCCACCGTGCGCGATCAGGGGCTGTTGGGTGGCATCTCTTACTGGGACGGCCAGTTTGACGACGCAAGGCTGGCCGTGACCCTCGCCCGCACCGCGCGCCACCACGGGGCCCTAATGGTCAACCACTGTGCGGCACTTTCCGTGCTCAGCGACGGGCGCAAGGTTTCCGGTGTGGTGCTGGTTGACCGCGAGTCGGGTTGTGAGTTTTCAGTGCGCAGTCGCTGCGTCATCAATGCGACTGGCGTATGGGTGGACCAATTGCTGAACGCCGGCGCACCGGATCAACGTCGGCCGATGGTGGCGCCCAGCCAGGGCGTCCACCTCAGTTTTGAACAGTCGCTGCTGCCAGGGACGTCGGCACTATTCTGGCCTCGCACGAGCGATGGACGGGTCCTGTTCGCCATCCCCTGGCTAGGCAAGACGATCGTAGGCACGACCGACACGGGTCGCACCGACGTGCCGGCGGAGCCGCTGCCCTTGCCAGGGGAGATTGACTACCTGCTGAAGGAATGCGCCGCCTTTTTTGGAAGGCCGCCGCGGCGTCAGGACATCTTGAGTGCTTGGGTCGGTCTGCGGCCTTTGGTAAACCCCGCAGCGATGGAAGATTCGAAAGACACCAAATCGATCAGCCGCGAGCATACGGTCCGGTTGCGCCCCGACGGGCTGGTGACGGTCACGGGCGGAAAGTGGACCACGTACCGCTCAATGGCGCAGGACGTGCTGGACCGCTGCTGCGCAGCGGCATTGCTGCCCACAGCAGGCCCCTGCGTGACTGCCACCACACCCATGCTGGGCGCCGCCGACGGCGCAGTGGGTGCTCTGACCGGGCCGGCAGGCATTCACTCGTATGGCAGCGAAGCCGCACTCGTGGCGAGCTTGCCCGGCGCCGCCCGCGAGCTGGCCCCGGGCCTTACCGAGGCCATGGTGCGATTCGCGGTGCGCTACGAGTTTGCACGCACAGTAGAAGACGTGCTGGCCCGGCGCAGCCGCCTGTTGTTCCTCGACGCCCGGACGGCTGCGGAGAACATCAACGCCGTGGCCGATGTCATGGCGGCCGAAACTGCGGCCCCCAGCGGCCATATCGCCTTCCGCGCACTTGCGGCGCAATACCTGGCTCCCAGCGCGCAAGCCCACTGACATGCATTGCATAAAATATTCGATACCGATTGCCGTGCGGCAACGTACGCCTCAAACACCGTGACCAACCCCAGGCAGGAAAAGCTGATCCAGATCGCCCGATCCCGTGGGCAAGTGTCCTTGGAGGAACTGGCTGTCCAGCTCGACACCTCGATCCAGACTGTGCGTCGAGATGTGCAGAAACTTGCGCAAAGCGGTCAGCTTGTGCGATTTCACGGCGGTGTGCGCTCCGGCGCCAATGTCGTGAACTTCACCTATCAGCAACGCGAGTCTCTCAATGCTGAGGCCAAGGCGCGAATCGCACGCGCGGTTGCTGCCCAGATCCCCAATGACTGCTCACTCATGCTGACCGTGGGCACGACCACTTGTGCGGTGGCGCGCGAGTTGCTGGCGCATCGTGGGCTGCGCGTGGTCACAAACGACATGGTCATTGCACAAACGCTGAGCCAGAACCGCGATATCGAAGTTCAGATGTGCGGCGGTTTTGTTCGCGCTCGGGACCATGCCATCGTCGGCGAGGCTGCAGTCGAATTCGTGAACATGTTTCGCTTCGACATCGTCGTCATTGGCGTTGCGGGAATCGAGTTGGACGGATCATTGCGAGACTTTGACTATCGAGAGGTGAAAGTCACTGAAGCATCGATTGCGAATTCTCAGCAGGTGTGGGTCGCCGCAGATGCCAGCAAATTCGCGCGCCGTGCGATGGTCGAGGTGGCGCATGTTGCCAAGATCGACACCCTGTTCACGGACGCGCAGCCCTCAGAGCCGTTTGCCTCCTTGCTGAGTGAGGTGGGCGCGTCGGTGGTGATCGCCAGCGCGGAAGTTTGAGCCCACTGACCCAGGCTCTCGTGAATCACTGGGTCGCCCCAAGTGCTCTTGTGCACCCGCGAGCCGGGCTGGGCCGGACTCAGATGACGCGCGCCCGCAGCCACGAAGTCACCACCTCGGTGACGATCACCACGGCAAAGATCACCGCGAGGATCAGCCCGACCTGGTCCCAGTAGAGATTGTTCATTGCGGCGTCCAGCGCCACCCCGATGCCGCCGGCACCGACCAGCCCGAGGACGGCGGATTCACGGATATTGATGTCCCAGCGCAGCAGCGCCAGCGACCAGAAAGCGGGCTCCACCTGGGGCCAATAGGCCTTGGCCAGGATGAGCGAGCGCGGGGCGCCGGCAGCGGTCAGGGCTTCGACCGGGCCGGGGTGGGATTCTTCCAGGGCCTCGCCAAACAGCTTGCCGACGAAACCCACGGAACGACAGGCAATGGATAGAACTCCAGCGATTGCGCCGGGGCCAAAGATGGCGACAAACAGCAGCGCCCAGATCAGCGAGTTGACCGAGCGCGAGGACACGAAGATCAACTGCGCGAACCAGTTCAACCCGGCATGCCGGGTGAAGTTGCGCGCAGCCATGAAGGACAGTGGGATGGCCATCATCAGCGCCAGGACGGTGCCGAGCGTGGCGATGTGGATGGTCTCGATCAGCGCAGCGCGGACCGCCTCTTCCCAGTAGGGCCAGTCGAAGGGCCACATGCGACCAAAAAGGTCGGCCGTCTGCTCGTGCGCGTCGTAGAGGAACTCGGGGATCACCTCGATGGTGCGCAGCGACCAGACGATGGCGGCCACGCTGCCCAGGTATACGGCGAATCGTCCTAGGCGCACCATCGGACTGAAGCGCTGCCAGCTGCGCGAGGCCGTGCTTCCTGGCACGGGGGCGGCCGTCACTGGAACACCCTTCGCACCCGCCCCGAGACCACCTCGCACAGCAGAATCAGAGCAATGATCACGATCAGGATGGTCAGCACCACGTCGTAGTCGAAGCGCTGGTAGGCGGTGAACAGCGGCGCACCGATGCCGCCACCACCGACGATGCCCACCATTGTCGAGTTGCGCAGGTTGGAGTCGAACTGGTAGACCGACAGGCCAATGAAGCGCGACATCACCTGCGGGAACACGCCCATGATGAGCACGTTCAGGAAGCCCGCCCCAGTGGCGCGCACGGCCTCGACCTGCCCCGGGTCCATCTCCTCAACGACTTCGGCGAAGAGCTTGGAGACGAAGCCCATGGTCGAGACGATCAGCGCAAGCACGCCAGCCAGGGCGCCGAAGCCCACCGCCTTGACGAACAGGATCGCCACAATCACCGGGTGGAACGATCGGCACATCGCGATCACCACCTGCATCATCGCGCTCAGCCAGGGCGGCGCCAGGTTGCGCGCGGCGGCCAGTCCCAACGGCAGCGACAGCGCGATGCCCGCCGCGGTGGCCAGCACCGCGATCTGCACACTCTCGACGATGCCAGCGCGGATCAGCTCGAGCTTGTCGGCCTGGACGTTGGGTGGGAACATCCGCCTGAGGAAGCGCTGCGCGTTCTCCACTCCGCTGATCACGCGGTCGACAGAGATCTCCAGTTGCGCCGTGGCATACAGCACGTACAGCGCCAGAAGCACCCAGCCGGCGCGTGCCGCCCAGTTGGGCGCGAAGGCCACGCGCGGCGACAGCGGCGCCGCGGTTGCCGCCGCCTCAGAGCCAGTCCTCGCCACCATAGATCGACTTCAAGTGTTCTTCGCGTAAGCCTGCCGGGGCGCCGTCGTAGACGACCGCGCCACCGGCCAGCCCGATGATGCGCTCGGCGTGACGCCGCGCAAGCTCAACGTTGTGGATGTTCACCAGGATGGGAATGGCGTGCTGGCGCGACAGGTCGGCCATCAGCGCCATCACCTCCACCGAGGTCTTGGGATCGAGCGAGGACGTGGGTTCGTCGGCCAGCACCAGGCCCGGGCGCTGCATCAGAGCGCGCGCGATGCCCACGCGCTGACGCTGCCCACCCGAGAGCTGATCGGCCCGCCGATTGGCGTAGCTCTCGTCCAGACCCACGGCGTGCAGCAGGTCGAACGCCTGGCTGACGTCGGTCTGCGGGTAGCGCCGCAGCAGGGCACGCCACGGCGCGACATGGCCCAGGCGCCCGCACAGGACGTTCTCGATCACCGTCAGTCGCTCGACCAGGTTGTATTCCTGAAAGACCATGCCGATGCGCCGCCGCGCCAGCCGCAGGGCCTGCCCCTTCAACCGGGCCAGATCCTGTCCCTCGAAAAGGATCTGCCCAGCGCTGGGCTCGACGAGACGATTGACGCAACGAAGCAGCGTCGATTTGCCGGTGCCCGAGGGGCCGATGATGGCCGTCAGGCCGGCGCCGGCGATCTCGAGGTTGATGCCGCGCAGTACCGGCTGCCCCGGTCGGTAGGCCTTCTGCAGCCCACGGATGGACAACACGCCCGCACCCGCCGCGACGGGTGCGGGGCGCACATCAGCGCTCAAGACTTCTTCGCGGCTTCGCCGGCCTTCTTCTGACGTTCAGCCTCACGCTTGGCGGCGGCTTCGGCCTCGCGCTTGTTCTCAGCCTCGTAGGCGGCTCTGTTGTAGGGCGTGCCGGACTTCTCCGCCACATCCCTCACGACCGCCCAGTCTTTCTGATAGCTGATCGGCACGAAGCGGTCGCCGCCGAACAGCTCCTTCTGCATCGTGGGGGTGAAGCGGAAGGAGAAGAAGCACTGTTTCAACTTGGTGGCGAGATCGGGCTTCAGGTCGTGCGCGTGTGCGAAGGACGAGGTCGGAAACACAGGACTGCGGTAGATGACGCGGAAGTCCTGCGACTTGATCGTGCCGCGCACCCCCATTTGCTCCAACACAGACGAAGCCACGGCGGCCATGTCGTAGTCCCCCGAATTGACCCCCAGCACCGACTTGTCGTGGCCGCCGGACATCAGCGGCCGGTAGTCGGTCTCGGGGGTGAGGCCCTGCGCCGGGAACAGTACCCGCGGAGCGAGGTTGCCCGAGTTGGACGAAGGCGATGTGTGTGCCACCTTCTTGCCCTTCAGGTCAGCCAGGGTCTGGTAGGCGCTGGAAGCCTTGACGATGGCCAGCAGGTTGTAGCCCAGCACTTGGTCGCCCGTGCCCTGGGCGGCGAAGGGCACCGCGCCGGCGAGGTTGACAGCGAAGCCCGTGGGGCCCGTGGAAAAGCCCGTGAAATGCAAGCGGCCGGAACGCATGGCCTCGATTTGGGCCGCGTTGGACAGGACCGGATAGTAGACGATGCGCTTGCCGACACACCTCTCGAGGTGATCGGTGAAGGGCTTGAAGGCGTTGGCGTAGACAGCCGGGTCCTCGATCGGGGTGTAGGCCCACACGAGGGTGGCAGGATCGCGCCACTTCGAAGGGTCCTTGGGGGCGTCGGCGACGAGGTCACCGTCCGCGTCGCAGTAGAGGGTGTCAAGTTGGCCCCGGTTCGAGCACTCCTGCGCCATCGCGACCCCAGAAGCTCCCATGATGAGCACGGCCACGACAGCGGTCTTCGAAAGGCATTGATTCATCGTCGGTCTCCAATGTTCCCAAGTGCCCGGGCGTCTGGCGCCGCGCGGCCGTCCCCGGGCAGGACGTGAGGGCGGGCGGGTTGTGACGGACACCGCGTCCATCATCTAGGAGTTATCAAGCTGCCACCGAACAAGGTGACGTTTTGATCAACTACGATCACGATTGTTGAGCGTTATTGAGTGTTTGATATAGGTGTTTCTACTTGGTGCAACGGGTCCCGAGGGTTGAGGAAATGCCGCAGCGAGTGGGTGGCGCGCCCGATCAGTGGCTGGTCGATGGCGGCTGCAATCGATGGCGTCATCGAAACAATGAACTTCAACACCATCGCGTTGACACCTAAGATTTGTGCACAGCAGGCAGGCCGGACAGACCTAGGAAAGTCGTTTGGCTGAACCAAAGGCGCGTGACGTGTTTCGCGCTCCGCTTGCGTGCAAGACCTATCTCTGCATTGGAGATCCTTGATGGATGCATCAACCAAAGAGTCAAGCGAAGAACACTGGTGTGCCGCAGGCGCAGTTGATGCCCTTGGCGTCGGCGACGCGCTGCGCCTGGATGCCGGCGAGCACCGTGTCGCCGTGTTCAATGTGAGTGGAACCTTCTACGCCATCAGCGACGTTTGCACGCACGAGCGCGCCTACTTGTCCGATGGCTATGTTGACGGCGACACCGTGGAATGCCCGCTGCATCAGGCCTTGTTCCACATTCCGACTGGGCGCGTGCTCGCCGCGCCAGCAGTCGAAAACGTGCGCACCTATCCGGTGCGCGTTTGCGAAGGAACCATCGAGGTCTTCGTCAGCGGATCCGCCAAATCATGCCCCAAGCAAGCAAAGTGACCCCCGCAACCCCAGCAGCACTCGGCAGGGCCGAGTGGCCGCTGACTGGATGGGACATCGTGCCGTCCGCAATGCTCAAAGCGCTGCGCGCGCGCAGCGACGGGCCGGGGCTTCGCTACTTCGCCGCGCACATGACGGCGCTCGTCGTGACCGGGGCGCTCGTCCACCTCGCATTGGGCACCTGGTTTGTGTTGCCCGCGATGTTTGCGCACGGCATGGTGATCGTGCTGCTCTTCGCGCCATTGCACGAGTGCTCGCACTACACGGCGTTCCGAACGCGATGGCTGAACTACGCAGTCGGCATGCTCGTCGGGTTCATCAGCATCCGCCCCTTCCTTTACTTCAAGTGGCGACATGCTGAGCACCATACGTTCACGCAATCGCCGCAGCATGACCCGGATCATCTGCAGTTTCCAAACTCGATCGGGAAGTACGCCAGGCAGATCCTGGGCGCCGAACTGTGGCCAAAGTTGATCGGCACGCTCTTTCGTGGCGCGACCGGTCGCTACACCGCGCGGGAGCGGCGCTTCATCCCGGCGAGCGAAGTCGATCGCGTCAGCACCGAGATTCGCGTCGCAGTCGTGCTCTATGCCGTGATCGCCGTTGCATCAATCGCCACGCAATCCTGGGCCGCCGTCGTCTACTGGCTGCTGCCACGCGTCATCGCAGAGCCGGTATTGCGCATGATCCGGATGGCTGAGCATATCGGCGCCGAGGAAACCCCGAACCTGCTGCGCAACGCACGCACGACGCTGGCCGGGCCTGTGATCCGGCTGCTGTACTGGAATATGTCTTTCCACTCCGAACACCACGTCGCCCCGTCCGTTCCCTTCCACGCGCTGCGCGAGCTGCACGGCTTCCTGCGCCCGCACCTGGGCCACGTGGCCGACGGCTACTGGAGTGTCCATCGCGAAATTCTGTCGCGCGTACTGCGCGCGCGTCCGTGAATCAAGCCGCGGCCGCTGGCAAGTCCGTGCCTGCCTCGCACTACGATGTCCTGATCGTTGGTGCCGGCCATGCCGGCGGCCGTGCGGCGCTCGGCCTGCGCACCTTGGGCTTCGTCGGCTCGATCGGATTGATTGGCGACGAGTCCGATGCGCCCTACCAGCGACCTCCTCTGTCCAAGCGATTTCTTACCGGGGACGGCGATGCCTCAAGCTGCATGCTGGCACCTGCCGACGAGTGGGCCAGGCTCGGCATCGAGCTTCGTCTCGGGGTTCGTGCAACCAGCCTCGATCGCCCGGCACATCAACTGCTGCTGGAGGATGGCAGGTCGATCGGCTACGGCCGGCTTGTGCTCGCGACCGGCCTGCGGGCCAGGCCACTGCAACTGCCCGGTACTGTCCGCATTGAGCGTGTCTTGCGCACTCTCGATGACGCGCGCGGGTTGCGCCGCGAGCTCGTCGCCGGTCGCCACCTCGTGATCGTCGGCGGCGGCCTGATCGGCCTGGAGCTGGCGTCGAGCGCCATTGAGCTCGGCCTGCGCGTCACCGTCATCGAAGCCGGCGAGCGTTTGCTGCCACGTTGGCTGCCGGCCGAATGTTCCGGCTGGCTCGCCTCATGGCACCGACGCCGCGGTGTCGACTTGCGCTTGACCACGCAGGTACGGCAGTGCGACGGCCACACATTGCATCTTGACGATGGCGCGAAACTCGACGCCGACACGATCGTCTCGGCGATCGGCTGCGCACCGAACGTCGAACTCGCGGCGGCGGCCGGGCTGGGCGTGGATGACGGCATCTTGGTCGACACGTCGCTGCGCACCACGGATCCGTCGATCTACGCGATCGGCGACGTTGCGCGCACATTGCGCGCCGGCGCGAACCCTTCCCGCACCGAGTCGTGGCGCAACGCCGAGGTGCAAGCGCGTGACGTCGGGGCCGTGCTGTGCGGACAGAACCCTGAGCCAGCGAAGCTGCCATGGTTTTGGACCGATCAGTGCGGGCGCAACGTCCAGGTGACCGGATCGCCGTGCGAGGGCCGCACGATTGAGGTGCGCGGCGATCCAGAACGCGGCCCCAGCCTGGTCTGGTGCCTCGACGGCGACATCGTCCGGGGCGTCATCGGTGTCGACTGCGGCGGCGACGTGCGCCGGGCGCAGCGGCTCATCACCACGGGCGAGCGGGTCGGTCTTCACGGCCTCTTCGGGCCCCGTCGCGGCGCTGAGCCGCGACCCGTCTTGGCACCAGGGAGTAGCGTATGACAATTGAATGCCGCGCTGCGATCGCGACGGCCGTGGGCGCTCCGCTCGAGGTCGGCACGGTATCCGTCGCGCCACCTGGCCCAGGCGAGGTCCTCATCGAGATCGTGGCAACCGGGATTTGCCACACCGATCTGACGGCCATTGAGGGCACGAACAAGGCGTGCGTGTACCCGGCCATCCTGGGCCACGAAGGCGCCGGTCGCGTCGTCGACATCGGTGCGGGCGTCACGAGCGTCGTCGTCGGTGACCATGTCGTTCCGCTCTATGGCCCTGAATGCGGAGCCTGTGCGATGTGCATGAGCCGGCGCACCAATCTGTGCTGGTCGATCAAGCCCCAGCGCGACCGCGGCTTGATGCCTGACGGCAGCGTGCGCTTCCGCTGGCGAGAGGAGCTGGTACACCACTTCATGGGTACTTCGACGTTCTCGCGCTACACGGTGGTGCCCGAGATCGCCGTGGCGAAGATTCGGCGCGACCTGCCGTTCGAACACGCCTGCCTGCTGGGCTGCGGCGTGACCACCGGTGTCGGCGCCGCGCTCGCCAATGTTCGTGCCGGCGACGATGTTGTCGTCTTCGGACTGGGTGGCATTGGCATGAACATCGTCCAGGGCGCACGCATCGCAGGCGCAAAACGCATCATTGGCGTGGACCGATACCCCAGCAAGGCGGCGCTGGCGCGCAAGCTAGGTGCGACGGACTTTCTCGACGCAGGTGCCGGCCTGCGCGAGACGTCTGAAGCCGTGCTGGAACTCACGCGTGGCGGCGCTGACGTCGCCTTCGAATGCACGGGGATCGTCACCGTCATGCGCCAGGCGCTCGACTGCTCCCGGGCTGGATGGGGCACCTGCGTTTTGCTGGGTGTGGAGCCACACGGTGCCGAGATGGCGTTCCCGCCGGCCGTACTGCGCTACGGCCGCACCATCAAGGGCAGCTACTTCGGCGACGTGCGCGGGCGCACGGGGCTCGGCCGCATTGCCGACTTGTGCGTGGAGGGCGCCATCGAGCTAGATGCACTGATCACCCACCGTCTGCCGCTCGACCGCATCAACGAGGGCTTCGAGATGATGGTCGCTGGCACATCGCTGCGCAGCGTCGTCGTCTTTGAATGACCGACATCGATCCACGCGTCGAAGAGCAGTACGTCTTCCCGACGCTCGCCGCCGAGCGTGCCAAGGTCTACGCCGAGATCGCTCGCCGCAGCGAAGCCATTCGCGAGGCCGCACCGATGCTGGTCGATCTCGCCTATGGCTCGCACCCGCGCGAGCGTATCGACCTGTTTCCAACGATGCCAGGCGCGCCGTTGTTCGCCTTTCTTCACGGCGGCTACTGGAGCGGCTCCGCAAAGGAGTCCTTCCGCTATGTGGTGCGCCCGTTCCTGCGGCGCGGTGTGGCCGTCGCCATCCTCGGTTATCCGCTGGCGCCGCAGACGCCACTCGCCGACATCGTTGACAGTGTCTGCCGCAGCATCGGCTGGCTTGCCAGCGAGGCCCATCATCATCTCGGCTGTTCGCCCAGTGCACTCGCCGTCGGGGGCCACTCTGCAGGCGGCCATCTGGCTGCAATGGCGACCCTCCGCCTGGCCGTGCGTGATGAGACCGCCATGAATCGGCCGGCAATTGCGGGATGTGCCGCGCTGTCGGGGCTGTTCGACTTGCGGCCGCTCCTTCGGACCTCTGTGGCCGCTCGAGCCGGCCTGACCGAGGCGGATGCGCGTTTGTTGAGCCCCGCGTTGCTTCCCACCTCACCGGGCTGGCTCGTCGCCGGCACTGGGGCGAACGAGAGTGCCGGGTTCATCGCTCAGGCGCAGCACCATATCGCCCGTCGCCTGGCAGTAGGCGCGGCGACTGATCGGTTCGTCGTTCCGCAGGCCACACACTACGGTGTCCTGCTCGATCTGGCGCAGGATGACAGTCGGTTCGTCGAGGCGGTCTGCGCACGCTTGATGGCGTAACGTAGAGTCGCACGGCATGACACAGGACAAGACCAAGGCGCAGGGGCGCGCGCTTCCCTACGTCAACTTCAACCAGTTGCGATCGTTCCACGCCGTCGCACAGGAGCTGAGCTTCACGCGCGCGGCCGGTGTCCTCAACATCGGCCAGTCCACGCTCACGGTGCAAGTGCGCAACCTCGAGGAGCGCTACGGCGTCGAGTTGTTCCTTCGTTCGTCGCGTGGACTGCAACTCAGTTGCACCGGCCAGGCTCTCTACGAGATCACCATACCGCTCTTTGACCTCGAGGCGCAGGCGGTAAATCTGCTGCGGGCGAACGGCGACGCCATCGAGGGAACTCTGCGCATAGGCACGGTAGGTCCGTTCTATGTAATGAAGCTGGTTGGTCAGTTCCAGGCGCGTTACCCGAATGTGCAAGTGAGCATTGACAGTGCAAACTCCGAGACGGTCGTACGCAAGATCATCGACGCCAAGACCGATGTCGCGATCACTGGCTCCCCCATCGACGATCCACGCGTGTACTCCTCAAAGTTGAGAGCGCACGAGATTCTCGTATTGGTGAATCGTCATCATGCGCTGGCGGGCACTGGGGCCATCCTGCTCGCTGCCCTGCAGGATCAGCCGATGATCATGCGCGAGCGCGGCTCGATGACGCGAACAGCCTTCGAGGCAGCGCTCATTGAGCACGGCGTTCGGCCCAGAGTGGTGATGGAAGTGTCCCGCGATACGGTCCATGAGGCGGTCATTGAGGGCCTCGGCATCGGTGTCGTATCCGAACCCGAATTCCAGCCCCACGAGGACCTGTGCGCGCTGCGGATTGCAGACTTCCCGAGCTTTACTTACTCGTACGTCATCTGTCTCGAGTCCCGGCGGCAGTCGAAACCCATCGCCCGCTTCACCGAACTCGCCGCAGCCATCGCTCGGGAGCCGGTGGCCACGGCGCTCATCGACAAGGGCAAGAACTGAACGCTCGCCACTTATGAGCGAGCGCTCCCTGCCGAGCTGTTGGGCGAAACCACCCGGTTCCAACAGCCGAAAACTCTCAGGGGAACCGCGCCCGCGCCTTGGTGGCGTGCTCGCCGTGCTGCAGGCCGCCGCCGCGCACAAAGCGCTGGCGTCGCCCGGGCGGGCTTTCCAGTTCCAGCACTGGGGGGTCTCCCAGGTGCTGTCCACGTCCCGTATCAGCAAGCGCCGGCGCTGGCTGGCCAGCACCTGCTGCTGCACAGTGTCGGCGTCGTAGCCGCCCGGGGCGATGGCCAGCAGCGCCTGCAGCGTGTGGCGTGCCGACGGGTCGTTGACGCGATCGACGAGTTCATCCCGGTCCTGCGCCAGGTTGAAGAGCATGGGCGGGTGCCCGCCCACGCGTATCAGCTTCCAGTTGCCGTGGCGCACCTGTGAATGGCTGTCAGGAAGCGCATTTTTTTGGCGGCGTGTGTTTGCCAATTTGACGGGACGGTGCTACCCACCATCAACGGTCTGATTAGCTCTTCGAGAAGGGGCAATGCAGGGTTATCCACGGCGGCGACCGATGCCCCTCATAGGCAAGGTCGGTCGCCGCGGTGGAAAACCCGTGGTCTGCGCATGGCCTCTGCGCGTTTTCTGACAGCCAGAAAACAGCGTTTTCTCGCAACCGGCAACAAGGCCCTACGAAGCGACTCCTTGGATTGATAGAGTGAACCGTGAGGCGTTTGACCGCCTCGTTGGATATCTGCACCGAATTGCTGCCCCGTATCGACCCCCCAGTAGTCAGGAGGTCCGATTGCGTCCCCTGGAGTGGTGTAACTCCTGAGCCCGGAGAAGGCTGATGTGCGCGTTGCTCGGGGTTCAGCGCTGGAAGGCCGGCACCCGAGTTGGGGCAGTATCGCTGAGGCTTTGCAGGCCCTCAAGCTGCATGTAGCGCCGGTTCAGGCTCCACTCGTCGTTTTGCTCCAGCAGCATGGCGCCCACCAAGCGGGTGATGGCAGCGTCGTTGGGGAAGATGCCCACGACGTTGGTTCGGCGCTTGATCTCGGCATTGAGCCGCTCCAGCGGGTTGGTACTGTGGATCTGCAGCCAGTGCG
>Ga0315903_10003890_pt1 | contig 20361 bp, 22 predicted proteins | sample LakEriMetagenome_7_FD_203524 | JGI IMG/M metagenome (GOLD analysis project Ga0315903, IMG submission 203524) | Freshwater fungal communities from buoy surface, Lake Erie, Ohio, United States - Buoy 2 MA119 | ecosystem: Environmental > Aquatic > Freshwater > Lake | place: USA: Lake Erie, Ohio... | reverse complement strand
TAGGGAGGCGTGCTTCGGGGGGCGTACCCAATTTGCTGGGCGGTCGATTTGGCGAAAATACTCGCGGCTTGTAGACTACGGCCGTGGCCTGCGACACCGGACGTTGCGTTGGCAAGGATGCCAAAACCTGCCCTGCTTGCGGGGGCGATGTGCCGCCGTCTCTGGGCAGCAAGCCGAGGACGTACTGCTCCACGCGATGCAGCCGGGATGTGCGTCTTGGGTTGCACACCCGCCGCCGGCAGCAGAGCACCTGCGCCAAGTGCGGCGCACCCGTCAACTACCCTGGCCGCGGCCCCCGATCGGGAATCCATTGCCGGGAGTGCCGCGAGTCGTACTCTCGGCCTGTGACTTTGCTGAATCTCGCATGCGTGCGATGCGGGGAGTCGTTCGAGTCGGCCCACGAGCGGCGGTTCTGCTCGAGGCGGTGTCAATACGACGGCAAAGGCAATGTCTACGGCGATCTTGTGCCTTGCGAGCGGTGCGGCGAGCCGTTCAAGGCTACCAGAAAACGAAGGCGGTTCTGCTCGCGAAAGTGCGCCATGACAGCGCAGAAGTATCAATGTCTCTGCTGCGGAGTAACATTCCAACGCAAGCGTTATTCGAGCGGCGCTTACTCGGTGCAGAAAAAATACTGCTCCCGCGACTGTGCCTTCGACGCCAGGCGGCGAAAGTTGCGGTGCGCTGTGCGTCCGCTTGATCTGGCGAGCCAGCTTGCCAGTTGGTTTCTGGGCTGGAACAAGGAGGCAACCGCGCCGCCGAAGCGCCAGACGATTTCCTGTCTTCGCTGTGGCGAGGTCGCCGTCGTCAAGTTTGGGTCGGGCAAGACCTTGTGCGAGCGGTGTGAGTCTGTACGCCCTTGCGACGGGTGCGGTCGTGAGATCAAAGTAGGCCGGAGACGGTGCGGTCAGTGCTCGAAAGACCACAAGACAGTGTCCAAGAGAGAAGGCAGGCGACGGCGAAGGCTGCTTTACGGCCACGACGGCACGTTCAGGCAGAGGTGCAAAAAGTATGGCGCCCCCTACACGAAGGTGAGTAAGAAGGTGGTCATGGACCGTGCCGGATGGCGATGCCAGATATGCGAGCAGGAGCTTCTTCGGGTCTACACTGTGCTGCCAGGCACGAGGACGCCACACCACCGATGCCCAACCATCGATCACATTGCCCCCCTATCCCTCGGCCCAAACGGGCCGGGCCACGTTCTGGACAACTGCCAGGCGGCCTGCTGGCGTTGCAACTGCCTCCGCGGGGCGGAACCGCTCGACTCCTTTGTGCAGCGCACGGCTACAAGCCTAGACTATTAGTCATGGCGCGCGGACCAGCACCACTGCCGAAGCACGTTCTCAAACTCCGAGGTTCGGAGGAGGCGAACTACCGAGAAGAACTCGGCACGCCTCCAAAGAATATGCCGGAGCCGCCGGAATGGATGCGTCCCGCGGCCAAAGCGATGTTTTCGCTTGTGTGCGATTACTCGGCCAGGATGGGGACTCTCGCGGAGTCCGACGCCGAGGTAATCGCCAGGTATTCGATCATTTGGGACAGGTGGCAGGAGGCCGAAAAGCATCTCGCCAAGATGGAGTCTGGCTGGGTCGAGGTGCTGGCGCCAGACGGATCGCTGCGATTCAGCCGCCCATCACGGTGGCAGTCGCAGAGCAACCACTGCCACGAGCAACTGCGGCAACTGGAAACCGTCCTGGGCTTGACCCCCGCCGACCGCACCCGCCTTGGGTACGGCGCGGTTAAGGTAACGACAGACCCGGTGGACGCACTCTTTGACAACGACGCAGCGACGGGTTGACATCCGCGAGTTCGCGCGGCTGCTGAAGCATACGGAGTCCCCGTTTACCGGCCAGCCGTTCATTCCGGCCCCGTGGCAGGACGAGTACCTCGACGCCCTGTTCAACACGAAGCGGCCGGACGGACGCCGCCAGTACCAGCGGAGCCTGCTGGCATTGCCTCGGAAGATGGGCAAGACCGCGATGTGCGGTGTGATCGGCGCCTACGAGGGGTTCTTCGGCGAGGGGGGCGGCCAGATTTTGATCGCCGCCGGCGACCGGAAGCAGGCGAGCCTGCTGTTCACGGCGTGCTCGAGGTACATCGAATCCTGCCCCGGTCTGCTCAAGCGGTGCAAGATATACAAGAACTCCATCGTCATCCCGCACAAGCAGAGCACGATTCAGTTCCTTTCATCGGAGCACAAGGGCAAGCACGGCTACAACCCGAGTCTTGTCGTCGTAGACGAGTACCACGTTCAACCCAACCGGGATTTGGTCGATGTGCTGGAATCGGGCATGGGCGCTCGAGCCGAGCCGCTCGTCATCTACGTCTCGACAGCCGGCATGGACCGGATCGGCCCCTGCCACGACGAGTGGCAGCGAGCCTTGAAGGTCCGAGACGGACTGATCGACGATCCGACGTTCCTGCCGTGCATCTTCGCGGCCCCTGACGATGCCGACCCGTTCGATGAGGCCACCTGGCGCATCGCGATGCCGAACTACGGCACGACGGTGCGGCCGGAGTTCATGCATCGAGAGGCGGCGCTTGCCCGCGAAAGCGTGGTGCAGGAGATCAAGTTCAGGACGCTGTACCTGAACCAGTGGGTTTCCAACGGGGCAAACCGCTATTTCCGCAGCGGCACGATCGACAAGTGCCTCGTGCCGACCAGGCCCATCGGCAACCGCGCCGCCTACTGCGGCCTCGACTTGTCGAGCAACACCGACACCACGGCGTTCGTTGCCGCCTGGCCCGACGAGGACGGCTCGTTCGACGTTCACGCCCACTTGTTCATCCCAGAGGAGAACGCCGACAAGCCGGAAGCGCCGTATCGGCAATGGGCCAAGGACGGATTCGTTACACTGACAGAAGGCAATCTTGTCGATTTTGACGCGGTTCGCGACTACGTCCTCTCGTTTTGCGAGAAGAACGCAGTGCGCGCCGTGGCAATCGATCGCTGGAATGCAACGCACATCACAACGCAGTTGATCGCCGAGGGCATCGACGTCAAGCCTTACGGACAAGGCTACTCGAGCCTCTCGGCCCCGACGAAATTACTTGAGGCACTCGCACTGGGCGGCCGGCTTCGGCTGGGAGACAACAAGGCCATCGCCCTCCACCTGAGTGATATGCAGTGCCGTGTGGACGACGCAGGGAACGTAAAGCCAACCAAAAGCCACTCACATTCGACCGCGAGGATCGACGCCGCCGTGGCCTTGGTCATGGCGCTCGGATTGGCGAGTAGCGAGACGCACGGCCCCGAAGAAGACCCGCAACTGGTGGTGTTCTAAGCGATGCCAGAATTCGACGACGAGCACGTTGCCGACCTGCTGGAGATGCGATCCAGCCTCTCGCGGGTCTTCGAGGAGATCGCCGAGAACAACCGCACCACCGCTGGTGTCGTGGTCAGCCCCGAGAGCAGCCTGAAGTGCAGCGCGGTACTTTGCTGCGTCCGGGTGCTGTCGGAGTCGATCGCGTCGATGCCATTCAACCTCTACCGGCGGCTGCCGGGCGGCGGTAAGGAAATCGCGGAGGATCAGCCCCTTCAGGAGGTGATCGCCTACCAGCCGAACGACTGGATGACGTCGTTCGAGTGGCGGGAGTGGATGATGAGCCAGTTGCTCCTCTGGGGCAACGCCTACAGCCTCATCCGCCCCGGCCGACGGGGGGCCGTCGACCAGCTCATTCCGCTGCACGCCAGCCGGATGACGATCGTCCGGCTTGAGAACGGCCGGCTCCAGTACCAGTACAAAGAGCCGGGGCAAGCCGAACCGAAGAAGTACCGCCAGGATCAGGTGTTCCACCTCCGTTGGCTCAGTTCTGACGGGGTCACGGGCTACGTCCCGACGTCCCTTGCCAGCGACGCCATCGCCCTTGCCAGGGCGACGGAACTGCACTCGAGCGCGTTCTTCGGCAATGGCGCCCAGACCGGGACGTACATCGAAACCGACCAGCCGTTCAAGCCTGACGCGCTGCGGAACTTCAAGTCGCAGTGGGACGACGCCCACCGCGGGCCGACGAAGGCGTTCTCCACCGTGGTCATGCCATTCGGCTTCCACAAAAAGAACGACCCCGTCAACAACCAGCACGCCGAACTGATCGCCACGCGGCGGCACCAGTTGGAGGATGTGGCCCGGTGCTACCGCGTGCCGCCGCATCTCCTCGGCGACCTGACCAACGTGCGGTACAACACCGTCGAGCAGTCGGCCATCGACTTCGCGACGTTCTCGCTGATCCCGCACTGCCGGCGGTGGCAGTTCGCCGTCCGTCGCGACCTGATCGCGGACTCGGCGAACTACTTCGTGGAGTTCGACCTGTCGGCCCTCATGGCCGGCGACTACCAGGCCCGCTCGCAGTTCCTTCGCGAGATGTTCAACATGGGCTGCCTCTCGGTCGACGAGATTCGCGGCCAGATCGGCTACAACCCGCTCCCCGACGGCCTGGGCAACAAGCGGTTCGTGCAGGTGAATATGCAACTGCTGGACGCTTTCACCGTCGAAAACCCGACCGGCGCCCCTGATGCCCCGGAAGTCGACGACTCCGGCGACGACAGCATGGACGACGACGCCGACGAGCAGGATGCCACCGACGGCAACGACGGGCCGACGCCTGCGGACGCCGCCGTCAGCGACCGCTCTGCGGCCGAGGTGCTGTTCCGCACGACGCTCCGGCGGCTGGCGGCCGTCGAGGCTGACGGGATTCTGGAGCGGCGCAACAAGCCGGCCAAGTTGGCAGCGTGGCTCGACGCCCACGAGCAGCGGATGCGGACGGAACTCGTGGACGCCGCAAAGGCTACGCACCGCGACATTGACAGGTTTGTCATAGCGTGGATGGAGGAGACGAGGGACCGCCTGCTTGAGTGTCACCGCTCTGGCAGGCCGTATGAGGAGGCGACGAGATCATGGACGGATCGTGCGAACTTGAGCGACGGCTGATCGGCGAAGTGCCGGGGCTGCACATCAAGCAGGACGACAATGGCCGCACGGTCATTCGGGGCTACGCTGCCGTCTTTGAGTCGGAGTCGCAGGATTTGGGTGGCTTCCACGAGATCGTGGAACGCGGCGCGTTCGACGAGGTGATGCGGTCGAACCCCGACGTCTTCGGCAAGTACAACCACGAGCGTGTGATCGGCCGGACGACCAGCGGCACGATGCGGTTGACGGTCGACGATCGCGGTCTGCGATACGAGATCGACCCGCCACGGGCTGCCGCCGACGTCGTCGAATTGATCGAGCGAGGCGATGTCCGGGGGTCAAGTTTTGCCTTCCGCTCCAGCCCCAAGGACGAGACTTGGACGCGAGACGCCAGCGGTCGCATGATCCGCCGGATCAAGAAGTTCTCCTTCCTCGGCGACGCCGGCCCCGTCGATACGCCGGCCTATCTCGCCACCGAAACCTACGTCAGCAAGCGGGCGATCGAGATGGCGCTCGCGGAGAGCACGGCACCCGAGGAGCCGGCCGATGAGCAGCGAGCGGATAGCCCTGTGGACGAGCCTCCTGCGGAGCCTGTTCCGCCGCCGGCCGAAGCCGTCGATGAGGAGCGTGCCGCCGTCAGTCTCAAACCTACGGCCGGAATGGCCTCGGCGGCTCGGCGCGGGCTGAAGCTGCACGAGGAGGGCAAGTCGGGCGACGGCCTGAAGCCGGAGACGGTGGCCCGCGCGAATCGTCTGGCCCGCCGCGAGGAGATGAACGAGGACTGGGTGCGGGAGATGAACGCCTGGTTCGCGAGGCACGACTCGGCGAGCAAGTCGCCTGGCTGGGACAAGCCCGGCGAAGAAAAGCCCGGCTTCGTGGCGTGGCTCTTGTGGGGCGGGAACGCCGCCAAGAACTGGTCGGCCCGCAAGGTCAAGGAGATGGAGGGCGAGCGCGACCTGCCCGCGATCGACGGGGAGCGAGACAACGACGACGAACCGCTTGATCCGCCGGCCGTGACCGCCAAGGTCGCGGCGCGGACGGACGACTTCCTGTCGCAGATCGCATCGCTGAAGGCGGCGCTGCTTTCGACTCACTTGCACGGCAAGTAGTCCATAGGCTACAAAGCACGATATACGCCTCACGAAGGATTTCGTGAGGAGCAGTGCGAGCGACTTGAGGATTCAATTCGCGGCGCGCTTGCGGGCAAACCACCCGCCGGCCGCCGCACCTTCGCGATTGGCCGGCTCAACCAGGAGCAAGGCCAATCATGGCGAGCAACCTCAAGCGTCTTCAGGACCGGGCCGCGGCCGTCGCCGCGCGGATGAACGAACTGGCCGCCGTGGCCGAGCGTTCTGAGGAGCAGACCGCGGAACTCCGTCGGCTCTCCGACGAGGCCGACAAGGTCAAGGCCGACCTGGAGTTCGAGGGCAAGCTCGCTGCCAAGGAGCAGGAACTCCGCGCGGTCCTCGAGCCGGCGGCCCCGGCCGCTCCCGCCCCCGTGGCGGCCGAGCAGCCGAAGAAGGTCGAGATTCGGGCCATCAACCCGCATCACACGACCCTGCGGGCCTTCAACGACGGCCCCGAAGACGTCGAGAGCGCCTACCGCTGCGGCCGGTGGCTGCGGGCGCATGTGTTCAAGAACTCCGACGACCTCCGGTGGTGCAAGGATCACGGCGTCGAGGCCCGCGCCCTCAACGAGGGCAGCAATTCGGCCGGCGGCAGCCTGGTGCCGGAGGAGTTCGCCAACCGCGTCATCCGCCTCGTCGAAACCTACGGGACGTACCCCGGGGCCGTCGAGAACGTGTCGATGTCGCGCGACACGATGGTGATCCCCAAGCGGCTGTCCGGCACCACGGCGTACTTCGTCGGCGAAGGCTCCAGCGTCACCGAGAGCGAGCCGACCTACGGCAACGTGTCGCTCGTCGCGAAGAAGTTGGCCGTCGGCTGCCGGATGAGCACCGAGGTCGTCGAGGACGCACTCGTCTCGCTCGCGGATGCCGTTGCAACCGAGTTCAGCACTTCTCTCAGCTTCAAAATCGACCAGTGCGGCTGGATCGGTGACGGCACGAGCACCTACGGCGGCATCACCGGCGTCGTCAACAAGATCAACGACGGCACCCACACCGCCTCGGTCGTGTCGGCCGCGTCTGGCAACACGGCGTTCGAGACGCTGGACATCGAGGACTTCCTCGCCGTGATGGGCAAGTTGCCACTCTACGCCCGCCAGGGCGCGGCCTGGTACGTCTCCCCGTCCGGCTACGCCGCGAGCATCGCCCGCCTGAAGTACGCCGCCGGTGGCAACACCGTCGACAACCTCGGCGCCGGCGCTGGCGAGTCGTGGCTGGGATATCCAGTGCGGATGGTGCATGTAATGAACAGCACCCTCGGTGCGGACGCCAGCAAGGTGAAGGTGCTCTTCGGCAACCTCTCCCTCGCCTGCATCTACGCTCGGCGTCGTGACTTCTCGGTGCGGCTGTTCGATCAGGTCTACGCGACCACCGACCAGCTCCTGCTCCAGGGAACGATGCGGTTCGATTCGGTCGCACACACCCTTGGCTCGACTTCGGAGGTCGGTCCCGTGATCGCTCTCCGTTCGGCCGCCTCGTGATAACAGGAGAACCTGAAGCATGATCCACTCCCAGAACCACAAGGTCGTCGCGGAAGTCCCCTCGGCCGCCATTGGTGCGACCGCGACGGCCACGCTGACGATCGACACCATCGGCTTCGACCACGCCAGCGTGACCGTCCTGCGGGCGAGCAACGCCAGCACGGTGTTCGCAAGCGTGATCAAGGTCGAGGAGTCCGACGACAACTCGGCCTACACGAACGTCACCGCCCTCGTCGGCGGCGGCACCGGCGGGTTCACGATTCCGGCTGTCTCCAGCACCTCGGCGACGTCCATCCTCAAGATGGACATCGACACGCGGGCGAAGAAGCGATACCTCAAGGTGTCCTACACGCCCGGCGCGACCGCGACCGTGGCGATTACGGCTCGCCTGGGTCGCGGTGAGGAGTCGCCGGTGTCGAGTACGGAGGCCGGTGTCATCGGCCTAGTTGTTGGCTAGTCCCGTCCAAGCGGGACGGCCATGATGGCCGACAAAGGCGCAAGGATGCGCGCCCGCTCCTTCCAAGGAGCGAATCATGCTGCTGCGTATTGGTAACTGTGAAGCCGAGGTGAAGGTCGCCGCTCTGATGAGCGTGCCTCGCCTCGGCTTCACTGACAACTTCTTCTGCATCTCGCAGGCTCTTGCGCCGCACGGGATCGCGCCGATCAAGCACACGGGCGTGTTCTGGGGGCAGTGCGTCCAGAGGTGCCTCGAGCAGGTGATCGACACGCACGACGTCGTGCTCACCATCGACTACGACACAATCTTCACCGCGAAGACCGTCGAAGCGCTCCTGGCCCTGCTGATGCACTCCGGCTACGACGCCATCGCGCCGCTCCAGACCAAGCGGGAGGCGAACACGGTGATGTTCGCCCTCGAGGGCGTGTCGCCGGATGACAAGACGACCGTCGAAAACGACTGGTTCAGCAAGGTCGTCCAGCCCGTCGAGACGGCCCACTTCGGCTGCACGTTCATTCGCACCGCCGCGATCAAGAAGATGCCCAAGCCGTGGTTCCTCCACGAAGCCAACGAGCGGGGCGAGTTCAACGGCGGCCATGTGGACGAGGACATCTATTTCTGGAAGAAGTTCCACGCCAGCGGGAACAAGCTCGGCATCGCCACCAACGTCAGCGTCGGCCACGCCGAACTGATGATCACCTGGCCCTCGCGGAGCGTCGAGAGCGGCAAGGTGCAGCAGCACACGACTGAGTTTTGGAACGGCGGCAAGAAACCGCCCGAGGGTGCCTGGGGGTTTGTGCCATGAAGATCAGAATCGTCAAGCCGTTCTCCGGCTACCGCGCCGGCCAGGAGTTCGACTGGGGCGACGGCGCCGCCCGTATCTACATCGCCCGGGGGCTGGCCGAGGAGGTGGTTGAGCGGCGGCTCGAGACGGCGACGGTCGAGAACCGCAGCGAGCAGGCGACCATGCCGCTCCCCCGGAGGAAGGTCCGATGACTGTCACCATCACCTACGGCTCGCCGGAGTTCCCTTCGGCGGGAGTCACGCCCTACCGGAGCGTCATCAAGTACACCGCCCCTGCGGCCTACCCTATCACGCTGACCGAGGCCAAGTCGCAGTGTCGCGTCGACACCTCCGACGAGGACACCTACCTGAACAGCCTGATCGCGATGGCGACGGAGTACGTCGAGAACGTGCTGGACATCAGCCTGATCTCCCAGACGCTTGAGGCCCGCTACGACTGCTTCCCCTTGTGGGAGATCGTCCTGCCCCGCCCGCCGATGGCGAGCGGCACGGTGACGGTCATCTACCGCGACGAGGCGGGGGCCAGTCAGACGATCACCTCGGCCGCGTCGGCGTTCCAGACCGACCACTACGTCACGCCGGGCCGCATCTACCCCTTGTACGAGGGCGTCTGGCCGGCGGTGCGTGGCGACGAGAACAGCGTCGTTGTCCGCTGGCCGGCGGGCTACGGGGCCAGCGGCTCGAGTGTGCCAAGCACCGTCAAGGGGCTGCTCCTTCTCCTCGTGGCCCACTGGTTCGAGATGAGACAGCCCGTGGTCACCGGCTTCAGCCAAGTGCTGCCGGTTCCGCAGACGTTCGACACGCTCCTGGCGGCCTCCGGGTGGGGCGGATACCGATGAGCCTGACGGCGACGGTCGACGCGCGGGTGCAGGCCAGGACGCGGGCGACCAGCGGCCTGACTGCGTCCCTTGACGACCACACGCTGTCGTTCTTCTTCGACGTCGGCGACTGCACGAAGGTGTGGAGCGACCGCCGGACATTTGCCTCCGGCTTCGACGACATCGACTTTTCGACCATCGGCGTCGGCACCGTGAAACTCCTGTGCCTGAAGAACCTGTCGACGACCAGCCAGATCGCCTTGTCGGCGGGATGGACGGGGAGCCAGTTCAGCGTCTTTCGGCAGGACGCTACGTCGTGGAACTTCTCGCCGATGATCAACCTGGGGTCGCTGTCGCTTCGGGGCTATCCGATCCGCGAGGGCGGCGCGTTTCTGCTCTCCTGCCCCAACTCGGCGGGCTTTGCCACGACGTCCGGCGGGAGCATCCTGCGGGTCGGCGGAACGACGGGGCAGCAGTACGAAATCTACGTCATGGGAACCTGACCGATGGCACTCTCCGCTCAGATCAACTTGCTGCTCATGGCCCACGAAACCTCGAGCGGCGACCTGTCGAGGACGCTGCGGGCCACGCCGGCGAGCTACTCGCTGGCGATTGCCGACGGCACCGGCGACAACCAGGCGCAGGTGGTGTGGAGTGCCTCGAGGACTGCGACGACGTCGAACGACGACTTGATGCTTTCGGCGCTCGCTGACACCCGCGACGGCGCGGCCGTCACGGTGACGTTCACGCAGATCAAGGTGGTGTACGTCAGGAACACAAGCAGCACGCAGAACCTGAAGATCGGCGGGGCGTCCGGCGTCGGCGTTTTTGCAGGGATGCCGATAAGCGTGGTGTTGACGATCCCGCCCGGCGGATGCTACCTGTTCTCAGTGCCGTCCGCTGGGGGGGTCGCCGCATCCGCTGGCATATCTGTGGCCCGCTTCGCCGCTGAAGCCGGCACATGCACCTACGACGTCGTCCTCATCGGCGAAGGGACCGTGGCGTGATCATCGGCCAGATGCGGGAGCGCGTGGCGGTCAAGGCCCAGACGGAGGTGCGAAAGCCCTCCGGCGAGACGGTCATGGACTGGAGCACGACGGTCGCGACTGTCTGGGGCAGCGTCAACGGCCTGTCGAGCCGGGACATCCTCCAGGCCCAGCAGGCCAACGTGATCGCGACGCACCGCCTACGCATCCGCTACCGGGCCGACGTCACGCATCTCAACCGCTTGGTGTGGCGTGGCCGTACTATGGAGATTGCGGCGGTCGTCGAGCGGGACAACCGCACGGCCCTGGAAATCCTGGCCCGCGAGGTGCAGTGATGGCAATCCAGATCGACGCAACGCAGCCGCGCGACTTCGGCGGCCGGTCGGCCCGGCAGATCGTCGAAGGATTCGTCAGCATCCAGACCGCCGGCGCTCGAGAGATCGCCAAGGAGCTGGAACTGATGGCCCTGCGGGCGCAGCGCGACCCGGGGCAACTCCGCGCGAAGGCCGTCAAGAGGGCGTCGGAGATTCTGGTCAAGGGCTACCGATCCAAGATCAACAACGTCACCGACAACCTCTCCAAGTCCATCGCGACGCGAATCCGGCAGTACGACGGTGCAACGGTCGCCATCACCGGCCCGCGAGTCACCGGCGCGGTCGGGGCCGACCCAGATATGGGGAGCGGCAACCACGCCTGGCTGGTCGAGTTCGGGACTGGCCCCCGCCGCCCCGGCACGCAGGGCCGTCGCACCTACATCAACGTCCACCAGATGATCAATGGGAAGATGAACCGGGCCGGCACGTTCAACGACAAGCAGTTCGCCAGCATGAGCCGCGGATACTACTTCCTCATGGGGTCCAAGAACGAGCGAACCAGGCAGGCGAAGGCCGGCAGCGGCGGCGACCATGACTTCTGGACGCCGAAGGGCGGCGGAAAGCAGCGGCCGGTCACACTTCAGCCTGGCGAGACGTACCGCCCGATGCCAGCGAAACACCCGATGGAGAAGACGATCTCCGAGAACTCCTCGGCCGTCCTGGCCGCGCTGATCGCGAACATGCGGAACTACATCGAGGAGCTTCAGTGATCACGAAGCCAGAGGACTACGTCTACTACCGGCTCACCGGCTCACCGGCGGTCGCCAGGCTCGTCGGGTTCAACGTCTACCCGATCGCCGTACCGAAGTCGGCCGGCTTCCCGTTCGTGGTCTACAAGCGGCAGAACATCATCCGCGAGGCCAGCCTGGGCGGGCCGCTGTTCGCCCCCCTCCTGTCGATCCAGATCGCCTCTTGGGCGCTCACCCACGACGCCGCCCGGGAGTTGGGGGACGCCGTCCGGCTTGCGCTGGATGGCAACACCGGCACCGCTGCCGGGGTTACAATCCAAGATATGAGGCTCGTCAGTGAGACTGACGACTTCTTGGACCCGACGGCCGTAGGAGCACAACTCCCCCCGGCCTACGAGGTTCGACAGTTGTACCAGATCAGGTGGCAGGAAGCCGCCGAGTAATCCTACAGGTCAAGACACCGGCGCAAGGAGGCGCGACTCATGGCAGGCGTTTCGGCACAAGGACTGACGTTCTCGTTCGGCGGCTCGAACCTCACCGTCACCTCGGTTCAGGTCAATGACACCCAAGACCTCATCGACGGCAGCCACCTGGGCATCGCCCCGAACGGCCGCCGAGAGTACGTCGGTGGCTTTGCCACCGACCGCGAGGTGCAGGTCGACTACATCTCGACGACGATCCTCACCGCTGGCGTGTCGGGAAGCCTGTCGATCACCGGCCCGCTCTCCTTCAGCGGCAACGCGACGATCGCGTCGTCCTCGATCGGCGGCTCTGTCGGCGCCCTTATCAGCGGGAGCGCGACGTTCCGAGTCGCGTAAGCGATGGCGGGATTCGCGGCCCACGGGGCGACATTTACGTTCATTGGCTCCCGCGCCACATTCTCAGGTGCGGTCGTCGGAGTCAATGTCGAGACGCCAACCGCAGAGGTCGTGGATATGACCTCTGTGGTTGACGCTCCCGGCGCAAGCGTGCTCGTCCCGACTGGCGAATGGAGCGGCGCCAGCATCTCCGTCGACTTCATCGTGACGTCGTCCTCCGACATCAAGCAGGCGGTTCGCGGCGTCGGACCCCTGGTATTTGCGTCCCCGCGATGGAGCGTGGCTGCGCGAGTGATTCTTGAGTCTGCCAGCGTGGAGGCTCGCGTTGGCGATATTGTTCGTGGTTCTGCGAAGTTTCGTGTCACTGATTACCAAGGAACGTGATTTATGGCCCTGAGCAAGGCGAAGATTCTGGCGGCGAGGGACGTCAAGTTGTCCGATGCGGTTCCGGTCCCCGAGTGGGGCGGCGACGTCTACATCCGCACCATCAGCGGGACGGAGCGTGATCGCTTCGAGGAGGCGTACAGCGAGCAGAAGATGAAGGCGTTCCGCGTCCGCTTCCTCGTGATGACCCTCGCGGACGAGAACGGCGAGCGGCTCTTCGGGGACGCCGACATCGACGCCCTTGGCGACAAGTCCAGCGTCGTGATCAACCGCCTGTTCGACAAGGCGTGGCAGCACAACGCCTTCACCGACAGCGCGGTGGAGACGCTGGGAAACGATTCACCGACCGCCCCGAGCGAAAGTTCTACTTCGACCTAGCCTTGGCGCTGGGCCGGTCGGTGCGAGAGTTGCTCGAGACGGTCGACTCGCAGGAGTTGTCGGAGTGGTTCGCCTACCAGCAGCGGTGGCCGCTGGGGAACAGTTGGCAGCAGACGGCGAGGATATGCAGGACGATCATGGCCGCGTCGGGCAACTACAAGCGAGTGCCTGACGAGGATGTGTTCATCCCGGCACAGAAGCGACCGAAGCAATCGCATGAGTCGATGCTGACGGAACTGATGAAGTTGAAGCAGCCTCAAGGATGAGACGATGAGCCGTCGCGGGTATCTCGGCAAAATCTCGGCGATCCTGACGGCAGACTCCAAGGGGCTGTCCCGCGGCCTGAGTAACGGCGCTAAGGACGTCACCCAGTTCGCGAGGAAGATTCAGAGCACCATCTCCGGCGCCACGAGCCGCGCTGGCAAAGAGTTCGACAACATCTTGACGCCGTTGCAGAAGTTGCAGCGGGCGCTCAAGCTGGGCGTCGGGCAGAATCTCAAACTCGTCAACCAGCAGGAAGTTCAGGCGATCCGGCAGTTTGCCGAGGCCGCCGAACGGATCGCCAAGCCGGTGTCGCAGGCCGCGAAGGACTTTGCCGGCCTGTCGGCGCAGGTGCAGAGGAACTTCGCCCCAGCCCTCGAGTCAGCGCAGAAGGCCGCCGAGCAGCTCCGCGTATCCCTCGGCAGCGGCGCCAGGGTGAGCGAGCGTGACTTTGCCAACCTCGAGGCGAGGATCAACCGCGTCGCACAGGCCGCGACTCGCCTGCGAGAGGCGGGCCAGACGGCCGGCAGCCTGGCGTCGGGGCAGGAACTCCGTTTCCAGCAGCCGGGGTTCGTCCAGCAAGCTGCCCGCGCCGCAGCACTTCAGCAGCAGGCGGCGTTGCTGTCGCCAGATCAGATACAGGGCGGCGGCGTGGCGGCGCTCGTCGGCCAGCAGCGGCAGGCGGCACGGGAGGCAGAGAACCTCCTCTCCACGCTCGAGCGTATCCGCATCACGCGAAACGGCGACGCCCAGGCGGCAGAGGCGGCGTACAACCGCCAGGTGGCCGGGCTGCGGGTAGTTAACGATCAGCTAGAGAGAGAGATCACGCTTTCGCGGCAGGCAGCCGCGGCACAAACCCGCGCTTTCTCGCTTGTTGAGGCGCCTCGAGAGCAGCGCGGCCTCGGACTGTTCGGCTCACAGGTGGGGGCGGACTCCGAGAGGGCCATTACCCGCGCTGGAGAGGTGTCTGCGGCGTTTGCGAGGTTGCCGGAGGCTGCCCAGAACGGCCTTCGCGGTCTTGCTTCCATCGCATCGAACGTCGCCAACGGCGTCGCCGCAGGGACCAGCAACGCCGCGCAATTGGCCGCAGTGCTGGATCGTCTGGACGCGGGTATCGAAAGAACGGCGCAAGCGACCCGCGCTTTCTCGCTTGTTGAGGCGCCTCGAGAGCAGCGCGGCCTCGGACTGTTCGGCTCACAAGTGGGGACGGACTCCGAGAGGGCCATTACCCGCGCTGGAGAGGTGTCTGCGGCGTTTGCGAGGTTGCCGGAGGCTGCCCAGAACGGCCTTCGCGGTCTTGCTTCCATCGCATCGAACGTCGCCAACGGCGTCGCCGCAGGGACCAGCAACGCCGCGCAATTGGCCGCAGTGCTGGATCAGCTCGAGCGATCGATCGCTGGCGTAAACGGACAACTGGACGCACAGGACACCGCGAGGCAGCAAGCGGCTGACGCCTCCCGCTTCCTTGTCGTCGACCAACAGACAACTACGCTCCTCGACAATGAGGGGCGGGCCTCGCGCTCTGGCGACCCATTTCGCGCTTTCACTGGCAGGATCGGTGGCGAAATCGGCTCGGTTCGTCGCCAGCTAGAGGAACTCCCGGGTCTTGCTGCCACCCTCGGCCCGCCGGTGGACAACCTCACGACACGGTTCCAGAACCTCGCACGCCAAGGCGTCGGCACGACGGCCGAGCAGTTGCAAGGAGTCCGAAACGAGATTCAGGCCATCCAGGAAGCGATCACCAGCCGCGGTGACATAGGCCAGCAGTTCCTCCGCAACTTCGGCGGCGCTGGCGCCGCGGGCCTGAACCTCGGCGTCGACACGAGGTCGCTGAACGCCGTCGGCGCGCAGATCGAGTTCGTCCAGGGGCGTCTTGCTGGGCTGACTGCTCAACAGCGGGGGCCGGCAATTGCCGCGCTCGAGGCGTACCGGATAGCTGCGTTTCGGGCGTACAGTGGCCTCGAGGAAAACGTCGAGGAGGCTGCGGCAGAACTGGCGAGACTGCGACAGGAGTTGATACGCACCGCCGCCGCCGCCGCTGGGGTCGGTGAGGGCGGCTTCGGGCGTGACCTCGCCCGCGTCGGCGACGTTGCCCGGGGCGCATTCGGAAAAACTGGCCTCGCAATCCAGCAGGCCGCATTTGCCCTCGACGACTTCTTTAGCGTCACGGGCGGTCTGGATCAACGGATTCGGGCGGCCGGCAACAACCTCTCGCAGCTTGGTTTCATTCTCGGCGGAACGACGGGGCTGATAGTCGGAATCAGCACATCAATCACTGCTCAGTTGGTCGCTGCGCTGATCAAGTGGTACAGCACGGGCGTCCAGACTGACGACCAGTTGAAGTCTTTGAACCAGACTCTGGGGCGGCAGAAGTCACTTGTGGAGTCGCTGGCGGCGGCCTACGACGCTGTGGCAGAGTCGATCGAGAGGGCCGGCGGAAGCAGAGCCACGCAGCAGTTACGAGAAAGGGACAGGACGCTGGCCGACCTGCGCAGGCAGCAGGATGCACAGCGGAGGGAGCAAATCGCTGCCCTTGACCCCACCGTGCAGCGCGAGCGAGGCATCCAGGCGGCCCGGCAGCGCGAGCTTGAGAATGCAACCGACCCCGGCGAGCGAGTTCGCCTTCAGCGTGCAATCCGCGACTCACAGGAGGCAGAGCGAAAGGCGGCGGATGCTGCCGTCGCAAGGCCGGGGATTTCGGCAGAGCAAGCCGTCGAGGGGGTCGTACAGGCCAGGCGTGCAGTCAGGTCTGCTGAGATCGATGCGCAGACGCAGTCGCTCATAAACGCAAACCCGGAAGACGCACAACGATTCCTCCAGCAACGACAGCAGCGACTCATTGAGGCGGAACTCGAAATAGCGGACTTCCGCAACCGGCAGTCAGAGGCCGTTCGCAATGCCGGCGGCCCCCGTGAACAGGCTGCGGCGGCCAGGAGCCTTATCGAGGAAGAGCAGCGACGCATTGAGGCAAGCATTCGGCCGGGCGACACGACCGCGAACGTCGAGCGTCGAAGGCAGTTGGAAGACCTTGAGAGGCAGAAACTAAGCCTCGAGAAGGACATCTTCCGCGACGCGACGAACAAGGTCGCCATCGAGGCGACAAAAGCCGCCATCGACGCCGCCAACCAGATCGGCCGCGCGCAGGAGACTCTGGCGAACGCACTCAATGGCGGGGCGTCCCAGATCGAGCGTGAGTTGAGCGCTCTGAATGAGCGTCTCGTCAAGGCGGAAAATCAACTCAAGACGGCCCAGGAGGGGGGCGACGTTGATGCCGCCGAGGCGTCGAAGAAGGAGATCGAAGCCGTCAGGAATCTTGTTGCAGAACAAGAATCACTCGCAAACACAACCAAGGCCGTTGCCGAAGCCCTTGACAGACTAAGCAATCAACTCGTCGATACCGTCGCCCAGGAGGCGAGGTCATCGTCCGACCAAGCCCGCAGGGCCGCGAACCGCGCCCAAGCCGACCGGAACAGGCCGGGCGTGGACTTAGAGTTTGAGCAAAGGAGAGCCGCCAGACTAGAGGCCGATGCGCAGCGAGCCGAGGCCGACCGCGAAGAAGTGCGCGCAAGAAACACGGCAGCCAGACAAGACTTTGAGAGGAGAGCAGCAGCAGGCACGCTTGGACCCGAATGGAATGACTTAATCAGACAACGCGACGAAGCGCAGCGTGTCCTTGACTCGGAGACTGCTTCCGTTGAGCAGAAGCAGGAAGCGGAGCAGCAGCGCGAAGCGGCGAACAGAGCCATAGATCGCGAACTGGACAAGCGGGGAGACAAGCCGCGAGAACGGGCGAATGAGGCAGATGTCAAGAAGCAGAAAGCGACGTCACTTGATGAGTCCATCCTCCGCGGTCGCGAACTCCTCAAGACCCCGCTTGAGAGGGCAAGGGAAGAGGCTGGGCAGAGGGCTTTGGACCTCAAAAATGCACTCAACGACCAGGACGCCAACCGCGCCGAAAGAGACGCCGCCTTCAGCCGAGAGGCGCTCGCCCAGGCGATGCAAGCCGCCCCGCTGCTCATGGGATTCCGCGACGAGCGAATGAACGCCCTCCTCCAGGGGCCGTCCCGCGCCGCCCTGAACGCCTCCGATGTCAACACGATGGAGGGGCAGCGTGAACTGAACCGCCTCCTCCGCGGCGACGACCCCAACAAGGATGTGAACCTCGTCGAAATGCAGAAGCAGACGGAACTGCTTCAGGGCGTCATCGACGCCATCAAGCAGCAGGATCAAGGCGCCACCGTGGAAATCAGAGGATAGAAAACATGGCCGATATTTCTTATAGCGTCACCGTCGCGGTGAACAAGGACAACCTGAGCAACAACATCTCAGCGTCCAGCGTGACGGCGACGATGAACAACGCCGGCCTCAAGAGCGTGACCTACACGCTCACGACGACCGCCGTGTCCATCTCGACGGCGAACCTGACGGCCGTCGGGCTGGCATTCTTGAGAAACCTGTCGACGGCGACCGCTGCCACAGCCCAGTTCGGCATCGACGCCGGCGGGTCGTTCGCGTCGGCCTGCACCCTACGGGCCGGCGAGCCGGCGGTCTTCCGCCTGTCGGCCGGGACGGAGTACGCCGCCATCGGTGCGGCCGGCGCCCGGCTCCGCGTGGACATCATCGAGGGCTAACCAGTGCCGAAGCTCATCAGCGAAGTAACGTCGGGCCAGTCGAACGAACTCAGCGTCCAGCAGGGGCAGGCGTCTGGGACGCGAGTCCGCGCGTGGCGTGTCATTCTGAGCGAACCTGGCGAGGCATACTCGGTCGAGGGCGCCATCGGGGTCAGGATCGGCGACCTGTACCCCGGCGACATCACGATGACCTGCTCGTCCATCAGCGAGCGGGCCAGCGGCGACTCGCGGACGGTGCGGGAGATTACGGCGACATACCGGACGATCGAGGGGCAGGGGCAGCAGCCGGAGCCGCCGGACATCCGGCCGGCGACGTTTTCCGTTTCTTCATCGCTGATGGAGATGCCGGCCAAGAAGTGGCGGCTTTTGGCGATCCCTGGCTTGGCGGCAGAGTCGGACACCATCAACCCGTGCGGCGACCGGTACGAAGGAATCACGAAGACCGTACCCATCATCACGATAACGATCGAGCAGTTCGACAACGCGCCGATGACAAACCTGCACCTGTCAGGGTATGTCAACGCAGACGCCTTTGAGTTTCTCGGATGGGGCATTTATCCGTACCACTGCATGCTCCGCAGCATTAACGTCCGGCCGGTCGTCGAGAAGTTCGGCGACCTCACCTACCGGGGCTTCACTCGCTCGTATGAGTTCGCCGTCAAGCCGGAGGCGGGCTGGATTCACGAACAGATCGTCGAGGGTTGGAACTGCTTCAACGACGGCCTCGGCGTCGGCGGAAATGACAGCGTCGACGAAGGGGCGTTGTCGCTGAAACACAACCTCGGCGTCGTCGAGACGCCGCTGGCGCTGGCGACGCCGGCCGGCAAGAAGGTGCGAGCCAGCGTCAAGATCGCCTCGGTGAACGCAAAAAACGCAGACAGTTGGTGCCAGAGGCCGTCGGGGCTGCCGGTCGCGCTCAACGTCAACGGTACGCCAAGAGACGTCAACGTGGCAGTCCCGAAGGTCTTGACGGAAGAGTATGTCGTGAACCCCGTGATGATCTTCGGCCGCAACTTCCAGAACCTCGGCGTCCGCATTCGGGACATCATCTGATGACCAAAGGCAACCGCCTCGGCGACAACCTGACAAACGCCCTCATTCGGGTGGTCGAGAAGGTCGAAGGCACGCCCGGCCGCGGGCAGTATTTCAACGTCACCGGCCAGTTCGAGGATATCCCCGACCCCGTCACCTTCCGCATCTGCACCTTCACAGGGTCGTGGGCGAAGAACGAAGACAAGGCGATCACGTTTAAGCACGGCGGCGGCGGGACGGTCGTCGCGACGAACCTGTTCGCGAACCTTTCGGCCCCGGCGTCGTCCGGCAACTGTGCCATCCACGCCGAGGGGACGGCGTGGTTCCTCATCGCCGCGGAGTGCGAGTGATGGTGCTAATGCCGTGCGGCAAGTGCTGCCAGCAGACGCCGTGTGCATGCCCGACGTGCAGTTGCTGCCAGTGCGTTGCGTGGCAATCATTCTTCAACTACTACGCAGTCGACGGCGAGCCGGGCAACTACTACCTTCGCCCGGACGTATACCTGTCGCTGTATGACGGCCTCGACCGCGCTGGCGTTTGCAACCTGACCAGCAACTATCCGACGCAGTCCGCGTGCATCACGGCTTGCCAGGAAGCGTTGATCCCGTTTGGAGGCGAGCCCTACCCAGGCTGGTGCGCTGAAAACGGCAACCCGTGTGGAACGTGGTACAACCCAGAAACTGGGTTCGGCTGGCCTGCTCCGCTGATCGACGGCGAGCCAGCCACACCGGCGATGCTCGAGGAGCTCTGCCCAGACGGGGCGAACCCGCCTGACTTCACTGGCGACGGCCTGACGCATTACGCCGGCACTCCGCAGTTCACCGGGGCCGGCACGCCGGATATTCACAAGCTCGTCTTTCGGTCAGGCCAAAGCACTGGCGACCCGATTGCCGACGCGCTGTTTGTCCGCGGCACTCGCAACGACTTGCCAGCCCTGCCGTGGCAGGAAGCAGACGACTGCGGTTCGTGCGCCAGCCCGCCGGCATACGAATACGACTGCGACCAGGCAACCGACGATAAGCGGTTTTACGCCAAGACCGTGGACTGGGAGTTCACTCATCAAGAATCCGGGCCGCAAGACCCGGCGTGTCCGTTGCAAGCAGACCCGTACACGGGGATCACTTCTGACCCCCTTGGGCTCTGCCCGCCGCAGAATTGCAAGATGGTCACGATCACTGTGACTCGCACCGACAAGTGCGGCAGCGACGACGTGGTCA
>Ga0315903_10003888_pt1 | contig 20370 bp, 41 predicted proteins | sample LakEriMetagenome_7_FD_203524 | JGI IMG/M metagenome (GOLD analysis project Ga0315903, IMG submission 203524) | Freshwater fungal communities from buoy surface, Lake Erie, Ohio, United States - Buoy 2 MA119 | ecosystem: Environmental > Aquatic > Freshwater > Lake | place: USA: Lake Erie, Ohio... | reverse complement strand
AGAAACAACTGTTGATAATTACACAGAATGTAATATAATACGTGAGAAATTAATTGCTTTACAAAATTGGGTAAAAGAAGCAGAAAGATTACAAAAAAATGTCAGATAACTATGAAAATGGTAATGGAAATGGAAACACTAAGTCACGTTTCGTTAAATTAACATCTGATATTGAATTACTTAAAACATTATTAAATAAACTTGATAGAAATGTAGATAAATTAGCAGATGCTTCACTAGAAGTAAGTAAATTAATTTCTCAACACGAAGTAAGATTAGAAAATAATGAACAAAAAAGTGAACATTTAAATAGCGAAATACACGATTTAAATATGCGTATAATGGATGTGCATAAAGAAATTAAAGAAGTAAGCCATCATTTATCGAATACAAGCTCGAATAATATTGAGAAATTAGCAAATAAAGTACAGAATATTGAACGTTGGAAATGGTATGCTGGTGGTGCTATTTTAGCTATTGCAATGGGTATGGAATATAAGAGTATATCCCAAATATTATTAAAAATATTTAATTAAGGTACTTTACATACAAGTTAAAATATAGTATAATATACGTTATTATGTTGTTTATTGACATTAAATACGTTGATTTAGTATCTCCAAAATTAAGAAATTTTAAAAAGAAAAACACTTATCTTTGGAACTTTAGTTGTCCAATATGTAAAGATTCTAAACGTAATGTATTAAAAGCAAGAGGGTTTATTTACAAGATTAAGAATAATTTAAACTTCAAATGCCATAATTGCAGTGCTAGTATGGGGTTGAGTAATTTTTTAAAATTTATTGATCCTAAATTAGAAAGTGAATACAATGTTGAAAAATATAAAAGTAATTCTAAAGTTGGAGTCTCTAAAGAACCGATTAAAGACTTCTTTGACCAATTTAAACCAGAAAATGAGAAACAAACTATTTCTGTTCTTCCTAATGCTGAGTGTGTCACCACTCTACAAATTGAACATCCTGTTCGTAAGTACTTATCAAAACGTAAAATACCAACTGAATACCTTGCATCTTTATATTGGGTTAATACATTTAAAAAATGGGTTAATGAAAATATTGCACCAAAATTTGCTTCGATTGAAGAAGATCATCCAAGGTTAATAATACCATTTTACGATAAGAAAAAGAATTTACTTGCAATACAAGGACGTACTTTAGGAAAAGAATTACCAAAGTATTATACAATTAAGACAAACGAGAAGAACGAAAAGATATTTGGTTTAGAAAAGTTAGATGAGAATAAGACTATATATGCTGTTGAAGGACCAATTGATAGTATGTTCTTACCTAATGCTGTTGCTGTTGCAGGTACTTCTTTTGAAAGTAAAAGACTTTTAAAAAATAAAGAACGTGTAATAGTAATAATAGATAATGAACCAAGAAATGTTGAAATTTGTAAATCTATATATAAGTGTATAAACTTAGGATATGGAGTTTGTTTGCTTCCTTCAAATATATCTGGTAAAGATATAAATGAAATAGTTTTAAAACAACCTAAAATAAATATAGTAAATTTAATTAATGAAAATACGTATCGTGGACTAGAAGCAGAACTTGCTTTTAATAAATGGGTACGTTGTAAAATATAGAGGAAATATGAGCGACGATAATAATACAATTGATATAACAAAAATACAAGAACATCAAAAACGCATAGAACACGAACAAAATGTTCTTCTTCAACCTCTTTGGAGATCTGTTATGAATATTAAGACACCAAGACAAGCTATATCTTGTGCTTCAGCAATGATTGTTGCTGGTAAAGATTTGTTAGTCTTAGAGTTAGGAGCAGATGTCGCTAAAAATTTTATTGACAATTTAAATTATAATACTCTTGATCTAGTGACGAGCAAACAAATAGAAATTCAGAATGAACTAGATAAGATAGCAAAAGAAGCTATTTCACCTACAGTAGTGAAAGCTGATTTTACAAAGAAAAAAGAAAAGGAAAAAGAAAATGACAAACAGTAAATTTGATAGAACGATGGCAATATATTCTGCTAATCAAGAAATCGAAAAGAAAGAAAAAGCTTTACTGAGAGCAAGAAAAGAAGTTGAAATAAATGCGAATGGAACTTCTGGATATTCTATTAAAGAAGGAAAGAATGCTGGTAAAGTAGTAGGTCATCTTAAAAAAGAAAAAAATATTATTGAATAGTTAAATGTTGAATTGGTTATTCTATACTATCCCACCAAACAGAAGAATACATTATGGAATTTGTTTATGGTTGTGTTTATGGATTATACCTGAATATTTACTTAAAATACAATTTACAATATTAATGCAATTTATTAATTTTATAACTTATGATATAATGTATTATCAAATGTTAAAGTGGGATAGTATGTTTAGAGACGACGAATAATGCCAGCAAAAGATAAAGAACCTGTAGTTATAGGACATAACGAAGAAACTTTTGAATTCTTTACTAAGTTAGCAAAAGAACACAAAGCTAAAGTATTAATACAAAATGAACTAATGAAGAATGTAAATATTAATAAAATAGATATAACAGAACTTCATGAGATTATAAAAAAAGCACATAATTAGATTTATGAATAAAACATGTTTGCATATTGAAGATAGACAATTAACTATATTTGATGATCTTTATTCAGCAGCAGATAGAGAAAGACTTTACTCTTTTTGTTCAACTAGACACTTCACTACAGATGGAAGCGATACAGCAAGATTAGAATATAAAGGCGATTTTAATTTATACTGTAATCTACTCGCAGGCAATCAATTACAACAATCAAATTTTCTTAACTTAGAAGGAACAAAACAAATACTTTCTATGTTAGATGGATATGAGATTATTCAAGCAAGAGTTAATCTAAGTACACTTCACGATCGTAATCGTTTTCATTGTGATGCTGCAGGTTCAAATGATGTAAGAACTATATTATACTATCCTAATATGACATGGAATATTGAATGGGGTGGCTACACTATGTTCACAAATCAAAATATGAGTAAATTAGAATATTGTTCTTTTTATATTCCTGGAAGAGCAATACTTTTTGATGGAACAATACCACATTGTATCTCATCGCCAAGTCCATCAGCTCCAACTTACAGATTCAGTTTCGTAATTCAATACTACAAATAATAAACTATGACACAAGAACTATATAACGACATACGAGTTGATTATACTCGTGACACTTTATTTGATGAAGCAGGGTTAAAACGTATGAAAGAATCTTATATGAAAGATGATGAAACATCTCCACAACAAAGATTTGCTTTTGTAAGTAAAACGTTTTCTTCAAATAAAGAACACGCTCAAAGACTTTATGATTATTCATCTAAACATTGGCTATCTTATTCTACTCCTATTCTTTCATTTGGAAGAAGTAAAAAAGGTTTGCCAATTTCTTGTTTTTTAAATTACATAGAAGATACAGCTGAAGGATTAGTTAAAAATCTTTCAGAAACTAACTGGTTATCTATGGTTGGTGGTGGAGTTGGTATAGGATTTGGTATAAGATCAGCTGATGATAAATCAACAGGTGTGCTACCACATTTAAAAATATATGATGCAGCAACACTTGCATATAGACAAGGACGAACAAGAAGAGGGTCTTATGCTGCTTATCTTGATATATCTCATCCTGATATAATTGAATTTTTAGAAATAAGAAAGCCAACAGGCGATCAAAATGTTCGTTGCTTAAATATGCATCATGGTATTAATATACCAAATGAGTTTATGGAACTTATTGAAAAATGTATGTTAGATATAGAAGCTGATGATAAATGGGCTTTACGTGATCCACATACACAAGAAGTTAAATCTTATATAAGTGCAAGAGAATTATGGCAACGTGTGTTAGAAATGCGTATGATGACAGGAGAACCATATCTTCATTTTATTGACACATCAAATGAGCATCTTCCAGCATTCTTAAAATCAAAAAATTTAAAAATTCATCAATCAAATCTTTGTTCTGAAATTATACTTCCAACCAGCGTCGAAAGAACTGCTGTGTGTTGTTTATCTTCAGTTAATTTAGAATATTTTGATGAATGGAAGAAAGACGATCAATTTTTAGCAGATATAGCAGAGATGTTAGATAATGTTCTTACATATTTTATATCTCATGCTCCGAATGCTATATCAAGAGCAAAGTACTCAGCTGAAAGAGAAAGAAGTATCGGAGTTGGTGCACTCGGTTTTCATGCTTACCTACAAAGCAAAAATATTCCATGGGAGTCTGCAATGGCAGTATCTGCTAACACTCGAATGTTTATGCATATAAGATCTCAATTAGATAAAGCGAACATTAAACTTGGAAAAGAAAGAGGTGAAGCACCAGATGCAGTTGGCACAGGACAGAGATTTTCTCATGTAATGGCTATTGCACCAAATGCTTCATCTTCTATCATAATGGGAAATACTTCACCATCAATTGAACCATTTAGAGCAAATGTTTATAGACAAGATACTCTTTCTGGAGCGTCTATAAATAAAAATAAACACTTAGATAAGTTAATTAAAAAATATGTTGAGAAAAATGATAAACTTGATTATAATGAAATTTGGTCTAGTATTATAATGAATGATGGTTCAGTTCAACATTTAGAGTTTTTAAAAGAAAATGAAAAAGACACTTTTAAAACAGCTATGGAAATAGATCAACGTTGGGTTATAGAACATGCAGCAATACGTCAAGAATTTATAGACCAAGCACAATCAGTTAATTTATTTTTTAGACCAGACACGGATATTAAATATTTACATGCTTGTCACTTTATGGCTTGGAAAAAAGGTTTAAAAACTTTATACTATTGTCGTAGTGAAAAGATTGGTAAAGCTGACAAAGTTGCAAAGAAAATTGAACGAAGAATTATCGAAGAGATTAAGATAAAAGATTTAACAAAAGAGGATACATGTTTAGCTTGCGAGGGTTAAAAATATGGAGTACTTTAATACTCTTGATGTTATTAACATCATGTATTCCTGCAGGAATAATTGCAGTTAAAAAACTATTACCATCTTCATATGATGATAATGAAATGTTAATGATTTCAAATTTAAGATATGATGTAAGACAAGTGCAATGTACTGGTGATAAATCACAAGAAACTATATTAAAAATTTGGGAAGGAAAAGAAAAACTATATTATTACTCATCAGCAAAAGAAAATGAAGATGTTTTAAAAATGGTAAGACCATTATCTGAAAGCATGAGAGGTCTTTACGAATCTTCTAAATCTGGCAATATGAAAGAACTTTACTGTATCGAAAAAGTAATTAATTTAACAAAACAAGTGGATATTATAGCGAATGCACTTGCAGCGAGGAACAAATAATGACTATAAATGAAGCACTACAGGAAATGCAATTACTAACAACTAGTGAAAATGCATGGTTAAGAGAAAAAGCAAATAAAGTATTAAGATATAATCATCAACATGAAACAGGACAACTATCAACAGCTGAATATACAGATCTATTAAACGATTTGGCTCGTATCGAAGAAATACAAGAAGAAGCAGATGCGATGAAATATAAAGCAGCAATTGAGAAAATAATTACGACTACATTTTCATTACTTAGTTAATATTATGTTTGTATTTAAAAATATAGATAATTGGTTCACTGACGAAGAACGTTTAAATATAAGAAATAAAGTTGAAGATTTAAAATCTGATTGGAAACATATAAAAGATTTTCCTTTAGCAAAATCTGCTAAACTTTTAGCAGCACAAGATCCTGAACTTTATAAGTCAGCTGAAAATCAATATTTTTTAGGTGATGCTACATACGTATTAGAAAATCTAGAACAAAGAAATAAAATTTTATCAGAAAATTTAAATGTTTCATTTTTTGATTTGTATGGAAAAATAATTAGTACAATTAAAGATATAACAGGATTGCCTACTTCTTATTTGTCTGAATATCCACGTCCTGGATTTCATATATTTCGAGGTAAGCAAACACCACATCCTTTTGAATATCATATAGATACTACAATATGCAGATATGATACTAATTATAAACCAGAACAATGTTATTCTTTTTTATCTTTAATTGAATCACCAAACAGTGATCCTGCTGGTTTAGAGTATAAAGATACAAATGATTTTGATGCGTTAAAAGATTATCCTGAAAAAGTAAAACTATATAAATTAAATACTTTTTATTATTGGAAAGGTGATTATTTTCATAGGATGAAAAAGTTTGGTATGAATGAAGGAGAAAGTAGAATTACTTTACAAGGTCATTACGTACTTAAAGATAACAGAGCATATATTTACTGGTAAAATTATGAAACGTTTTTCTTTTGCTGAAATACAAAATTTCTTTTCAGAGGGTGAACGAAACCAAATAGCAAGAAAAGTTTTAGAATTAAAACCACATTGGAAAAAATTACACGACTATAATGTATATAAAAATAGTCTTGAAATGAAATCTGATTATTCTAAAAACCAATATTTACTTGGGGATAGTATATATCCACTTAAACCCAAAGATACGAGTGAGATAAATAAAGAAATTCAAGGAATACTTTTAAAAGAATTTAAAGATTTAATATATAAAAAATTAATTGATAATGTTGGTAAGTGGTTTGAAGTATTCAATTATAAAGAAACCGAATTTTATCCAAATTTACCAATTCCTGGATTTCATATATTTGATGGAAAACAAACTGCTCAGGCATTTGGATGGCATACTGATACGACGCTTTGCTTGTGGGAAGATAATATAGATCCTAAAAGACTGTTTTCTTTTTTATCTCCTATTATGATGCCAGAAAGAGGAGCACACTTAGAGTGGTTAATGCCATCAGGAAAAGAAACTATGATACCATATGAATATGGTACACTTCATATATGGAGTGGTTTAGAACAACATAGAATAGGTCGTCACGCATTAGCAAATTACGAAAAACGAATTACATTACAAGGACATATTTACATTAATCCAAACGGAAAAGTGCAATTATTTTTTTAACTTAACATATAGAGGAACATGAACGTGCCAAAACAATCTGAAACAATTTCTTTAACAAAAGAAAGAAATTATTTTAAACCATTTAATTATCCATGGGCTTATGATGCATGGCTTAAACACGAACAATCACATTGGCTACATACAGAAGTGCCAATGTTAGAAGACGTGAAAGATTGGAAAGGTAAATTAACACCACCACAAAAACATTTTCTTACTAATATTTTTAGATTTTTTACGCAAGGAGATATTGACGTAGCAGGTGGTTATGTAATGAATTATCTTCCATATTTTCCACAACCAGAAGTAAGAATGATGATGTGTGGATTTGCAGCACGTGAAGCACTACACATAGCAGCATATTCTCATTTAATTGAAACATTAGGTTTGCCAGAAGCAACTTATAATGAATTCAACAACTATAAAGAGATGGCAGCAAAGCATAATTACTTTGTAGACCTAGCATCTAAGAGTACAAATAAAACTAGTATTGCTACAAGTATAGCAGCATTCTCAGCATTCACAGAGGGTATGCAGTTATTTTCATCTTTCATTATGTTATTAAATTTTCCAAGACATGGACTTATGAAAGGTATGGGTCAAATAGTCACTTGGTCTATGGTTGATGAAACACAGCATTGTGAAGCAATGATAAGAGTTTTTAGAACCTATATAGAAGAGAATAACGAAATATGGAATGATTCTCTTAAAAAGAAAATATATGATATCGCTGAAAAAATGGTAGAGTTAGAAGATAACTTTATTGATCTAGCTTTTTCAATGGGCGATATGCAAAATTTAAAAAAAGAAGAAGTGAAAGAATATATTCGTTATATATGTGACCGAAGACTTATTTCAATGGGTCTAAAGGGTATTAATAAAAGAAAAACAAATCCACTTCCTTGGGTAGAGGAAATGATGAATGCTCCAATACATGGAAACTTTTTTGAAAATCGTATTACTGATTATGCAAAAGGATCTCTAAAAGGTAATTGGGGTGATGTATGGGGAGCCAAAAAATAATGAAAATACAAACAGTTAAATTTCATTGTATGTCTTGCGAAACAGAGGGTAAAATTTCATTTACTACTCAAGATGATACATTATCTAAGGCAGACATTGCTTATTGTCCAATGTGTGCTCATGATATAACTGAAAATAACGATAATGAGATTGAAGAACAAGAACAAGATGAATAAATATAACTATGACACAATGGTTATACGAAAACAAAGAATTCAATGATCCTTCAAAATATTTCGGATTTATATATTCTATTACAAATCTTTTAAATAATAAAGTTTATATAGGACGAAAATATTTCACTTCTGCTAAAACGAAACAACCACTTAAAGGAAGAGTTAATAAAAGACGTTCAAGAGTAGAAAACGATTGGAAAGAATATTGGGGATCTTCACCTACATTTTTAAAAGAAATAGAAAAAATAGGAAAACAAAATTTTAAAAGAGAAATACTTCGACTTTGTAAAACAAGAGGAGAAGTTAATTATTGGGAAGTAAAGTATATGTTTGAGTTTGATGTATTAAATGCAAAACTTCCTAATGGTGAGAACAAATATTATAATGAAAATATTATGATGAAATTTACAAGAAAAAATATAGGAAAATGATTTTTAAAACTTTTAGATTTCAAGTATTAATTAACAACACAATTCCAGGAATTATAGTCGAGCAACGTGCATTAAACATAGATCAAGCTACAAAGGCAGTACAAGCAATGTATAAAGGTTCTAAAGTAATATTTTATGGTATGTCCGACAGAAAGAATTAAATGAAAACCTTACTATTAATTAACGCATTATTTTTATCAGCTATCGCAGCATTTTATGCGATTACTGGATTAATAGCAATATTCGCAACAGCTGTAATACCAATAGCAATTATGGGTACAGCTTTAGAAACAGCAAAATTAGTAATTGCATCTTGGTTATATAGAAGATGGAATGATATAACAAAAGTAATGAAATATTATTTTAGTGTATCATTAATTGTGCTTATGTTCTTAACGAGTATGGGTATTTTTGGATTTCTAAGTAAAGCACATTTAGATCAAGCAGTGCCAACAGGTGAGGTTTCTTCTAAAGTTTATATATTAGATGATAAAATTAAATATCAAAGAGATTTAATCTCAAGAAACCAAAAAACTATTAAACAATTAGATGATTTAGTTGAACAAAGTATCGGTCGTACTAATGATGAAAAAGGTATTAATGCAGCAACTGAATTAAGACGTAAGCAAGAGGGGCAGAGAAACAAACTAGTTGCTGAAATAGAAAAAGCTCAAAATACAATTAATGCTTTAAATAATGAAAGAGCACCAATTGCTGGACAATTAAGAAAAATAGAAGCAGAAGTTGGTCCGATTAAATATATTGCTGCTTTAATATATGGCGATCAGATAGATGAAACTATACTTGAAAAAGCTGTAAGATTTGTAATTATTATTATTGTATTTGTATTCGATCCATTAGCAGTTATGATGTTAATTGCATGGAATAGAGAAATGGCATTTACTAGTGGTGCTAATCCACCAACTTCAAAAGTCATTTCACCAAATACATCTACAGAATTACCAAAAATTAAACCATTAGCAGAAGTAAAAGAAATAGCTAAAGATATAAAAACTGAAATACATTCTAAACTAAAAGAAACTTTAAATACAGTTAAAGAAAAATTAATTGATGGAAGTTCATATTTAGAACGTAAAAGAAAAGAAAGAGCAAACGATTTATCAAATATAAATACAAATAAGACACCTACTGCATTCTATGAAGTTGATAATGTAGATGTGTACGAAAGAAAATCAGATATAAAAGAAACAATAACAAGACCATTAGATGGAAGACCAGAAGAACCTAAAAATTCTGTAATTCCTAAGAAAGAATAATATGGATAATACAGATATTAAAACAATGTGGCGACCAGCTATTGCTTGGTTGTATATTGCTATTTGTTTTGTTGATTTTATGGTATTTCCAATTTTATGGAATGCAGCACAAATAGCATTTTTAAAAACAATAGTCATTACTCCTTGGGATCCATTAACTTTAAAAGGTGGTGGATTATTTCACATCTCTATGGGTGCGATATTAGGAGTGACAGCTTATGGAAGAACTCAAGAAAAAATTAATGGGGTGACTACTACATCAACAGTGATGACTCCACCATCAGCAAAACCACCTACACCAAATTTTCCAGTTCGTGATTAATATGAAAAAAGAAAATAAAGAAAATAAAAAATATAATTCTCCTGAAGAGTTTATAAAATATCTTACAGAAAAATTAAACCTTTCAAAGAAAACTGAAAACAAACAACTAAAAAAATAAATTATGGCAAAACGTGCATCAAATTATGGAACAAACACTAAGAGAGAATCAAAACCAAAACGTACAAGTATTGGAAATGGTTTTTTTAGTAAATCAATGATGAATAAGCATAAAAGAAGATCTCATAAAGCTTATCGTGGTCAAGGAAGACCTTAAAAAAAGTATTTTTTTATTATGAATAATGTTATGAAATATGTGATTACAGGTCATAGATCTGGTATAGGTAAATCTATATTTGATTACTATTCTAAACAATCTAATGTTTATTGTGTTGGTTATGATTCGTCACATTATCTAGATTTAAACGATTCAAAAGTACACTCAGATTTCATAGATAGTTGTAAAGATGCTTCAGTAATAGTATTAAACGCACACACTGGACAACAACATGTTTCTTTAGAAACTCTTTACAATCTTTATAAACAAGATTTAAAACACATAATCGTAATGGGTTCAATGGTGAGTAAAATATGGAAAACGTCACAAGAAGTTCCAAAAGGATTTGAAAGTTATTGGTCACAAAAAAAATTACTTGATAAATTAATAGAAGAATTATATAATCCAAACAATCCTCTTAAAATTAGTATCATTCGTCCAGCTTGGGTTGATACTCCACTCGCAAAAGAATATTCAGGAAAAAAATTAACAATAGAATCAGTTTTAAATTCAGTAAGATTTATAATTGAGAATAAAGACGCACACATAACAAATATGGAATTACAATGTACGAATTAAGAAATAGTGCTGATGGTGAACTTCCTAAAATAGTCACAAACACTCATCGTTATTGGGTTGAAATGAATGATGGTAAAAAATATTTAGATATTCAATCTGGTAATAGTGCATTTACACTTGGTTATGGTCATAATGAAATAGTAAAAGCAATGGCTGATAAAATTACTTCAGTTGGTTTTATAAGAGGAAACACTGGTGAGAGTGATACAGATACTCAGGAGATGGTTAATTTTGTTTTATCTGAATCAAGAATGTCAGTTATGTCTTGGGCTATTTCTGGAACTTCAGCAGTAGAGTGTGCTATCATGATGAATGATAGTTATTGGAAACAAGTAAATCCAAAAAAACATTTAATTGTATCTTGTTCTCCAGGATATCACGGCACAAGTTATCTCACAAGAGCAATGGCTAGTCCATATACAATTGATTTTCCATCTGACAGATTAAGATGTATTCGAGCACCTAAATGGAACACAATAGAAGAACGTGAATTAGAAGAAGAAAGAGCATTAACAGAATTAGAAAAAAGATTAACTAAATTTGATGATTCTTCGAACGTTGGTGCTTTTATAATGGAAACTTGTCCTTGGATGGATGGAATACTTCCTTATAGTAAAAGATGGTGGGAGGGTGTTAGACATCTTTGTACACAATATAAAATAAATTTTATTACAGATGATGTAGCAGTTTGTTGGGGTAAATCATTATCATATTTTGGATATTCAACAGCAGGGTATAATATTCAACCAGATATTATTGCTTGTGGTAAATCATTATCAGCAGGGTATGCACCAATCGGATTCGCAGCAGGTAATGCTCGCATTGGTGAAATTCTTTCAACGCAAGAATGGGGATGGGGACATACTTGGCAACCTTATATGGCTGGTATTGGTGCAATGAAAAAAGTAAAACAAATTATTCAAGAAAATGGTCTATTCCACACAGCAAAAAGAACAGTTATACGTTTAGATGAAATTGCAAAAGATTTACTCAGTCAAGGGTATTTAAAAAGTTATAGACAACAAGGTTTGTTTTTAGAATTAGATTGTAAAAATCCAACTATTGGAGTAATGGGTAAGCTTGTTCGTTCAGGAATGCTTTCAACTACTCAACAAAACAATTCAGTAAGAATTATAGCAAATTTAATTGCTGATGATGAATATTTTAACGAATTAAAGACTAGATTAAATGATTTTTTTAGTAAAACCTAACCATTTACATACAAGTATTTTTATAGTATAATATACTTATGATTATAGTATCAAATCATATTAATATGTCACATACTGATCCATTTAAAATTGATATGATTGAAAACGATTTAAAAGCTAATAAAATGTCAAAGAACATTGTTCCTTTGTTCGGAAGCATATTTGATATTGAAAAAAAAGGTGCCAAATATTCGCTTGTGAATAAAAACTGGAACAATCGTATTCATGGTAAAGTAATTAGTTATGATCGATCCTCTCCTAATTCTATCTTTTTTGAAATTCAAACAAAATACGTTCCACCAATTTCTTTTTTTGATTATCTAGTTGAAACTAAAAGATATTCAATCGAAGCAACTTATGGCACTGAAAAAACAAACTATGAAGATTTTAATGAGTTTGGATTTGTTGGTGCTTATGATAATGGTGATGATGAGTGTTGGGAAACTACACCACACAATTTAAAAGATAATTTAATACCACCACATTTATTAGTTTTATATAATATAGTATGAGAAAATCTGTAATAGTTAAATCTGCAATTGGTCGCATATATCATGTTGAAGAAAATGATACTTTTTATGGGTCAAGATTAAAGAGTAGTGGATATCAAATAAACAATTTAAGATATTTTAGAACATTAACACCAAACGCAAGAACAATTATTGATGTTGGTGGACATCTAGGAACTAACACAATTGAATATGCTACTTGGGCTAAAAATGTAAAAACTTTTGAACCTACATCATATTTAAGAAAATGGTTGTTAGAGAATATTGAGATTAATAAAAATAATAAAACTAATGGCAAAGGATGGTTTAAATTATCTAAAGCATCTTATGCTCCCATTATAATGACTGGTGATATAGAAGTATTTCCTTATGCGTTAAGTGATAGAGAAGGAGAAGAAACATTAAATACAGTCACTCGTGCTTCTGGTCACAATCATATAGAATTAAACTTTAATGGAAAGAAATTAACAAAAAAAGGTTGGGTTAAAAAACCTGAAAGTAAATCTACAAGAACTATTCAAGAAAAAATACAAACAAAAACATTAGACAGTTTTAATTTTAAAGATGTAGATGGAATTAAAATAGATGTAGAGGGATTAGAATTTCAAGTTATTAAAGGTGCTGTTAATACAATTAAAAAGTATCGTCCAGTTATTCAAACTGAAATACAAATAGGAATGTGTAGACGTGCTGGATATGAAGCTAATGAATTGTGTTCATATTTAACAGATATGGATTATGTACAAACACTTTCTGATGGAACAATTATAAACCCATCAAATGTTTTTAGTGAAGTAAAAGCTAAAATAGATAGATTTTGGATACCAAAAGAAAAATTGAAAAATGATATTAATTGATTATTCACAAGTAGCAATCGCAAATATACTTTCTTTTAAACAAGATGTTCAAAAAGGAAGACCAATGGAAGAAGTATCTAATATTATTCGTCATGCGATACTCTCTACTATTAAATATTATAAGAAGAAATTTTCAGCAGACTATGGTGATTTAGTTATATGTGCTGATGGTAAAGAAGTTTGGAGAAAAGTAGAATTTCCTTTATATAAAGCACATCGTAAGAAAGACAGAGAAGCAGATCCAGTTGATTGGAAACTTATTTTTGAAACTATGTCTGATGTAAGAGAAGATTTAATTAAACATTTTCCTTATAAAGTATTACATATTAATCATGCTGAAGCAGATGATGTAATTGCTACATTAGTGAAAGAAAGACCTTTAGAAAAACATATGATTGTTTCTTCTGATAAAGATTTTAAACAATTACAAAAATACGGAAACGTTGAACAATACTCACCATTACTTAAAAAACAAGTTAATAAATCATCAGTAAGGGAAGCTGAACAATATATAATAGAACATATAGTAAGAGGTGACTCTGGGGATGGTGTTCCGAATATACTTTCACCTGACGATATTTTTAATAAAAATGAAAGACAAAAACCAATCACAAAAAAAATATTAAATAATTTCTTAGAAAAAGGTTTCAATGCTTGTGAAAACGATGAGCAAAAGAAAAACTATTTAAGAAACCAAAAATTAGTATGTCTTGACTCTATACCTAAAAATATAGCAGATGATATACTAAATGCTTATAATAACGTAAAACCAACAGGAGATAAGATGACAATATACAACTATTTAATTGAAAAACGTTGTAGTCTATTGCTCCAAGAAATAGAGGAGTTTTAAACATGGGAAAACGTGTTTATGAAATACTAGAAGAAATAAATAATGATATAACTGCCATTATTAAATACAAAGATAATGCTCAGTTAAAATTAGTTTTACAAAACAACTTTGACAGCAATTTAAAGTGGGATTTACCAGAAACAAATCCACCATTTAAAGCTGCGATTGAGCCACAAGATATGGCTCCATCTAATCTTACTTTGGAAGTAAGAAAGTTTTATATTTTTAGAAGAAAAGATTTAAAACCTGCTCAAAGAGAACAATTGTTTATTCAAATGTTAGAAAGATTAGACGTAAAAGAGCAAAAAATACTTCTTGCTTTAAAGAATCAAAATCTAACATCTTTATATCCAAATATTACGAAAGAATCTGTTTCAACATACATCAATGCTTAAAATAGGCAATATCATAGAAAAAATATCTAATCGCTCATTCCCAGCTGAAATAAGAGTTTGGGATGATGAGAAATTAGTCACAGTGCATCGTTCAACTGAAACTGCACAATTAATTACGACAGAATTTACTTCTTTTAACAATGGTACTTGGGAGAATGAAACATTTAAAATATTCTATCCTAAAGTAGATAGAACTAAAAAAATAGAAACATTAGTCAGAGTTAAAAAGAAGTAGAAATTATATTATGTCAAGTGAAAAAAATATCGTAGGAATACGTCACAAGTTCGCTACAATGCGAAATCAAACTATCCACATAGATATCAATGGTTTTCAATTAAAGACTACAGTTGATAAAGTTGATGAACTTTTTGAATATAACGTAATACGTTATTGTGTTAATTCTGTATTGTATCAACTTGATAGAGCAAGACAAGATGCAATCGATTATAATATGGTACAGCAAATGGGGTTTCCTTGTAAATTTAATAACACAGCAACTATACCAGCAGAAATGTCTGGTCACACTGACCCTCAAAGAGTTTCTATTATTATATTAGTTGATGATGTTGATTCTAAATTACCAGATTATTGCGCAAAAGGAATGACTGGAACATCATGGGATATACATTCAAATCCAGAAGCACCAGAATTTTTAGATTATATTAATTATGTCACTGGAACTATTGATAAACCAGAAGCTGAAATAATAACACTTCACTAAGTCATTGAAATATAATGCTTTTTTATTTTTTATAAGTATTTACTTAACTATTCAAATATAGTAAAATATACCTATAAACAAATAATAAAAAGGAGTATATTATGGGACAAGTGAAAAATTGGATAATGGAAATGGAAGACGATGCATTTGTATTATCTAGAGAAGAATTCGCCAAAAAACATGGTGAAAGACAAGCTAAGGATATATTTGATAAATTACAAGATCCAGAATTTGATCTAAATGACGCACAACAAGCAATGGCTGAAGTTGCTTTAGATTTAGAAATAGCAGCAGAAGAGGGTAGATAATATGTTTCCTCTTAGAGAACCAATTCCTTATGCAACATTTGGTATCGCTGACTACAAATATTCACCACATAGAATTACTTTATTGAAAGTTGTTAATTCAGTTTGGCAAGATTATTTAAGTGGTCACATATGTGATGTGTTTGATACAGAAGATGGTGTTTTTGAAACAATGGCACAACCACATACTGTAAGTGCTGAATTTACAAATAGAATTAAAGCATTCGAAGATGCTGATGATATCTTTAATGATATAAATTATTTAGAAATTAAAGATGATTTAGAAACATTTGTAGATGAAAACAATATAAGTCATAGTCACTAATATGTTTAATGCAATTTTATTAATTGTTCTAATTTGGGGGATTTACTCTCATGTACAAGTACAAAGACGTATAGAAATCCACTTAGAAGAAATAAAATATAATTTAAGAGAAAGAATAAAAAAGTGAAAGAAATCACTATTATTAAAAATAGAAAATCTAAAACTTTTATTTTTAATAAAAATACTTTCTTAAAATTCTTAGATGAAAAAGAATATTTTAGATCTGAAGAATTAGCAAAACAAGTGGTAAAAGAAGTTTGGGCATTAGAAAAAGGTGAAAGTTTTAAAACAATGGGATATATATTTACAACAGAAAATCATATAAATGATTAAACAAATACAAATTGCTAATAATTTTACAAAAACACATTATTATGCTGATGCTTTCGCTGGAGCAGATGATAAAACTAAAATATATTTCGTTAAAGAATATATGTTTTTAAAACTTAGATTTAAAGCAGAAATAAAATATAATAAACAAAAAAATATTACTTTTGTTGAAATAGATCAAATTAATGGCGACTTTACAGATGTTATTATGTTGAAAGGTAATCCACAAGTAGATAATATTAAAGATTGGCTAATAAACAAATGGTAAATAATAACATAATTTTAATAGAAGAATATAAAAAGAAAATAGATCATCAAGAAAAACTTATCGCAGAGCAATCTTTTCAAATAAATGATTTAAAAGATGTAATTGATCGTATGAATGAAGATATAGAAAATTTGACAAGAACTATAAAAAAAATGACATACTTAGATCCTGTTGATAGTATGCCTTTTAAAGATGACGAAAGAGACTAATAAAATGAAAACAAAAACTAAAAAAGCATCTAAAAAATGGAAATTAGATGGTTTCTATTTTGATGGAAAAGATCATTTTGATTTATATAAAGATCAAAATGGTAATGTAAAGCGTGTTAAACAAAAGAAAAAATTAAAAGTTTGCTAAAGGCAATGCAAAAAGAACAAATTAGATGGTATGAACGTTCATCTCATTTTAGACATTTAAATCCAAATGAGTTAGAAGAATGCTTACACAAATTAAAAAATTCTAATTTAAAACAAACTGATAAAGACTCTATGTATATGTGCCTTTATAATTTAAGAGATTTAGGAATGGTTGCAAGTTTTAACCATGAATTAAAAGAAAATTTCTTTGTTTATTGTGAACAAATTGGTATAGATATTGAAAAATATAAAAGATCAGAAGATAAGAGAGTAATGACTTCTTCTTTTGCTGGTGTAATATGGGATAAAATTGTTAAATTAATAAATGCTAATGAAGCAGATTCTTCTAAGAGAGTTAAAGGTATAAAGAAATTAGTTCTTTTTCGTTTATTACAAAAAGAATTACCAGATGTTGATAAAAAACATATTCATAAGACTGTAAAAAGTAATATCAAATTAGGTGCTTTAGAATATCATCAACAATCAAAATCAAGTAAATTGATTCGTAAAGGACAATATTGGAACACATATGTTAAAGTCAATAAGTAATTTTAATTGGGAAGAATTTTCAACACGTAATAATTTATATTTTCGTGTTGCTTATTATATTTTTGTACATATATTAGCATTACTTGCATTTAAATATGCCACATTAACTACATTCTTTACATTTATATTATTCTGGTGGTTTGGTGCTTGGGCTGTATCAGGTTATACACATAGAACACTATCACATAAATCTATTATAGTTAAGAATAAATATTTGGAACATTTAAGTAATATATTTGCCATATATTCAGGAATAGGTACACCTTTGGGGTGGGCAGCATTACATCGTATGCATCACACTCATCTTGATACTGAATTAGATCCACATAGTCCGCATCGTATAGGATTCTGGCGATCGTATTTACATTTATGGGATTGGCGAAAAGAAGATGTTCCTGTAAAATTTGCAGCAGGATTATTTCGTAATCGTATTGCTGTTTATTATCATAATCGTGCTATACCTACTTTATTATTATTTTGGTTTGGTTTATTCATCACATCAGAATTTTTAAAAGTGAATTTGGGAATATTAGGTGGCTTAGAAGTTTGTATTGGTGCAGCATTAGCTGTAGTTGCAGGTTTGCATGGAATGGGTGTGACGAATGCAGTAAGTCATAGTCACGAAACACCAAAACAAGTTGTGTCGCTTGATCCAATCGCAGGTGCATTCATTAATTGGGGCGAAGGAAATCATGAATATCATCATGCAAAACCAATGGATTATAGTTTTGGTAATGGTGTATCAGATCCTGTTGCAAGAACTGCCGAATTATTTGAAAAATTAAACTTAGTTCAAATTAACAGAAACGAAACGAGTGAATTAAATGGATAAAACGTTATATAAAACTTTTGTGTTTTTTGCTACAATAACAATTGTGGCATTTTTTTTAATTTCTTGTACAAGTACTCCAACGGAAATTAATAAACCGATGCAAAACGTTGTAGATGTATTTAAAAGTATAACAATACCAAAACCATAATCTATTTTATTCACTCGTAGTTCAATGGATAGAATACCAGTCTACGAAACTGGGGGTTGCAAGTTCGAGTCTTGCCGAGTGAGCCAAATGATAACTAAATATATTATATGAATTTTGTTGTAAATTTACCACATATACAATGCTGGATTAAAAAAGAGTTTCTCTATGACTTTAAAAAAGGTTTCGGAGAATATGTTCCATGTACTTGGGTGACTCTTAAATCTATTCCACGCAGAGCATTCTACATTGAGAGTTATTTACCAGAGTATGGAGCACTCTATGATAAACTTCCTATAAGTGCTTATGTTTGGAAAACAGATATTGACTTAAATAAACAACTTCCTTTAGATTTTTTACAACTATGGGATGGTTTTAGTTATCACATTACATTAATAGAAAAACAATACCTACAACATTCTCGTGTTGAAGTCATATTAAGAGATGGTTCACGTATGGGTGGCGAATATCTATTCACAATAGATAGTGCTCATGCTGATCCAAATATTCCAAACGTCACTGAGTCAGAAGTTCCTACAGAACATAAATCACATAACATTGGTAAATTAGATAATGGGCAATGGTTTGCTCAACCAAATAATCGTATGCTTTTCTTTGAATCAAGTGCAGTTAAATCTAAAGGATTAAGTGTTCCTGACTTTAAAGTAAGTTCAAGATATTATCATTGTGAACAAAATCCAAAATGGGTATTTGGAGACTCAGATGAGTATTTTTACCCATCATATGAAGTAAATAAGAAGCCTGAAAAGGAATAAACCATGTTATTTAACGATTCAGTAATTAATCATAAAGCACTGGACTATAAATTATGTCCTCTTCCTTTAAATGCTGATGGGATGAAGTGGATGGATGAACAAACATTCCAAAAACAAACTAAATTATGGGTACCTATTAAATATCATAATCATGCATTTTTAAAATGGACTAAGATGATCGGCTTGAGTATTACAGATATAGAATTGTTTTATAATCCACCAAATCATTCAATGCCAGTTCATATTGATGGAAATAATCTTCATGATGAATTTAAATTAAATTATGCTTTTAATCCAATTGGAAATAGTTTAATGAATTGGTTTAAACCAAAGTCAAATACAAAGGCAAAAACCGAAGGAGTAATGTATGAAAATCAATCTGAAAGAGATATTAACACAGCAGATTTATATTGGTATCCTGATGAAGTTGATTTAATTGAAAGCCACGATATTAAAGTTTCAATAGTTCAAGTTGGGCAACCACACAATGTTGCTACTACTCATTCATCTCGTAAATGTTTATCTTGCGTGTTTGATAAAATATTAAGTTCAGGATACACCACAAATGATCAAATTATATTAAATGAAGAATTAAGTAAGATAGCATTTGATAGAGATAAAGCAGTTAAAAGTGGAATATTACAAGATGTTGTACCAATGTGGGATGCTGTAAATTTATTTAAAAGGTTTATTATATGAGTAAAGAAACAATTATAGAAACTGCAGCAAATACAGTTTATTGTGATGGTTATGATCCTAATTTAGAAGATGATACTCATCCGAGAGTATTTTATACATTAAAAGAATATAAAGATGGTGAAACAAAAGCTGTTTGTTTTTATTGTGGTACAATTTTTAAAAAAATATGAAAAA
>Ga0315903_10003887_pt1 | contig 20373 bp, 19 predicted proteins | sample LakEriMetagenome_7_FD_203524 | JGI IMG/M metagenome (GOLD analysis project Ga0315903, IMG submission 203524) | Freshwater fungal communities from buoy surface, Lake Erie, Ohio, United States - Buoy 2 MA119 | ecosystem: Environmental > Aquatic > Freshwater > Lake | place: USA: Lake Erie, Ohio... | reverse complement strand
CGCAGGCAGCCTCGAGAGAGCGGAGGCCCGGAAGGCCGTAGCGAACGTCCGGCGACGGGGCATGGGCAGCCCCGACCAGCGTCACGCGCGAGGTTCAAGTGGGATGCGTATCAGGGGCGGGAATCCGTCGGCGGGGCCGGCGTGGGCCGCTTCCGGGCGACGACCAGCGTCTGCATGCCGGCGAAGCCGTCGATCCAGTCGACGATCTCGAACATCCCCGACCAGGTGGAGCGGACGTAGCCCAGGCCGTGCGAGACCTGCACGTAGGCGCCCGGGCTGTCGGCATCGACGCCCACGTCGGACTGCCAGCCGTGATCGACGAAGCCCCTCTCCAGATACTCGGCGATCGCCTCCGGCGTGCGGCCCGTGACGAAGAACCGCTGGTACCACGACAGCTCCGCGAGCACGGTGAGGAACGCCAGGCCGCCGGGCCGCAGCACCCGGTGAATCTCGGCCAGCCAGCGATGCTGGTGCTCCTCGCCGAGGTGCGTGAGCACCGAATGGGCGAAGAGGACGTCCACCGATTCCGCCTCCAGGTCGAGCGGCGGCTCGACAGCGCACGTCTCGAACCGCATGCCGCGAACGTTCGTCCGGCACCACTCGACGTTCATCCGGTCGATGTCGAAGCCGACGACCCGGTCACGGAGATCGGCGGGCACGTGCCGCGCGATTCGCCCGCACCCGCAGCCCCAGTCCACGATCCGCCGGGTGCCGGCGAGTCCGGACGGCAGCAACGTGCCCGCGAGCTGCTCGAGCTTCACCAGCCAGCTCGCGCCGTGCAACAGGAAGTTCTCCAGGCTCGTCCGCCCGGCGACCCGCTCGATGTTCGCCGCGGCGGGCAGGCCGTCGGTGCCGCGGCCGCGCCAGTGGACGCCCTGCCCGTGGTAGCGGCCGGCCGCGTTCGGCTCGAGGACGATGTCGAAGGGCTCCTCGATCTCCAGCAGCGGCCGCTCGCGACCGGTGATCCGGGACAGCGACAGCGTGGATCGGAAGACGTTGGGCCGGTCGCGATCGCGATCGAAGGTCACCAACTCCTCCCGATCGCCGATCGTGCAGCCGCATTCCACCGTGGCGGCCGCTGCCGCGTCGGCCAGCGGCATCCAGGAAGGCACGTGGAGCTGCAGGTGGATCGCGTTGGCGGCGTGGCGGGCCGCGAACCAGCCTTCGCGGAGGAAGGAGCCGAGCACGTGCCGGCCGTTCGTCCGCGCGGCGGCGCGGAGGCGGTCGAGGCCGTCGGGCTCGCCGGGCGGGGGGCCGCCGACGGCCGCCAGGTGGACCGCGGGGCCGGGAGCAGCCTCGCGGGCGATGCGGCGGACCATGAGGCCGAGGTCGCGGACGTCGGAGGAGAGCAGCAGTTTCGGGCTGATCGCGAAGTCGATGAATCGGCCGGCACAGTCCGCGTCGAGGAGGATTTGCTGCTCACCGGTCGGCACCCGGGCCACGAACTGCCGCCCGTCCAGCCGGCACGTGAGCGTGACCTCGGCATGCGGATTGTGGACCGAAAGCACGACCGGGCCGGTTTCCCGCCCGCCCGGTGGGAAGAAGATCCCGAAGGCGTGCGTGGACCAGATGAACCCCTGCTCGGCGTCGTGAAAGCCGTGCACCGGCCGGCAGGCCGCGGCCGCGATCGTGTCCCAGGCGGAAGGCATCGAGGCTCCTGCCGGTGCGGATTCGCGGATCATGGCGGCGCCGGTGCCGGTCGAGGAAGAGGAGGTCGCCACGGGCGCCGGAACCCGACCGCTCAGCATACCGGCACGGTCGGCGGCCGACACCGCCGCCGGACGTCCCTCAGGCCGTCGCTGCCCGGCGCACGGCCGCGGTGACGGCGACCAGCAGCCCGCCGAGGACGAGGCCGACGGCTGCCTCCGCGACGTGGCCGGTCGCCGCCGGCAGGGCGTGCGTCGCCGCCTCGATCGCATGATGCAGGGCGGGCCAGGCGTGGACGACCAGCCCGCCGCCGACGAGGAACATCGCGACCGTGCCGGCGATGCCGAGGCCGCGCATCAGCCAGGGCGCGGCGGCCACGATCGCCCGGCCGAGGAACCGCGCGGCGGGCCGCCCGCGCCCGGCCAGCCACAGGCCGAGGTCGTCGAGCTTGACGATCGCGGCCACGAGGCCGTAGACGCCGACGGTCATCCCCAGGCCGACGGCCGCGAGCACAGCGGCCCGCACGGCGAAGGGCGCCGCCGCGGCAACTCCCAGCGCGATGACGATGATCTCGGCGGACAGGATGAAGTCGGTGCGGATGGCGCCGGCGATCCGCTCCCGCTCCGTCGGCTGGCCGTCGGCGGTGCCGTGCGGCTCCCGATGGTGGCGGTGCCGCCAGGCATGCCAGAGCTTCTCGGCGCCCTCGTAGCACAGGTAGGCGCCGCCCACGAGCAGCAGCGGCTTGATCGCCCACGGGGCCACGGCCGAGAGGGCGAGAGCCGCCGGCACGAGCATCACCTTGTTGAGCAGCGATCCCTTGGCCACCGTCCAGACGACGGGCAGCTCGCGGTCGGCGGTCGTGCCCGCCACCTGCCGCGCGTTGAGGGCCAGGTCGTCGCCGACGACGCCCGCCGTCTTGTGGGCCGCGGTCTTGACCAGGCCGGCCACGTCGTCGAGGGCGGCGGCGATGTCGTCGAGCAGGAGGAGCAGGCTCGCGGCCATGACGTCGCGGCCGCCTTCAGGCCGTGCGGAGCGGCTCGGCGGACCGCCAGCGGTTGCCGTCGCGCTCCACGCGGTGGTAGAGCGTGTCCCGCTCCACGGGCTCGCGGCCGGCCTCGCGGATCAGGCGCCGGATCTCCTCCACGGAGAGCACCTCGGGCGTGGTGGCTCCGGCGTCGTGGTAGATGAGCTCGTGGCGGACGGTGCCGTCGATGTCGTCGGCCCCGTAGGCCAGGGCCGCCTGGGCGGTGCCGATGCCGAGCATGATCCAGTAGGCCTTGAGGTGGTCGAAATTGTCGAGCACGAGCCGGCTGATCGCCATCGTCCGCAGGCTGAAGGCGGCGGAGGGCTTGGGGATGTGCGCGAGACGGGTGTTGTCGGGATGGAAGGCCAGCGGGATGAACGTCTGGAAACCGCCCGTCTCGTCCTGCAACGCCCGCAGCCGCAGCAGGTGGTCGGTGCGGTGAAAGGCGTTCTCGATGTGGCCGTAGAGCATGGTGGCGTTGCTCCGCAGGCCGAGTTCGTGGGCCGTGCGGTGGATCGTGAACCATTCGTTGGTGTCGGCCTTGTGCTCGCAGATCTTGTCCCGGACCTCGGGATGGAAGATCTCGGCGCCGCCTCCCGGGAGGCTGCCGAGGCCGGCGTCCTTCATCTCCACGAGAATGTCGCGAATCGACCGCTTCGTGAGGTGGCAGAACCAGTTGATCTCGACCGGGGTCCAGGCCTTGAGGTGCAGGGCGGGGTAGGCGTCGTGGAGAAGCCGGATGACGTCGAGATACCAGTCGTAGTCCTTCTGGTGGTGCAGGCCGCCGACGATGTGCATCTCCGTCGATCCCGCCTCGACGGCCTCGCGGCCGCGGGCCAGGATCTGCTCGTCGCTCATCACGTAGCCGCGGGCCTCGCGGAGGTCGGCACGGAAGGCGCAGAACGTGCAGCGGTAGACGCAGACGTTCGTGGGATTGAGGTGGGTGTTGATGTTGTAGTAGGCGAAGTTGCCGTTCTTCCGCTCGCGAACGAGGTTGGCCAATTCACCGATCTCGTGCACGGAGATCCGCTCGTCCCACAGGGACTCCGCCTCGGCGGCGTCGAGACGGACGCCCGCCTCCACCTTCTCGCGAATGGCTTCGAGCGACGGGGCGACGGCACGGATCATGGGAGGCGTCCGGGGGTGGAAGGCGGGCGGTGTTCGGAACCGCCACCATCACCAGAACCGCAGAGGGCCGATTTTGGCAACCCGCCGCCCGTCAGGCCCATAAATCCGCGGCGATCGCGGCCAGGAGCACCAGGCCGATCGCGGCGTTGGCGGTGAAGAAGGCCTGGTTGACCCGCGACAGGTCGTCGGGCCTGACGAGGGCATGCTCCCAGACGAGCAGGCCCGCGATCGCCGCCCAGGCGACCCAGAAGATCGCCCCGAGTTCGGGCACGCAGGTCGGTAGGGCGGCCAGCACCGCCAGCGTGGCGACGTGCAGCCACTTCGCCAGCCCGAGGGCCCTCGGGACGCCGAGCCGGGCGGGGATGCTCCGCAGCCCGTGGGCGGCGTCGAAGGCCGCGTCCTGGCAGGCGTAGATGACGTCGAACCCGGCCACCCAGAGCGTCACCACGGCGCCGAGCAGGGCGGCGGGCAGAAGGTCGGTGGGCATCTCCAGCAGCGTGCGGCCGCGGAGGGCGATCCAGGCGGCGACCGGCGCGAAGCCGAGCGCCGCGCCGAGCCAGAGGTGGGCCAGGGCCGTGAACCGCTTGGCGTAGCTGTAGCCGAGCAGCCAGGCGAGCACCGGGATCGAGAGCACCAGCGGCAGCCAGTTGGGCAGGAAGAGGAGCGTGGCCGCGACGAACGCGGCCGAGGCGGCGACGACCAGGCCGAGCACCTCCCCCGCGCCCACGGCGCCGCGGGGCAGGTGGCGGGCGGCGGTCCGCGGGTTGGCCGCGTCGATCGTCCGGTCCACGAGCCGGTTGAAGGCCATGGCGGCCGTCCGCGCGGCGACCATGCAGAGGAGGATGCCGGCCGCGGGCCGCAGCCAGCCGGCGGCCCCGGCGGACAGTTCCGGGTCGATGCCGCGTCGGGCGGCGAGCAGGGCGGCCGTCACCGCGAAGGGCAGGGCGAAGATCGTGTGGCTGAAGCGGACGAGTTCCAGGTAGGTCCGCAGCCGGGACGCAGGCCGCAGCGCCACCGTCGTCGCCCCGTCGCCCGTCGTCGCCGTGGCCATCAGGCGTCGCCTCCCCAGCGGCGGATGAGGGCGTTGGACACGCCGAGCTGGTCGCAGATCCGGGCCACCACGAAGTCCACGAGGTCGGCCACCGACTCGGCCCCGTGATAGAAGCCCGGCGCGGCCGGCAGCACGACCGCGCCCGCCTCGTGTATGGCCTGCATGTTCTTCAGCTGGGGCAGGGAGAGCGGCGTCTCCCGCGGCACGACCACCAGCTTCCGCCGCTCCTTGAGGTGCACCTCCGCAGCCCGGTGGACGAGGTTCTCGCCCATCGAGTGGGCCACGGCCGCGAGCGTGCTGCCGCTGCACGGGCAGATGACCATCGCGGACGTGAGGAACGACCCGCTGGCGATCGGGGCCATCAGGTCCTTGTAGTGGTGGTAGGTGCAGCGGCCGGCGGCCGGCGGGGCCTTGCCGAGCAGGGCCGCGAGGTCGAAGCGGTCGAGGTCCAGACGCCGGCCGATCTCCTCGGCGAACACGGCCTGGCCCGAGGGGCTGACGGTGAGGTGGATCTCGCGGCCCGCGGCGAGCAGCACCTCCACGAGGCGGACGCCGTAGGGGGCGCCCGACGCCCCGGTGATCGCCACGACGACGGGGAGGTCAGCCACGCGAGCCAGCCTCCGCCGGGACGCGGGTCGCCAGCGTGAGCGTCGCGATGCCGAACGTGAGCGGGATCATCTCCACGCGATCGAAGCCCGCGGCCCGGACGAGCCCAGCCAGCCGCTCGCCGGACGGAAACTCCTCCACGCTCTGGTTGAGGTAGGTGTAGGCGTCGGAGCGATTGCGGGCGACCGCATTGCCGAGGAAGGGGAGGACGCGGCGGAAGTACCACAGGTAGCCCGCGCGGATGATCGCGTTTCGCGGCAGGGAGAACTCCAGGATCGCCAGCCGGCCTCCGGGCACGAGCACGCGGGCCATCTCGGCCAGTCCACGGGAGGTGTCGGCGATGTTCCGCAGGCCGAACGCCACGGTCACGAGGCCGAACGCGGCGTCGGGGAAGGGGAGGGCCTGGGCGTCGGCCTCTACCCACTCCACGGCCGCCCCGGACTTCCGCGCTTTCTCGATGCCGCGGTCGAGCATCGGCCGGCAGAAATCGCTGGCCACGATGCGGACGCCGGGCCGGCACTTGGCGGCGTAGGCGAGCGCCAGGTCGCCGGTGCCGGTGCACACGTCGAGCAGCGCCCCGGACGCGGGCGGCGGGGCCCGGCGGACCGTGACGTGCCGCCACCAGACGTCGATGCCGCCGGAGAGCATGCGGTTGACCAGGTCGTACCGCGGTGCGATCTCGGCGAACATGCCGCGGACCTTGCCGCCGCTCTTGTCCACCGCGTTGTGCACCGGGGACGGCTGGCCTATCGTGGCGGTCGATTCGGCGATCACGCGGCGGCTCCCGGCACCATGGACCTGCACTGGCACTGTCACGAACTCTTTCATGGTATGCCGCCGGGGGCGGTCGCGGGAGGGACCGCGGTCGTGATCGACGTCCTGCGGGCCTCGACGACGATCGCGACGGCCCTGGCCCACGGGGCTGCGCGGGTGAAGCCCGTGCCCGACGTGGCCGGGGCGCGGGCGGCGGCCGCGGCCCTCGGATCGGCCGCGGTGCTCGGCGGTGAGCGGGGCGGCCTGCGACCGGAGGGCTTCGACCTCGGCAACTCGCCGCTGGAATACTCCGGCGCACGGGTCGCGGGCCGGCCGATCGTGATCACGACGACCAACGGCACGGCGGCGCTCGCCGCCTGCCAGGCCGCCGGCGCGATCCTGGTCGGGGCGCTCGTGAACCGTTCGGCCGTCGCGGCGGCCGTCCGCCGGATCGCAGTGGACCGCGGCGTGACGGACGTGCATCTCGTCTGCGCCGGCACCGACGGCCAGGTCACGGCCGAGGACGTCCTCGCCGCCGGCGCGATCCTGGAGGCGGGCGCGGAGCCCGACGACGTTCTCGATCCGGCGGCCCGCGTCGCCCGCGAGGCCTTCCGCGCGGTCGCCCGGGCCTCCGACCCGCGGGCGGCGCTCGTCGCCGAGTTCCGCCGCTCGCCGGGCGGTGCCAACCTCGTGGCCCTGGGCATGGAGGCCGACCTGCCGGCCTGCGCCGCCCTCGACGCGCTGGCCGTCGTGCCGCGGCTCGACCCCGCGACCGGCTGGCTGACTGAAATGGTGCCGGCCACCGAATCTGGGTAAGGTACCGGCCTGCCTGGACGCGCCGGACTCTTCGGCGGGCACCTTTTCGAGAGCACCATGCAAAATCCGAACGACCAGTCGCGGATGGACCGGATCGTGTCGCTCGCGAAGCGGCGCGGCTTCATCTTCCAGTCGAGCGAGATCTACGGCGGCCTCAACGGCTTCTGGGACTACGGGCCCCTCGGCGTGGCCCTGAAGCGGAACCTCAAGGACGCCTGGTGGCACGACATGGTCGCCGGCCACGACGAGCTGGCCGCGCCCACGGGGGCGCCATCGGCCTACGAGATGACCGGCCTCGACTGCACGATCATCATGCACCCGCAGGTCTGGAAGTGCTCCGGGCACTTCGACCTGTTCCACGACTGGATGATCGACTGCCGCGAGTCGAAGCGGCGCTACCGCTACGACCACCTCCACGGCCGCTGGGCTGCCCACCGCGGAAAGAAGGTGTTCGTGACCACCGACGCCTCGGGCGACGACGCGGCACCCGAGACGGTGGCCCGGGCCCAGAAGTTCTTCGGCCTGCGGGCCAAGCAGGTGGACGAGATCGAGTGGGGCGGGGGGCTGGAGCCGCTGCAGGAGGCGATCGCCGCCGGCTCCGCCACGCTCGCCGACGTGCTCGGCCCCGACGCCGCCGCGCCCGGTTCGCTCACCGAGCCCCGCGAGTTCAACCTCATGTTCGAGACGCGGATCGGGGCCCTGGCCGGCGACGACGACGACCGGGCGTTCCTCCGCCCGGAGACGGCCCAGGGGATCTTCGTGAACTTCAAGAACGTGCTCGACACGTCGCGGGTCCGCGTGCCCTTCGGGATCGCCCAGGTCGGCAAGAGCTTCCGCAACGAGATCACGCCGCGGAACTTCACGTTCCGCTCGCGGGAGTTCGAGCAGATGGAGATCGAGTTCTTCTGCCGGCCGGCCGACTCGGCGGCCTGGTACCGCTACTGGCGGGACCGGCGCTGGAGGTGGTATCTCGACCTCGGCCTCACCGAGGGCAGGCTCCAGCTCCGCGAGCATGGCAAGGACGAGCTGTCGCACTATTCCGTGGGCACCGCCGACATCGAGTATGCCTTCCCGTTCCTCGCGGCGGGCGAGTTCGGCGAGCTGGAGGGCATCGCCCACCGCGGCGACTTCGACCTCCGCAGCCACATGGAGGGCAAGCTCGTCCGCCGCGACGGCGAACTGGTCGTGGAGACCGGCGTCGACGGCAAGCCGCGGCACAAGGGGAGCGGCAAGGACCTGTCCTACTTCGACGACGTCACGCGGGAGCGGTACGTGCCGCACGTCATCGAGCCCTCGGCGGGGGCCGACCGGGCCACGCTCGCCTTCCTCTGCGACGCCTACCACGAGGACGAGGTGCCCGACGAGGACGGCAAGCCGCGAAGCCGCACGGTGCTCAAGTTGCATCCCCGGCTGGCACCGGTGAAGGCGGCGATCCTGCCGCTGGTGAAGAAGGACGGCATGCCCGAGGTGGCGATCGATCTCTACAGGAAGCTGAAGCCGCACATGGCCTGCCAATACGACGAGAAGGGCTCGGTGGGCCGGCGGTACGCCCGGCAGGACGAGGCGGGCACGCCCTGGTGCCTGACGATCGACGGCCAGACGCTCGCCGACCGGACCGTCACGCTCCGCGACCGCGACTCGCTCACGCAGGAGCGGGTCGCGATCGACGAGGTCGTGGCCATGCTGCGGGACAACCTGCGGTGATTCCGGCCCTCGCCACCGTGTCCAGCCTCCAGTCGCCGCTGGCGACGATCCTGGAGGACTACGCCGCCGGCCACGTCGCCGCGATCGACCTCTGGCTCGGCCATGCCGATGCGTTCGTCGCGGAGCACGGCGTCGCCGCCCTGGCGGACCGGCTCGCGGCCCACGGCATCGCGCCTGTGGCGGCGTGCTTTCAGGGCGGCCTGCTCACCAGCCAGGGCGACGCCCGACGCGAGCACTGGCGACACTTCGAGGCGCGGCTCGCCCTGTGTCGCGACCTCACGATCCCGGTGCTCGTCGTCGCCGGCGACGCCTTCGGGCCGCTCTCCGCCGAGGACCTGGGCCGGCTTTCCGTGAGCCTCGCGGAGGCGGCGCGGCTGGCGGCCGCCGCCGGCGTCCGCGTGGCGCTCGAGTTCGACGCCCGGGCGAGCTTTCCGAACAACCTCCAGTCGGCCGTGGCCCTGGTCGAGGACGTGGGGTCGCCGGCGCTGGGCGTGTGCCTCGACTGGTTCCACTGGAGCGTCGGCCCGAGCAAGCCGCTCGACCTGCGGCTCCTGTCGCGGGACAACCTGGCCCACGTGCAGGTGTCCGACATCGCCGACGTGCCGCGGGAGATGGCCACCGACGCCGACCGCATCCTGCCGGGGGAGGGCGGGTCGCCCTGCGACGACCTCGTCGGCCGGCTGCGGGAGATCGGCTACACCGGTGCCGTCGCGGTCGAGACGCCGAACCCGCGGCTGTGGAGCATCCCGCCGCGGCAATTCGGCGAGATCGCCTTCACGGCGCTGCGGAAGTTGCTGGGGCAGGCGGGGCCCGGGTAGACGGCGCGGGCGGCGGGCCGCCGCTCACGAGCGGCGCGGGCCGGGGCCGTCGGGTTCGTAGTCGCGGAGCAGGTTGCTGCGGGCCTCGATCTCGTCGATCGGCCGCAGGCGGTGCCTCATGCCCGGCGGCAGGATGGCGAAGTGGCGGGAACCGGTCAGGGCATCGACCATCTCCGCGCAGAACCCCGGACAGGTGACCCAGGTCGCCGGGTCGTGCCGCCGCAGGTCGATGGCCACGGAGTACGTCCGGAGCGTCTTCCGCCGACCCTTGACGTACTGCGAAAAGAACGAGATCGCCAGCTCCCGCAGCGTGCGATGGATCGGGTCGCGGTACCGCAAGAACGGGCTGTTGCTCTTCGAGATCGCGCCCCAGCGGCCGTCGCGCCGGAAGAGGGCGACCACATGATCGACGTCGCCGCGGGCCGCCCCCATGTCCATCACGAGCGGCGGCTCACCGGCGAGCCACAGGCCGCAGGCGGCCACGAGCGCCGCCTCGACGCAGTGGGCCTTGCCGGCCCGGAGCGTCTCCACCACCGAGCGGGCCGTGGGGCCGTCGGCCTCGTGGTTCCACGGGATGGCGTTGACGAAGTCCTGGATGCGGCCCGGGGTGCGCAGGGTCGTCAGCCGGGCCGCGAGCCGTCGCGGCAGGCCGAGTTCGAGTCCGAGCTGCAGGCCGGCTGGGCGGGCCATGGGAGGATCACCTGAAAGCGAGGGAAGCCCGCGGAGCGTACCACCGGTCGCCGGCGGTGCCAGCGGTGCTGGCGCGGGCCGGCTTGGCGGGGCCGACTTCGGCGATCGCGGGGGCTGCCGAAAACTGGCTGACCACCGGCCGGATCCCGTAGAATCCGCTGGTGTCGCGAGTCGCACGTCCCGGAGTTCTTCCGTCGATGAGAAGGTTTCGGTTTGCCGTCGCCTGCGTCGCGTTTCTGCTGGCCGCGGGATTCGCCGCCGACGCCCACGCCGCCCGCTTCTGGTGCCGCGGCCCCTACGCGGCGCCGGCTTTCGGGTTCGGCGGTTTCGGCTCTTCCGTCGGCTATGGCGCGGCCGTCAGCCGTGTCGGCTGGGGAGGCTGGTGTGGCCCGCGCTGGGGAGGCTGGTGCGGGCCGACGTGGAACGGGTGCGGCCCGGGGTGGGGCTGGGGATACCGAGCGTGGGGCTCGGGCTACGGACCATGGGGATGCGGTCCGTGGTACGGCGGCGGCCTGTGGGGCTTTCGCGACTCCGTCTATCTGTCGGTGCCCGGCGCGACGTTCTTCTCCGGATCGCTGGTGCCGGTTCCGGCTTGCCCGCCGCCGATCTGGGGCTATCCGGCCACCTGGGTGCCGGGACCATACGGCTGGTACGGCTATCCCTACGGCACGCCGCTGCCGTCAGGGTTCGCGCCGCAATACGGCCCCGCGGGCGTGCTGCCGTTCCTCGGCCTCGGTGCCTCGACGGCCAATCCGCGTGCCGGCACGATCGTGGCCCGGGCGGCCGTGACGCCGCCTGCCCGCCCCGTGGTCGCCGCCGCGGCCGCCGGCCGGCCCGTGGTCTTCCGCGCGAGCACGGGCATCGCGCGGCTGCGGGCGGCGCGACTCGTGGCCGTGGGCGATCGGCACCTGCGGGCCGCGCAGGGCGACCCGGCGCGGCTGACCGCGGCCCTCGACGCCTACCGTCGCGCCGGGGCCATCGCCCAGGATCAGGCCGACATCCAGTTGCGGCAGGCGCTCGTGCTCGTGGCGCTCGACCGGCAGAGCCAGGCCGACGAGGCCGTGGGCCGCGCCGTGGCCGTCGATGGTCGCCTCGCACCGCCGCCCGCCCCGCCTGCGGCCGGCGGGCCGGCTCTCGCGGCCGCCGACCCGGTGTTCGGCGACCGACCCGCCGTGGGCTTGTCGCCCTTCGCGGCGCGAGGGGCCGCGATCCTGCGGGAGATCGCCGGCCAGGGCGACGGCGACGCCGGCCGCGCCGTGGCGCCGCTGGCGGACCGCTGGGCGCAGCGATTCGACCGCGGCCGTGGGGCGATCGCGGCGACCTCGGCCGTGGCCCGCTGATCTCGTCGGCCGGGCAGCGGGCGGTATTCTTGTGCGGATGACCGCCGTCGCCCCCCCGCTCTGTGAACGCATCGACCTCGCCGCGCCGGGGGGCCGCGCCCGGCTGGAGACGCTGCGCGGCAGGCTGGTGTCGCAGGGCGACGTCGTCAGCCCCGCGGGCCGGGAGAAGACGATCGCCGTGTTCGGCGCGCCGCTCGCGCCCCGGCAGGTCGTGGAGCGGATCTGCGCGGACGTCCGCGGGCGAGGCCTCGAGGCCCTGCTCGACTACTCGCGCCGGATCGACGGTGCCGACGTCACTCCGGAGACGCTGCTCGTGCCGCCGGCGGCGCTGGCGGCCGCGCATGCGGAGGTGGATCGCGGCTTCCTCGCCGCCGTGCGGCGGATCCGCGAGCGGGTCGAAACGTTCCAGCGGGCGGTCCTCGCCCGCGACGTGACGGTGCCGCTCGCCGGCGGCGGGAGCCTGCGGCAGCGGTACCTGCCGCTCGACCGCGTCGGCGTCTGCGTGCCGGGCGGCGCCGCCGCCTATCCATCGACGCTCCTCATGACCGTGGTGCCGGCCCGCGTGGCCGGCGTGCCGGAGATCGTCGTCGTCGCGCCGCCCACGCGGTTCGGCGCGGAGAACGCCCACGTGCTCGCCACCTGCCACGAGCTCGGCGTGACGACAGTCGTGCGGGCCGGGGGTGCCCAGGCTGTGGCGGCGCTGGCCTACGGCGTGGCGGGGCTGCCGCGGGTGGACAAGATCGTCGGTCCGGGCAACCTCTTCGTGGCGCTGGCCAAGGAGCACGTCTTCGGCGACGTGTCGATCGACGCGATCGCCGGCCCCAGCGAGATCGTGATCGTGGCCGACGACGCGGGCCATCCGGAATACATCGCCGCCGACATGCTCGCCCAGGCGGAGCACTCCCCCGGCTCGGCGATCCTGCTCACGGCCAGCCGCCCGCTCGCCGACGCCGTCGCCGCCGCGCTCGACCGCCGGGTGGCGGACCTGGAACGCGGCGATTCCACCCGCGACAGCCTGGCGCGTTTCGGGGGGATCGTGGTCACGACGAGCGACGCCGAGTCGGCGGCGCTCGCCGACTCGCTCGCCGCCGAGCACCTGTCGATCGACACCCGCGACCCCGAGGCCACGCTCGCCCGGATCCGCCACGCCGGCGCCGCGTTCCTCGGTCCCTGGAGCCCCGTGGCCGCCGGCGACTACGCCGCCGGGCCCTCGCACGTGCTGCCCACCGGAGGCACGGCGCGGTTCGCCGCCGGGCTCTCCGCGAACGAGTTCCTCCGGGGTGGCAGCGTGATCCATCTCGCCCGAGCCGACCTCGCCGCGCTGGCCGACGACATCCGCACCCTCGCCGACACCGAGGGGCTCACGGCCCATCGGCGGAGCGTCGAGGCCCGGTCCTGACGGCGGCGTCGCTGCGGGTCCTGCCGATCCTGCGGGTCGCGCCTCCGGCGCGGCCGGCGCGGGGTGAGGTAGACTTGTCGAGCCTGCGACCCTCCGCGCCATGAACCCGTCCGCCAGCACCGCCGCCGAAAGCCTCGTTCGCGCCGACGTCGCGGCGCTGCAGGGCTACGTCCCCGGCGAGCAGCCGCAGGGTGGCGACTGGATCAAGCTCAACACCAACGAGAATCCCTATTCGCCCTCGCCCGCCGTCGCCCGGGCGATCGCCGCGGCCGCGGCCGGCCGCACGCTGGCGAAGTATCCAGATCCTTTGGCCACGGCCTTCCGCCGGCGGGCCGGGGAAGTGCTCGGCGTCGATCCCGACTGGATCCTGTGCGGCAACGGCAGCGACGACCTGCTGACGATCCTCGTCCGCACCTTCGTCGGCGCCGGGGAGCGGCTGCGGATGCCCTATCCGAGCTACATCCTCTACCGCACGCTCGCCGGCCTGCAGGGGGCCGGGTGCGACGAGGTCCGCTACGCCCGCGACTGGTCGCTCGACGACGCCTTCGCAGCGGCCGACCCCGACGTGCGGCTGGCGATCATCGCCAATCCCAACAGCCCCTCGGGCACCGTGCTCCCCCCGGCCCGGATCCGCGAGTTGGCGGACCGGCTGCCCTGCGGGCTGGTGGTGGACGAGGCCTACGGCGACTTCGCCGACACCAACTGCCTCGATCTCGTCCGCGAGAACGAGCGGGTGATCGTCACGCGGTCGTTGAGCAAGTCCTACGCCCTGGCCGGCCTGCGATTCGGGTTCGCGGTCGCCCAGCCGCAGGTGATCGAGCAGTTGCTGAAGATGAAGGACTCCTACAACTGCGACACGCTCTCGATCGCCGCGGCCACCGCGGCCGTGGACGATCAGGCCTGGCTCGCCGAGAACCGGGCGCGGATCATCGCCACCCGCCGCCGGCTGACCGACGCCATGCGGGCCCTGGGCTACGACGCCGTCGAGAGCCAGGCGAACTTCGTGTGGTGCACGCATCCCGAGCGGCCGCACCGGCCCGTCTACGAGGCTCTCAAGGCCGCGGGCATCCTCATCCGCTACATGCACTACGCGGGCTGGGGCGACGGCCTCCGCGTGTCGGTCGGCACCGACGCGGAGATCGACGCCTTCCTGGCCCGGATGCGCACGCTCTGACACCCCGCCACCCCCGGACCCGCCCATGCCCCGCGCCGCCACCGTGTCCCGCAAGACCGCCGAGACCGACATCCGCCTCGCGCTCGACCTCGACGGGCTCGGCACCGCCGCCGTGAGCACGGGGATCGGCTTCTTCGACCACATGCTCACGCTGCTGGCCGGTCACGCCCTCTTCGACCTGCGGGTCGAGTGCCAGGGCGACCTGCACGTGGACGGCCACCATACGGTGGAGGACGTGGGCCGGGCGCTGGGGGCCGCGTTGGCGGAATGCCTGGGCGAGCGGCGTGGCATCCGCCGCTACGGCCACGCGATCGTGCCCATGGACGAGGCGCTGGCGACGGTGGCCGTGGACCTGGGCGGCCGCACGGCCGTCGTGTTCGCGGTCGAGTTTCCGGTGCCGACGATCGGCACGTTCGACGCCCAGCTCGTGGAGGTGTTCTGGGAGAGCGTGGCCGCCACGGCGGGCATGAACTTCCACGCCATGCTGCACCACGGCCGCAACGGCCACCACATCGCCGAGGCGGTCTTCAAGGCCGCGGCCCGCGCCCTCCGCGTCGCCGTCGAGCCCGACCCCCGCCAGCCCGGCATCCCGAGCACGAAGGGCACGCTCACGAGCAAGTGAGCGTGCCCCGCCGGTCCGGGCAACCCTCGGCGTTGGCCGCGACCGGCCCAGCCGGCAAAGGCCAGGATGGCTTTGCCGGCGTACAGCCAGCGCACGCTCACGAGCAAGTGAGCGCGCGCGGCTCGACTCGCCCGACACGGCATCGGGGATGCCCCATACCATCTCGCCGGACGCTCACTCCGCCCCTCCTGGGCTCCGTTCGCTCGGATCTGCCTGCGCTCCGGCATCCATGCCTCCGCTGGTCAGATACGCCGGCTCACTGGTAGGGGCACCCCCTCGCCTTCCCCTTGACGATCGAGGAGGCTCGGGGTTGCCCGTGCCCCAGGAGCCGGCGTATGCCGACAAGCGCAGCCAGGGATGGCGGAGCGCCGTCGGCATCCGAGCGAGCCGCGGCCTGGAGGGCCGAGGTGAGCGTCCGGCGATGGGGTACAGGCAACCGCGAGCCGGGTTGGGCGCGTTCGTGACGTGCCGCGGACCCGGTCACTCGTTGACGTACGTCTCCAGGAACCGGGCGAGGCTGTGGAAGTCGCTGCCCCGCTCCACGTATCGCACCACCGTGACGAGCGTGTTGGGATCGACGAGCTCCTCGAAGGGCACGTAGTTGAGGTCGAGCTGCCCCGACACGCTCACCATCACCCCGTCGAGGCCCCGCTCCGCCAGCGCCCGGTAGCCGCCCACGCCGAGCTGGCTGCCGAGCATCACGTCGAAGGCGTGGGGCTTCGCGCAGCGGGCCTCGTAGCCGAGCTGCAGGCCCACCACCTTCCGCGACCGCCCCGTCTGCTTCTTGAACTCGTCGCTGGCGAGCTTGGCGAACATCCGCCCGAGCTGCACGTGGGAGATCGAGATGTGGCCGTGCTCGTCGCGGGGGATGCCCTCCAGGGCCTTGGCCGGCAGGTACTCGGCCAGCCCCTCGGCCATGACGATCACGCCGTACTGCTTGCCCTCCTGCTCCTCGCGGACCCGCATCGTCTTCACGATCCGGCCCACGACCGCGTCGATGTTCATCACCGGCTTCACGGTCGTGCGGCCCTCGGCGTCGGTCACGGTCTCCTCGCCGCGGTACTTGCCGAAGATGTCCTCCACGCTGATCACGAGGCTCGCCTCGCCGGCGATCGCGGCGCCGTAGGAGAGCCAGCCGGCGCTGCGGCCCATGGTCTCGCAGAGGAAGTAGGCGCGGCTCGCCTCGGCGTCGTAGAGCAGGTTGCGGATCTCGCCGCCGAGCGTGTCCACCGCCGTGAAGTAGCCGAAGGTGAAGTCGATCCCCATGTAGTCGTTGTCGATCGTCTTCGGCAGATGGACGATCGGGATCCGCCGGCTCCCCTCGGGCAGCCGGTCCTGATACAGCTTGAACTTGTTGGCCGTCTTCAGCGTGTCGTCGCCGCCGATCGAGATCAGCGCCTCGACGCCCAGCGACCGCAGTCCTTCGTAGACGTTCTTCAGCGGCCCGACCCGCTCGGCGTCGTCGAGGTGGCTGGGGTGCGAGACGTGCTTGCCGGGGTTCGTGCGGGCGGTGCCGATCATGATCCCCTGGCCGCTCCGCGTGCGTTTGAGGAAGTCGGGCGTGATCCGGATGTAGTCGCGGCCCTCGGCCAGCGGCTTGGCGGGGGAGAAGTCGGCGAGCGACGAGTAGCCGTGCTTCATGCCCAGCACCTCCGTCCCCTCGCGCATGAAGGAGGTGGCGGCGGTCGAGATCACGGCGTTGGCCCCGGGTGCGGGGCCGCCCGCGAAGAGGATGGCGACGCGGCGGAAGTGGTGGGCGGCCTTGGGGGGGCGGGACAGCGATTCGGACATGAGTCTCTCTATCTCCTGGCGGCGCGGGCGGGCTGGTGAACCGTGGGGATGACGTCTGCGGAACGGTGGGTGCGGCGAGGGGATCGGCGCGAGGATGGCGAGCGTGGCGGTCTTCCGTCAGCGAGCCAACTCATGCCGTCTCCGAGCCGTGGCGGACGTGCCGGTGTCGCCACCGTGCGTCACCCGCCTACCCCGCCAGCATCCGTTCCACGAAGGTGGTATCGACCTGGGCCTCGTGGAAGGCCGTGTTGGCCAGCACCTCGAGGTGCAGCGGAACGGTGGTCTTGATGCCCTCGACGCGCAGTTCCTTGAGGGCGCGGATCATCGTGGCGATCGCCTCCTTGCGGGTCGGCTGGTGCACGATCAGCTTGCCGACGAGCGAGTCGTAGTGGGGCGGGACGACGTAGCCCGTGGTGGCGTGGGAGTCCCAGCGGACGCCGAAGCCGCCCGGGGCGATGATCCGCTCGATGCGGCCCGGGCAGGGGCGGAAGTTGGCGGCGGGATCCTCGGCGTTGATCCGGCACTCGATCGCATGGCCGCGGGGCCGGATGTCTTCCTGCTTCAGGTCGAGTCGCTCGCCGGCCGCGACACGGATCTGGGCCTTGAGCAGGTCGATGCCGGTGACCATCTCGCTGACGGGGTGCTCGACCTGGATGCGGGCGTTGACCTCGATGAAGTAGAAGTTGTCGCGCTGGTCCACGATGAACTCGACGGTGCCGGCGGAGTGGTAGCCGGCGGTCTTGGCGAGCCGCACGGCCGCCTCGGCCATCTGCTGCCGGATCGCCTGCGGCAGCCGCGGCGAGGGGCTCTCCTCGATCAACTTCTGGTGCCGCCGCTGGGTGGAGCAGTCGCGCTCCCAGAGGTGGAACACGTTGCCGTGCTGGTCGCCGAGGATCTGGATCTCCACGTGCCGCGGCCGCTCGATGTATTTCTCGATGTAGATCCCCGGGTTGCCGAACGCCGCCTGGGCCTCGGCCGAGGCCTGCTGCCAGGCGCTCGCCAGGGCCAGGTCGTTGGCGGCCACTCGCATCCCCTTGCCGCCGCCGCCGGCCGTGGCCTTGAGGAGCACGGGGAAGCCGATCTCCTTGGCGATCCGCACGGCTTCCTGCTCGCTGGCGATCAGCCCGTCGCTTCCCGGCACGGTGGGCACGCCCGCCTCCCGGGCGAGGGCCCGCGCGGAGTTCTTGTCGCCCACCCGCTCCATCGCCTCCGGCGTGGGGCCGATGAAGCCGATGTTGCACGACCGGCAGACCTCGGCGAAGTGGGAGTTCTCCGACAGGAAGCCGTAGCCCGGATGGATGGCCTGCACGTTGCCGATCTCGGCGGCGCTGATCACGCGGTCGATCCGCAGGTAGCTGTCGGCCGCCTTGGCCGGGCCCACGCAGATCGCCTCGTCGGCGAGATCGAGGTAGGGCGCCCCGCGGTCGGCCTCGCTGAAGATGGCCACCGTCTCCACGCCGAGTTCCTGGCAGGCGCGGATCACCCGCAGGGCGATCTCCCCGCGGTTGGCGATAAGGATCCTCTTGAACATGGATTCCGCTGTGCGGTCAGCCTTCGGGATCGACCTTGATCAGTGGCTGGCCGAACTCGACCGGGGCCCCGTTCTCGACGAGGATCGCCACCACCTGGCCGGAGACGCCGGCCGGGATCTCGTTGAACACCTTCATGGCCTCGACGATGCAGACCGTCTTCTCGGGCCCGATCCGGTCGCCCACCTTCACGAACGGGGCCGAGTCGGGCCCGGAGGCCCGGTAGAAGGTGCCCACCATCGGGCTCTTGACCACCAGGAGGCGGGCGTCGGCCGCGGATTCCTTGGCCGGGGCCGCCTCGGCCGCCGCCGGCCGGTGGGCGGGGGCTGCTGGGGCCGAGTAGGCGACCACCTCTCCGCCCCGGCGGATGCGAACCCGGTTGTCGGCCTGCTTCAGGTCGAGCTCCGAGAGGTCGTGCTCCTTCATCAGCTCGATCAGGCGGCGGACCTTCTTGACGTCGAAGATGTCCCCGGGATTCGGTGCGGCACACATGGCGATTCTCCGGACTCCTGGCCCGCGGCCGGGATCCGGCCAAGTCGCGGGAAGGTAGCCCGGCTGCGCGGTTCCAGTCAAGGTAAACTCCGCCCTGGACGCGGGTTTCGCGGCGGCGCGGCGGCACGGGCCGCGGGCCGCAGCCGCGCTTTTTCCGGGAGCCTTGGGCCGACGATGACCGCCACCCCGCCTCGAGATCTCGTCAGGCTGCCGCCCCGCGACGCCGCGTCGAGCAAGCGCGATCATGGCCGCGTCGCCGTGGCGGGCGGCGCCGCGGGCATGGCCGGCGCGCCGGCCCTGGCCGCCATGGCGGCGCTGCGGAGCGGCGCCGGGCTCGTGGAGCTGCTCGTGCCGGAATCGATCGTCGCGATCGCGGCGTCGTTCGATCCGTGCGTGATGACGCGGGGCCTGCCGGCGGACGCGGATGGATTCGCCGCCGCGGCGGCGGACGGGCTGGCCGCCCGGCTGGCGGCGGCGGACGCGGCCGTGGTGGGGCCGGGCATCGGCCGGACCGCGGCGGCCCGCGGGATCGTCGTGCGGCTGTGGCGGGAACTCGCCGCGCCGACCGTCTTCGACGCCGACGCGCTGTGGTCGCTGGCGACCGCCGACGCGGCCGTGCTCCGCGATCATGCGGGCCCGCGGGTGCTCACGCCACACGCCGGGGAGCTCGCGCGGCTCCTGGGCCGCGACCCCGCCGCGGTGACGGCCGCCGATCGGCCCGCCCTCGAGGAGGCCGCGGCGACACTGGCCGCCGAGATCGACGCCGTCATCGTCTGCAAGGGGGCGGGCACGCTCGTCGTCGCCCCGCATCGACAGGCCCGCAACGACACGGGCAATCCCGGCATGGCGACGGCCGGCACGGGCGACGTGCTCGCCGGCGTGATCGCGGCGCTCCTCGGCCAGGGCCTCGACGCCTTCGACGCGGCCCGGCTCGGCGCGTGGGTGCACGGCCGGGCCGGCGACGCCGCGGCGGCCGACCTGGGCGAGGTTTCGATGACCGCCCGCGACCTGCTCGATCGCCTGCACGTCGGCTTCCGCGCGGCCGCAAGTCGGTCGTAGGGGCCGCTGACGGAGGCGGGTGACACCGGCTCGCGGGCGGCATGAGTTTGCTCGCTGAAACGCTCGCAATCCTCACGCCGACCCGCTCGCCTGCCGGTTGCGTGAGCGCCGAAGGGATCTTCCTTGTCGGGACCCGTTTGCTGCCTCGTCATGACAGCCGCGTTGCCAGGGCGGCGAGGCGGGTGACCTCGACGACGCCGTCGTCGCGGGCGATCCACAGCCGCAGGCCCGGGGCGGGCGTCACGCGGTGGCCGCCGGTGAACGAGCCGAAGGCGGGCAGCACGAGCGTGGCGGCTTCGGCCACGAAGCAGCGGTCGGCGATCCGGTCGCCGCCGGGGGAGCGGATCGAGACCGTCGGGTGGAGGTGGCCAGAGATCGTGAAGCTGGAGCGGGCGGCACCGGCGAGCGGCGCCGAAGGCTCGTGCACGAAGTGCCACGGGCCCTCCGACAGGCGTGGCAGGCAGGCGTCGATGCCGAGCGTCGCCGGCACCTTCCCGAGCGTGCGGTCGTGGTTGCCGATCACGAGCACCACCTCCGTGCCCGCGAACCTGCGGCGGGTCGCGGAGAACTCGGCGAACACCCGCTCGGTGCAGCCGCTCCTCGCATGGAAGAGATCGCCGACGATCACGAGCCGGCGGGCGGAGGTTTCGTGCACCAGTCGCTCGAGCCTGGCCAGGTCGGCCTGGGCGGAGCCCTCGGGCACGGGGATGCCGGCCTTGCGAAAGGTCGC
>Ga0315903_10003886_pt1 | contig 20377 bp, 18 predicted proteins | sample LakEriMetagenome_7_FD_203524 | JGI IMG/M metagenome (GOLD analysis project Ga0315903, IMG submission 203524) | Freshwater fungal communities from buoy surface, Lake Erie, Ohio, United States - Buoy 2 MA119 | ecosystem: Environmental > Aquatic > Freshwater > Lake | place: USA: Lake Erie, Ohio... | reverse complement strand
CCTTCAAGCCAAAAACGCATGACCATGCCCTGGATACGAACTCAAGACCAAATGCCCAAGAAGGGCCAAGTCGTGTTGATTACTGACAAGGAAGGAGAGCAAAACGTCGCTTGGATTGATATGTACACTGGTAAGTGGCACTCCGAGAACCACAGATGGTGGCCCCGTGAAGTCGTTTACTGGATGCCTATACCCGAACTCCCTAAACCATAAGCCATGAACGCAATAAATAAATTTTACGAACTTGCTGAACCGATAGGTGTAAACTTAAACTACTGGATGGGATATTCGGTGGCCGCTAAATTTGTGGAGTCGTTTGCAAAGCATATAAAATCAAGCCAGTGGATAAGACCCCAAGACCAAATGCCCGAATTTAACGAACCCGTCCTAATTACTGATATTGAAGGATTGCAAATCGTTGCTTGGCGTGATATGTACACTGGTAAGTGGCACTCCGAGAACCACGCCTGGTTTACCAGCGAGGTCAACTATTGGATGCCCATCCCCGAAATCGTTTAAGCCATGACCCCAAAAGAAAAAGCAAACGATTTATTTAATAAATACTTTTCTGAACTACGATTTCCGTCAGATTGTGAAGGGTGTATGCAATGTGTTGATAGGTGTGGCAATACGGTCGCTGTTGCAAAGAAATATTCTTTGATTGCAGTTGATGAAATGATTATTCAAAATGGTGAGTTATATTTATTAGGACTTGTAAAAGATTATTACATAGAAAAAAATGCTTACCTATTTAATGTCAAGTCGGAATTGCAGTCTTTGTAAAATCCCCCAACCCCTAAAACCAAAGCAATGATCATTAACCTCGAAAGATTTGGACCAAACGTCCACGTTTCAAAAGTCGGTCCTAAGCAGTTGTTCCTACTCCTATCGGACCTGCACTGGGACAACCCGCATTGCGACCGGGACCTCCTCAAGAACCACCTAGACGAAGCAGTCCGCAGGAATGCAGCCATCGTAGTGAACGGAGACTTCTTTTGCCTTATGCAAGGGAAAGGCGATCCTCGTAGGAGTAAGGACGACATCCGCCCTGAGCACAACAACGGCCGTTACCTGGACTCCATCATCGAGACAGCGGTGGAATGGTTCAAGCCATACGCAAACCACTTGGTCTTGCTAGGTTATGGAAACCATGAGACCGGCGTACTCAAGCACCAAGAGACCGACATCCTGCGACGCTTTGCGGATGTGATGAACTACCAGAACGGCACCAACATCCAAGTAGGCGGATACGGCGGAATCTTCTCCGTGCTTATGGACCCACCGGTTGGCAAAAACAAAGGCCGTCAATACGTAATTCACTACTTCCACGGTTCCGGAGGCGGAGGCGTGGTCACCAAGGGCGTCATTCAAGACCAGCGTATCATGGCTTCAGTGGAAGGCTACAACTGCACCTGGCAGGGCCACGTGCATGAGTTGTATCACCACATCAACATCGTTCATCGCTACGATCCTCATAACAGAAAAATTTCACAAAGACACATCGATCAGATAAGGACTGCCACCTACAAGGAGGAATGGGATGGCGGCGTTGGAGGATTCCACGTGGAGAAGGGCCGTGGTCCAAAGCCATTGGGCGGTTACTGGCTGCAGCTTGAACTTGTTCGTTTACGCGGGAGGAAGGACAGCTTGGACGAAATCAAAGTAGTTTCGGATTTCACAGCCTGCACACGGATGTACTGATTATCTTTGCATGAAACAACCACAACATGTACACAGAACTTATCGACGGCTCGATACAGAGCCGCAATCAAAACGCTCGGATTGTTCACCTCGAAGACATCGGTTACGAGTCTTGCGACCATGAACGCTATACCTCCCTGTTTCAGTATGGGGAGTCCATCCGGAATCACTTTGCCGTAAACGGCTCCGTAAAGGGCTACAGAGGGGAGTTCTACATGAACATCCTCTGGGTGGACATCGACAATGCCGATGTATCCTTGGCTTTCCAATCGTCCAAGGAGTTCGTGAAGAAACTCGTCTCCGAGTACCTAGTGGACCCAAGCCAGATTTACATCTGCTTCTCCGGAAAGAAAGGCTTCCACATCGGGATTCACTCCTCCTTGTTTGGTGGGTTTGCCCCATCTCCCGACTTGCCAGCTCGAGTGAAGCGCCTTGTCGCTTCGCTAACCGAAGGCATACCCAGCGTAGACCATGGCATCTACAACAACAACAGAGCCTTTCGGGCCATCAACTCCCGTCATCCGGATAGCGGCTTGTACAAGAGCGGCCTGCGCTACGAAGACTTCATGACCCAGGACATCGAGGAGATTTCCTTCTACGCTGAAGTTCCCAACCCGACCTTCCGATTCAGTGCCGAGGTCAACCCGGCACGTCCCAACAAGCGCCTCATTGAAACGTGGGAGTATGCATGCTACACGGACGATTACAGCCATGAGGTGGGGTCCGATCGGAAGAAGGAGGATGGAGGTCTCTTTTCGCCCCCTACGGAGGGCGACAGGAACAACAAGCTATTCAAACAAGCTTGTGCGCTCTTTGACAAGAGCCAGTTCAAGTTCTACGACATCATGCAGATACTCTCTGGGCTCAACGATGCGGGTACCAACCCGCTAGACTACAAAGAGCTCTACAACATTACTCGGTCGGCCCAACAGCGTACCCAAGTGAAAGCAGAGGCCGGTGATGGAGTGAAGACCTGGTTCGCCCTGCATGAGCAGATTCCGGACATCTTGAACGCCCTGGACGAGAAGAGCGGTACGTACGACCTAGCATTTGACGAGTTCAACGACCTAATCAAGGGAGACCTCAAGGGCAAGCTCATCGTGCTTGCCGGGCAGGGTGGCACTAAGAAGTCGCTCTACGCTCAAGAGATCATGTTCCGCAACGCAAGGAACGGCATGCGTGGTATCTACAACAACCAAGAGATGTCTCGTACGCAGTTCCTCAAGCGAAGCATCAACATGTACCGTGATGGCTATGCCCACAAGAAGCTCTGGGACGAGTTTAAGGAGCTCTACTCCTCCGATCGGGAGGAAGCTACCAAGAAGGTCCAAGAGATGCTCAAGGACGACTTTAGCAAGCGTATCATCGTGGACTACAAGCTAGCGTCCAACGCGGCGCACTACCGCTCCATCGTCGAGCAGGTGGAGAACGCCTATGGCAAGATAGACATGTTCGTGGTGGATGGGTTGTCCATGATGGCAGACAGCGGTGGGGAGAAGGATTCAGCGGAGAAGCACACCCGGGAGCTGAAGTATCTCGCCAACGAGCTGAACATCCCGATCGTTGCTTTGGTCCACGTCACGAAGAACATCCCGAGGCACACTCGGGACTTGACTCCCTACCTGCGTGGTAGCGGAAAGATTTACGACAATGCAGACATCTTCATCTCCTGCAGCCTTGTGGTGGACACGGAGAGGACCTCGAATGATGACGTCGTTTACCGGACGGATGTTGGTTATCTTCGCCTCTTCGACAAGAGGGATTCTGGAGAGACCGTGAACGTGGTATACAACTTTGACCCGAACACGCTATCGATGTCTTCCTCGCATATCGACCCAGCATCTATTGAAATCAAACTTAAAAACCGCTACCTCAATGCAGACAAGTTTTAACATCCTCCACAAGCGTCCCGAAGGGATGGAGTACGAAGCCTACAAGGAAGAACGCAGAGCCGCGAATAAAGCCCTAAAGGCTTATCTGAAGGGCCAGAAGGAAGAGAAGCAGGGGAAGCACTCGACTCGCTACAACACAATTCGACAACTAGAGAAGTACATGCTGGAAGGTTGGTCCGAACTAGCTCCGAACGAAAAGAAGTTTAAGGAGTTATTGGTGGAGACTGACGAGCATGAAAGACGGAAAGATACACCTGGGGACGATATTCCACCAGGAGGAGACGGGAGCGAGCCTGTACCGGCTAGCGATGCCCAACCTGTGGTTGCAAAAGGAGAAAGCGGACCGGTTCCTGCTGACGAACTTCAAACAGATCCCGGACATTGATGACGAACTCGTCAAGACCGTGGATGTGTTCCTCATCTCGAGGAACCTGCACATTGACGAGGATGACAAAATCCGTGAGGTCTTTGACTACCTGCGCAAGTATGGCGCCAAGATCGTCCTGGACTACGATGACTACTGGGTGCTCCCATCGGACCACCACATGTACCAGCACTACAAGGACCAGAAGCTGCCCCATAGGTTGGCTTTGAACGTCTCCCTAGCCGATCACGTGTTCTGCACGACAACACACCTCCAGGAGCGCATAGAGCCTCTCAACAGCAATGTAACCGTTGTGGCTAACACTCCATACCCCGAAGGGATGGAGTCGTTTGTAGCGCATCCTACGCAGTCTGAGAAGGTCAGGTTCGGTTGGTTCGGTGGTGCGCAGCACATTCCGGACGTGAACTTGATGGCAGAGTCCATGAAGTCACTCTACAAGGACAAGTCCTTGAACGGGAAGTACCTCTTGGTTTGTGCCGGATGGAACGACAACGAAGCCTACAAGGCTTACGAGAACGTCTTCACAGCCGGGTACCGGAATGCGAACTACGCCAGGATCAACGCTATGAGCGTTTATGAGTACGCCTTTGGGTACAACGAGGTGGATGTCTGTTACGCCCCCTTGAGGGCGGACAAGTTCAACCATTACCGCTCTGAGCTTAAATGCGTTGAAGCAGGGATTATGGGTAAGCCGCTGATTTGCTCCAAGATACCGCAGTACGAAGACGTTATCAAGCACAATGTCAACGGGTTACTGGTTGGAGAGAAAGAGTCTGGGGCTTGGTACCGGTACACGAAGATGCTCATCAACGACAAGGACATGCGTGATGAGCTTGCCAAAAACTTACAGGAAACCGTCCTGAGGGACTTTGACTACCGAAAAGTGTACGAAAAAAGAGTCAGTGTGTACGAAAAATTGGTCAATAAAAGGTAGTATTAGGGAAACATCCATTATCTTTGGAGTACGATTTGAGTTTCTCACAGCCTAAGCTTTTGGTTCGTGGTTGTCCAAAGGAGGGTTAGGGGTTGTTGGGACATTAAGGGGGTAGGATGCGAACCGCATCCTCCCCTTTTTTGTTGAATAACTGACTAAAGACATACCTATGATTCGCATTTCTACGGCTACGATTACTCGGCCTACTGGTAGTATCACATACGCAACTGGCGGTGTACGAATTTGCTCAACAACGGGCACGACTGACACCGGGACCGTGTTTTTGGGTCTTGCAGAGACTATGTTTGGCAATGGTTATGTAACCAAGGGCAAGATTTTCACCGACACCAATGCTTCAGGTATCTCTTCTGGTCTTAGGCTTCATTTGTATACCTTGGCTTCGGGGGAGACCCTTTCTAGTGGTACGACCGTTGCAAACAACTCCGTGATGGTGGTGGCTTATGCGGATGCCCCTAAGTATGTCGGGTATTTAGATTTTACCACTTGGGTCAATACGGCTAGTGGTTCGTTCAGCATTGTAGATACGGCTAGGATTTGCTTTCAGCGTTCTTTGGCGCCTAGGGTCACGGTGCCTGGAGTTACAGGCATTGGCGCTCCTGGGCCTGGAATCCGTCAGGAGTTTGCTGCCACGGGGACGCTCGTTGGGGTGCTTCAGTCTTTAGGAGGATTCACTGCTGGTTCTGGGGCATTAAATGCTTTCCAGATTGAATTGATGACCGATGCCTACGAGGGGTAGTAAAGACCCGAATGGTAGAGCGCTACGAGGTCGTAGGGCTCATACGACTTTTGCTTTGCTTACAGACCCTGCAAGGCAGATTTGGAACTCGTTTAACAACCGAGCAAATGCAGGTAGCGCTGATGCACCAGAGGCAGCGGTGAATGGATGTTTGTACGACCGGTTTAAGAGTTTGTACACCAAGACGGCTACAAAGCCGTCTCTTGTCATTGTTCCCGCGAGATTCAAGAGTGGAACGCTGTATTCACAGATTCCTAGTTCTAACGCCGACTTCACCGTTACCCGCAACACGGCGGCACGGCGGTTTGATTCTGCGGGCTTGATTGAATCCGTAGCATCGGGCATCCCCCGCTTGGACTACTACACAAGCGGCGGCGTGACGGGGTGTCCTGCTTTGCTCGTGGAGCCTGCGGCGACGAACTTGGCTCGTTGGGTCAATCAAATGACCGCTCAAGATACCCCTGCGGCATCAGGAGGAATGACAATAACAACGGGCAGCACGGATTTCCTTGCACCCGACGGAACGAGTGGAAGCATAACCAAGTATGTCGGTGGCGCAGCGAGTGGTACAACTCAATATGCTTATTATACAGGGGGAGGCATTGTCGCATCCGCTTCAGGCGCTCACACTTATAGTTTATTTGTAAAGCGTGGAGCAACTAATCCGCTGAATTTTTGTGCCTTGGGGATTGAAAATTATGCTGGAGGAACTGGCACAATTTATTCATATTTCAACCTTGCAAGTGGAACGGCTTTGACCGCAGGTGCAAGCGTTCAAAATTACGGAAATGGATGGTATCGTCTAACAACTCCTCCTTACACATTGGCGGCAGGTGACTTAAATGGAACGCTTTCATTTTTTATGGCCGAAGGCAACGGAGATTTATCTTGGCCCGCATCAGGCGCACTCAACCTCACCGCCTACACTTGGGGGGCGCAGTTTGAAGCGGGAAGCATTGCCACCTCCTACATCCCCACCACCACAGGCACGGGAAGCCGAAGCGCAGATGTCATCTCGGTGAGCGGAGCGGTCAGCGGGTCCATCGGGCAGCAACAAGGGACGATTTATGTGGAGGTGGATGTGAGGAACTTTGCAAACAGCGCAAGGGTCATCGCTCTATCGGATGGAACAGGGGCCAATGCAATCAATTTGCAATTACTTTCTCCTGATAGAATCCGTGTTACGGTCAATCGTTTATCAAGCAATCAGGCTGATTTCAGCGCAGTAATGCCTGCGGGAGTTAATAAACTTGCGCTCGGATACGCTCAAAACAATATCGCACTATACCTGAACGGAACAAGCGTTGGAACGGTCACATCTTGCCTCATTCCCGCAACGAATAAAGTTGATTTGGGAAGCCTTAACGGAGGCACTATCCTCAACGACCGCATCCGTGCCGCTGCTCTCTATAACACCCGCCTCACGAACGCTGAACTTCAGTCGCTGACCCAGCCGTAACTTTAATCGCTTTTTAATCTTACGAATTTTTAGGCATGGTAACTTTGGAAATGAAAAAAAGAAACAGGATTTACCCAACAGGGGAGAGCCATCCAATGCACAAGCATGGCCATTCAGGAGTTAAGCGCACGCCGACATACACGTCTTGGCTTAAAATGAAAGAGCGTTGCAACAATCCCAACCATAACAGGGCCCACATTTATAGTAAAAAGGGGATACTCTATGACGAACGATGGGAGTCTTTTGAGCAATTCATTACCGACATGGGGGAAAGGCCGAAGGGGACATCTCTTGATCGGATTGATTCAAATGAGCATTACTGGAAAGGAAACTGCCGATGGGCTACTGCGAAGCAGCAGTCTTGCAATACTTGCCGTAATGTTTATTTTGAGGTTGATGGTGTTACCTACACTCAATCAGATGTTTTTAAAGTAATCGGGACGACCCTAAAGAGATTTAGAAACATGAGGGCAAACAACGCCTTGCCCGAAAATGTCAAACAAGTTCCCTACCAAGCCTCATAAACCAACAAAGATGGACTTCCCTATCTCCGAAACCATTACCGCAGTCGTAGCAGCCGTTGTAGGTTGGATCACCGGTGGTAAAGTACAGAAAGAATCCGCAGAGATTCAGAACGCCAAAGAGATTATGGCGATGTGGAAAGAAACCGCAGAAGCCCATAAAGAGGAGATAGAAGCCCTACGCAAGGAGATCACCTCCCTGCGGGAGAAACTCGATGAGATGGAAGCACACATCCGCAAGATTGAGACAGAGAACTTCGAGCTGAAAAAACAACTCGGCAAAGGACTATGAACCTGGACAACCTGTCAATACCCGACAAGGTAAAGCAGGAGCTGTGGTCCGTGATGTCTAAGTTCGGGATAAGAACCGCCGAACGACTCGCTCACTTCCTGGGACAATGCCACCACGAATCGGGTGGCTTTAGATTGGTCCGGGAGAACCTCAACTACTCCGAGAAAGCACTCCTGAAGACCTTCCCCAAGTACTTCAAAGGGAAGGACCCTAAGCCTTATGTCAAGAACCCCGAAGCGTTAGCCAACTATGTCTACGCCAATAGGGGCGGGAATGGCTCAGAAGCCTCTGGAGACGGTTGGAGACACCGAGGTAGGGGTTACATCCAACTAACGCTCAAAAGCAATTACAAAGCCTTTGATGCCTTCACAGACGAAGACATCTTAGCGAACCCCGACCTGGTAGCGACCAAGTACCCCCTGCTCTCAGCAGCTTGGTTCTGGGATGTGAACCGGATCAACAACCTGGCAGATGCCGGCACAGACTTTGATGACATCGCCAGGGTCACCAAGAAAGTCAATGGAGGCCATAAGGGCCTACACGAAAGGGTTATCCTAACACATCGCTACCTCTCCGAGCTGTCGTCCACGGGAACTTAACCAACCATTGGTTGGTTATTGTATTGACTAAACGACAATACAATGTTTAACGAAGAAGACGACTTGTTGCCCGAAGAGATGGACCTTATTGAGCAGGAGGAGGACGATGATGACGATTTTGACGCCATTGACGAAGAATGGTTCAAGAAGCTCGAAAACATGGAAGTCCCTGCCTGTAACATGGACAATCCCGATGAGTGCCTAAACTGCGGATCATGAATCGCGTAGACAAAGCCAAGATGCCCTGTAACAGCCCTCGTCCTTCTACCAAGGCCGGGAAGAAGCGTATGGTCAAGGCTTGCGCTGGGGGTAAGGAGAAGCTCGTTCATTACGGGGCTAGTGCCTACAAGTCCAACTACAGCGATGATGCCAGGAAGAACTTCCGGTCTCGCCATAGCTGTGATACGGCTACAGACAAGCTTACAGCACGCCACTGGGCGTGCAAAGACCTTTGGAGCCCTGGTAGTACCAAGTTCATGAAAGGCAAAAGTAGAAAGACAAAATGAAGTGTTCCTCCTCCTGTAAGTGCAAGTCTTGCTCCTCAAAGAGCAAGAGCGCTCGTTACTATGCAGCAAACCCTGAAGCTAGGGAGAAGAAGAAAGAGTACGACACCAAGTACCACGCCACTCCTGAGCGGATTAAGTACCGCACAGAGCTGGGCAAGAAGAACCGTGAGATGGGCAGCAAGAAGGGCGATGGCAAGGACGTGTCCCACACTAAGAACGGAGGCTTCGTCCTGGAGGCTGCTTCCAAGAACCGGGCTAGAAACCGAGGGAAAAAATGAAAGACGCCTGCTACCACAAAGTCAAAGCACAGTACGATGTATTCCCGTCTGCCAGGGCTAGTCAAGCTATTGCCAAATGCCGCAAGGGTTCTGGATCGGTCCGTAAGACCGAGAAAGGCACTGAACTGAAGAGATGGCAGAGCGAGAAATGGGTAGACCAGAAGACCGGTAAAGCCTGTGGTTCCGGCGGGAAGAACGAGTACTGCCGTCCCACGAAACGAGTATCCGATAAAACCCCTAAGACTGCTTCAGAGATGTCTTCGGCCGAGAAACGGAGGAAGATCTCCGAGAAGGAACGCGTCGGTATGGGGGCAAGAGTAAAGCCAATTAAACGCAAGTAATATGCCACTCAAGAAAGCCAGAGGAAAAGGAGAGAAAGCCATTCAGAAGGCTGTATCTGCCAACATCCAAGAACTCACCCGGGCCAACAGGGAGAAGTCTGCCGGCAAGAAACGTAGCGAAAAACAAATCGCAGCAATCGCTTACTCAGCTGCCAGAAAGAAATGACCCTAGATTCCAACTCCAAGCACTACCTGGTCCACGCATTGTGGATTGTCATACTCCTGTTCTCCCTACAAACCTGCATGCAGGAGAGAGAGCGTAGGAAGGAAAAAGAAGCCTTCCTAGAAGCTGTCCAGGACAGCGCTGTACACTACAAGAAGGTTGGTGATGACCTATACGCCCAGAACGCTCTAAGGAGCCTCACAATCGACGAACTCAAGCGTAGCAATGTCAAGGGTAAGGCAGAGGTAAAGAAGCTCACCAAGAGGCTCTCTGAGGCTAAAGCTTTTGTTGACATCCTGGTGGTCCATGATACGATACGATCCGTAATTGAACGCAATGATACGATTCCTGGTTACTTCTCCTACTGGGACTCCTGCTTGGCTCTATCTGTAGCAAACGATAGCATCACCTACCAGTTGGCTCCCTTGAGCCTACAGCTCGTTCAGCACCGATATGGCGACATGGTTGTCGCTTCAGCGAAGGTCGATGGCTGTGGTGTAGTCACGAAGATCTCCGGGTTCTCTGTTGCCCCTCCAAAAAAGAAGTGGTACGAAAATCCCGTACTAGTGGGGATACTCGGCTTTACGGCCGGAGCATTGGCTATTTCACGATAGTGAAAGAGAGGTCAACTTGAATGCCTAAGACATGAGCCAAAGCCATTACTTCCTTTTGAGAAGCATAGCTTGTGGTTCTCTCGAAGTACGGCTCTGCCATGTACTTGCGGATACGATCGTAGTCTATCTCGTTCTCCTCACAGACCTTCTTTAGAGAGGTCTGTTTCCTTTTAATCTGTAGCTTAATTACCGCCCTAAGACGGCTATTGCTCCTCAGTATGCAGTACTTGAAGGAGCGAATGTTTATTGGTTCGCTCATTGCAGCCCTTTCCTGGTATTGTACTCTTCCCGGATCCGTTCAATCTCCTTGTCAGAGAGGATCCCGTTGTTGACAAGGGAGGACCAATACTCCATAGCCTTCTTCTCGCTCTTCTTCTCGAGCGACAAGACCTCTTCCACGACATCCCCAATCTTGCGATTGGTCTCCATGTTCTTGAGCTTCTGCATGTCCTTGGGCAGAGAGTTGAACTCAGCCGACTGGTTGAATAGCTTTTGGAGTTCTTCAGTCAATTCTGGACCACCCTGGCGGTGGTTGTAGACGTTGAGCAGCTCCTTGGAAGCGATCGAGTCCACGCGTGCTTTCTCGGCCTCTGTAGTGGCTTCTGCGTAACGTTTGCCGTACAACTGGAACAAGTCTCTGTAAGCAGACTTGGTATTGCTGATGGCCCTCTGACGCTCTGCAGGAGTGGACTTGTCAACGGCCGATTGTACGCCATTCCATATCTCTCGCTCTCTCTTTTCCCTCATCCAGGACTCCGTCCTAAAACTTGTAATCCTAGCAATTCTTTCTTGTGCTTCGAGATTCTCTGTCAGGGCTTCGCTAACTTGCACAACCAAAGCCCGGATTCGGTCTGTTGGGATGTTAGCCACTTCTCCGCCTTTGGTGAAAGCACGCACGTAGTCGCCGCGCTTCCATTCACGGAGCGCGTTTAATCCCGCATCGTATTTTATTCTTGCTGCCGGCATAGTCCGAAGGACTGACTCAAGCACCTTCTCTGGCTTACCGCTCTTTGCCATTTCCTTAGAGGCTAATATAATAGCCTGTAGCGCTACGCCTATGCCACCAGTCCCTTGTGCGACTGTTTCCATAACGCTTTCCATGTAACGAACCAAGTCCATTCTTTCTTGACGACTCATCTCCTCAAGCTCGTCCTCGCCCGGTCCAGAAAGCCAGTCTACAAGCACAGAAGATGCGAACTGAAAGAACATTGCGTTGATGGCCGTGTAATGAAGAACCTCGTAGGCATTTTGCAACTGATTCCCTTCCTTGTTCTTCATCCTTGCAGCTGCTCTACGAGCCTTTCTGTAGTACTGCTGCGTGGCTGTAGCAAACGACGTGAAAAGCCTAGTGAATGATTGCTTCTGGAACTCGGATAGATACATCGCTTCAGAACTCTGCTGTGTCTCCTGAATAATCTCGAACAACTTTTCTTCGGCGTCACTTTTGGCCCGAGCACTTGCCTGATCCTCGCTCATGCCTTGGGCCAAATACTTTGCTTTATTTCTTTGAAGGATGTCGTAATAAACTGGAGCTCCACCAATGGCTATGGTTCCAATGTCTCCAAGTGAACTTGGGAGGTAGCCTTTCGCCAACAACTCTTTGGCGGATATTTTTAGGTTGGTTAACGGAAGCGTTATGGCCAAATTGCCATATCGTTTCATTTCCTCATTCACGACCCTCGAGTCAGGGCTGAACCTTCCGCCGAATCGTTGGCGCATTGTCGGAAGATTTATGATTTGCACTGCCAAGTCCTTAAAAAGGACTGGATCGCTAATTAGCTTTTTGGAAGCACTGAGATATCTTGTGACGTCGTAGCTCACCATGAAGTTAGGAACTGCAAGGAGTTGCAGTAACGCTGACTTTGGGTTAAAAAACATCGGTATAGCCGTTGACGTCATAAGCCAAGTTTTGAAAGCGGCACTTGACTTGCTAGAACTGACGGGAGTAACTCGGTCCGTCATAAAAGAGATGTAGTTCGACTTTAGGTTCTCCGCGAACTGAGGTGCAAAAGCGTTACTCATAGCCGTTAGGTTCTTCTTGGAGAAGATGGCCTGGGTATCTCTAAGTATAGGAAGCTTAGCATTCATGTTTGCCATACCAGCCGTGTAGGAATTTAGTGTCTGACGAATGTCTGTTGGTACAATCACTCCGCCTGGCTTTCGGGTAATCATGTTGTTGGAGATGACCGAGAAGTTCTTTTGGACATCTCCAGGGTTCAACAAGTCGTCCTCATTTATTTGAGCGCCCTGAACCGTATCAGGAGACTCTGTGGCTTGGATTGGAGTGTAAGGAATGAATCCTTCAGTTCTCGTTTCGGAGAGCTGGTTCATGATGTCACCAATGAATGCGTCATCGGCAAAGTCTTCTTTGTTGTATCTCTTAGGCTCAAGCTTCTTAGCATTGTAGCCGTTCTCTTCCAGCGTCGCCGCAGTGTCCATAGCTACTTTTTCGAAAAATCCATTCAGCGATAAAGCGAAGCCTTTTCCGGCCTTGTTCTCGGGTAGATTCATGTAGTCGATAATCTGCCGAATAGACTCGTCCGATAGGTCAATTTTTCGAACGCCTTTGGTCTTGACTAAGTTGGTGGGGTCCATCATCTGACGGAACAGCGTGACGATCTTAGCGTTGTCGATGCCGCCAATCTTCTCATTACCGCCGTTTCTTAGAACCATTGGTTTTCCGTTTATTTTTGGCACCCCCTGCATCCAGTTGGTGTACCTAAAGTTTAAGTCCGAACCAAAAAACACCTTCCTTTGCTCCTTGAGTAATTTCGACCAACTTTGTTCTTTTCGAGCCTTTTCTACGGAAGCCTTATTCATCTTTTCGACAAGTCCATTAATGAAGTCTTGGGACTGCTTATTGCCGCTTTTAATTAACTCAAGCCCCGTTCTCAGGTCTCTGGCGTTCTCTCTTAGTGATCGTACGTTTTCGGAAAAGAATCGTGCTATGTTTTGAAATAAGTTGCCGTCAACGGCTTTATCGCTGATTGTGTTTAGAAACAGGAATGTGTAACCTTCGCCGTCTAGGGCTTCCAGATCTTTTTCTTCCTTCATGATGATTCGATCATCTCCCTTTATGGCAACAACAATTCCGGCCTTGTTGGCCAGCTTCCTGCGAGCCACTTCTTTGCCTTCCAGTTTGTCTAACCTCTTGTTTTTAGAAGATATTGCTTCGAGCATTTGTTCGCCCTGGATTTGGGCCGCTTCATCTAAAGACTCGTTCAGGGCCTTTATTTCGGACCGACCTTCTTTGTATATCCCTTCGGTCAAGTTCAGCAGCTCCATCAAGTCCTGTGGCTCCATGGCCATCATGGTCTTGGCGTCGTATGCGTTGTTTATTGCGGCAAGCTGTGCTGCTGCTTCTTTGGAAAGCCTTCTCTTTTCCGTTTTAAGTTGGGACTTGAAGTTGACAATTTTCGGATCAGTCCTTTCACGGATTTTACGAATCATGGTCTTCTTGATGTCCTTGATTTCTCTTTCGAGTTCTTTCTTTTTTGCTGCGCTGTACTTAGCGTAAAGCTTTGGGTAAGCCTTGACCACTTCTTTGGCCCAGGCTTCTTTCGCAGCTGATACAACTGCTTTTTCGTTAAATCCTTCAATAAGGTTGGAGGTCTTTTCGAGGAAGCCTTTGAAGGTCACCATGCCGTTATCAAGCTCTAACTTGATGTACTTGGTTAAAGCCTTGAGGAAGGCGATGTCTTCTTTTGAGTTACCCTCTGGGTCAAATGCAATGCCCATCTTCTTGAGTCCGTCAAAGTACTTCTTTGCTGTCTCACGAAACTCTTTGCGTTGCTCTGCAATGGTTTTTGCTGGCTTTGCTTCGGGCGTTGTTTGACCAAGCAAATCTTCTACGGCTTGAACGAGTTTTGGATTAGATCCGTCAGCTTTGGCTTTGTGGTAGGCCTCGGAGATAGCCTCTCTTGTTAAAGAGTATCTAAACTTATCACCCTGTATCGGTATTTTTTTTACATTAAAGCCTCGATTTAATGATTCCCACAACTTTCTCGCATCATTAGAAACAAAACTTGTCTTTTTTAAGTCGTTCCTAAACTCTCCACTCTTTACGTCGCCGTTGATTATAGCTGATATTAGATACGCCCTTTTTGCAATACCTTTTTCTCTTTGTTTTTCTTCTACAAAAACGCTTTTGACGACGTTTTTTTCGTTATCTATTTCTTCTAAAAGTATTGCCCCCGCATCTTTTCCATTAATCATTATCATTTTTAACCCCTCACCTAAAAAATCCTTAGCGTCATTTGTTGCGTCTTTCAAAGATACTCCATCGATTTCTACCGAATTTTCATCCACATCCTCCAAAGCCTTCGCAGTAGCCTCTACCTGCGCCTCCGGCCGTGCTTGTTGTTGGGCCTTGGGTGGCCTAACCATCAAGAGCTGTCTTGATGGCGGGATGATTGGATTTACTGTTGAAAATCCAGCGCTTCTTAGTTCTTTCGTTATTCTAGAGTATTCTTCTCGACCAAGATTATCAGCAACATTGACGAACCCAAACTTCTCGTAGAATTTTGCTAATTTCTCTGGAGTGTTAAGCGCTTTAGCTATAGCCTTTCCAACACCGGTCATGTTGTTTCCGGAGATTGGGCTTGCGACAAGCTCTATGGTTAGACCATATTTGTCAGCCATGTCGGATACTATCTGCATTATCTTTGACCCGTTACCGGTTCTTTCCCCAAAGTTCTGCGCTTGCACTTCGTCTATGTACAACGAACCATCGTTTGAACCTTCGTATACCGACAATCTTCCTAATATCTTGACGTCCTTTAACGGGACGTTTTTATTGGGGGTTTCAGATACAATAAGTCCAGGTTGAAACGGGAATGCGCGATACATTCCCTCTATCTCGTCAAAGAATTTATCACGTCTTTCCTTGGCTGTGCCACCTACCTCGCCCTGCGCCTCCGGCCGGTCTTGCTGTTGGGGTTTGGACTCAGGCTTCACATTTGGCTCACGAATCATTTCGACCCCTTCTCCTGGGTTTTCGTCAAGATATTCCAGTAGTGATTTCTCGCTCGAGAAGTCTCCGCCAAAAGCATCATTTAAGTCAATTGTGAATCCGAATTTCTTGTAAAAAGAAACCAACTTAGACGGAGACATGGCTTTAGTTCCGAATGGGCTTGCATACAAGGTCAACTTTGTTCCAAGTTCATCCGCAGCAGACGTAATGTCAGACATGACCTCGGATCCAACACCTTTGCCAGTGTCATCTATCGCCATTATGGACCTTAATGCAACCTCATTTCTGTCTCCTTTGTCAAATCGGTCAAACTCAACAAGGGCCTTGCCGTTGTAAACGAATCCATCACCAAAAAACGGAATCTCCAAGCCACCCAAAGAAGACAGCCTGTTTAGAAACCGGTTTAAAACTTTGTCATTTGAAAAATCACGCTCTTCAACTTCTTGTGCTACGACCTTTGTATCTTTTGCTTTTTCGGACTTGTTGTAGTCATCAACGAGTTTTTCAATCGCTTCTTCCTTTGTGCTTCCAAGGATTCCCTTAAATGGATTTGTTGCTGTTCCAGGACCAAACATTGTCTCCGTATTCATCCAGAATTGAATGCTCCTGTCGTACCATAGTCTCCCAATAACGCGATCGCCAAGACGAACCTCCCATTCTGCGTCGAATTTAAAATCTTCCCCTTTGACTACCTTGACATCTTTAACACTAATGTCTCCTTCCTGCGGGATAGATGCTTCCTCTTTGGTCAATCCGGAATCGGCAAATTTGGCGCCCAAATACTGCTCAAACTTCGCCTTTCCCCAATCTCCATCAATCTTTGAACTGATGTAATCCGATGCAGCCTTAACGGCTTGGGCAATGCTTTGCCCGGCATCAATAGCGAGGATGGCTGTATCAATAGCTGTGTTCCATACGGCCTTGCTGATTGGTACAATACCAAAGGTCAAGTCAATGTTTGCTCCGCCTCCTGGCTTCGCCTTCAAAGAACGAAGTGTCTCCTTCAGCTTATCCAATATCGCCTTACCCTCATCGGCCTTCTGCTGTTCTGTCTTCCTTGTTTTTTTGCCAGTAGCAGGAGGGGTTTCCCCCTCCTGTGCTACAGCGGGAGGAGTTACTTGCCCTTCTTGGCGCCCTTCTTCTTGAGGAACGGGGGTAACATCTTCTCCTTGGCCTCTCCCTTCTTGGGGGGCATTGGTTTCTTGCCGTACATCTTGTTCGGTTTGAGGTTCTACTCCGACAGCTGCAGGTGTCGTTCCTGTTCTCCCAAGGTTGGGAAAAGTCGTTACTTGGGTCGGCTGACCCTGTGTTACTTCTCTGACAGCTTGAAGGAATGCAGGTTGAGGAAACTCTTTCCTACCTGCCTCTTTCAGCTGAGCAGCAATGGCTAAGTCTATCGATAGCTCTGGATCGGTAATCGTGAACTCAAGTCCACTCTTGGAATCTTTGACTCTTGCGTTAAAAGACCCATCTGCCAAAATCTCTGGAGCAACAAACTCCAGGTTGTCAAACTCAAGGTCTTCAACAGGCGCTACTCCTTTTCGGTTTCCGAAGGAGACTCCATAGACTGATCTTCCGCCGAATCCGGGGATTCTTTTGACTGTGATTCTTCCTGCTCCTCTTCCTCCGATTCTGACTCCTGCTCCATCGAATCGTTCTCTTGAGACGACTGATTCTGGAAGGGGTCTTCCTTCCCTAGGAGTCGCAACAAGACCTGCAGTCTTTGTTTTTTCTCCAGCTTGCTCAGTTGTAGTAATTGTTGCAAATTCATAGTTCAGTAGTTTGTTTATCTGTTGCTCAATGAGCGTGTCAAAGTTACGCTTCTGTTGGTCGCTTAATGCACCAAACTCCGTGACAAATCCACCTTGCGTTTGTCTTGTCCTGGCACCCTCCTGCGATCGTACCGACTGCTGTGCGTCAATGAGCGCGTCAACAACTGCCTCGATCTCGGACATAGGGATTTCCTCGGCATTGTTCATCCTTGCCTCAAGGTCGGAAGAGATAGGCTGTATGGCACTATTGATGACCTGTAGGACACCTTGGTCCTCTTGCGGCATCTCCATGCCAACTTCGGGAGAAACTTCGGCAGGGGCCATCTGTGGGGCTTCTGGGGCTACCTGGTCAATGCGCTCTACATCTAGGGTGATTGTCGGCTCTTGAGGCGCGAACTCTTGGGTCAGAAGGCCATCTTGTACTTCTCTGATCTGTGAGCGAAGCCAATCCGCCGATGCTTTAGCTGATTCGGAGTTTAAGTTTTCTACCTTCTTGAGCTTTGAGTTGAGCTCAAAAAGACGATTGATGTCCGCCTCTGATGCGTTAGGGTTAGCTTCTGTTATCTCTTCTAGTAGCCCCAGGGCTTCTAGGCGATTACGGAACTTGAATCCGTACATGTTCACGTCATTAAAGACCTCGAATTTTGTGTTTTCAAGTTCTTGCCTAGAGCTGTTCTGCAATATGTCGTCAACATCCGCTTGACCAACAAACTCTCCATTGATTTTGTAGGTGGGTCTTTTCAGGACCTGGGAGAGCAGCGTTGGAGCTGCTCCAGGTATCTCTGCGATACCTTCAAGTCCAATTTCCGCAGGATCCAGTTCTTGACCGGTAACCCCTCTTGCCGCTGCTTCACCAGCACTACCGCCGACTGCTTCCGCCCCAGTGGTTGCCAGCGTGGACTTGATTTTACCGGCCCTTGTTGTCATGGGGATTTTTGCTGCAATAGCTCCTCCAACTTTAGCCGTTGCCAAGTCGAAAGCACCAATGGTTATGCCATATCCGGCTGATTTGGCTCTAATCTTTCTTAACGCCTTTTCATCCTCAAGTATGGTCCTAACGTTATCTTCGTTGAACTCCAATCCGCGCTGGTCCAGTTCTTGCTTCATCAATTCAGAGAAAGACGACAAGGTCGATACCGCCGTATTGGCTGCTGCTACGCCAGGAAGGATGGCGGCTATAGCGCCAGGAGCGGCACCGACACCTCCAAGTGGGGCAGACGCAACAGCTCCAATGCCAGCGCCTGCAGCAATGGATGCTCCAAAGGCAGCCCTTGCCTCTGGATTAAACAAGAATTGAGACGCGCTTTGAACAACCAATTCTGGAGCAACTCCAGGGTTTTTAGATAGAGCTTTTACAAACCCAAATGTGGTCTTGCCGCTGTCCTCGTAATCTTTGTAAAACTTAGTGGCTTCATCTGAAGGCCCTGTGTATTCTGTTCCGGCTTTCACGAAGTTTTGAACTTCTTCATCGGAGGATCCAGGACCACTAAAAAACAATGGCCTAGATGTGCTTATGTTTACTCCGGCCTTCTTCCCTGAAGAGAAAGCCCTACCCATGTCATCAATAAAGTCGCCTATTCCTAAACCACTCCCAGGCACGCCAGGTGTTGGCATGTCAAGGGCGTCCAAGAGGTTCCCGAACGCTCCGCCAAAGAACCGTTCTTCTTTAGCTTTCCTCGGTTGAACCGAAGGTTGCTGAGATGGTAAACCACCTGGTTCGCCAAGTAAAGGTACGGCTTGGTCTTTTTTTTTTACAGGTTGTTCGTCAAACATCACGAACTCTCCGTACTGAGGGTTTTGACTAACCCACATTTGGGCGAGCTCTAAGTCGCCCATGTTGATGTACTCGGGGTACTTGTTCTTTACCCTCTGAGAGAACGTCCGATAGTCTACTTTGTTTGGCATCTGTTTTATTTAGAAAACTAAATCGCTGTCAAGTCCTTGTGTATTTCCTCCGGCGGATGGAGCAGCTCCACCTCCCTGCATAATCGCAGCCTTTATCTGATTGGCTACAGCATTGTCATTGTAACCGGCGCTTACGGCCATCAGCCACTCATCGTTGCTTGGGACAAACACGACTTCTTTTGCGGTTTTTGATTCGCCTTTACTGGCCGTACCAGGAACGGTAATATTGGCTCGTCCTTTTAGGAGAACGGTTGGGACCAAGTTGGCCTTTGGAAAGCTCTTGGCGAATTGCGCTCTTACAGGTATTCTTTCCCCATTCTGGGAGATGTACGAGAATCCTTGCTCATACCCCGTAACGTCAATCTCTTGGTCAAAGCTTCCGGGCTTTAGCACGTTCTTCTTTGGGTCGCCTGTCTTGCTCAAAAGGGCAAATCCTCCAACCCTAGACGATGTCGGCGACATCTTAATCGGGTTCTCAAACAACTGATTCTTCAATAAGCCTTCATAAAAACCTAGGTTGGCGATTGTCCCATCTGGCACTTTGTCTCCCTTTGGAGGCGGAGCAAATACGATGCCTTTTCCTTGAGCGTAAGATTTAGCCTTGTCTAAATAGGGCTTAATAATCTTCTTGGCCTGATCGTCACCCTCGGCGTATGCTTGTTCAAGCGCCGGAATAGAGTTTGCAGCTCTTGCCTTAAACTCGTTCTGCGCAGCAACGTCACCCCGGGTAATTCCTTCTTTTGACAAATCGTCAAGTATCCGGAACTCGTGCTCAAATACTTCTCCGCCAAGCCCCTCAAGAATATCAGCCTTCTTCCTGCGACCCTGTTGGTACGCATACTCCTCTTCATTCCTGCCTCTAATCAATGTTTGGTAAGCCTTATCTGCCTCACGTTCTGCTACAGCGACTTGTGCAGCACCGGTAGAGATGGCCCTGGCTTGCTGTTGCAAGCCTTGTACGCGCTTACGGAACTCTTGGTTCAACGCAAAGCTTTCAGGCACGGACATGTCCACCTTGCTGGGGTCGATGCCGAACTCGGCAGCTTTGTTCACAAACTGATTCAGCTCGTCTACGCCGGCAAAGAACTGCGCTCTTGACTGCTCGTCAGCCATTGCCATGACATTGGGGTTCAATCCAAATTGTCCTTCACTGACCATTTCCATAGGCTGCATGGCAGCCCTGGACATCGGGTTAGCAGTGGCAGCACTGACGCCTTGGTTCATCCGGAACACCGGCACCTGAAATCCAAGACCAGCGGTCTGCTGGGCTACTCTAGGGGTAAGTT
>Ga0315903_10003885_pt1 | contig 20378 bp, 25 predicted proteins | sample LakEriMetagenome_7_FD_203524 | JGI IMG/M metagenome (GOLD analysis project Ga0315903, IMG submission 203524) | Freshwater fungal communities from buoy surface, Lake Erie, Ohio, United States - Buoy 2 MA119 | ecosystem: Environmental > Aquatic > Freshwater > Lake | place: USA: Lake Erie, Ohio... | reverse complement strand
TGATCGGCACTCTCTATTTCGAGGAAGTCCGCCGCCACGCCGCAACCGACGCCGCGCACGTCTATGGCGGGCTGATGGCAACCCTGACCGCATGGGCGGAAGAGCAGGGCGTCCCATACCAGGGCGTCCCGGTTGGCACCATCAAGAGGCACATCACCGGCAAGGGAAACGCCGACAAGCAGGCGGTCATCGCCGCTGTCAGGGCGCGTGGATATCAGCCGACAGACGACAACGAGGCCGACGCCATTGCGCTGCGGCTGTGGGCTACGGAAACCAACGCCAAATAGCATCAATCGAAGGGGGAATGAATGCTGACGGACCAAGAAAAACAGATCGTCGCAAGTTTCAAACCGTGGGTTAAGGCGTTCAAGCGCCGCAATTACGACAAGTGTGGCGCCATTGAAAAAGCCTGGCACGACGAGGCATGGCGCCTGGAACTCAGCGAGAAACACAGGGCCAACGGGATAGCCGCGGCAGCAAAAAATCCATGGTTCAAAAGCGGGCCGCGCCAGCGTGCTGGTGACCGTCTCTGAAATCGAAGGGGGAACACATGAGGGACTTCACGCCAGCCGAGCTTGAAACCGTCAAGCGCATGGCCGCGACGGGCGCCACGCTCGCCCAGACGCGCCGGGCCATCAAGATCGCACCGAGCAACTTTGCCGAGAACATCAAGGCGCTGGGGCTGACGTTCGCGCCGCCGCTGCCTCCTGGGCCGAATCTGCGCCGGGAATGGACCGCCGCCGAGATTGCGTTGATCGAGCGCGAGGCCAACGCCGGCAGCAGCGCGGAACAGACGCGCCGGCAGATCGGCTGCGGCTTCGAGCAGCTCATGCGGATGGCAAAGGAGCGAGGGATCACGTTCAAGCCCGGACGCAACGCGAGCACCCAGCTCCTTGTGCTGACGCCGGAACAGGACGTTCAGTTGCGCCGGTTGGTCGAGGATGGCGAGCGGCGAATCTGCATTGCCAAGGTCTTTGGCGTGTCGATCTCGACCATTCACCGGCTGTGCAAGGATCGCGGCATCAGCGTCAAGGAGCAGATGTCGAAGCGGGCAACCAACGTCACGCAGTCGCGCCGTGTCCGCTCGCCCGGCAAGGCCGAGGCCAAGTGGCGCAACCCGATGAAGGATCTCGGCACATGGCGCCCGGCGTCTGACATGACCTCGCTAGACGCCGCCGTTACTCGGCTGCGGACGCGCTATTGCCCGGTGCACGCCGAGGAGACCGCCCGCAAGCGGTTCGAGACGCCGAAGGCATACGGCCCGGAGACGATGTTCCGCGTCGGCTCGCTGCGGGATGTGCCGGCGGCGGTCGTGCTGGAGATGGCGGGGGCGGTATGACGCAGCCCGTCGTCATAGGCGACTGCACGCTGTATCAGGGCGACTGCCTCGACATTCTGCCGACGCTTGGCAAGGTGGATGCTGTCGTGACGGACCCGCCTTACAACTTCAGCACATCTAGTGCTGGTGGAAAGATGCACCCATGGGGTGACGCGGTAAATTCTTCCTTTTGGTTCTCGGCGGTGTTTCGCGCTTTTCAGGACGCCATTGGTCCAGCGCGACCGGGCATCATCTGGCAGTTCCTGAACTGGAAGACGTTTATTCCGCTGCAAAAGGCCGTCTGGGATGCCGGGCTGAAGTTCGACAGCCTGCTTGTCTGGGACAAGGAATGGATTGGCCCCGGCGGCAATGTCGGCCTGCGTCCGTCATACGAGTTGGTTGCCCTGATTTCGATGAATGATGCGTCGTTACCTAATCGTGGACTGCCGGACATTTGGCGGTCGCAGTGGGCATCTCAACGACCGACAGGCCACCCCGCAGAGAAGCCGCTTGATCTGATTGAACGGTTGGTCATGGAGACGCCCGGCAAGACCATTCTTGACCCGTTTATGGGGAGCGGAACGACAGCCTGCGCGGCCATCCGTCAGCGTCGGAAGTTCGTGGGCGTGGAGATAGACCCGAACTGGTTTGATGTCGCCTGCCGCCGCATCGAGGCTGCCTACAAGCAGGGCGACATGTTCCGCGAGCCGCCGCCCAAGTTCAAGCAGGAGGCGATGCTGTGACGCAGGAGTATTGCCCGCGCATCGACGGCGCCCGCAGCTACGAGGTCGCCCTGGAAGCCGCACGCGCCGACTACCTCGCCAACCGCCGAGAGGGCGAGACGGCAAGGCAGTACGTCGAGCGGCGCAAGGCCGAGAGGGGGCGGGGATCATGCGAGTCCTGATAGCCTGCGAATTTTCCGGCACTGTGCGCCGCGCTTTTGCTGCCCGAGGCCATGATGCGTGGTCTTGCGATCTGCTGCCCGCCGAGGACCGCACAAACCGGCACATCGTCGGTGATGTCCGTGATTATTTGAACGATGGCTGGGATCTGCTGGTTGCCCACCCGCCGTGCACCCGGTTGTGCAACAGCGGCGTGCGCTGGCTTTCGGTGCCACCGCCGGGTCGAACGCTGGACGACATGTGGCGCGAACTGGACGAGGGCGCTGATTTGTTCTCGGCCTGCTGGAACGCTCCCATAGAGCGGATCGCTGTCGAGAACCCGGTGATGCACAAGCACGCCAAGGCGCGCATCCTGAACTATCGGGAGTTCGCGCAAAGCATTCAGCCGTGGCAGTTCGGCCACCCTGAGACAAAGCGCACATGTCTCTGGCTGAAGAATCTGCCGGTGTTGGCCCCCACCAACATTGTTGATGGCCGCGAAGCGCGTGTGCATCGCATGTCGCCCGGCCCAGACCGCTGGCGCGAACGATCACGGTTTTTCACCGGCATTGCCGAGGCCATGGCCGACCAGTGGGGGCGAGTAGCATGAGAATGTCCGAGGTCCGGTCAGCCGCGCTTCAGTTGACCCGCGCCGGAATGCGCGTCCAGAGCGATCCTCCGGCCCACCAGCAGCATTGGACGCCCGCAACGGTGTTCCTGCTCGGCGGGCGCAAGGTCGGCGCTCTGGAGGTCATCAGGGCCGCCGGCAGGCCCGCTACCAGGATGGAGGCACACAAGCAGGCCGGGGCGCCGCGGTGCCGTTCATGTGGCGCGCTGCTGAAGTACAAGGACCAGTGCCCGTTGCCGCGTTGCGAAAAGAGGACGGAGCGGCCCGATGGCTGAGGCGCCCATAGAGGCCATTAGCCCCCCGCATGCGGTTGAGGCAGAGCAGACCATCCTCGGCGCGTGCATGGCCCGCCCGTCAACCGTCGCCGAGTTCGGTGCCATGCTGACGCCGGATATGTTCTACGACCCGCTGCACGCCGACATCTACCAGGCCATTCTCGACCGCTGGCAGGCCGGCGAGCCGTTCTCGCCCGAATTTATCATGCGGGACATGCGCCATGACGCACGGTTCGCGGACAAGCACGGCATCGACCTGAAATACATCTCGCGCCTGCGCCAGCAGCTATTCATGACGCCGTTCCCCGATGCCGCGCCGCTTGCCGGGCTGGTGATCGAGATGGCTGCGCGCCGTTCGCTGCTTTCCATTCTCGAGGAGAGCAAGTGGGATCTGGAGATGAACCCGGCGATGACCGCGCAGGAAGCCATCGACCGTCTCGCCGCGCAGCAACTCGGCGCCATGGAAGGCTTCGTCGGTGCGGTCAAGCGCGAGGCCAGCGCCAAGGTTGCCATGTTGGAATACATGTCGTCGGGCGGCACGCCGCTGGTCAGCACATCTCTGTCCACGCTTGATGCCGTTCTGTCGGGCTTCGGGCAGGGAGAGAGCATCATCCTCGGTGGTCGCCCGTCCATGGGCAAGACGGCGCTGGGCCTTGCCGTTGCTCTCCAGGCGGCGCGCAGAGGCGAGCCTGTCGTGTTCTACAGCTACGAGATGAGCCTGGTGGAGATCACGGCCCGCTGCGTCTCCATGCTGCTGGCCGAGCGCGGCATCCGCGTGCCCTACACGGTTATTCGCGGCAAGCGCGACAAGCTGCACGAAATGGAGAAGGTCAAGGACGCGCTCGACATCCTCGACGGGTTGCCGCTGATCATTGTCATCGCCAACGGCATGACCATCGACACCCTGCGCGCCGATGTGCTGCGGCAGAAGACCAAACTGGCGCTGACCGGCAAGCGTCTCACCTTGGCCGTCATCGACTATCTGGGCTTGATCCGGGCGCCTGAGAAGATCCGCGAGCGCATCCAGCAGATCGGCTACATCAGCCGGTCAATCAAGGACATGGCCAAGCACGCCGGCATCCCGGTGCTGACCCTGGCGCAGCTCAACCGCGCACTCGAAGGCCGGCAGGACAAGCGTCCGCAGCTTTCCGATCTGCGCGAATCCGGCGACATCGAGCAGGACGCCGATACGGTCATGTTCATCCACCGGGAGAGCTATTACCTGGCGCGAGATGCCGGCAAGGCATCCAACGCCGGCCACCAGATGACCGTCGAAACATCAATGGGTGACGCCGAGGTCATCGTCAGCAAGAACCGCCACGGCCCCGTCAAGGTGGTCAAGGTCGGCGTGGATCTGCCGGTGAACAGGTTTTTCGATCTGCATGAAGAGGGGGCGACATACTGATGGCCGAGAAGAACATGCCCGCCATGCCGTGGTTCGTGAAGGACTACCTGATCGACACCATGCACCTGACGACGGAGCAGCATGGAGCGTATTTGCTGCTGCTTGGGACAGCCTGGGCGCAGGGTGGAAGCCTGCCAGACAGTGACCATCAGCTCGCCAGCATCGCCCGACTGACGCTCGATTCATGGGTGGCGATGAAGCCTGTCGTGATGGATTTCTGGACGCTGCGAAATGGTCGCTGGTCGCAGAAGCGTTTGAACAAGGAACTGGACTACGTAACGGCAAAAAGAGACGCCAGAAGGGCAGCCGGCCAGAAGGGTGGAAAGGTAAGCCACGGAAAAACAAGGGAAATTGGCTTAAGCAATGCTCAAGCAAAACACCAAGCAAAATCCAAGCAAACGACAAGCAATGCTCAAGCACCCACACCCACACTTACACCCACACTTAAAGAACCCCCAAACCCCCATTCGGAAGTGCCAGCGGAGACGCTGCATGGTGGTGGTTTTTTGGAAGTGGAAGGGACCACCGAGCCTGATCCAACCGTGCCCGGCCCAGACGAGGATCTGAGCCTTGGTGATCTGCCCGAGTACAAGCCCGCCGAACGGTGGACCCTGCTAGGCCCCGAGCTGCTGGAGATCACCCGGCTGGACGAAAAGCCGCGTCCGGTGACCTACGGCATAGTCAGGCAATGGCTGGCCGACTGGACCGAGGCCGACATCCTCGCCGCCGTGCAGGATGTGGTGGACGGCGAGAACTACGACCCGCACGCCATCAGCAACCTGAAATACTTCGAGCCGGCCATCCGCCGCCGCGTCGATCAGCGCAACGCCGAACTCAACGCCGAGATCGCCGACCGCTGCGCCCTGATCAGCGACACCGTCTGGCGCAAGATCGTCGCCAAGTGGCGAGCCGGCGAATACGAGTGGGATGCCAGCTACCACGGGCCGGCGCCAGACCAGCGTGGTTTCAACGGGCCAAGCGACGTTGCGGGACCACGCGACATAGCGCCAGGACCAGCACCGCGCCGACAGTCCAACGTAACATCGTTTCCCGACGCAGCAGCGAGGCAAGCATGACCCACCGCACCGCCACACAAACCACACCTAAAAAGTGTTGATCAGGAGGACCGCATGCACTTCGAATCCGACACACCGCCAGAAACCCCGACGCGCCGGCAGCGGCTTGAGGCTGCGATCCGGGTTGCCGTCTGGAATATCGCCAACACGCCCGATGAGTGGGAGGCCAACCTGCTGGACGCCATCGAGCGGTTCATGGACGACTGGAACCGCGAACAGATCACGCAACACGCGGAAGTGGACGGGTGGATGCTGTCCGTCCGCAACGCGCTGCTGAAGAGGCTTGGATGTTGATTGCTGTTGATTGGAGGTTGAACGCGATGACCTACGACGACACCGTGCGCGCCAGGCTCAAGGTCGAGCGCCAGCAAGCCTACGAGGAGAAGATCACGCGCCGGGTTGGCGGCACGCCAGAGACGCTCGCCAAGGCCAGTGTGACCAAGCACGCCAGCGAGATGCTGCTGGATCGTGGCGTGATCGACGGCGGGCAGTTTGCCAGCTTGCAGGCTATCGAGGCGGGTTTCAGGTTGGTGACGGAACCCGTGACGCCCAAGCTGTCCTCCCTGATGCGGAGTGACCCTGGCGAGCGCGGAGAGGGGCACTGGGAGCGCAGATGCGTGTTGCGCTACCGGGAGTGGGCGGCTGATCTGGTCCAGGCCCACAGGCTCCCCTGTCAGCGTGTGTGCCTGCATGTCGCGGTGGACGGGCTGACCATCTCGGCCATCGCGGATCGGATGAACCACCGGGACGCGCTGATCCGGTTGTGGCTGATCGACGGGCTGGACGCCTATCACGCGGTCAAGCGGAGAGTGCGTTGACAGCGGGAGGTGAGAATGGCATGATGCTGCTAATGGCGCTTTCTGCGCCCCTCAAAGGCTCGTCCGGGATATGAAAATGGCCGACAGGCCGACGCTTCCAGACACTGAGATCGAGATTACCGCTGAGATGATCGAGGCGGGTGTGGCTGAGTTGTGCTCAACCAACGATGAGTTTGATTTGCCCGAGGATCGAGTGCGTTTGATTTATGAGGCAATGAGGTCTCGCAGCCTTCCCCATTGCGGGTCTGCGCTTCCTTGACCGGGATGAACTTCCCGGTGCCTGCGTTGCGTCCGATCTTCATGATGATACCTCATGGTTCGGTTGCGACCATCGCTCTTGAACGGCGGGAATCCACGCTGTACGGTTCGTTTGTGAGACGGAGGCCGTAGCAGGTCTCTACCCGTCGCACCCGGAGCGATGGACTATCTCGCCGGGTTCGCGGGAAACGAAAGAGGGGACACACCATCGCCATGGTGCTGTCCCCTCTCTCTTTCTCGACATAGTTCCCAAAGGCTCGCCTCGGCGGGCCTTTTTTGCGTTCGGAGTCTACATGCCCGTAGGTGCGACACCCAACTGGGTTCCGACACAAGAATACACCGTAACCAGCTTGGCGCCGGAGGGCACGGGCACGTTGCGGACCATCCTGCACAGCATGCCGAACAGCAACCCCGGCGCGATCATCAAGTTCGCCGTGGGCGGTATCATCGACTGGAGCTACAAGCCTGACGGCTCCAACATGCAGGGCGCGACCAAGATCACCGATCCGGGGATCATCATCGCCGGGGAGACCGCGCCGTCGCCGGTGAGCATCACCGGCGGCAAGCTGACCATCGAGCGCGGCAACGTCGAGGTGCGGCATCTGCGGCTGCTGCCAGGCGACCGTGCGACCGGGCCAGCAAAGAACGACCGCGATTGCATCACCATCGGCTCGCAGGGTGCCGCCCCCATCGAGAACGTGGTCCTGCGGAACCTGACGCTGGCGTGGGCTGTGGACGGTTTGCTGGATTTCTGGCACAAGCCCAGTTACCCGGTGCGCGGCGTGACTGTCGAGGAGTGCATCCTCGCCGAGTGCCTGAAGGCTGCCGGGCATCCCGAGGGCGACCACTCGACCGGATTGTTGCTGGGCGTCAACTCCAAGGACATCCTGTTCTACCGCTGCCTGCTGGCCAGCAACTCTTACCGCTCGCCGGCCATCCACTACGGCGTGACCGGCGCGTTCGTGAATTGCGTCACGCTGAACAACAACAAGACCTACGAGTTCTATTCCTCGACCGAGCCGCAGTCGCCTAGCCATTGGGCATTTATCGGATGCGAGACGGTCATCGGCAACGACAAGCAGAACAGCGCGTTCTCAGCCAAGGAGAGCAGCGCGATTGCCGGTTCGTCGATCTACTATCAGGACTGCGGCGATGTCATCCCGCCCGCGCTGCTTGCTGCAAAGCCATGGCTGGCAAACATCGGGTCGGCCTATCCGCAGCACGCGCTGGTGGTGCCAGGCATCAACGTCGAGCTGCCGCCTGGGCTGGCCGTGGAGCCGTGTTCCGGCCTGCGGGCGTCGTTGGCCCGCACGGTCGGACCATGGCAGCGCACCGCGCTGGAGGCGCGCCTGGTGGCTGAGATGCTCGACCCGGCGCTGGCGAACATCAAGGCCAACATGGCGGCGTGTCCTGAAGCGGCAGCGTTCGGGTTTTAAACGATGGCGGCTTACGCATCCGCAGCATCCGGTGGCGGCACTTCCGGTACTGGCAACCGCACTGCTGCCATAACCCCGGCAGTTGGCGATCTTCTCGTAGTCGCCTACAACGCGAGCACAAACACAAATACCTCCGCCACGGTCAGCGACGACCAGGGCGGCACCTATACTCAGGTCAATACCGCTCTTTGGGACACATCGGCAGACATCGGCGCGGTTTACGTGCGAGACCAGCTTGTATCGAGCGCGGTGCTGCATACGATCACGACGGCGACCGGGTCCAACACCGCCACCTCGATTGGTATTATTGCCGTTTCGGGCATGGCCAAAACGGGGGCAACTGCGGTACGGCAGTCGGCGAAGGTGGAAAACGAGGCGTCGGCTACAACTCCGGCGCCGACATTTGCATCATCGGCCTTGACCGGGAACATGACAATCGGCGCCGTATTCAACGGTCGCAACGCGGCAACGATGACCGCGCCGACGAGCTGGACGGAGCGTCTCGATATCGGCCAACCGACACCGTCGACAGGCGTGGAGGTGGCGACCAGGGACAGCGGGTTTACCGGCACGACCATAACGTGGGGCAGCACCTACGGCGGCACGCTTGGTGGTTCGGCCATCATTCTTGAACTGGATGGCTCGGGCGCCGCTCTAGCCGTCAAGGACCACCACTACAGGATGATGCGTTCATGACCTGGCTGAAGCAATCAACGGCGGTAACGGTGCCTGTGGGTCCATTCGTGGATTCAACGGACGGCGTGACCGCAGAGACGGCCCTGACCATCTCGCAGGCTGACATCCGCCTGTCGAAGAACGGCGGGGCCTTCGCGCAGACCAACAACGCGACCGGCGCCACCCACATGGAAAATGGCTGGTACGGCGTGCCGCTCGATACGACCGACACCAACACCCTTGGCTCGCTGGTTGTCGCTGTGAATGAGAGCGGCGCTTGCCCGGCATGGCGGAACTTCATGGTTGTTCCCGCCAACGTGTGGGATTCCATGTTTGGTGCGGACAAGTTGCAAGTCCACGCGGATGAGATCACGGCGGGCCTGATTACCGCAGCGGCGATTGCGACGGACGCCATCGACGCGGATGCCATTGCCGACAACGCAATCAACGCAGGCGCGATTGCGACGGGCGCGATTACTGCGGCCAAGTTTGCCGCTGGCGCTATTGATGCGGCTGCCATTGCCACGGACGCGGTGGCGGAAATCCAGAGCGGGCTGGCCACCGCTGCCGCTCTGGCGACGGTGGACGGCATCGTGGATGACATCCTGGTGGACACCGGCACGACACTGCCTGCCACTCTCTCGACCATCGCGGGCTATCTCGACACGGAAATTGCTGCAATCAAGGCCAAGACCGACAACCTGCCGGCGGCTCCTGCGGCTACGGGCGACATCCCGAGCGCGGCCAGCATCGCCGCTGCGGTCCTGACCACACAGATGACGGAAAGCTACTCGACGGACGGCGCAGCCCCCACACTGGCGCAGGCGCAGTTCCTGACCATGCAGCGGCTGTACGACTTCGCCATCAGCGGCACAACCATCACCGTCAAGAGGATTGACGGCAGCACGACAGCGGCGACCATCACGATTGACAGCGCCACCACGCCCACCAGCTCGGCCCGCGCCACATGACGGCGATAGCAACGCTGGGTTTTACGCCTGGCTCCATCGCCAACGTGGTCCTGCTAGGCTTTGGCGCTGTGGGTGACATCGCAACATGGACGCCTCAGTCGCCGGTCACGACGAACTGGTCAGCGCAGAACGGCGTAACGACCGACTGGACCAATCAGAACTCGCAGTCAACAACCTGGACCGCAATTCCGAGGGTGGAGTAAGCCATGAGTCTTCAGGCCACAATCACGCCGACAGCCCTTGACCGGGACGGCATCAGCGCATCGCAGACACCAGGCGGCGCGGGCAACCTGACGATTACGGGCGCGCTTGCCTCGGGCGGCAGCGTGACGCTTACCGATCCCCAGCCGGTGTCGATCTACTCGGGGTCCAACATCGCGGCCCGTGTGTTTACGATTACCGGCACGGACAGGTACGGCGTTGCCCAGACAGGCACGGTGACGGGCGTCAATGCCAGCACGGTATCCAGCACAGCGTTTTTCAAGACCATCACTCAGATCGCGGTGGACGCGGGAACGGGTGCGGCTGTTGAGGCGGGTGTGACCGGCCTGTTGAAAACCGCATGGTTCCCTGTCAAGAACCGTTACTCCACCTTCGCCACGGGTGTTGCGGTGGACATCTCCGGTACGTGCACCTTCAGCGTGGAATACGCGATGGAGCCGCTGACCTTTACCGCTGCGGATGATGCGTTCGTCGGCTGGACTGAATCTGCCGGCAGCGCAAAGACTGCGGACACCTTCCTGCCGATTACCACCCCGATTTACGGTGTGCGCCTCAACGTGACAGCGTTCACCTCTGGCACGCTGAAACTGTACATCGTGGAGCGGGTCTGATGGGCAAGAAGAATGGCGGGCGCGGGTCGGAACCCATGGAACTGAGGAAGTGAACGCAAAAGCCGCGACCAAAAAGCGCGTTCAGTTTCTCCGGGCGCTACAGTCGGGCAGCACGGTCAGCGAGGCGGTAAAGCTGGCCGATGTTGACCGCAAGACGGTCTACCGCTGGAGGGATCAGGACGATGTGTTCCGCAAAAGCTGGGAGCGATGCATCGACCGGGGCACGACCGTTCTGGAGGACATCGCCCTTGAGCGGGCAAAGGATAAATCCGACACGCTGCTGATCTTCCTGCTGAAGTCGCGGCGTCCAGACATCTACGCAGAACGCAAGGTGGTGACGGGTGACGTTAAGCACACTCATTCCGGACAGATCGGCGTATCTCAAAGTGCTGACTGGCTTGCAGATGTGCTTAGAGACCGAGAGGAACGGCCACCTACGGAACCTGTGCACTGAGGATCTGTTCTTCCTGCTGGTCTACGGTTTGGGCCGCAAGGACGCTGACAACGACTGGTGCTTTGAGCGGTGCCGCGAGGTCCAGGAAGCGCCGAATGGTCATTTGGACCTGTGGGCGCGGGAACACTACAAGTCCACGATCATCACGTTCGCCCTGACGATACAGGACATCCTGAAAGACCCTGACATCACCGTCGGGATCTTCAGCCACACCAGGCCGATTGCGAAAGGGTTTCTACGGCAGATCAAGCGGGAGTTCGAGGCCAACGAGCTGCTGAAGGATCTGTTTCCCGATGTGCTTTACGCGAACCCGCAAAAAGACGCGCCGAAGTGGTCGGAAGACGACGGCATCATCGTCAAGCGCAAGGGCAACCCGAAAGAGGGCACGGTCGAGGCGTGGGGCCTTGTGGATGGCCAGCCGACATCGAAGCACTATCGTCTCATGGTGTACGACGACACGGTCACCAGGGAGTCGGTGACGACGCCTGAGCAGATCGCCAAGACGACCGAGGCTTGGGAGCTATCGCGCAACCTGACGGCGCAGGGCGGAACGTCACGCTACATCGGCACGCGGTATCACTTCGCGGACAGCTACGGCGAGATGATGCGCCGCGACGTTGTGACGCCGAGGATTTACGCGGCCACGAAGGACGGCGAGGTTGACGGTGAGCCATACCACATGCCGGCGGAACTATTGGCCACCAAGCGCCGGGAGATGGGTCCGTACACGTTTGCGTGCCAGATGCTACAGAACCCGGTAGCCGACGCCACGCAGGGCTTCAAGGCCGACTGGCTGAAATACTGGCGCCCGGACAATTGGGCGGCGATGAACCGATATATCCTGGTGGACGCGGCCAGCGAGAAGAAGAAGGGCAGCGACTACACGGCGATGTGGGTGGTCGGACTTGGAAACGACCGGAATTTTTACGTCATCGACATCGTCCGCGACAGGCTCAACCTGACGGAGCGGGCGGATACGCTGTTCACGCTGCACCGCAAATACAGGCCGATGGGCGTGGGCTACGAGAAATATGGCGCCATGGCGGATGTCGAGCACATCCGCGACCGGCAGAACCGCGAGAACTACCGCTTCCAGATCACGGAACTCGGCGGGCAGATGCCCAAGAACGACCGGATACGCCGGCTGATCCCCGACTTCGAGCAGGGGCGCTGGTATCTGCCGGAAAGCCTGCACCGGACGAACTACGAGAAGCTGACGCGGGACTTGGTGTTCGACTTCGTGGAGCAGGAATACAAGGCGTTTCCGGTGGCAAGTCACGACGACATGCTGGACGCCTTGAGCCGCATCTACGAAGAGGATCTGAGGATCGTCTGGCCGCAGCACTACGAAGAGAAGCGGGACGATTACGGGACCAGCGGGCCTAAGTTCTCGCCCTGGGCAGCATGAATGGATATCTGGACATGGCTCCACTACTGGCAGCACGAGGTAGGCGATGAACGACGACCTCGACACCAAGGGCAGCAACGACGACCTGCTGAACCAGGCCCGCGCTCATTGGAACGAGGCGTTCTCGCATTGGAGCAAGTGGCGCACCCAGGCGAAGGAGGATTATTCCTTCGTGGACAACGACCAGTGGGACTCGACGGACAAGGCGAAGATGATCGGGGAGATGCGCCCGGTCGTGCAGTTCAACCGCATTCAGACGGTCGTAAAGGCCGTGGCCGGAAGCGAGGTAAGCAACCGTCAGGAGGTCAAGTACTTCCCAAGAGAGGAAGGTGACGCCCGCGTCTCGGAGCTGATGACCTCGACGGCCATGTGGGTTCGGGACGGATGTGATGCCGAGGACGAGGAATCCGACGCATTCGTGGACATGGTGATCTGCGGGCTGGGATGCACGGAGACGCATCTGGATTACACGCGGAACCTCGACGGCGACATCGTGATCGACCGGGTTGACCCGATGGAGATGTACCCGGACCCGAACGCGACCAAACGCAACCTTGACGATAAGCGTTATGTGTTCCGGGTGAAGGACTACCCGAGATCGGAGTTCAAGTACTACTGGCCGGATGCACAGATTCCGTCTGCGAGCGCACGCGATACGTGGGGCGCCGGGCCGGGTGACGGTGCAAAGCAGTCGGATTACCGTGAAGAGTATTACGAGGGCGGCGACAGCCCGATGCCGTCCATCGTGTCCAAGGTCCGCGTGGCTGAATATCAGTGGTGCGAGTACGAGACGGTCTATCGGGTTGCGGACCCGTCAGGCCAGATCGTCCCGCTGGATGAGAAGCGGTTCAAGGTCTACCGCAAGCAGCGCGATGACGAGATCTCGGCGGCTGAACAGGCCCGCAAGGACATGGAGAAGCAGTGGAAGGCCGCTGCCGCGACCATGAAGGGCGCGATGCCTGGTATCGAGACGATGCGGGCCGAGGATGTGATGCAGCTTCCGCAGGTTCCCGAGGCTCTGCAAGAGGGCCGGGACTACGTGAAGCAGCGCAGGAAGGTCGTCAAGCAGGCGTTCTTTGCCGGGTCCACGGTGCTTCAGGAAGGCTACGCGCCGGTCAGGGAGTACTTCACCTACAACTTCATCACCGGCTCGCGGGACAGGAACGAGAACACCTGGTACGGCATCGTGCGAGTGATGAAAGACCCGCAGCGGTGGGCCAACAAGTTCTTCTCGTCAATCCTGCACATCATCAACAACAGCGCCAAGGGCGGCGTGCTTGTCGAGCGCAACGCCGTCGCTGATCCGAAGAAGTTTCAGGAGGATTGGGCCAACCCGACCAAGGTCAAGATCGTCGAGAACCTGAACGGCGTCCGCGAACAGCAGATGTCCACCTATCCCAACGGACTGGCCGACCTGATGCAGTACGCCATTTCGTCCATCCGGGATGTGTCGGGCGTCAATCTGGAACTGTTGGGCCTCGCTGACCGTCAGCAGGCGGGGTATCTGGAAGCGCAGCGCAAACAGGCCGGCATGACCGTGCTGGCGACGATGTTTGATGCTCTAAGGCGCTACCGGAAGGAGCAGGGGCGGGTTCTGCTGAAGATGATTAATGAATACATCGCCGATGGTCGCCTTGTGCGTGTCGTCGGGGATGAGGGCGCGCAGTATGTCCCGCTGATGAAGCAGGACGGCGTGCTTGAGTACGATGTGATTGTGGATGAAGCGCCGTCCAGCCCGAACAACAAGGAAAAGGTGTGGGGCATCATCCAGGCGATGATGCCAACGATCATGGCGATGCCGGCGGCGGGCCAGATCATGCTGGAAATCCTGCCGTACACGCCGCTGCCTGAAAGCCTGGTGACCAAACTGAAGGAAATGGCACAGTCGCAGGTTGACCCGAACGCGATACAGGCGCAGCAGCAGGCCCAACAGCTTGAGCAGCAGGGCGTCGAGGCTGAGATCGCCAACACGCAGGCCGACACGGCAAAGAAGCAGGCCGAGGCGCAGAAGATCGCGGCAGAGGCCGGCACGGTGCAGCCCAAGCTACAACTTGAGGCTGCCAAGCAGATGCACGACGCCCAGCAGGGCGTCCACAGAGACTTGAGGCCAATGCCTCCTGGTAATCCCCGGTTCCGGGGTTCGGCTGCCTGACCGATTCAGGCTTCATCGCAAGGATGCAAACTTGAGCACGCTACCAAATGACGGGGGTGAAGCCCCCGAAGTGACCGACGTTGCCCAGATGGACGATACCGCGCTTGACGCGGCGTTACAGGGCAAGGAGACAGAGGAAGCCTCGGAAACCACCGAGGCGACCGAAACCACGGAAGACGGCAGGCCAAAATTCGTTCCCCATGCCGCGCTGCATGAGGAGCGGCTGAAGCGCCAGGCAATCGAGAAGGAAGCCGCCGACCTCCGCAACTGGCAGCGCCAGATGATGGAGCGGTTCCAGGCCGCCGAAGCGCGCAAGGCGCAGGAGGACGCACCCAAGCCGCCGTCGCTGGATGATGATCCCATCGGCGCCATCGTCCACAAGCTGGACACGGTGGAAGGCCGGTTACAGGAAGATCAGCGGCAGCGGCAGTTGCAGGCCGAAGCGCAGGCGTGGAACCAGTACGTCGAGCGTGACCGGCAGCAGTTCATGGCGCAGGCACCGGACTACACGGACGCGCTCAACCATCTGGCAGAGAACCGCGCCACCATGTACCGGGCGATGGGCTATCAGGATCACGAAGTCAACGCCCTGCTGAACCAGGACGCCAATGCTTTCGCCGCACGGGCGCGTCAGACGGGCATGAGCCTGTCGGCCATGCTCTATCAGGCCGCGACCGCCGTGGGCTACCAGAAGCCCGCTGCGGGGCAGGACACCACTACCAAACTGGCAACCATCGCCAGGGGACAGGAAACCACCCGGAACGCGGGCGCGGGCAAGGCGAAAGCCAGCCTCACCCCTGCGGACCTCCTCGCCATGTCGGACAACGACTTTCTGGCGAACTTCGACAAGGTAATGAAGGAATAACCACCCTTCTTCGTCATGCGGACGTTAAACGCTTCGGTGTAGTCGCCGTTACCGACTTCTTCGCCCGCAGCCAGCGTCAAGGGCTGAACCAAACCCAAATCACATCATCCAGCAAGGAGATACACCATGGCTGACACCAGCTATGCAGTGAACGACTCACTTGCCGTACAGTTGTGGGCGAAGAAGCTTGAAGCGGAAGTTCTCAAGCAGACCTACATCGGCAAGTTCATCGGCGAGAGCGCGGATTCCCTCATCCACAAGAAGAAGGAACTCGGCACCAACGCGGGCGACAAGGTCACCTTCGGTCTGCGTATGCAGCTCGCGGGTGACGGCGTCGAAGGCGACGGCATCCTGGAGGGCAACGAGGAATCGCTGACCACCTACAGCGACGCCGTCTACATCAACCAGCTCCGTCACGCTGTCCGCTCGGGCGGCAAGATGTCGGAACAGCGCGTTCCGTTCAGCGTCCGCAACGAGGCCATGAGCGGCCTGAAGGACTGGATGGCCGGCCGCGTCGATACCGCGTTCTTCAACCAGATCTGCGGCGTCACCGACCAGACGGACACCCGCTACACCGGCCACAACGCGACCATCGCGCCGAGTTCGACCCGGCTCCTGATCGCCGAGACCGGCTCCACCACGGAAAGCCAGATCGACAGCGGCGACACGTTCAACCTGACCTGGGTTGACGAGGTCGTCACTCGCGTGAAGCTGTCCACCCCGCTGATCCGCCCGATCATGGTGGACGGCGAGGAGAAGTACGTGATGTTTCTGCACCCCTACCAGGTGCGGGACATGCGGACCTCGACCACCACCGGCCAGTGGCTCGACATCCAGAAGGCGGCGCTGTCCGCCAACGGCTCGAAGAAGAACCCGATCTATACGGGCGCCCTCGGCGAGTACAACGGCGTCGTGTTCCACGAGTCCACCCGCATCCCGGTCGGCACCAACTCGGGCACGCCCATCACCACGGTTCGCCGTGCGGTGCTGTGCGGCGCGCAGGCGGCTGCCATCGGCTTCGGCAAGGGCACCGAGGGCGTTTCCTCGGCGAACTGGACGGAGAAGTCGTTCGACTACGGCAACAAGCTTGGCGTGGCCGGCGGCCTCATCTGGGGTCTGAAGAAGACCGTCTACAACAGCGTGGATTTCGGCACCTTCGTCGTGTCGTCCTACGCTGCTGCTTCAGCGTAAGGAGAAACGGACATGCCTACCGGAACTGCCGGAACCGCTGCCCGGCTCTACCCGACCCAGCAGGTTCACTACCTGCGCAAGTCGATCGACTACACCATGGACGGCGACACCGTGACCATCGGGACCATTCCCGCTGGTTCGCTGGTGATCAAGGCCATCTCTGGTGTTTCCGTCAACGTCGCCTTCAACGGCAACAGCAGCAACGTGCTGGACATCGGTCCCTCGACCGACTCCGGCACGAACCTGTGGATGACCTCCGGGTCGCTGGCAACCATCGCACTCGTCCCCTTGGACGAAGCGGTGACCATGCTGGTGGCGTCCGACACTGTCGTTCAGTGCCTGGTGACCTCGACCGCCTCGGCCTCGGCCGGCACGGCGGAAGTGATCATCTGCTACATCCCGGACAACGACCAGTAATGGGGTGGGGAGGCTTCGGCCTCCCCTAACCACCGGAGGGCGACATGAGCACATTCGGCGACATGAAAACCCGCATTGCGGACGAGTTGGACCGCAGCGATTTGACGACGCAGATTGGTTTGGAAATTCTGACGGCCATTGCCCATTACGAGAACCAGCGGTGGTCGTGGAGCGAGATCAGGGCGACGGCTTCGACCGTGGCGAACATCCCCTATGTGGCGGTCCCGTCCAATTTTCTGGACGAGGATTCGCTCAAGATCACCATCAGCGGCGATTACGAGATCATGCGCCGCGTGACCTACGAATACCTCGACAAGATCGACAGCGGCACGGATGAAGCGGAGCCGTCCTGCTATGCCTTCTATGCGGGCCAGATCAGGCTCTATCCGATCCCCGACGCGGTCTACACGCTGACGTTCTCCTACATCGGATCGCAGACCGCGCTCTCGGCGGATGCGGACACGAACGATTGGACCAATGAGGGCGAGGCGCTAATCCGCGCTCGGGCCAAGGCGGCGGTGAAGATGAACTACTTGCAGGACGCAGGCGCGATGGCCGAGGCCCAAGGCTATGCTCTGAACCGCATGGACTTCCTCTGCACGGCTGAAGCGTCGGCCTACAACTCGCTGCGCCGCAAGGCCGACATGAAGACCTCAACCAATACCATTCAGGCGTGGTGCATATGAAGCAGACCCTTGGGTTTGCCGATTACCTGCCGGATCAGCCTGACTTTCAGAACCCCGGCGTGCCTCTCGCAACCAACGTGGTCCCGAAGGCGCGGACGTTCGGCCCTCTGGCAGCACTGGCGGGATATACCGCTGCCCTTGCTGCCGCTCCCAAGGGTGCCTACAGCTTCCAGCGGGACGGAACTAACTACGTGTTCGCCGGCACCGCCACGGCGCTCTACAAGCTCCAGGCGGCGAAGACATGGGAGACGGTCACCCGCTCGTCAGGCGTTGCCTACGCGACCGCCACGGACGATGCATGGCGGTTCGTGGATTTCGGCGACTACGTGGTCGCGGTCAACGGGACGGACGCCACCCAGTATTATGATGTCGGGTCGTCAACGGACTTTGAGCCGCTATCCGGTTCGCCGCCGATTGCCCACCACATCGCCATCGTGAAGCAGTTCCTGGTGCTGGGGAACCTTTCGACGGATTCGACGGCGCTGCGCTGGTGTGCACAGGGAAACGTCACGAGCTGGACCATCGGCGTCGGGCTGGCCGGCGACCAGATCCTGCCGGATGGCGGCGAGATCCTCGGCCTGGTGGGCGGCGAATACGGACTGATCTTCCAGCGCCGGGCCATCCAGCGGATGGACTACCAGCCCGGCAGTCCGCTGATCTTCTCGTTCGCGCCTCTGGTGTCGGGTGAGAACTCGGTTGGCTGCATGGCGGCGGGTTCCATCGTGGAGCATCGCGGGGGTGTGTATTTCATCTCCGACAACGGCTTTGAGTACTGCGACGGCGTGTCGGTTCGGAACATCGGCACGCAGCGGGTCAACGACTTCTTCCTGACGGACTGCGACCGGGCGCTAACCTACCTCATCACGGCGTCCGTGGACCCGGTTCTCGGCATCATCATGTGGTCATATCCGGGACAGGGAAATTCGGGCGCGGCCAATCACCAGCTAATCTACAACCCTTTTGTGGACAAATGGTCCTACGCCGAGCAAACGGCGCAGTTCCTGATGCAGGGCTATTCCTTCGGCTACACGCTGGACGATCTGGACGCCATCACCACCAATCTGGACCTCCTGCCTTACTCGCTCGATAGCGTCTACTGGCAGACCGGCGCGGTTCTCCTGGGCGGGTTCGACAGCAACAACAAGTTCGGGTTCTTCAACGGCCTCGCGCTGGAAGCGACTATCGAGACGACCGAATGGGGCGGCGACACCACATCCAAGGTGATTTCTGCGCGGCCTCTCGTTGCAGGCGTGTCCACCTGTGAAGTGGAAATCGGCTCGCGCTACATGCAGGCCAGCGACCCGACTTACACGACGGCAGCGGTGATGAACGACCGTGGCAAGTGCAACATGCGCTCGAATGGCAGGTATCACCGGGCGCGGCTCACGATCCCGTCGCAGACCTTCTGGCAGCACGCCCAGGGGGTTGATATCGAATTTGAGTACACCGGGGACCGATGAGCATCGCATCCCGGTTCGACAACACGCCATCGGCTTTCGCTCGGTGGGTGTGGAACGTCGCGGACGCCATTAACAACCTGCTGAACCGGGTCTACCTGCCGTTCTGGAAAGAGACTTCCGGCACGGTCACGTTGGAAGCGGAATGGACCTTTGTGCTGTGCGACACCTCGGGCGGGGCGTGTACGCCGACCCTACCGACCGGCACACCCAAGGGGCGGTCTGTCATCATTCAGGACAGCGGCAACGCGGGAGCGAACAACATCACCATCACGCGAGGCGGAACGGACACCATCAACGGCGCGAATACGCTGGTGATCTCCACCAATTACGGACGGCGCACGCTGTTCTCTGACGGGGCGGGCAAGTGGTATTCGGCATAGTGCCGATCCCCACGGAGAATGTTGCTCAGGTCTGGCCGCTGGTGGTCCCGCTTTTCCGCAAGGGCTGCGAAGGAACGACGGTGACGCCCGAATATCTCCGGGGCGTGTTCCTGACGGAGATGGCTCGCCTCTGGATCGTATGGGCGCCCGATGAGGCTCGCCCGGTGGCGACGTTCGGAACGCAGGTAGTTGACAACAATGCCACGATCTTTGCCATGGCCGGTTCCGGCGCCGGCGGGTGGATGCAGGAACTTCTGAAAACTACGGAACGCTGGGCAAGGCACAACGGTGCCAGGCAAGTCGTCATCAATGACGCCCGCTTGGGCTGGGCAAAATTCCTGAAGGATTACGACATGGAACGCAACGGCGACAAAGCCACTTACAGGAGGGCTGTCTGATGCCTATGGCACTCCCCGCCATTGGTCTAGCTGGTTCAATTGCGGGCGGGGCGCTGTCCGGTGCCGCTGGCAAGAAGACCAAGACCACGACCAACGCAACGACCGTTGCCGAGCCGTACAAGCCGACGATCCCGTATCTGGACGAGATACTGAGTTCGTCGCAGGCGCTGTACCAAGCTAACCCGCGACCGTCGTTCGGCCCTTCGGCGGTCCCGAATGCCTCGGCGCAGACGACTGCCGCCCAGAAACAGATCACGGACCTTTCGAAGACTCCGACTGGCCTGATCCCGGCAGCGCAGACGGCTGTGCAGAACACCATCTCGGGCAATTACCTCAACTCGTCTCCCGGCACGGCGGCGCTTGCGGGCATCGCGGGCGGTGGGTCGCAGAACC
>Ga0315903_10003883_pt1 | contig 20390 bp, 29 predicted proteins | sample LakEriMetagenome_7_FD_203524 | JGI IMG/M metagenome (GOLD analysis project Ga0315903, IMG submission 203524) | Freshwater fungal communities from buoy surface, Lake Erie, Ohio, United States - Buoy 2 MA119 | ecosystem: Environmental > Aquatic > Freshwater > Lake | place: USA: Lake Erie, Ohio... | reverse complement strand
TTTTTCAAACCTTCTCTCTCCAAGACAGTCCAGGTCATTCCAGACTCACCTTTTAATAAACCAGATACACTAAACTTTGATGAAGAATGATGCGGAATTAAGCCAGACTCAACGAGGGGTCGGGCTAATTGGTAGTACCACGCCTAGAGTTCACACGCCTTTACTGAAAGGTAAGAGCAAAGCGGATGAGGTGGCCGATCTAGCTGAGAAGATCGGTTTACCTTTAATCCCATGGCAAAGATTTGTACTAGATGATTTGTTATGTGTAGACGATCAAGATAACTGGCGTAAAAAGACAGCTCTAATACTGGTAGCTCGTCAAAATGGCAAGACCCATTTAGCACGCATGCTTATATTGAGCCATCTATTCTTATGGGGTTCTAAGAACGTACTGGGTATGTCCTCTAATCGTAATATGGCATTAGATACATTTAGGCAAGTCACATTTACCATAGAAGATAATCAATTTCTAAAAGACCAGGTAAGACAGATACGCCTGGCTAATGGTCAAGAATCTATAAGCTTACTTAATGGCGCAAGGTATGAGATAGCCGCTGCTACTAGAGATGCACCACGTGGTAAGACTGCCGATTTTCTATACATAGACGAATTACGTGAGTGGACAGAAGAAGCCTTTACAGCTGCATTACCTGTTACACGTGCTAGGCCTAATTCAATGACCTTAATGACAAGTAACGCAGGTGATGGATTTAGCACTGTGCTTAATGATCTTAAAGAGCGCTGTTTATCATACCCGCCAGATAGTTTAGGTTATTACGAATGGTCAGCACCACAGCACTGCAAGATACATGATCGTAAAGCCTGGGCATTAGCAAATCCAGCATTAGGGCATTTAATATCCGAAGAAACCTTAGAAGAATCAGTCAATACAAATAGCGTAGAAGCTACACGTACTGAGATGTTATGCCAGTGGATAGATAGCGCTGTAAGTCCTTGGGTATATGGATCTATTGAGGCATGTAGTGATAGCACATTAGAAATCCCTGTCGGGCCAATGACTATAATGGCCTTTGATATTGCACCGACAAGGCGATCTGGGGCTTTAGTTATGGGTCAATTAAAAGATGGCAAGATAGCTGTAGGTCTAGCCCAATTATGGCAAAGCGAAGTAGCTGTAGACGAAGTTAAGATGGCTAGTGATATTAACGAGTGGGCAAAGAAGTACCATCCACACAAAATACTATTTGACAAGTACGCCACACAAACTTTAGCCACAAAATTAGAACAAAGTGGCTGGCGTATCGAAGATTGCAGTGGCCAGGCTTTCTACCAGGCGTGCTCGGACTTATCAGATGCCTTGGCTAACGTTAGATTAGTTCATAGTGGCCAAGCGGACTTAGTACAGCATCTAAATAACTGTGCAGCTAAGACTAATGATGCTGGCTGGCGTATTATTAGGCGTAAATCGGCTGGCGATGTTACAGCTGCAATAAGTCTTGCCATGGTCGTATCTCAATTAACTAAACCGCAACAAACTGCACAAATATTTGTCTAACTTGCACCATAAGTCCGTTTTATGGTATAACATATACATATGGGTCTATTGTCTGCTTTGGGTATAACCAAAAAATCTGAAACTGTCCAAGCGCAATACGCCCCTGCCATTATGGACACAGCTTATGGCTATGGTTCATTTACAACTGGTGTAGGTAATTTCCCAGGTGGATTAGATAGAAATTTTGCTATGCAAGTACCTGCCGTTTCACGTTGCAGAAATCTTATAGCTGGTGTAGTTTCATACTTGCCATTGAAGCTTTACAAAAAGTCAAATGGTGAGGAGTTGGGGAACCCTCTTTGGATAGATCAACCAGACTATCGGCAACCAAGATCCGTCACCATATCATGGACTGTCGATAGTCTTTTATTTTATGGTGTTGCATATTGGCGTGTAACAGAATTATATGCAGATGATTTAAGACCATCACGATTTGAGTGGGTCGCTAACAATAGAGTTACATTTACAACAAATAAATTTGGCACAGAAGTAGATGAGTATTTTGTAGATGGAGTTAAGACACCAATGTCTGGCATTGGTTCACTTATCACATTTCAAGGATTAACACAAGGTGTATTAACTACCGCAGCACGTACAATACAAAGCGCATTAGATATTGAAAAAGCCGCAGCTGTATCTGCACAAACTCCAATGCCAAGTGGTTACATTAAAAACACTGGCGCAGATTTACCAGAAGCACAAGTATCTGGATTATTAGCACAATGGAAGCAAAGCAGACAAAATAGATCTACAGCATATTTAACTTCTACTCTATCTTATGAAACTACAGGTTTTAGTCCTAAAGATATGATGTATAACGAAGCACAGCAATATCTTGCAACACAAATTGCTAGAGCCATGAACGTACCTGCATATTACATAAGCGCAGACATGAATAACAGCATGACTTATCAAAACATTATCGATGGTCGCAAAGAATTTGTAGCATATTCACTACAGCCGTTTATCTGTGCTATTGAAGATCGTTTAAGCATGGATGATATTACCCCTAGAGGCCATGTAGTTAAGTTTGCTATAGAAGAATCATTCCTAAGAGCTGACACAATGAAGCGCCTAGAGGCATTAGAAAAAATGATAAATCTAGGTTTAATCGATGTGGAAGAAGCTAAAGAAATGGAACAAATGACACCTAACGGAAGAGAAACAGAAGATGAAACTTACATTCAGTAGCCACGTAGAAGCTGCCGATACAGAGCGCAGAGTTATCGCTGGCAAGATCGTACCTTTTGAAGAGGTCGGCAATACTTCCGTAGGTAAGGTCGTATTTGCTAAAGGATCAATAGAGATAGGCGATCCTGGCAAGGTTAAGATGCTTATGCAACATTCACCAGAGCGCCCAATAGGTCGTATGCAAAAATTTAACCAAGCAGAAGACGGAATCTACGCATCATTTAAGATCAGCGCATCTATGCAAGGTCAAGATGCTTTAATCCTTGCTGGCGAGCAATTAATTGATGGTTTATCTGTCGGTGTAGATGTAAATAAGTCTGTACAGAAAAAAGAGTATTTATATGTAACCAGTGCAACACTAAGAGAAGTTAGCCTGGTAGAAAGCCCAGCGTTTACAGCTGCGCAAGTAACTAAAGTTGCTGCTAGTGAAAACGAAGCAGAGGACACAAATCAACCAAAAGAAAGCGAGGCTCCTGTGGAAGATTTAGCAACAGCGCCACAAGAAGCAAAGGCAGAGGCTGCTACTCCTACAGTAGAAGCTGCTCGCCCAACAATTACAGCACCAGTTATCCAAACTTCAGTACGTTCACCAATTAACTCAATGGCGAAGTACACAGAGCACAAGATCAAGGCTGCACTAGGTAGCGAAGATTCTAAACTCTATATTGCTGCGGCAGATGATTCATTTTCAACAAACCCAGCATTTAATCCAACTCAATACCTAACTGAGTTTGTAACAAACACACGATTTGGTACACCAGCTATTGATGCATGTTCACAAGGCACACTTCCAGCATCTGGTATGACTATTAACGTACCATCACTTGTAACTTCAGCAGGTGGCGGAACTGGCGTAGCACCTACAGTAACTGTAGAGGCAGAAGCAGGCGCAGTATCAAATACAGGTATGGAAACTGCTTACCTAACAGGTACAGTGTCTAAGTACTCAGGTATGAATACACTATCTGTTGAGTTGTTAGAGCGTTCAGACCCTAACTTCTATGCAGAGCTAACACAACAGCTACAAAATGCTTATTTAACAACAATTGACACAGCTGTATTAAATGCATTAATTGCAGCTGGTACTTATGGCACAGGAACTACAGCAGACAGCGATGGAATTATTGCTTACACTTCCGAAGCTGCGAAATTTGTGTATGCTAACACAGGTTACTTTGCACAGAACTACATCGGAAACCCAGCACAATGGCAGGCATTGATGGGCGCTGTTGATTCAACCAAGCGACCAATTTACAATGCGATTCAACCAATGAACGCAGCTGGAGATGTACGCCCTACATCAATTCGTGGAAATGTACTAGGACTTGATCTATACGTAGACAAGAACTTCTCAACAACCACATTTGATGATAACTCTGCAATTATCCTTGCACCAGAAGCATTTACTGTATATCGCTCACCACAGGCTTACATGTCTGTAAACGTTGTATCTAACCTACAGGTACAAGTTGCGATCTACGGATTCATGGCAACAATCGCCAAAATGCCTTACGGAATCATCAAGTACGCAAAGGCCTAATAACCAAGTAATAATCCTCTGGGGTTTAGTAGCCCTAGCCCCAGGGGAGCTTTTTTAAGAGAGGAATACAATGGCAGCCACCTATGTAACCAAAGCTGAGTTACGCACTAACTTAGGTATTGGCTCTTTGTATACCGATGCAGTAGTAGAAGAAGTTTGCCAAACTGCACAGGATTTACTTAATCAGTATTTATGGTTTAACGATGCACCAGTAGTAGCCGCTGGATTACAAAACAACGTAGCCACATTAGTATTAGCAAACCCAGGCATTTATGTAGTAGGTCAAACAATAAGCGTAGAGGGCTGTGGAAATATCTATGGTGGCCAACATGTAATTACTGGCACAATACCTGGATCTAATATCCCAGTATCAATCGCAAATACATTTTACAATTTCTTTTACAATTACTCATGGCCTAATGGCTATTCATTTATTCAATTTGCAAAAGTACATGCAAACGACCCATTCCATAGAATTCTTCCGTATGGCAAAGCAAGTGGCCAAGATACTAAAGAAGATGATTACTCTGCGGTACCCGCAATCAGAGAAGCAGCAATGATCATAGCTGTAGACATCTGGCAGGCTAGACAAGTTAGCCAGACTGGTGGGGTAGGTATGGATGGGGTCAGTGCTAGCCCTTATCGGATGGGTTATCAGCTGATTAACAGAGTACGTGGCCTCATCCAGCCATATTCAGCGCCTGCATCACTGGTAGGTTAATATGCCAGCTGCGATTACCACACTACGTAGCACATTAGCCACAGATCTTACTAACGCTGGCGTGTGGTCAGTATTTGCTTTTCCGCCAAGTACTCTTCTCGCCAATGCAGTCGCAATCACCCCTGGCGATCCTTACATAGTGCCAAGCAATAACGATCATGTAACAGTATTGCCTTTAGCAAACTTTAGAATTTTAATCACTAAACCTGCGTTAGATAACCAGGGTAATTTGGCTGGTATGGAAGATTACATATTAGCCGTAGTAACAAAGTTAGCAGCATCATCGCTGACACTTAATATATCAAGCATTTCGGCTCCAGCAATCGTAAACGCTCAAAGTGGCGATTTATTGGTGTCTGAAATAACAGTATCAATCCTAACGAGCTGGAGTTAATTATGAGCAAAGAAGAAGATTTAGCCTTCTTAATAAAGACAGGCCAAATAAAGGAAGCACCAAAAGAAAAAGCACAACCTAAAAAGGAAGAGGAATAACAGTGGCAATTTACTTAAACAATAACGTAGGCATCAAGCTAGCGACCAACGCTGCGCCTACTACACCATCTATTGATATTAGCGACCTAGTATCTAGCGCTGTTATCAACCAAATCGTAGATGAGCTAGAGATTACTGCGATGGGCGATACTGCACACCGCTACGTAGCAGGTCTACAATCAGGCACATTTACTATCGACTTTATGAATGACTGGGCAACATCTGAGGTAAGCCAGACTCTAAATGAGGCATTTGGCAAGACTCTAGCTGTATCAGTAATTACAGTTAAGGGCACAGCTGTATCAGCTGCTAACCCTTCTTACCAGTTCTCAATCCTAGTAAATAACCTAACACCAATCGGATCAGCTGGAGTAGCCGAAATTGCTACATCTAGCGTTACATTTACTGTAAACTCCGTAATCACAGTATCGCCATCAGTGGCGTTCTAATTAAGGAGTAACAATGGCAAAGCTTAAAATTACTAGGGCTAATGGTGAAGTCACAGAACACAAGATAACACCAGGAATTGAATATAGCTTTGAGTTGAAGTGGGGCGCAGGTATTAGCAAGATTTTGCGTGAGCATGAACAGCAGACCCATATTTTTTGGTTAGCTTGGGAGTGCTTGCGCAAGTCTGGCGCACAGGTACCTATATTTGGAGTTGAGTTTATAGACAGCCTAGAAACTGTCGAGGTATTAGACGAAGAAAAAAAATAATAAAGCGGGATTCTATAGTTTATGGCATAGCAGCATTAGCCGTAGAAACTGGGATACCGCCTAGCGAGTTTATCAATATGGACTCGGAGATGTATCGGGCTATTATTCAAGTGATAACCGATAGAGCCGAAAGGGTTAAGAATGCCAGCAGAAGTCGTAGGCGTTAAAGACGTTCTTAATGGGCTTAGTTTTATCGATGAAGATTTAAGGGCAAAAATTAGCAAGGCTATTGATCCATTAATGCGAGCAGTAGCAGAAAAAGCCAAAGGCTTTGTGCCATCCAATGCGCAGGTTTTATCTGGATGGTCTAAGCCATTATCTTCTGCTATTGAAAGACCATTCCCAAAGTATGATGGCAGTGTAGTTAAAGCTGGTATTGGATATAACCCTGGCAAAAATGTAGCCACAAAAAATGGCTGGCAAGTAAGCCAATACGTTTACAACGTTAGTAGGCCTGGATCTATTTATGAAACCGCAGGCAGATTAAACCCACAGGGTAGAGCGCCATTTACATTTAAGCATGAGGGTAGTGGTACTTATGTAAGAAAGTCTGCTAAGAGCCAAGCGTTAGATTTTTATGATTCTAATAACCCATTTGCTAGCCAGCAATTTATAGGCGCTTTAGAGCCAGTAACAAAGCCTAAGCGAGTGCCTGGCGCACGTGGGGCAACAGGTCGAAAGATGCAAGGCCGTTTAATCTACAAGGCTTGGGCACAAGATAATATAAAAGTATACGATGCCATATTAAAAGCCATAGATAAAACAGCTGTGGAATTTACACGCAAAACTGAAATTAAGAAGGTGGCATAGTGGCCAATATATTTGTAGCAGCCTCGGCAACCTGGAATGGTAAGGCTCTTAAAAAGGCTAAGCAAGATGTAAGCGTATTTGATAAGCAAGTTAAAAAATTAGGTACAACTCTTTTAGGTGTCTTTAGCGCTAGAGCATTATTCAACTACAGTAAAAGAGCTGTAGCCGCATTTGCAGCCGATGAGAAGGCCGCCAAGTCTTTAGAGGTTCAATTAAAAAATACAGGCTTTGCATTTAGTTCACCAGCTGTAGAGTTATACATAGCCAATCTACAAAGAGCCACAGGCGTACTTGATGACCAACTACGTCCAGCATTCCAGCAATTACTTACAGTTACAGGATCAATTACTTTAAGTCAGAATGCATTAAACACAGCGCTTAACGTATCAGCTGCCACAGGTCGATCTTTAACTGAGGTTACAGCGGCATTAGCCAAAGGATATGCAGGTAATACAACATCATTAACTAGATTAGGTGCAGGATTAAGCAAAGCCACGCTAAAGGCTGGTGATATGGATGCAATCCTTACAGAACTAAACAATAAGTTCGCTGGTCAAGCACAGGCTAGATTAACTACTTATGCTGGCAAGATGGATCTATTAAGAGTAGCTAGTGAAAATGTAAAAGAAGAAATAGGTAAAGGCATATTAGGCGCTTTAGATGCACTAGGTAAAGATACTAACCTAGATGAAACTACGGCCAAGATGGAAAAGTTAGGCAAGACTACAGGCCAAACTATTACAGGCTTAGGCGTTTTACTTAAAACATTATCAGATATACCTGGTATTGGTGCATTAGGTAGAGCAGCTTATGAAACCAGCACATTTGGATTATTAGCCAGATTAGCCAGAGAAAATCAAAAGGGTAAATTCCCTACTGCACCTGCTAGAGAAACTCCAGCCCAGGGTCGTATCTTAGCTGCACAAAGAAGGCAAGAGATCAAAGCATCTCAGGATTTATTAAAATTAAAGAAGCAAGAAGTAGCCACATTAAAAGCTAAGACTGCTATAGATCAGCTTAAAGACAAGTTTGATATTGAGCGTATTGGCTTAACTAAGGCACTTAACGAAGCCACAGATGGTGAAACTAAATTACGTCTAAGAGCACAGTTAGCAATTTTAGATAATAATGAAGCGCTGGCTAAAAAAATACTAACTGAATTAGAAGCGGCACAAGCAGCTAAAGAATTGACAGAAGCATTTAGAGCATCTATTAGAATGTTACTTGATGAAATAAAACCCACTGTAACTCAATTACAACAATTAAGTCTAGATGCGTTGCGAACAGAAACTAGAACTATCCTTAACTATGGCGCACCAGCTGTAAAAGGATTACAAGAATTGATAGCCCCTACTCAGCCTGGCACATTTGAGGATCTTAGAGGTAATATATCTGGATTATTAGAACAAGCTAGACCTAGCGTTTCAGGACTACAGCAATTACTGTCAGGCATTCAACAAACTTCCGCACCTACACTTAATCTAAAAATAGATGCCTCTGGCGATAAAATGAGCCAAGCAATAGCAGAAAGTATACAATTAGCAACTAGATCGGGTTATAGCACTGCACCTGCTGGGTTCTTATGACAGTACCAATAATAAATGCTTTTATTAATTTTAGCACTGGGCCACGCTTTGCTCAGGCTGTGATTTTAGGATCAGGCATATTAGGCACAAATGTATTACAAGATTCAGCAGATGTTATTGTTGATGTATCTAATCAAGTAAATAGTATTCAAACTAATCGAGGCCGTACTGCCCTTAGCGATCAATTCCAAACAGGTTCACTTACTTTGCGCATAGTAGATCAAAATGGCGATTTCAACCCACAAAATGTATTAGGTCCATATTACAATTTATTAACACCTATGAAAAAGGTGCAGATTACTGCTACCTATGGTGCTACTACTTACCCTATATTTGCAGGATTTATTACAAGCTATGTTACAACCTATCCAGATGAGTCAGAAGCAGATTTAGCCATGACCACGATACAAGCTGTAGATGCTTTTAGATTAGCCCAATTAGCACAGATAAGCACAGTAACTGGCGCTAGCGCTGGCGATTTATCAGGTACTCGTATAAATGAGATATTAGATGAAATTGACTGGCCAATATCACAGCGAGATATTGATCCAGGTCTTACTACGTTACAAGCAGACCCAGGCACTAACCGCACAGCCTTACAGGCTTTACAAATTGCAACAGAATCTGAATATGGCGCTATTTATGTTAGTGCAGATAATAACTTTGTATTCCAAGATCGAGGCGTAACCGCTGGATCTATCGCTGGCACACCGACAGTATTTGCAGATGATGGATCTGGCATAGATTACTTTGATGCCACCTGGATATTAAATGATGTATTAGTATTTAATAAAGCCACTATTACTAGAGTTGGTGGTAGCCCACAGGTAGCCTTGAACCAAGCCAGCATAGATAAGTACTTTTTGCATAGTTACTTTTTAGATAATCTCTTAATGCAGTCAGATGCAGTAGCTTTAGATTACGCCCAGGCTTATGTAGCCAGTAGGCAAGAAACCTCAATACGTGTAGATGCCATAGTGTTAGATTTGTATACCGATAATTACAATTCAGGCATAATCGCAGCTTTAGATTTAGATTTCTTTGATCCAATTACAGTAAAAACTACTCAGCCTGGTGGATCGATTTTAGAAAAAACTTTACAGATTTTTGGGGTACGCATGGCAATAACCCCAAATAGTTGGAAAACCACGTTCACGACACTAGAGCCTGTTATAGATGCATTTATCCTAAATAATAGCATTTATGGCACTTTAGACTATAATGTCCTAAGTTACTAAGGAGTAGAGATGGCAGCAGGTTTAGGGTTCAAAGATTTTGTTACAGGCGAGGTATTAACCGCAGCCGATGTAGATGGCTATTTAATGCAAGGTATTTGGGTGTTTGCAAATTCGACAGCTAGAGATGCAGCCGTTACATCACCACAAGAGGGTAACTTTGCTTTCTTGAAAGATACAAATACTACAACTTATTACACTGGATCAGCCTGGACTAATTTAGATACAACAGGCATGGTAAATCCAATGACTACTACTGGAGATACTATTTATTCTTCAAGCGGTTCAACACCAGCACGTCTTGGAATTGGTACAGCTGGACAGGTTTTGCGAGTAAATTCTGGAGCAACAGCGCCCGAATGGGCTACACCTGCTGGTGCCTCAATAACCAGCGCAACTGCTTTAGTAAGTGCTTATCAAGGTACAACATCTTCGACTTATACTGATTTAACAACACCTGGCCCAGCGGTTACTTTAACAACTGGAACAAAAGCTCTAGTTTTAATGAGTGCTTATATCGAAGGTAGTGATGTATCTACACAAAGTTGGATGGGGTGCACAATAAGTGGTGCGACTACTAATGCTGCAGGGGATGACAAATCGGGTGGATTTTCTCAGGCCGTTGCTGGTGAATGGATCAAATTTACAGTTGCAAAAACTTACACAACATTAACTGCTGGATCAAATACCTTTACTATGAAATATCGCAGAGATGGATCTGGAACTGCAAGTTTTGCAGACAGAGAAATTACAGTTATAGATTTGGGGTCATAATATGGCAATTACAAATAAAGAAATTAATTTAGATCAATTAAGCAGAGAACTTGGTAATAAAGGTTTAGTTTGCGATTTTAATGATCCAAAGAAAAAATTAATTTTACCAGCCGAAGGGGTTGAACTAACTGAGTCGCAATTATCTGAAGCAATTGAAAATCATGTTGCAATTGATGATAGTGCAATTAGAGAAGCAGCAAGGCAAGAAATACTTGATCGTCTTGGTTTGACCGCTGATGAAGCAAAATTGCTGCTAGGCTAATGAAGCCTTGGCTTTGTGCAGCTGGTGTCCAGTTAAGAGATCAAATTGATACCTGGTATCCAGATCGCCGCTCTACCAGTGATGGGTGGATTGGTGATGCTCGTCATAGCGCCACCAAATCGGATCATAATCCAGACAAATCTGGGGTCGTCCGAGCCATTGATATTGATTCTCGCCTGGATTCATCCGAGCAGATCTCAATATATTTGGCTGACCAAATCAGAATCTGTGCGAAAACCGATAAGCGTATATCTTACGTAATCCATAATGGCTTTATAGCTTCAAGAATTATGGGATTTAAGTGGCGCAGGTACCGTGGCATAAACCCACATAAAAAGCACATCCATATTAGCTTTACTAAGGCAGGCGACAAAGACGGCAGAGAGTTTGATATACCACTACTAGGGGGAAAAATATGAAGATAACAAAGAAGCAGAAGGCCATACTAAAATCCTATGCACGTGGAGTATTAGTATCTTTCTTAACATTTTTAGCAAGTAATGAATTAGGTTTAGATCCAGCACTGTCTGTAGTAGTTGCAGCTTTGGCAGGACCAGCGGCTAGGGCTTTAGACAAATCCGATAATGCTTATGGCATCGGTGCTAATGAAAAATGAGTCCAGCAGAATGGGCTGGCTTTGGCGCTGGCGTTATGGCCGTGCTATCAGGCGGGCTAATCGGATTACGTTTCTTAGTTAAAGGTTGGTTAAACGAACTACGACCTAATGGTGGCTCTAGTATGAAAGATCAGCTAACAAGATTAGAACAGCGTGTCGATGATCTATTCACTATCATAAGTAAGCGATAATTACAATATGGCTACTAAGCGTAAACCTAAGAAGAAGATGGTGCGTAAGCGCCGTACTACTAAAGAGCCTGTATTAACTAAGTTAGATTATTGGGCTATTGCAGCTAATGAGGTTTACAAAGCCTGCCGTAAAAATGGCATGGATGAATCTACAGCTCTAGCCTTTGCTATGGATCGATCAAGTTATCCAGACTGGATAGTCGATACCACAGATCCTATAAAAGATCCCCTAGACGATTATGAGGAAGACGATTAAGAAAATTGCGTTCGTTTCAGATCTGCAAGTTCCTTTTTTTAATGAAGCAAGTGTAAAATCAGTAGGCCGTTTTTTAGCCAAATGGCGGCCTCATAGAACTATTTGTATCGGTGATGAAATTGATCTACCACAGCTTGGCGGTTTTAATGCTGGCACTATTGATGAGATGGTCGGCAATATAAATGATGATAGAAAACAAACCCAAGAGGTCTTAACCTATCTTGGCGTAACAGATGTACTAGGAAGCAATCATGGAATCAGACTTTACCGATCAATTAAAAAACGACTCCCATCTTTCCTCAACTTACCCGAAATGCAGTATGAGCGTTTTATGGGATATGACAAGCTACAGATTAAATTCCACCCATTTGGGCTCGATTGGGCGCCAGGCTGGACAGCCGTTCATGGTGACGCTTTCCCTCTTAGCCAAGTACCTGGACAAACGGCCTTAAATGGCGCTAGAAGGCTTGGTAAGAGCGTGGTGTGTGGGCATACCCATAGATTAGGCCAGTCGGCCTTTACAGAGGCATCTAGAGGCCAATTAGGCCGTACTGTATGGGGAGTAGAAGTCGGAAATCTCGTTGATTTAAGCAGTTCAGGCATGGCGTATACAAGGGGCTATGCAAATTGGCAGCAAGGCTTTGCTGTGGCCTATGTGCATGAGCGTAAAGTCCAGGTAATTACAGTGCCTATTAATGCAGACGGCAGTTTTATATTTGAGGGCAAACTTTACAAATAACGTTACCAAATCGTTATCAAAAAAAGGCCGTAAATCATCCACAAAGTCGTACACAGGTGTCACACTATTTCCATGCCACAAAGCGTGAGCATAGAAAGTAGGGCTACATGTACACAGAGCTTAAAGACTTTGGGTATCTAATTATGTGGGGAGTAGTCGCAGGGTTATTACTTACCTGGGCTATTGGCACATATATAGAAAACATCAAAACTATACATTACTGGCGAGGCCGTAAAGATGGCTGGGATATGCATAGAAGGATGGTTGATAACGATGTTCACAACAACTGAGAAACTATTCTTAGATGCAACAGAACTTATACACGCAAGGGGTTCACAGTACGGACACCCTTATACTCAACATAGTCGTATTGCCGAATTATGGTCTGCTTATTTTCATTTTCCGATTACAGCAAATCAAGTGGCTATGGCCATGTGCTTGGTCAAGATCAGTCGATCAGTCGAATCGCCAGAGGTATCAGATCATTACAAAGACGCAGCTGCGTATATTGCTATTGCCAAAACATGCCATGAGGCGATGCAAGACAGCGCTCTAGATTGGCAGGAGTAATGGCTTTCGATTTAAGTTTATATGAACCAGTGGATGAAAGATTACATAAGTGGTGGAAGGAGTTCCCAGATGGAAGATTGGAAACAGATATTATCGAGGCCTCAAACACTCGATTCATTGTACTTTGCAAGTTATACAAAACAGAGGCAGATTCCAAGCCGTGCTCTACTGGGCTTGCGCTTGAAACTATTTCTGATAGGGGCGTTAATGCAAATTTCGCTCTACCTAATGCGGAAACAAGTGCGATTGGTCGAGCGCTTGCGAACGCAGGTTTCTCAGCTAAAGGAAAGCGACCTAGTAGAGAAGAGATGGCTTCGGTAAATAGCAAGTCAGAAACCTTTACAGTAGAAAATAAGCTAGAAGATCCGCAACAATGGAATACTACTGACTGGGTTGCAGCTGTGCCAGAACAACCTAAACCGCCTGTAGATTGCTGTGAGAAAGGGATGACCTTACGCACAGGATTTAGCAAGACAACCAAGAAGCCGTTTTATGGTTATGTGTGTCTAGGCAATATAAAAGAACACGCTAAATGGGCTAGTCAGACAAGCACAGGCGCTTGGTACTTCAAGGATAAGGAGTAGATATGGGCTATATCGCTTTCATTAACGGCAGTGGTATTACTGTCGAAATGGATGATAGTGGTGTGCATCTAGTTAAGTCTGTTATTACATGCGACATGTGTGGCGATGACAGGGTTTTTAAAGATGGCACATGCTTTCGATGCCACGAATTGATCGCTCGTGACTAAATTCAAATGTAATGGGTGTAGTCGTAACACTGAGTTCTTATGGCTTGACCAGGCAGATATGCCAGATGGGTTCAAGATGTATCAGTGCATGGACTGTGGCTGTGTTGGTGTAAAGAATATAGCTGAGCAAAAAGATGCACCTAAAGATAGCAAGGTTAGTAGATGTAATAGCTGTGGGGCTTGGCAGTTTGACACACTGCCTTGCCACACCTGTTTATTGATAGGGGCTTATGATGCCAACGTATGAATATAGCTGTAATGAGTGTGGTACTTATGGAAGTGTGCACAGGACATATAAAGAGGATGACGGCGGGATGCTTTGCCCTAAATGTGGGTTAGATATGGCACGTATGTATTCAGCACCTGGCATAATCTTAAAGGGTACTGGATGGGGTAGTAAGCCATGAAGTTTGCTATAGCTGATCCACCATATTTAGGTAGAGCGCATAGATGGTATGGAATTGGTGGTAGAGCTAAAGGTCGTGGTAAGGGTAGGGCTGACCAACATCCAGAAGCTTACTTATGGGATAAAGCAGAAACTCATATTAATCTAGCATTAGATTTATTACATAAATACGATGGGTTTGCTATAGCTTGCACGACACACAGCTTGAGTACCTATTTAAGCGTAATACCAACACACTCCGAAAATGGTATTCGTATATTAAGTTGGGTTAAACCTGCATCTTTGCCTAGTGGTTCTAGAATTACTCAGAGCTGGGAATCTGTAATTATTAAAGTACCGAAGGATCGTAAAGGTCGTGGTAAGGGTAAACAAATGGTTGATTATTTAATTTGTCCAGCACCACGTAAAGGGTTTCCAGGATCTAAACCTATTGCCTGGACAATATGGGTACTAGATGCTATGGGAGTTAAACAAGGTGATACAGTTGAAGATCTGTTTAATGGATCAGGTATGGTAACGGCAGCTATAGAAAGCTATTTATCAAATGAGTGAGGCTGGTTATGATTGTACTTGGATAGATCAGTATGAATTTGTGCCATTCTTCGCCACGCCGTCTGACCTGCGATTATCTTACAGGATTTGACAGTGATGATACGCTCTAGATCGCATTCGCCCTCAAGGCGAAAAGGCGAGCCGCACAGCGGATTGCTCGCAAGGTGCACGCTAGTTGGGCTCGCTCTATTTGTTGGACAAATGTTTGCCCTTGAAAGAGCTGAATCTCGTGAATTACATAAACCTACTTATTACAAGCAATATGCTTTCATTCAGTTAAATCATTCATTTACTGAGTTCTATTGCTTAGATGAGTTATATCATCATGAGAGTAGGTGGAATCCAAGCGCTCGCAACGGCTCACACTATGGCATACCACAAGGTAGATCTAAGTACTTGGCTAAGGTAGATGGCTTTAAGCAAGTAGACTGGGGTATTAAGTACAACATGAATAGATATGGTTCTATGTGTAAAGCATTAAATCATTTCAAGACTAAAGGATGGCATTGAGTAAAAGAGCTATAGGTAGTGGCAAGTGGCAGAAGCTACGAGTACAGATCCTTGACAGAGATGGCTGGGTGTGTGTGGTGTGTAACAGACCAGCGCATACTGTGGATCACATCATACCTAGAGTTAAAGGCGGTGACATGTGGAGTCCAGATAACCTACAAAGCATGTGTAAGTCATGTAATAGCGCTAAAGGTGGCCGTTTTTTTAATAGCACGGCGACCCCCCCTGTCTTTTCAAACTGTCTCTCTCCGACACAGTCCGAGCCAGTCCAAGACAGTCCGTTTAAGTCCAGACCCGATCCGATTCGATGACAACTAAAACCAGAAAGCCCAAGAAGCTGGTTGGGGATTTAAGACCACGCCTTCACAGCCCGTGGCTGAAGGGCAAAACTAAAGGCGATCAGGTTGCAGAGCTTGCAGAGCGCATAGGTCAGCCACTTCTCGAATGGCAAAAGATAATCCTTAACGATTTATGCTCTGTGGACAGTTCTGACCAGTTCATCCGTAAGACAAGCCTGTTGTTAATCGCTAGGCAGTCAGGAAAGAGCCACCTTGCAAGAATGCGTGCGTTAGCAGGGTTATTCTGCTTCGGTGAGAAGGACATCCTGATCATGTCCTCTAATAGAGCTATGGCAATGAAGTCCTTTAACATTATGGCAGACATCATTGAGCGTAACGACTTTCTCAGAGTGCAGCTGAAGGATGGAGACATCAAGAAGGGCATTCGTAGGACTAATGGCGATGAGCGAATCATCCTTGCATCTGGAGCACAGTTAGAAGTGGCAGCGGCTACCTCTGACGGAGCGCGTGGCAGAACATGTGACTTTCTTTGGATCGATGAGCTGCGCGAGGTCTCTGAAGCTGCAATGGATGCTGCTAAGAGCGTTACCTTAGCGCGTAAGAATAGCCAGCGACTCTTTACATCCAATGCTGGAGATGCGTTTAGTAAAGTACTCAATGATCTGCACGAAGCTTGCCTAAATAAGCCACCTAAGAGCTTAGGCTTCTACGAATACAGCGCACCTGACTTCTGTGACATCTGGGATCGTAAAGCATGGGCAATGGCTAACCCTTCTCTAGGTCATCTGATTAGCGAAGAAGCGATTGAGGAAACCATTGCATCTTCAACGATGGAAGCTGCAAGAACCGAGACCTTATGCCAATGGATCTCCAGCTTGTCCTGTCCGTTCAGCACAGAGGTACTTGAAAACTCATCTGACAGCACTTTAGAGATGACTGTAGGTGCTTACACAGTATTCGGCTTCGATGTCTCACCAAGTAGGCGCAATGGGTCTCTCGTTGCAGGGCAGTTGCTTCCAGATGGCAGAATCGGCATTGGAATCATGGAGACCTACAGCTCGCAGGTTGCCATCGATGAGTTGAAGATGGCTGCAAGCATTAAGTCATGGGTTGATCTGTATAAGCCACGCCTTGTCTGCTTTGACAAGTACGCCACTCAAACTATTGCAGACAGACTGGCTAACTCTGGCGTTATTGTGGAAGATGTGTCAGGTCAGCAGTTCTATAAGGCGTGCGGTGACTTGCTAGAAGGATTAACTAACCTGCGCGTTGTCCACAATGGGTCTAAGGAATTGATCGAGCAGTTCACGAACACAGCTGCTAAGACTAACGATAGTGCTTGGAGAATCATCAAGCGCAGAAGTGCTGGAGACATTTCTGCCCCTATCGGCTTAGCAATGGTCGTAAGTAAGTTAATGCTTCCGCAACCTAAGCCGCAGATTTATGGTTAGACACACCCATAGCACATTGTCTAATTGCTTGACAAATGCTATAGTTTCTGTCTATGGGTCTATTTCGCAAAACTGAAGCAATCTCTGACGATAAGCGTTCATCGCTTTTAGCGCAATACGCCCCTTCTATTATGGGCGAGAATCTTAATTCGCTCTATAACTACATCATGCCGCGAGTCAATCGCAATGAAGCAATGTCAGTTCCATCTGTAGCTCGCTGCCGCAATTTACTCTCAGGCGTTATCGGTGGACTTCCGCTTAACCTTTATCGCGTTTCAACAGGTGAAGAATTAGGCAATCCAGTCTGGGTTGATCAGCCAGCAATTAACCAGCCACGCTCTGTAACAATGGCGTGGACTGTTGATTCATTGCTTATGTACGGAGTTGCTTATTGGCAGGTTACAGAAGTGTATGCAGAAGATGGCAGACCTTCTCGCTTCCAATGGATTCCAAATGTTAAAGTTACATTTACGACAGACCTTTATGGAATGACTGTCACTCAATACTTTATCGATGCTGTTGCTGTACCTATGTCAGGTCTCGGTTCAATCGTAACCTTCCAATCATTCGATGAAGGCATTCTAGAACGCGGATCTGAAACAATTAGAGCTGCAATCGATCTTCGTAAAGCAGCGGTCTTGTCAGCAAGCACACCAATGCCATCTGGAGTTCTTCGTAACAATGGCGCAGATCTAGATCCTAAAGAGATTGCTGGACTTCTCGCAGCATGGAAGAACGCTAGACAAAATCGTTCAACTGCTTACTTAACTTCTACTTTGGAATACCAACCAACATCATTCTCACCTAAAGACATGATGTATGACGAAGCGCAACAATTCTTGGCAACTGAGATTGCTCGCTTATGCTCGATCCCTGCTTACCTTCTCAGCGCGGAAGCCAATACATCGATGACTTATGCGAATGTGCTAGATGAGCGCAAGCAATTCTTCTCTCTAAGCCTTGCACCTTATGTAAATGCCATTCAGGACAGGTTGAGCATGGATGACATCACCGCTCGCGGAAATGCTGTGCGTTTTGATGTCGATTCATCATTCCTAGCAACTGAACCAATGGAACGCTTGCTAGTAATTGAAAAGATGTTATCTCTAGGCTTGATCACAGTTGAACAAGCTATGGAGATGGAAAATCTAACGCCTAACGGCAGCGAAGGAATCCAATAATGGAAAACCAAGTAATCACCTTCACAGCAGGGCTTATTGCCAATGTTGAAGAACGCTTAATCTCAGGCAAGATCGTGCCAGCAGGTACAGGCGAAGTAGGTAACACTTCAGCAGGTAAGGTCGTATTCGAGAAGGGCGCAATCGCACTTCCAGAAGATCCTAAGACTGTCAAGTTACTTAATCAGCATGACTCACGCCAGCCACTAGGCAAGGCAACACAATTCACAGAGCAAGAAGATGGCATCTATGCATCATTCAAAGTATCACGATCTAATCGCGGATCAGAAGCTCTAATCCTTGCAGAAGAAGGATTGCAATCAGGTCTTTCAGTAGGCGTAGAAGTAATCAAGTCGAAGCAGAAGGGCAATGTGATGTTCGTATCCGCTGCCAAGTTGCTAGAGGTTTCATTGGTAACAGAGCCAGCATTTAAGTCTGCTCAGGTTATCGATGTAGCAGCAGAGGACATCGAAGCTGCAACAAGTACGAGCACTAAGACAACAACGATCAACACGACAATCGTGGAGACCGAAACAGAAACAGAAACAGAAAGCGAGACAGCTGTGGAAAATACTCCAGAGACAGTTGCAGCAACAGCAGTAGAAGCAGCAGCGGTTGAAGCTGCTCGTCCAACTGTAGTGACAGCAACAACATTCGTGCGCGAGCGCGTAGCACCAATCACATCAGCACAATACCTAGAAGCAAACATCAAGGCAGCACTTGGTGATGACGAAGCACGCCGCGTAGTTCGCGCAGCAGATGACTCAACATCAACAAACACAGGCTTGACACTTGCACCACACCTAGACACATTCATCACAGACACATTTACTGGTCGTCCAGCATTTGAAGCTGCAACGAGATCCGCTCTCTTGCCATCTGGTATGTCATTCACAGTCCCTCGCCTTTATACAAATGCGAGCACTCCAGATGTTGCACCAACAACTGCAGACACTAACGAAGGTGCAGCACCATCTGAGACAGGCATGACTTCAAGTTATGACACTATCGACATCAACAAGTTCAGTGCACTTAACCGAGTGAGCTTCGAGTTGATCGACCGCAGCCAGCCTGCATTCATGGAACTTTTGATGGCTGAACTTCGTAAATCTTACGAGAAGGCAACAGATGCAGCACTTCTAGCAGCTTATGTTTCAGCAGGAACAACTGCAGCAACTACAGCAGCAACAGCAGCTGGATTGCAATCATTCATTTCAGTAGAAGGCGCAGCAGCTTACAAGGGTACAGGTGGAGACTTCGCTAACAAGCTAGTTGCATCGACAGACGCTTGGGCAGCAATCGCAGGATTCGCTGATACTACTGGTCGTGCGCTGTACTCAGCACAGGGTGCAACACAGAACGCTTCAGGTTCAGCAGTAGCTTCATCTGTTCGCGGAAACATTCTTGGCACAGACCTCATTGTGGATCACAACATCACAACATCTGGCGTAGTTGATAACTCAATGTTCCTAGTTGCGCCAAGCAGCGTTTATGTCTGGGAATCACCACAGACACAGCTTCGTGTCAATGTTTTGACATCTGGCGAAATCGAAATCAACCTTTACGGATACCTAGCAATCTATCTTGCTAAGTCAGGTAAGGGCGTTCGTAAGTTCAACCTAACTTAATAGGTTACTAAGTCGCTCTAGGGGGTCAGTAGCCCTCTGATCCCCTAGAGTCTTACGAAAGGAATTGGAATGGCATTAACAACAGTCGCAGAACTCCGATCAACACTCGGAGTCGGTACGCTGTACCCAGATGCCACCCTGCAAGAAGTCTGTGATGCATCCGATGCAGTTCTACTGCCTATGCTCTGGACTAATTCTTATTTCAACATTTCTCATAGCAACACAGCCACGACTGGCACTCTTTACTTTCAGGACAAAGTAGAAAAAGTTTTTTATGTTGGTCAAATTGTGAACATCACAGGCAACGGATCTAAGCACAATGGGTCTAAGACTCTTACTGGAGTAGGCGACTATAACATCACCTATAACATCACAGGCAATAACAATGTGCCAGCAGTA
>Ga0315903_10003881_pt1 | contig 20397 bp, 16 predicted proteins | sample LakEriMetagenome_7_FD_203524 | JGI IMG/M metagenome (GOLD analysis project Ga0315903, IMG submission 203524) | Freshwater fungal communities from buoy surface, Lake Erie, Ohio, United States - Buoy 2 MA119 | ecosystem: Environmental > Aquatic > Freshwater > Lake | place: USA: Lake Erie, Ohio... | reverse complement strand
CAAGTGGAACATCTAATCCTCCAGTAGCTACGTCAGATCCGGTAATATCCGGAATAAATGTAGTAGGTCAAACATTTTCATGTACTGATGGTACATGGACAGGAAGTTTACCTATCACATTTACTTATCAATGGAAAAGAAACGAATTAGATATACTTGGAGCTACTTCTTCTACTTATGTTTTAGTGCAAGCTGATGCGTCTAATACAATAACTTGTGTTGTTACGGCAACTAATATAGTAGGTTCTGCAAGTGCAACAAGTGGCAATTCTTTTGTAATATTAGATGCAGATGCTTATGCTTTTTTAAATGCTTCTACAATAACAGATACAACAATTACACTAGCCATAAATGTTTTATGCGTTAATTTAAAGTCTAACAACCTTTGGACTAAAATGTATGCTATTTATCCATTTGTTGGTAGTACTGCTTCTACTCATAAATGGAATTTAAAAAACCCAGCCGATACAGATGCGGCTTATAGGTTAGTATTTAATGGAGGTTTTACGCATAGCAGTACAGGATTGTTGGGAAATGGTGTAAACAGTTATGCGGACACAAAATTTCCCATGAATGGACTTCCACAAAATGATTCTCACTTATCTGTTTATTGTAGGACAAATACAACAGCTAATATTATTGATTATGGAGTTCAGTTTACATCTGTTTCTTATAGTTCTTTTATTACTTGTAAGTTATCAAATAATTTTAATAGTCGATTAAATACAAGCGGTTTTTCTGATGGTTTAACAAGTAATACTGATTCAAAAGGTCATTATTTAAGTTACAGAAATAACAGCGCAAATATTACTACAAGAAAAAACTTAAATACTGCTAATACTTTTGCACAAACATCTACAACAGCAGGTGTAAATACATTACCAATATACTTAGGTAATTTGAATTTTAACGGTACACCTCTTGGTGGATATTATTCAAACAGAGAATATGCTTTTGCTACTATTGGAACAGCTTTAACGGCTGGAGAAAGTACTACATTTTACAATATTATTCAAACATTCCAAACCACATTAAGCAGGCAGGTATGATTTACGTAGGGCTTTTAACAATAGATCAGTACAATCAGATTGTCGGTCAAATGTATGACGAAGATTCTTTCTTCAATCCAATTTTGGATTTTTACGACCAGTACATTATTTCAGTTGAGGAAATAAATTTTTGCACAAACCCAGAGTTTTTTTGGGTTAAAGATTTACCTTTGATAGAATACATTCCAAAAGAACAACCTTTTCCACCTTTATAAATTATAATCATGGACAATAATTCTTTAATAGACATATCAGCAGCAGCAGGTCTTTTTCTTTTTACCAGTACTGAAGTAGGGATAGAGTCTACAGTATTTGAAGTTATCAGTAAGTTCGGTGTAGTTGCTGTACTTTGGTTTTGGCTAAGAGACATGAAAATTCAGATGAAAGAGCAGCTTACAACATTTAGCACAGAGACAGAGAAGTTAAGAGTTGAACATCAAACTAACTTAAAAGAAGTTAGCGAGATACACAAGGACTTTCGTGATAGAATGGAGAAGCAAATAACAGTAAAAGATGAACAAATAAAAACGCTTCAAGATAAACTAAAAGACTAATTAGGGTTTTTTTGGGTATTTTATGGGCAGTCATGTAAATGGCTGCTTTTTTATTTTAGTGCTTTTACGTTCTTTGTAATTTCATTTACAGTAACAGAAGTTATAAGTATCCAGTTGATACAAGTCTCTACAATCTTTTCAGTGTTTTGATTGTTTAATTTCAACTTAATAGCAACTTCTTTTTTGATTTCTGCAAGATAAGCATCATTTACACCTGACTTAATTTCAGTAATAGCCTGTGGCATTTGACGAACTAATTGAGGAATAGTAAATAAGTTTCCAGCCAATCCTAAAATCTCTTTAAACTCGACTTTCTTATCTTCAAGAATAACTCCGATTTCACTGATTAAATCAGCAACAATAACAACACAATTTTTTAGATACATAATTTTTTATTTTAATATTTACAAAAAACCCTATTATCTTACAGGACAACAGGGTAACAAATTTTTAATCATTAAAACTTTCAAACAAATATATTATTAAAATTTTAAAAATCAATTTTTAATATTACTTTTGTTTTTACAAAAATAAATTTATGAAACAAACTATACTTTTCATTGATGCTGGGCATGGTGGGTTAGATCCAATGACAAAGGAATATCTTACACCTCCTTCTATTGGGAAGAAAACACTTCACACCAACGGAAAGTCATATCACTATAATGGGTGGTTTTATGAAGGTCACTTTAACAGACAGATAGCTTCAGAATTTATATCAGAAGCTACAAAGTCAGGATTTTATTGTATTCCAGTTTATCATCCTTGGAAAGATAATAGTTTAAAAGAAAGAACTGATTTTGCTAATCAACAAGCAATGAAACTTCAGACTCAGTCTTTATTTTTATCTTTCCATGCAAATGCCGCAACTGCAACAACAGGACCTCAAATGTCAGCAGAAGGAGTGTGTAGCATGGTTTATAAACTTGGTAGCGATACAGCATCTTTAGCATTAGTTGTCACTCAGAATTTAGAGAAAATATTTGATGCTTATGGTAGCAAGCGTAGAGCTGGATTAGTTTTTGATAACTCTTTGCATATAACAACACATACAGCAATGCCTGCAATATTATTTGAACTTGGCTTTTTTGATAATCCAAACAATGCAGACTTGCTTATAAATCCACAATTTAGAACACTTATTATAAAATCAATGGTAGAAACATTAAAAACAAAACTACCGTAAATCTAATCTAATCAAATGGAAGACTTAAAAATGTACGTTTTAAAAGAAGAGCTTGACAAGATTCAAGGCATGAACTCTGATTTTGCTAAAGCAAAGATGGCATTAGGTGAACTGGAGTTAAACAAACAAGGTATTTTAAATCAAGTAAATGCTATGAAAATAGAATTTGCTGAGTATGAAAAGATGTTAATATCCAAATACGGTCAAGATTCCGTTATAAATCTACAGACAGGCGAAGTAACTAAAAAATAAGTATAATTTAAACCAACAATAAATGGCTAAGATAAGTACATACCCAGGACCTTCTTCTCCATCTCTATCTGATATGTTGATAGGTACAGATGTGAATGACATGAACATGACTAAGAACTTTTCAATATTAGATATATTGTCTGTTTCTGGTTCAACTGCTTATGTACCTTATATTGGAGCAACAAATAATGTTGACTTAGGCTCTTATACTTTAACTACAGATATTTTGTATGCCACTACAAACGTAGATACAAATACAATTACATTCTCAGGTTCTTCATTTGTAATAGCAGATACCGGTTTTACTAACATTGGCTTAAATATAGACTTAGCTTCAAACAAATATTACCTAGGGGATACTATAGGATCATTAAATTCTACTACTATTGTTGTTGATGACTCTAACAGCAGAATACAGTTTAATGGTTCTATATATACCAATGGGTCAACAGGAACATCAGGTCAAATATTAACGAGTCAAGGAGCGGGTCTTCCTGCTACTTGGGCTTTACCTAGCTTTGTTCCTTATACAGGAGCTACCGGAGATGTTGACTTAGGGGCTTATAGGTTGACAGCTACAAGTCTAAGAATAATAACAGATGACGCAGAGATGGCTGGCATAACTCCTATATCTGCTGTCAATGATTATTTTGAAATAGGCAGTTGGGGATGGAATGCTTCAGGTCTATTGATAGATTTTGTCAATAATAGATATTTTTTAGGAGATAGGTTAAATGTTGTTAATGGAACTTACTTAAAAGTAGACGATGCAAACAGCAGAATAGAGATAAGTAATGCTTTATATACCAATGGATCTGTTGGTGCAGTTGGTGAAGTATTGACAAGCCAAGGTGCAGGATTGCCTGCTACTTGGGCTGCAATAGGTGCATTGGCTTATGTTCCTTATACTGGTGCAGTAAGTAATGTAGACTTGGGCATTTATAAGTTGACCGCAGATAGATTAGTAGGCGATTTAGAGGTTACTACTCCTGTAGTAAAATCAAATAGTCCTAACTTTTATTTATCAGATCCTTCTGGTACTTTTTCTGGGTTATGGTTTGACTATACAAATTACAAATATTACATCGGGGATGTTGCCTTCCAATTAAATGGAACGATATTAACTGTAGATGATTTTAATAACAGAGTAGAACTTAACAGTCAGTTATACACCAATGGGTCTGTTGGAACATCCGGACAGTTACTTGCAAGCCAGGGGGCAGGTCTTCCTCCTACATGGACAAGCATACCTTCACCAATATTGTATCATGGTAGTTTTTATCACACAGCTACAATAACAGCTATTGCACCTAACGTAGCTTATCCATTACCGGTAAACAGCACAGATGCTACCGCTACAAATGGTGTATCTATAGTTTCCGGTCCTAGTGGTCCTACAAGAATAACTTATGCTAACGATGGAGTTTATAATATACAATTCTCTGCTCAGTTAGTAAGATTGTCAGGTGGATCTACTGAATCTGTTGTAATTTGGATTAGAAAAAATGGTGTTTTAGTAGCAAATAATATACCTTGGACATCAACAAGAGTTGACCTAAAGGCAAATCAAGGTTATTTAGTTGTAGCATGGAACTTTTTTGTTGAGATAAATGCCGGAGATTGGATTGAACTTTGTTGGTCTACGTCAGATGTTAGTATAGACATTGAAGCTACTGTCAGTGCAGGTATTTATCCAAGTATTCCAAGTCTTATTATTACTACAAACAAAGTAAGCTAGTGGATATCAGAAAAATATCAATAGGTCCTGATTATAAGAATAATGCAATGCATTATATTGTAGGGCAAAAAATCTTAGGTGACAGCAATGAGATACATCTTATAAAGAGAGACCTTAACACAATGTCCATAAAAATATATATCATAAATAAGAAAAGAGAGATAGTTCTTTGGAAAGAATTTAATAGAACAATACCAATTTCAATCGAATTTAATATAGACTTTTAATGAAATCTCCATATCAATTTATAGTAAAACCTATAAATGGGAGTAGATATAACAATGTAAAGACCATTGCAGGTGTTGAATTTATCATCAATACCTCTGAGGAGGAGCATAAATTCTCCAATCGTCATGCAGAAGTTATAGAAACTCCTATTGATTATAAAGGACCAATTAAGAATGGTGACACTTTGATAGTCCACCATAATGTTTTTAAGTTTTATAATGACATAAAAGGAAGGCGCAAAAGCGGAAAGAGCTTTTTTAAAGAAGACCTTTTTTTTATTGACGATGAACAGTTCTTTTTATATAATAGTGAAGGTAAGTGGAATGCTCACGACAGATATTGTTTTGTCAAACCACTACCGGCAATAGAAAGCTATATAAAGAAGCCGTTCTCTTTAGAGCCGTTAATGGGTACAATGAAATACCCAAATGAATATTTAAGAAGTAAGGGTGTCAACGAAGGGGATACAGTCTGCTTCGCTCCAACTGGGGAGTACGAATTTGAAATTGATGGTGAAAAGCTATATAGGATGTTTGACCACTTTGTAACTATGAAGCTATGAATGTAAGGGAAACAAAACTTAGGATAATAGCTGCCGGACAAAAGGCGATAGACGAACTTATAAAGGTTGCTGAAGAAAAGATAATATGCCAGGATGGCGAAGACCTTTCTGCTGACAAGTTAAAGAATGCAGCAGCCTCAAAAAGACTGGCTATCTTTGATGCCTTTGAGATACTTAGTAGGATAGAGACCGAGAAAGAGAATATAGAAAACCTTGACAAAGGGATTAGTAAAGTAGATTCAAAACAAGGATTTGCGGAAAGAAGATCAAGATAATCAATTATACAGAGTAGTAGAAGGATTGATACCGGCTAATGCTTTGAATAACAAGAACAGAGTTCGCTCATGGCTTTATGGCTACAATGAGCAATATGATGTTGTTGTTATTTCCAAGACAGGTCAGATAGGTCAGATAATAAATATATCCGGACTGAATATCGCTCTACCTCCTCCTCCTGAAAGATGTCACAGAAGAAGTGATGTTGCTTCAGAACAATATTGGGAGCGAATACCTGTACCAAAAGAGCTTGAACGAATAAATTCTATATTCAATTGGAATGACAAGTCTGCCGACTTCAAGAATAAGTGGGTTGACTATATCGAACAAGAGTTTGACTATAGAGAGCAAGGGTTTTGGTTTAAGAACAAAGGCGTGTCATGTTATATTACCGGTTCTCATTATATGTATCTCCAATGGTCTAGTATTGACGTAGGTTATCCTGATTTCAGAGAAGCTAATAGAATATTCTTTTTGTTTTGGGAGGCTTGCAAGGCAGACCAAAGGTCATTCGGAATGATATACCTCAAGATAAGACGATCTGGTTTTTCTTTTATGTCATCTTCTGAGTGCGTTAACTTAGCCACATTAGCGAAAGATGCACGTTTGGGTATATTATCTAAGACCGGTGCTGATGCTAAGAAGATGTTTACCGACAAAGTAGTTCCTATAAACAACAAGCTACCTTTCTTCTTCAAGCCTATCATGGATGGTATGGATAAGCCAAAGACAGAGTTGGCTTTTCGTGTTCCGGCATCTAAGATATCAAAAAAGAATATGCATGAAATAGGCAACAATGACATAATGGGATTGGATACCACTGTAGACTGGAAGAACACAGAAGAAAACTCTTATGATGGTGAAAAGTTATTGTTCTTGGCGCATGATGAATCGGGTAAGTGGGTAAAGCCAAATAATATCCTGAATAATTGGCGTGTAACAAAGACTTGTTTGCGTTTGGGTAGCAAGATAATAGGCAAGTGTATGATGGGTTCTACATCAAATGCTTTATCAAAAGGTGGTGACAACTTTAAAAAGCTATATGAGGACTCAAACATAGCAGTAAGGAACGCAAACGGTCAGACAAAGAGTGGTCTATATGCTTTGTTTATTCCTATGGAATGGAATATGGAGGGCTTTATAGATGTCTATGGGATGCCTGTATTTAAAAAGCCTGTAGAACCCATAAAAGGGGTCGATGGTGGCACTGTAAAGAATGGGGCTATAGATTACTGGGAAAACGAAGTAGAGTCTCTTAAAAACGATGCAGACGCTTTAAATGAGTTTTATAGACAGTTTCCTAGAACAGAGTCTCACGCATTCAGAGATGAGAGTAAGCAAGCATTATTCAACCTTACAAAGATATATCAGCAGATTGACTATAACGATTCATTGATTAAAGAGCATCACGTTACAAGAGGTTCATTTTCATGGAAAGATGGGATAAAAGACACTAAGGTTATATGGACACCGAATAGGAATGGAAGATTCTTGATTAGTTGGTTTCCTCCTGCACATTATCAGAACAATGTCCATACTCATAATGGTATTAAACATCCAGGAAATGAACACTTAGGGTCTTTTGGTTGTGACTCTTATGACATATCAGCAGTAGTAGGAGGCAGAGGATCAAATGGTTCATTACATGGTATGACAAAGTTTCACATGGATGAAGCTCCGGTAAATGAGTTTTTTTTAGAATATATAGCTAGACCACAAACAGCAGAGATATTTTTTGAAGAAGTTTTAATGGCGTGTGTGTTTTACGGAATGCCAATATTGATAGAGAATAATAAACCAAGGTTATTATACCATTTTAAGAACAGAGGATACAGAGGATTTTGCATGAACAGACCTGATAGACAAATGGCAAAATTAACAAAGACAGAAAAAGAATTAGGTGGTATTCCTAACTCTTCTGAAGATGTCAAGCAGGCTCATGCATCTGCAATAGAAAGTTATATAGAGAAGTATATAGGATTTGACCATACAGGTATATATAGAGACCCAGATCAAATAGGGTCTATGCCTTTTACAAGGACATTAGAAGATTGGGCAAAGTTTGATATTAACGACAGGACAAAATTTGATGCTTCTATAAGCTCTGGACTAGCGATAATGGCAAATCAAAAACACCTTTATATGCCTGAAAAGAAAGAATCAAAAATAATTATTAACTTTGCAAGATATGCAAATGATGGAATAACAAGTCAACTAATCAAATGAAGGATATAATAATAGATGTACAGTATTCAGATTTTCCCAATCAATGGGCTACAGATGCAGAAAAGGCTTCTGAAGGATATGGCTTACAAGTTGGGCAAGCTATTCAATATGAATGGTTTAGAAAGGATGGAACGTCATGTAGGTATTATAGTCGTTGGAGAGATTATCATAGAATAAGACTTTATGCAAGAGGCGAACAGTCGGTAGCAAAATATAAAGACGAGTTAGCTATAGATGGTGACTTGTCATATCTTAATATAGATTGGACTCCAGTACCGGTCATTCCAAAGTTTGTTGACATTGTTGTTAACGGTATGACTGAGAGGTTATTCAAGCCAAAAGCATACGCTCAAGATGCTATGTCCTTAGCAAAAAGGAATAAGTATCAGGAGATGATTGAGACTCAGATGGCAGGTAAACCTGTACTTGAGAAAGTTCAACAGCTTACCGGCATCAATCCATTTATGATGAACCCTGAACAACTTCCGCAAAACGATGAGGAGTTGTCATTGTATATGCAGTTGCATTATAAGCCGGCAATAGAAATAGCAGAAGAGGTAGCTATCAATACAATATTTGATGAGAACCATTACGATGACATAAGAAAAAGACTTGATTATGACATGACTGTTATTGGTATAGCAATAGCAAAGCATGAGTTCTTATTAGGAGAAGGAGTTAAAATATCTTATGTTGACCCAGCAAATGTTGTCTATAGTTATACCGAAGATCCATTTTTTAAGGATTGTTTCTATTGGGGAGAGATAAAGACAGTTCCATTGACAGAGCTTTATAAGATAAATCCAAAGCTAACTAAAGATGACTTACAGCAAATATCAAAATATAGTCAGGGATGGTATGACTATTATAATGTTGCTCGTTATTATGAGAATAGCTTATTCTTCAGAGACACTTGCACATTATTGTATTTCAACTATAAGACAACCAAAAAGGTTGTATATAAAAAGAAAAAGTTAGAAAGTGGTGGTGAAAGAGTAATACCGAAAGATGATACATTTAATCCTCCGACAGAGATGATGGAGGAAGGTAACTTTGAAAAGCTAGAAAAGACTATTGATGTATGGTACGAAGGTATTATGGTCATGGGAACTAACTATCTTTTAAAATGGCAGATGGCAGAGAATATGGTAAGACCAAAGTCTTCTAGTCAACACGCCATGTCAATGTATGTAGCTTGCGCTCCAAGAATGTATAAAGGAGTAATCGAATCATTGGTAAGAAGGATGATACCATTCGCTGACCTTATACAGGTTACACATTTAAAGTTACAACAAGTAATAAACAGGATAGTACCTGATGGCGTATTTATTGATGCCGATGGTCTTAATGAAGTTGATTTAGGCACAGGTAATGCCTATAACCCAGAGGATGCTTTAAGATTATACTTCCAAACAGGTAGTGTAATAGGCAGGAGCTTTACGCAAGATGGAGATTTTAATAATGCAAGAGTACCCATAACACAACTCACATCAAACTCTGGTGCTTCTAAGACTCAAATGTTGTTGGCTAACTACCAACACTATATGGATATGATTAGAACCGTAACCGGTCTTAATGAAGCAAGAGATGGTTCTACTCCAGATCCTAACTCTTTGGTTGGTATTCAAAAACTAGCAGCACTTAACTCAAACACAGCCACAAGACATATATTAGATAGTGGTCTATATATCTATAGGACATTAGCTGAAGCAATAACATATAGAGTAGCTGATATTTTGCAATATGCTGATTTTAGTGATGACTTTGCTACAAGAATAGGTAGATATAATGTATCAATATTGGATGACATAAAGGAACTTTATCTTTATGACTTTGGTATCTTTATTGAAGTGTCTCCGGATGAAGAGCAAAAGGCACAATTGGAAGCCAATATACAAGTTGCTTTGGCAAAAGGTGGTATAGACTTAGAAGATGCTATAGATATAAGAGAGCTTAAAAATATCAAGCTAGCTAATCAGTTATTAAAAGTAAAGAGAACTAAGAACAAAGAAGAACAACAGCAACAGCAGATGCAATTACAAGCCATGCAGGCACAACAAGCTATGCAAGTACAACAAATGGCTTCTGAGACTGCGCTTAAAAAAATACAAATGGAGACTCAGTCAAAGATGCAGATTGCTCAAGCTCAAGTTCAGGCTGAAATGCAAAAAATGCAATTTGAGGCTAATCTTAAATCTCAGTTGATGGCTGAAGAATATCAGTACAATATGCAGATTTATCAGATGGAATCTGGCAATTTGACAGATAGAGACAAGATGAAAGAGGAAGAGAAGAAGAAAAGGATAGCAATTCAGAATACACAACAGTCAAAACTGATAAACCAAAGGAAAAATAACCTACCTCCAATGAACTTTGAATCTAACGAAGATAGTTTGGATGGCTTTGATTTAGCAGAATTTAACCCAAGATAAAATACAATTTAAAATAATTTTTATAATTTTGTCAAATAAAATCTAATCAAATGGAATTTAAAGTAAGAGAAGTAAAGCTAGACGAACCTAAAAGCGTTCAGGAAATAGAGAGAGAGCTTATCGAAAAGCACGAACAATCTTTGGATCAGCAACAAGAGCCACAGATTATAATGGATACTCCTCAAGAGGTTGAGTTAAGAGAAGAAGATGTTCTTTCATATATAGGTAAAAGATATAACAAGCAGATAAACTCTTTTGATGAGTTAATGTCAGAACGTAAAGAATCTGAAGAGCTACCTGAAGATGTTGCTGCTTTTTTAAAGTATAAAAAAGAAACAGGCAGAGGCTTTGATGACTTTCTCAAGTTGAGAAAAGATTTTGATGCTATGCCAGAAGATCAATTGTTAAAAGACTATTTAGTATCCACTCAAGAAGGTCTTGATGAAGATGACATTGAGTCTATGATGGATGACTATAGATATGATGAGGATTACGATGATGAATCTCATATCAAGAAGACTAAGATAGCAAGAAAGAAAGCTATTAACGAAGCGAAAAAATTCTTTAATTCTCAGAAGGAGAAATACAAAATGCCCCTTGAGTCAAGTCCGGCTAATATGTCTAAAGAAGAGAAGGAGGAATTTGAATCGTATCGTCAATATATTAAGCAATCTAAAACTTACGAAGAGGAGATTAGCCGTAAACGTGAATGGTTTGAACAAAAAACAAACGAAATTTTCGGTTCAGATTTCAAAGGTTTTGAATTTAGTCTGAACAATAAAAAGGTTTCTTTCTCCCCTGGTGATGCCAATGAGTTAAAAAGATTACATTCTAATCCTTCTGGTTTTATCGGGAAGTTCCTGGATGAGAATGGTATGATCAAAGATGCTCAAGGGTATCATAGAGCTTTAGCTGTTGCTATGAATCCAGAACGCTTTGCTAAGTTCTTCTACGAACAAGGTCAAGCAGATGCAACGGATGACCTTATGAAGAAGACAAAAAATATAAATATGTCTGAACGTAAGGCTACCGAAGCGACAAAATCAAATGATGGCTTCCAAGTGAAAGAACTTAATCCGGATCATGGAAGAAGTCTTAAAATTAAAAGCATTAGAAAACTTTAAAAATTTAAAAAACAATGGCAGGTAATTTATTAAACGTTCCTAATTTTCAGTTGCAACCGGCTGCGGAGCGTGTAGCTTTACAACAAAACTATATCACTAACTTCAACTTCTTGAATCAGTTTCTTCCTGATACTTACGAGAAAGAATTTGAGCGTTATGGTAACAGAACTATCGCATCTTTCCTTCGTTTGGTAGGTGCTGAGATGCCTTCAAACTCAGACCAAATCAGATGGGCTGAACAAGGTCGTTTACACATCAAGTACACTCGTGTAGGTACTGCTGCTGCGCTTGGTGCTAACAATGCTTTGTTCCAAGTGAACGACCCTAACGTAGCTTTTGTAGCTGTTCGTGTTGGTCAGACTGTTATGATTCAGGTCAATGCAACAGGTGTATTCAACAAAGCTATTGTTACGGCTGTAAACTCTGCAACTACATTTACTGTAGCTTTCTACGAAGCTGCCGGTCTTGTTGTTGCCGGTACAGGTGCTGGTAATGCTCAGTTCACAGTATTCATCTACGGTTCTGAATTTAGAAAAGGAACTGCCGGAATGGATGGTTCTTTAGAATCTGAAGATGATTTCTACGAGAACAATCCAATCATCCTTAAAGACAGATATGCTGTCAACGGTTCTGACATGGCTCAGATTGGTTGGGTTGAGGTAACAACTGAAAATGGTGCTACAGGATATCTTTGGTACTTAAAATCAGAGCATGAGACAAGACTTCGTTTTGAAGATTATCTTGAAACTGCTATGATTGAAGCCGTTCCTGCACAAGCCGGTTCTGGTGCTGCTACAGCAGGTTTCATTGGATCTCAGGGTATCTTCTTTACTGTTAACAACCGTGGTAACGTATGGGGTGCAGGTATTCCTAATACTCTTGCAGATTTTGATGCTATCGTACAACGTCTTGATTTTCAAGGTGCTATTGAGGAGAATGTTATATTTGTAAATCGTCAATTCAGCTTTGAAGTTGACAATATGCTTGCCGGATTAAACGGTTTGAATACAGGTGCTGCTGTTGCCGGTGGTGTAACTTCTCAAGGTGCTTCTTTTGGATTATTTGACAATGATGTAACTATGGCTTTGAACCTTGGCTTCTCAGGTTTCAGACGTGGTTATGACTTCTACAAGTCAGATTGGAAATATCTGAATGATCCAACTATGAGAGGTGGTCTTTCAAATGCTGCTGCTACTGCTACAGGTACAGTAACAGGTCTTCTTGTTCCTGCCGGTTCTACTAATGTTTATGACCAAATCATGGGTAAAAACGCTAAGAGACCATTCTTACACGTTAGATATCGTGCTACAGAAGCAGAAGACAGACGTTATAAGACTTGGATTACAGGTTCTGCCGGTGGTGCTTATACAAGCGACCTGGATGCTATGGAAGTTCATTTCTTGTCTGAGCGTTGTGTTTGTACCCTTGGTGCTAACAACTTCGTATTGTTCAGATTCGGATAGTCGTAAGTCCATTATATTTCGGAGAGTGTCAGAAATGGCACTCTCTTTTTAAAAATCTAATTAAATCAAATCATTATGTCAGAAATTAAAAAAAATATACCGGCAGATAAGGTATATAAATTAAAAGTTGGTACTCCATTGTCATACACATTAGCATCAAGAAATACTTCCACATTTCCTTTGTTGTGGTATGATGAAAAGAACAACATAAACAGGTCTTTGAGATATGCTGTCAATCAAAAGTCTCCATTTGAAGATGAGCAGGACAATAATATTATTTTAGAGCCAATAGTATTTGAAGATGGATTCTTGAGAGTGCCAAAAAACAATCCGGTATTGCAAGCGTTTTTGCATTACCATCCAGGCAATGGAAGAGTATTTGAAGAAGTAGATAAAGAGAAAGATGCTAAAGCAGAAGTAGATGATTTGAATTTAGAGTTAGATGCTTTACTTGCAGCTAGACAATTAAGCATAGAGCAGGTAGAGATGATGACAAGGGTATTATTTGACAGAGACCCAAGTTATGTCACTACAGCGGAACTAAGAAGAGATATTCTTGTGTTTGCTAAGAATAGTCCAAAAGAGTTTTTGCAAATAATGAATGACCCTGAGCTAAATTATCAGGCAAAAATAAAGACTTTCTTTGAGAATAAGTTATTGGTATTTCGTAATGGAGACAAAGAAATATGGTTTAACACTGCTTCTAATAAAAAGAAGATGTGTTCTATACCTTATGGACAAGATCCTTACGAGTTTGCCGGTCAGTATTTAAAGAGTGACGAAGGATTAGATTACTTGAAGATGTTGGAAACATTTTTAGTGTAATTAAATAATAATATTTTGTAGTTTTAAAAGAGGGTTTTATTTTATTCCCTCTTTTTTTTATATTTGTAAAAAATAAGCAAATGATAAACTCAGTAAGGAATACGGTTCTGTCCGTTGCTAACAAAAACAACTACGGATATATCTCTCCACAAGACTTCAACCTATATGCCAAGCAAGCTCAAATAGAAATATTTGAAGAATACTTTGGCACTTACAACAAGATTATAAACATGGAGAATGCTCGTATGGCAGGCACAGACTATGCAGACATAGAGCAGCCTGTAGCTGAAGCAATGGAGACTTTTCTTACTTCAAACTTTATCATCCCTGTTTTTACTCCATCTGGCGTAGTAACTAATCAGTATTATGCTCCTTCTTTTGTAACAGTTGGCAATGACTATTATTTGATAAACAAACTTTTATGCTATACCAAGTTATTAGTTACAAGCATAAATAGTAATATATTACCGGCTTATACTTTGATTGATCCGTTGGTAAACTATAATACAGCAGGTGTGTCTGTTGGTGATATTGTAGTTAATCTTAATACATATCTATCTGCTACTGTTACTGCCGTAGTGAGTAATACTACCTTAAACATATCTGATAATATATTCTCTATTATAGGTCAAAATTATGCTATATATTCTGCGTCTTCTGTAGTTGAAGCAGAGAAGGTGTCTATGGGAAAGATAACAATGCTTAATGCTTCATTGCTCACATCGCCATCAAATATGTATCCGGCTTACACTATGTCAAACAATTTACTATCTCTTTATCCAAATAACATAAAGGGGTATGGTGCTGTCAATGCTGTTTATTTCAGATACCCTAAAGACCCTAAATGGACTTATATCACGCTTGCAAATGGAGAGCCTGTATTCGACCAAACGCAATTAGATTATCAAGACTTTGAGCTTCCTTTGGAAGAAGAGTATAAGTTAGCTATGAAAATACTGCAATACTGTGGTATGTCTATCAGAGAGACTGAACTTGCACAGTTTGGAATGGTTCAAGAACAACAACAAGGAACAACACTTAATCCGCAATAAATATGCCGTACATATCACCGTTTCAATACTATACCAACAATGGTAATGCTCCGCAGGATGCTAATTGGGGGTCATATCAGTATGTTAGTTTACAAGACATTGTAAATAACTTCATGCTAATGTACACCGGTAATCATTCTTTGGTAAACAACGAAGAGCGATATAAAATTCTGTTTCACGCCAAAAGAGCAATACAAGAACTTAACTATGATGCTTTTAAGGAAATAAAAGTATTAGAGCTTAGTGTATGTGACCAATTAAGATATGTTCTTCCTCCGGACTATGTGAACTGGGTTAGGATATCATTATACAAAGATGGATGGCTAAGACCATTGACAGAAAACATTCAGACATTGTCATCAAGAGCTTATCTTCAAGACCACAACTGTAATATTTTATTCGACCAAAACGGTAATATCCTTGAGCCACAGTTCTCAAATATTGACTACGACAGAATTAAGAAAACAAAAAAGAGCATCTACCTGAATCAAGGCAATCAATTTAATGGTCAAGAGGGTTGGTGTGTTGATGGGATGTGGTATTTCGATTATAGTATTGGTGGTGCTGTAGGATTAAATACAGAGACAGCTAACTTCAATCCTACGTTTAATGTTGACAAGAAAGCAGGGGTAATAAACTTTGACTCTCATGTAGCCGGTCATACCATAATCCTTGAATATGTATCTGATGGTATGGAGAATGGTGACAACTCTGCTATCAGCGTAAACAAGTTATTTGAGCAGTATGTATATGCCTACATAAGATATGAGATACTAAACTCTAAGGTAGGCGTTCAGGAATATATTGTGGCAAGAGCTAGAAAAGAGAGAGGTGCTTTGCTTCGCAATGCTAAGATAAGAATAAGTAATATGCACCCTGGCAGGTTATTGATGAACCTCAGAGGATTGGATAAAGTAATAAAATAAGACATGGCAAATTTTACTAGGAATTTTGTTTTAGGCAAAATGAACAAGACATTCGATGAGCGTGTAGTTCCTGAAGGGGAATACATAGATGCTATGAATGTCCGTATGGGTTCTACCGAAAAGTCAGAGGTTGGTGTCATCGAAAACACGAAAGGTAATTTGCCGTTGACAGTATTGACATATATTGATGGAACTCCATTAAGCACAAAGGCAAGATGTATAGGAGCAATTGATGATAGTGCGAGAGAGACAATCTATTGGTTTGTGCATGACCCCAATTTTACCGCATCCAATACCGGTAAGTTAGATTTGGTAGTGTCTTATAATGTTTCCACTTTGATATTGACCTATCACATTGTCAGCGTTGACGATGGTGGTGGTGTCAATACTACTTTGAATTTCAATCCACAATATCTGATAACAGGTGTTGATATGATTGAGAATCTTATCTTTTGGACTGATGACTATAACCAACCGAGATTTATAAATATTAACCGTAACTATGACAACCCTAATGGAGCAGGCATTGACTATAATGGTCAGCCTGCTATATTAGCTGAGTCTATTTTAGTTATTAAGAAGCCACCGGTAACATCTCCATCAATAACGCTATTAAATACTATAGGTCAAGAGAATTATTTAAGTGACAGGTTTATCTGCTTTGCTTACAGGTATAAGTATGCTGATGGTGAATACAGTGCTACGTCACAATGGTCTGAGCCAGCATTTATACCACAGTCATTTAACTTCAGTCCGGATAGCTATTTGAATGAGGGAATGACAAATGAATATAATGCGGTAGATATTTTTTATAACTCTGGAGGTCCTTTAGTTGTTGGTATAGATTTATTGTTCAAACAAGCGACAAATAATATAATTAAGGTAATTGAGAAGATTGATAAAGTGGGTGCAGGGCTTTCCGACAATACTACTTATTCGTATTTTTTTAATAATAGTAAAATTTTTACTATTCTTTCTGAGTCAGAGTTGCTGAGGCTGTACGACAATGTGCCAAGGCTTGCGAAGGCTCAGACTATTATGGGCAACAGGTTGATGTATGGCAACTATGTTGATGGGTATGACGTGCCTACGAGAATGGACTATTATGCACAGTTGGTTTCAGAGGAAATAAATTTAGTTGAACTGCCAACTTTTTTTACTGATACAACATATAACATAGATATTAGCCATTCTGTAGCAGATTCTTCTTTGCATATTGATTTTGCAGGGGTAAATTTAATTGCAGGAGCATTGATAAATATTGGAATATCAATAGTACATAATTCTTTTACAGGCACTTTACCATTTCCTACAGAAACAACTTCTAATTTATTTATAAACTTTTCAATATATTTAAAAAATAATTATGCCACTCCTTATGACTTTGCAATAAGTACAGAATTTCAAGAGGCAATAGGAACATCATTACCTGGAGGAAATATTCAATTAGTTTATAATCCATTAGGCGATGATTCTTGCGATGGAAACACTTTTACTGATATTGTAAATTGTCAAATACCATTAACTTTAGATGCTTTAATAAAGTATGAAAGTGGTATTGATATTCCAGGAGAGGCTATTAGGATTACAGCATTTCCATCTTCTACTATTATCGAATTGTCTTTATTGGCAATGAGATATGTTGACAATCCTGCAAGCATAACTCAATCTGTTTATGAATACTATCAAATAACAAGTGCGATAGTTTCGTATTCTGGATTGGGAGTTCCAAGAAGTTTGCATAGCAATAGAGGGTATGAGATAGGAATTATATATATGGATGAGTTTAACAGAGCTACCACAACTCTTTGTAGTCCTAACAATACTGTATTTGTTCCATGTGAAAATTCTAAACTTGCAAATTCAATAACAGTAAATATACCAATAACACAAGTAGCTCCACCTTGGGCTAAGAGATATAAGTTTGCCTGCAAGGCTGACATGGCAGGATATGAAACTATATATTCCTATGTATTCTTTGATGACCCTCTTAGTAATTGTACATATTTTTTACTAGAAGGGGAAAATGCAAGAAAGGTAGAGCAAGGTGATAGATTTATAGTTAAAAGAGATTCAGTAGGACCAATGGGATATTGCTCTTATGCAACGGTGTTAGAAAAAGAAGCAAAACAATCTGGGTTTATAACTCCTTCGGATGGGTCTACTCCACCTGCCGGTGTTTATATGAAAATAAATGCTACTAATTTTATTACAACAAAAGACAAAAATTCTTATATATCTACTGAAGCATATAGTGTAAAATGTGATAATGAAGACGAGCCTTATGTTGAATGTCCTATGAATATTCCTGGAACAGATCCTTTGAATCCAACATGGACTTTTATTGATTTTCCTATACCTGCCGGAAGTATAGTAAAATTAAATATAACAAACATAAGAGAGTCAAATGGGATATGTAGTACAGAATTTAATTATACATTTGACAGGCAATTTATTTCTCCTGTTTCATATACAAATATGTATAATTGGTTTGTAGGAGAACAGATAGATTCTATTTTATTATCTGGGTGTAACTCAATAAACTGTGTAGCTCCTCCATTAACAGGTCAACAATATACTGTTACTTTCATACCTGGCTTTGGTCCTTTACCATTTTTTCCGGCAGTTCCAGAAGGAGTTGTGATTAGGTTTAATAAAGACATTGTAACCAATAGATTATATTTGCAAGTAAGAGGTCTTTTTTCTTGTTTAGGGGCTGGAGGATGTTCTAGATTAGGCGTTGAGTTAAATGTGATTCAATCTTCTGGAATTATTATTTTTGAAACGATGCCATTGGATACATTGCCTGATGTATTTTATGAAAATAACTTGTCTTTCCCAATTGATGCAAACGGAAACCACTTGTCAAATGGAGCAACAGGCGACCAATCACAAGACATAGCATTAGGTATTCCGGCTATCATACAGACAGGGTTCTTCAACTGCTTTGCTTTTGGCAATGGTGCAGAGAGCTACAAGATAAGAGACTCCATAATAGGCAGAGACTTTAACTTAGGTAACAGGGTGACGACAGTAGCAGCACAAGACTATAAAGAGTCAAGGCGCATAGCTGACATAACCTATAGCAGTGTATATAACCCTGAGACCAACGTAAACAAACTCAATGAGTTTAACTCAGGTCTGTTGAATTATAAGAACCTTGAACTGTCCTTCGGTGCTATCCAAAAGATGGATGGCAGAGAGACTGATGTATTAGTCCTTCAAGAGGATAAGATATCTTATGTGTTAGCCGGTAAGAACTTGCTATCCGATGCTGCTGCCGGTGGTGCTATCACATCAGTACCTGAGGTATTGGGTACGCAGATAGCAAGGACAGAGAAGTATGGTATTAGCTTTAATCCAGAGAGTTATGTTCAGTGGGGCTATGACAGATTCTTTACAGATGCCAAACGTGGTGCTGTATTACAGCTAAGAGGCAACTCATATAACAGCGATCAGCTTGCTGCTATCTCTGACATGAACATGAGGACATGGTTTAGAGATGAGTTCAATAGCTCTTTTAACACTCAGAAACTAGGAGGGTATGACCCTTATATGAATGAGTATGTGCTGACGATAAACGACATAGACCTTCCGTTTGAGGTAGAGTGTATTAAATGTGGAACAACACAGACACTTACTTTTGCTCAAGGAGAAAAAAATAAGACAGTATATAACTATTGCATTGACACAGGTGTATATATAGGTGATGTTGTAATTGATTGGTTTTTAACATCTATAGATCCATCTTCAAGTTTTACAATAGAAGCAACTTACGATGGTATAACTTACACTTCAGGACCACAAAATTCTGCCGGTCAACTTACATTCTTTAAGTATCTTACTGAAGGAAAAGTAGACATTCAATTGACAGTCGAAGGTAATGCTGTTATAAACATTACTGTTGCTTGTCCGGTAAAAGAACCTTTGAACTTAGTTCAGGTGGTATTGACAAATAACTATGAAGCAGGAACAGGTCTTGTCACTCAATTCTATTATACCAATCCACCATACATCTCACCTACCGGATATAACTTCTTCACTTTTTTAAGTGGTCCAAGTAATCCATTGGTATCTTTGTATAGTGTTACATCAGGATTTGTAGGCACAGGAATAATGCCTCCTGCCGGAGCAACTATGACATTGCAGACAAATATAAACTTCCCTTGGGCTTCCTTTGTATTTGATACTGCTACAGACAGGTTTAAGTATCACAGGTCAACAACTTTGTATAATAACAACAGTGTTGATATGAATGCTTTACTTGCTGTTGCTTCTACTGCGATGCCAATAAGCAATCCTAGCAGTGGCATATACAATGCCCCATTCACTGTACCTCCTTCAATAAATGGAGACTATCTTTATCTGATATGGGATTTGAGGTCATCAACTGAAGTTCAGCTTTGTCAAAGTGATTCATTGGAAGATGTGTGTTGTAATTGTATTCCATGTACAGAGACTTGTTCTTACTATGTATTTGTGAATCCTGAGACAGCGACAGAGA
>Ga0315903_10003879_pt1 | contig 20400 bp, 25 predicted proteins | sample LakEriMetagenome_7_FD_203524 | JGI IMG/M metagenome (GOLD analysis project Ga0315903, IMG submission 203524) | Freshwater fungal communities from buoy surface, Lake Erie, Ohio, United States - Buoy 2 MA119 | ecosystem: Environmental > Aquatic > Freshwater > Lake | place: USA: Lake Erie, Ohio... | reverse complement strand
TTTCGGTGGCCGCATCCGAGACGACTCGCGATTTGTTTTTCAGGAGTTCCCACTTGCAAATTGAAAGGGACTTTTCGAGCTGCCCTGGTTGAGCATCGGTACTGAAGCGCTCGCAACCAACGCAACTCGTGCAAGATCCTTCTTGCTGGTCGTTGTTATCCAGGAGGGCGCTGTCGACAGAAAACCACATTCAGGTGGGCGATCGCCGGTTTGTATCGATGATCTCTGTCAAAGGATGGAGTCACTTCGATCATCTGTGAACAAACAAATCCGCGTGCGCTCATGTGTACGAAGATATCGGTGAAAAAGGCATGCTGCTTATTGTTGGGATCGAATGTTACTTCAACCATGAAAATCATATCTTGGCCGGAATTAATGAGTTGCTCCGCTCCCTTGATCGCTTGCAGCTCGTGCCCCTCAATGTTGAGCTTAACGATCACCAGGACATTGGAAAGGTCTCGATGGCTCAGCAACTGGTCGATCGTCTTCAGCTGAATTACTTCCCTGCCCAGCCCGCTGTCTGCATAGAGCTCATTATTGGCAATCGAGTGATTGTAGCTATGTGGTGCCAGGTTGAGTTCAAAGGTTGTCTCGGCATCGCTGAGCCCAATGGGATAGGTTTTGACATCGATATGCTGGCAAGTCTTGGCATTGTTGATCAGTGCTTCATAATTGCTGCGTACGGGCTCAAACGAAAGCGCCTCGACATTGACCTTTGACTTGGATTTAGCCAACACCTGATTGAGGTCGAGAATCGTTTGGCCGCTATTGGCCCCTCCATCAATAAAGAGAATCGGACGGTCTGGATAGAGGTGATTCACCAGATCCATCAGGAGGGTCATATTGCTTCTTGTTTTCAGGATTGTATAGCCGAGAGCTCCGGATAGCGTTAGCAAAGACTGTTTCAAGACCATGGGATAAAGTTTGCTGGGGTGGCATGGTGGCTCTTGGCTCATCCGAGCCTCGCAGTCCCGCGTAATCATAGCGGAACATTTCATTCTCACCGCCGACAGACTGAAACCTCTTCAGCGCTCCATTTGCGGCCCCCCTGATGGACTTGCCCCAGCGGAGTGCCGTTCCAGCCATACATCTGGCCACGACTCAAGCGGCTGCTCTCTGTACATCTCGATAGAGCCGGGCCGTGCCGCCCGACAGACGTCTGCTGGTCAAGAGGCATTGCGAAGGGGTTTTGGTCAAGCTGCATTGCAAAGCGGTTTTCTTTTCCGCGCCCCCCTGGCGCAAGCATGCCTGTGCGGCGAACGAGGGTTCGCCGGCATGCGGATGGCTGATGGGATGGCCTTGAGGTTGTTCTGAAGGCGCTGCCACACCGCCGTAGCGGCTGACCCATACTCGCTCGGGCTTGCATTGCTGCATCGCCAAGCTTTGCTGGTGGGAAGATTCAACCTTGCCAAGCGCTGGCTGCGCTATCCCCCAGGTTTCAGGGTTAGAGAAAATTGGCTAAGATCTCTGCCCTGGCTCCAGTCGAGACGTCACTCCGGCTCAGGTGGGATCGCGGCTGGGATCGAAGGCCCCCCGCGCCTCCGCCTCGTTCCACGGCGCCAGCTGGGCCAGCAGCAGAAAGCCCGGCAGGGCCGCCACCACGGTGAACAAGAAGAAGCTCGGCCAGCCCAGCCTCTCGGCGGCGGCCCCGGCCGGGGCCGAGAGCAGCGATCGACTCATCGCGTACACCCCCGACAGCAGGGCGTACTGGGTGGCGGAGAAGCGGGGATTGCAGAGGCTCATCAGCAGGGCCACAAACACGGCTGCCACCATCCCCCCGCTGAGGTTCTCCAGGCTCACGGCGGTGATCAGGCCCGCCATGCCTCCATTGAATTGGGCCAGGGCCCAGTAGCTCAGGTTGCCCAGGGCTCCGGCGATGGCGAACAGCCACAGGGAGCGGTTCATCCCCAGCCAGGCGAACAGAACCCCTCCCAGCAGCGTGCCGACCATCGTGGCGCCGATCGCCCAGCCCCCCTGCACCAGGCCGATCTCGGCTTCGCTGAAGCCTTTCAACTTGAGGAAGGGAATCGCCATGGCGCTGAGCAGGCCATCGGGCCAGCGGTAGAGCAGCACCAGCAGCAGCAGCTGCCAGCTGCGCCTAGGACCAGCCCGATGCAGAAACTCTCGGGCCGGGCCCAGCACAGCTTGTCGCAGGCTGGTGACGGGATGTTGCACGGGCGCCAGCCGCGGCCCCGCCAGGGTGAACGGAATCACCGTCGCCATCAGCAACGCTGCGCCGAAGAAGGCCCGCGACCAGCCGAAGCGTCCGGCCAGCAGGAAGCCTCCCGCCCCAATGGCCAGCATCGCGGCCCGATAGCCCAAGGCCGCGGCGGCGGCGCCGGGTCCTCGCTCCGCCTCTGGCAGCAGGTCGGTGCGGTAGGCATCTACCACGATGTCTTGCGTGGCGCTGCACACCGCCAGCAGCAGTGCCATCTCGCCGATCAGCAGCAGATTGAAGGAGTCGGTGCCCGGATGCATCAGACCTAGACCCGCAATCACCAACACCAGCAGCCCCTGCATCACCAGAATCCAGCCGCGGCGGCGATCCGGCCAGGGAATCGGCCAGCGATCCAGCAGTGGCGCCCAGAACAGCTTGAGGGTGTAAGGCAGTTCCGCCAGGGGGATCAGGCCGATCAGGGCCAGGGGCACCCCACTGGCGGTCAGCCAGCCCTGCAGCAGCTTGCTGCCCACCATCAACGGGGTGCCGCTGGCCACCCCTTGGGCCATCACCGTCACCAGCCGGCGCCAGCTCGAACCGGGAGCAGCCGGACCGATGGACAGCATCGCGGGTTCAGCGGCAAAGGAGACTCCACGATGCAGCATCCGGCAAGGGGGCTGGCGGCACCACAACAGGCTTGGAGGTGCCCGTGACTTCCGGCCGCCCGGCGACTCGTCGCTCTGCCTTGCGCCTGGAGCGGTGCCCAGGCCACGTCGGCATTGAGCCCGTATGGCTCGCTCCGCGACGGTGTCGCAGATCGGGGGTGACAATGGTGTGACATTGCCTTGGGGCGCCCCGATAGCCGGGATGGTCCGCGGCGCTCCATTCCCCAGCCCCTGGCCCTCACCTGTGAACGTCTTCCGCTCCGTGCTGTTGCCGGCCGCCATCGTGCTGCTGTTTGCCTTGGCATTGTTCGCGGTCAGCGCCCGCATCTGGCTGCCGGGTGACATGGCCGCCCCGGCACCCTTGGGCTGAGACAATCGGGCCACGTTGCGGCGCAGGAACGCCCCATGCCGGACGAGTTCCTCCCGTTTCCCGAAAGCCCGGCCGAGCTGGCCCTCGACCCGGAGGTGCTGGCGCGGGAGCTGGCGGCTGAACTGCTCGGTGATCCCCTCGACGACCTCGACGCCGTAGACCTAGCGGCGGTGGACGTGGCGGCGGAATGTGACCTGGGCCTGCAGCTGTTGGCCGGGGGTCAGCAGGAGCGTATGCAGGGTTTGCGCATCTTCTGCGAACACCGCGACCCCCGCGCCATCCCGCTGTTGCTGCCCCTGCTCCAGGCCGCCTGTCCGATCCTGCGCATGAGCGCCGTGTATGCCCTGGGCCGCAACCCCCACCCGATGGCGGTGGAGCCCTTGCTGGGTCTGTTGAGCGCCGATGACAACGGCTACGTGCGCAAGGCGGTGGCCTGGAGCCTCGCCAACTATCCCGATGCGCCGATCCTCAACCCGCTGATTCGGGCGCTGCAAGTGGAGGTGGCCGCCGTGCGGCTCTGGGCGGCCAGCTCCCTGGCCGATGCCGGCGCCACCGGCCCGGCCAAGGCCGATCCCGCCGCCTCCCAGCTGCTGCTCAGCCTGCGCATCGATAGCGAGCCGGCGGTGCGCAGCAACTGCGCCTGGTCCCTGGGCCGGCTGTACGGCGATCTGGTGACGCCGCGCCAGCGGGAGGTGGTGGAAGCCCTGCTGCACACCATGCTCCAAGACGCCGACTCGACGGTGCGCGATGAGGCCCGGCTGGCGTTGGAGCAACTGGAGCAGCCGGAGGTGCTGGAGCGTCTGCAAACCCTGGTGGAGGAGGGCCTGATCAGCTGATCATCCGCTGTTCACGGCCATGAACGGCCTCTCAGCTCCGGCTCAACGCGGCTAGCATCCGCCAACCTTTGTGTCCGACCGGGATGGCCCAGCGCACCATCCGATTCTTGATCCGGCCCGATGGCCGCGTCGAGGAGCAGGTCGAGGGCGTCGCCGGCGAAGCGTGCACCGCGCTGTGCGACCGCATCGAAGCCCGATTGGGCAGCGTGCAGCAACGGCGTCCCACGGCCGAGGCCTATGCAGCGCCGGCTTCAGTCACCGCCACCGCCCATCAGGCTGTCAGCCATCCGTCCTAATGGGCCCTCTGGGTCCTTCCCCGTCTTCATCCCACCCTGCCGCGTTCGCTCCGATGTCGCACTTCAGCACCATCAAAACCGAGCTTCGTGATCGCGCTGCCTTGGAGGCTGCCCTCAGCGATCTGGGACTTCGTCCCGGAGCCGGCCCGCGCCCGGTGCGTGGCTATCGGGGCCAAACCGTGGAAGCCGAGCTGGCCATCCCCCAGGCCAACGGTGCCGACATCGGCTTCCGCTGGAACAGCCAGAGCGGCTGCTACGAGCTGGTCACCGATCTCGAGCTGTGGAGCCAGCCGGTGCCGGTAGAGCGCTTCCTCTCCCGCCTCAACCAGCGCTACGCCCTTCGCGCCATTTTGGCCGCCAGCCAGGAGGAGGGGTTCCAGGTCAGCGAGCAGAACGAGCGCAACGATGGTTCGATCGAATTGGTGGTAACCCGCTGGGACGGCTGAGGCCCAGCGCCGAGCCCGCTCCTTGCCGCAGCGTTCAGCCCTCAGCTCTCCGTTCAGCATCGGGGCGGCGTTTTCCGTTCCCTTCAATTCCCCCTCACGCCAGGTCGATGGATCCAGCAGTCCCTGCCGTTGATCCTCAGCTGGCCTTCAGCGCATCGGCTGAATCCGCCAGCCCCGTGTCCGGCCTGGAGCCCCTGCTCGGAGGCGTTCTGCGGCAGAAGGCGGTGTGGGTCGACGAAGCGGTGTGCATTGGTTGCCGCTACTGTGCCCATGTGGCCACGAACACCTTCATGGTGGAGCCCAGCTTGGGGCGTTCGCGGGCGATTCGCCAGGATGGCGATAGCACCGAGAGGATCCAAGAAGCGATCGACACCTGTCCGGTGGACTGCATTCATTGGGTCGCCTACGAGCAGCTGCCCGAGCTGGAAGCCCAGCTGGCCGAGCAGGAGATCCAGCCCCTAGGCCTGCCGAGCCCCTCCCGGCGTCACCGCACGTTGCCCAGGCCCCCGCGTCCCTGATCCCTGATGGCTCCCCCCACCCGTGGCGCCGCCGTTCCGGCCTCCGCCGCATCGACCAGCAGCGATCCGATCCCGTCGCGCCGGTTTGGCCGAACCGGCCTGGCGATGCCTGTCCTCAGCCTGGGGGGCATGCGCTTCCAGCAGAGCTGGACCGATCTGCCTTCCGACCAGATCGAGCCCGATAGCCAACGCAATCTCCAGCAGCTGCTGGAGCGGGCGGTCGCCAGTGGCTTGCATCACATCGAAACGGCCCGCCACTACGGCAGCTCGGAATTGCAGCTGGGCTCCCTGCTGGCGGCGGTGCCGGATCCGGCCCGCATCCTGCAGACCAAGGTGCCTCCGGTCGCGGATCCCGACCAGTTCGAGGCGGAACTGCGCACCAGCGCCGAGCGCCTGGCTCTGCAGCAGCGGGGCGACCGCATCGCCTTGCTCAGCATCCATGGCATCAACACCCCCGAGTTGCTGCATCACACCCTGCGGCCCGGTGGCTGCCTGGAGGTGGCGCGGCGCTGGCAGGACGCGGGGCTGGTGGGAGAGGTTGGCTTTTCCACCCATGCGCCGCTGCCGCTGATCCTGGAGGCGATCGGCAGCGATCAGTTTTCCTACATCAACCTCCACTGGTATTACATCCGCCAGCACAACGCCCCCGCCATCGCCGCCGCCGCCGAGCGCGACATGGGCGTGTTCCTGATCAGCCCCACCGACAAGGGCGGCCATCTGCATACCCCTTCCGAGCGGTTGGTTGAGCTCTGCGATCCCCTGCATCCGATCGTGTTCAACGATCTCTTCTGCCTCAGCGCTCCGGGGGTGCACACCCTCAGCGTCGGAGCCGCCCGCTGCTCGGATCTAGACCTGCATCTGCGGGCGGTGGCGCTGTTGCCCCAGGCCCCGGAGTTGCTGCCCCCCATCCTGGAGCGCCTGGAGCGGGCCCGTCGCCAGAGCCTGGGGGAAGCCTGGTGGTCCAGCTGGGAGCAAGGGCTGCCGGACTGGACCGCCACCCCGGGCGGGATCAACCTGCCGGTGCTGCTCTGGCTGCACGGCTTGCTGGAGGCCTTCGACCTGGAGGGCTTCGCCCGGGCCCGCTACGGCCTGCTGGGCAACGCGGACCATTGGTTTCCCGGCAGCAACGCCGATCCCCTCGACGCGGCGGTGAGCGAGGCGGAGTTGCTGGCCGTGCTTTCGGACAGTCCCTGGGCGGAGCGGGTCCCCGCCATCCTCCGTCAGCTGCGCCAGCGGCTGGGCGGCGAAACCGTCACACGCTTGCAGCAGCAGTGAGCTGGTGCAACAGCAGTGAGCTGGTGCAACAGCAGTGAGCTGGCAACTTCAGCACCGCGGCGGTGGAGCAGGCTGGCCGAGGGGCTGACGGGCCGGGATCCCCACAGCTCGGGGGTAGGCGGCGGGGCAGCGCTGCCGGGGGCGCAGGCTCAAGGCATGGCGCACGCCCCGCCCTGCCGGCAGCTCGATCCGCTCCATCCTCCCCAGCTCTGCCCCCAAGGCTGACAACGCACCCTGCAGGGCGATTCCATCCGCCGCGCTCCACTGGCCGCGGTAGAGCAGGGCCTGGCCATCCGGCGCCAGCAGCGGCACCAAATATTCGGCCACCACCGGCGCGGCGGCCACGGCCCGGGCCAGGGCGAGCTGGAAGTGGCCGCGGCACTCCGTCCGCCGTCCGGTGCGTTCCACCCGCTCACAGCGCAACGTGAGGCGGTCGGCGATGCCGAGCTCTTCGGCCATCGCCGCCACGGCATCGAGCTTGCGCTTCACCGAATCCACCAGGGTGAGCCTGGCCTCGGGTAAGGCGATCGCCACCGCCAGGCCCGGGAAGCCGCCGCCGGTGCCGACATCGATCACCTGGAAGGCCGCGCCCGCTTCCAGTGCCCCGACCGACAGCAGCGGTTGCAGCGGCCAGAGGCTGTCGAACACCTGGGCGATCCAGTAGTCGTCCCCTTCCACCAGGCGGGTGAGGTTGACCCGCTGGTTCCAGTGGCGCAGCAGCTGTTGTAGGGCCAGGAACTGGCTGAGCTGCTGGTCGGAGGGCTGCCAGCCGAGCTGCGCCCAGAGGGCCTGATCCGGCCGAGCGCTTCCGGCGGGGAGTGGTGGCGCCGCGCCAGGCTCCACGAGGGAGGACGCCGGCGACACCGCGCCAGGCTCCACCGTGCCATCGGCTGGAGGCGGAGCAGGCTGGAGGGGCTGGCGGGCCATCCTTGGTCCCGGAGGGTTCTCCCTAGGATCCTGCCGCTTCGACCGCTGCTGGGTCCGGATTCCCGTTGCGGCCATCTTCCTCCGTGCCGAGCTCCTTCGACGGTCCCAGTGACTACGGTCCCACTGACGACGCTCCCATTGACGACGGCCCCAGCCATTACGAGCTGCTGCAGCTCTCGCCGAACGCTGATGCCCAGGAGCTGCGCCTGGCGTTCCGGCGCCTGAGCAAGCGTTACCACCCGGATACGACCTTGCTGCCTGTCGATCAGGCCCATGAGGCGTTTCGGCGCCTGCAACAGGCCTATGCCGTGCTCAGCGATCCACTGGCCCGGCGGGCCTATGACAGCCGTCGGCTGGCGGCCACCACGCCCCTAGCCATCTCACGACCGCCGCCGCCGCCGCGCATGGGGGAGCCCAGGCCGGTGCCCGTGCGCCGTGCCCTATCGGGTGGCGAGTGGTTTGCGTTGTTGCTGCTGGCCTTGGCCTTGGCGCTGAGCCTGGTGCTGGGGATTGGCGTGGCCTGGGCCCGGGGCGCTGCTTTGGTGCGCCAGCCGAGCTGGTGGCCAGCAACTGGCAGCGCGGACACCACCCCGCCCACCACCGTGTCTCTTACCCCGCCCCCTACCGCTCCCCTCGGCAGGGCGGTGGCGGCGGCCGAGGGCACGACGGCCACGCCTGGCAAGCCGCCATCCCCATTCCCGCCCGAGCGTCCATGAGCCCGTTGCCCACCAGCGCCACGCCGCTTTACAACCATCCCTTGCCCCAGCTGGAGGACTGGTTGCGCCAGCTGGGGGCACGCCAGCAGGCCTCCCGCTCCGAGACCTGGGATTTGCACCGTCCGGACTGGAGTGCCCGGATCACATTCCAGGTGGAGGCGCTGCGGGTGACCTGGCATCAGGAAGGCCAGGAACGCCAGCGCTTGTTCCCCTATGGCCTCTCCCGCGCTGATGTGGAGGACGCCATCCTGGCCGGCCCGTGAGGGTTCGCCGCGAATCGATCGGCGGCGGCTCGTCGGTCCGGTCCCGGGAGGAGCGCCCCGGAGTCACAGTTCGTTCAGAGCTTCCTCCAGGGCTGTGTAGCACTGGTCGAGCTCGGCGTCGCTGAGGCAGAGCGGCGGCATCAGGTAAACCACATCCCCCAACGGCCGTAGGAACACACCTTTGTTGAGCAGGAGCTCTTTGAGCTGTTGGCCGGCGGGATGGAGGTAGCCGGGCTGGTGCACCGCCAGATCGAAGGCGGCGATGCCGCCCAGCAGCCGGGGCCGGCGCACGGCCGGATGGTGGGACAGGGCTTCCAGCCGGGGTTGGTGGCGCGCCTCCAGGGTTTGGTAGCGGTGGGGCTGGGCCTCCAGCAGATCCAGGCTGGCCAGGGCAGCGGCGCAGCCGAGCGGATTGGCCGTGTAGCTATGGCCGTGGTACAGGGTGAGCTCAGGGTCGGGACCGATGAAGCCGGCATGGATCCGCTCGCTGGCCAAGGTCACGCCCATCGGCAGGAAGCCACCGGTGAGGCCCTTGGATAGGGCCATCAAATCGGGCTGGATGCCGGCGTGATGGCTGGCGAACAGGGAGCCGCTGCGGCCGAAGCCCATCAGCACCTCGTCGGCGATCAGCAGGGCGCCGGCCTGGCGCAGCCGCCGCTCCACCTGGCGCAGGAACTCCGGCCGCACCATGGCCATGCCGCCGGCCCCCTGCACCAGAGGCTCCAGGATCACGGCGGCGGTGGGCACCTCCAGCAGCTGTTCCAGCACCGACAGGGCCTGCCGTTCCCGCTCCTCCACCCGCTCATCTCCCCAGAACGTGGCGGGCCAGGGGACCCGGGCCACATCGAACAGCAGCGGCTCGAAGGGGGCGGAGAACAGGCCGCGGGCACCGAGGGCCATCGCCCCGCACGTGTCGCCGTGGTAGGCCCCGTCAAAGGCGATCAGGCGTTGGCGTGGGCTGCCGCGGTTGAGCCACCACTGCCAGGCCATCTTCAGGGCAACCTCCACGGCGGTGGAGCCGTTGTCGGAGAAGAACAACCGCTCCAGCCCGCTGAGGGCGCTGAGCCGATCCCCCAGCTGCTCGGCCGGCGGGTGGCTGAAATCGGAGAAGCCCACCTGCTCCAAGGTGCGGGCCTGGGCGGCGATGGCGGCGGCGATGCTCGGCTCGGCGTGGCCATGCAGGGTCACCCACCAGCTGCTGATGCCATCGATCAGGCGGCGGCCGTCAGCAAGTCGCAGCCAAGCTCCCTCGGCGGCCACCACCCGCAACGGCGGCGCGGCAGTCGCGACCTGGGTGAAGGGATGCCAGAGATGGGGATGCCAGGCCATGGCTGGGAGGCGACGCAAGGTGGGCGGCCAGGAGGGGAGGCGGCCGCCCGGTTTGGCTCAACCCTGGCCCAGCTGCTGATAACGGGTCTCGATCGCGGCCACGGCCTTGAGCAGCGGTGAATCGAGCTGCCCCACCCAGTCGGCGACGCCACGGCTGAGGCCCAAGCTGGCGCCCCCAACGCTCGGTTCCAGTGTGCCCGCTTGCACCTGGGAGCGCAGGCCCCGCAGCACCCCGATCAGCTGGGTCACCCGGTCGGCATCGGCGCCCTGGCGATGGCGATCGGCCACCTCCAGGGCGCCGTCGATGAGGGGGAGAAGATCGTGGAGGGAGGAAGCCATGGGGAAGGTTGGGATCACGTCAGGGTTGGCTACATACGAATGGCAGCAAGGTCAGCGCCGGACCATCGGTCCACACAATGGCGGGATCCTTGGAGTTCTCGATGAAGGTTTGCTGGGCGCCGCCGGGGTAACAGGAGCTCGGGGTCTGTGGTCCAACCACACCCTGGAACACCACGGTGCCGGCCGGCAGGGTGACCGAGAGCTCCCGCTCGGCGCGGTTGCCCCAGGACTGGTTCAGGGCCAGCTTGCGGATCACGTCGACATTGGTGCTGAAGCGATCGGTTGTCAGGTAGCGCCCGTAGCGGTTTTGCGGTGAGTGGAAGTAGCGATAGAAGGTCTGCGCCGCCGGCAAGGTGCTTTTGGTGCAGGTGGCATTGGCAAAGGTGGCGGCGATCTCCTGCGGCAAGGGGCAGTTCGGCGCCAGCTGTTGGGCCAGGGCGCCGCTGGGGGGCAGCAGGGTCGCCGTGCCGCCGCCAGTCGCCAGGACGGCGGCCAGCAGGCCGCCACGGATCCCGGATGGGCGGTGGCGCGGGCCAAGCCGGCCGCGGTTCAGGACCTCCCGGCCGCGCTGCCAGAACCGCGCCAGGGGCGCCAGGGTTGTGGCGACCCCGGGGCGGGATTGCGACAGGGAGGCACGCGACAGGGATTGTTGCTTCATCGCCATGGGCGTGGTGAGAGGACGGCAGCCATGTCGGCCGCCTTGTCAGCGGCCATGGCATCCGTCATCTGGGGCAAGCCGGTCCTAGCGCACAACCCTGCCCGGGGTGGCGGGGTTCAGCTTCTCTTCAGGCGAGCGGCACTCCGCCCCCACGCCCCACGCTGTTGCTGGCCAGCCAGGAGCCCGCCGCCCTTAGCCGGCAAGGTCGTTTCCGCACCGACGCAAGATCATCGTGCCTCTGCCAAGGCGGTTGCGTTGCGGGAATGCACACGTCAGCTCCCTCTCGCGCTTTGCGCCTGGCCGCCCCGCGTGCGGCAACGTTCTGCGTGCTGGCTGAAGCTCCATTGGCTTGATCCTCCCGAGAACCCCTGCCGGATGGTGGTGTGGATCGAAGCCCTCTACACAACGGCTTCAAGGTGAATGGGGCGATGGGCGACAGGCTCTTCGTGGCCAGGCCCAAATCCCCGCTCCGGCCAGGTTCACCAACGCCTCAGAGGAGCTGCCAGCTGGGAAGCCCCAGGCCGATCAACCGCCGCCCTCAGGCGGTTGCTGACGGCGGATCCAGGCTCCTTTGCGGCAGGGCTAGGCGTAGGCGATGGCCCAGTAAAGACGTATGGACAAGCAAAGACGTATGCCCAAGCAAAAGCGTATGGACAAGTAAAGGGGATGCCCGAACAAAGCTGATCGCCAAGCCAAACAGGGCTTTGCTCACCGGCTTATGTCCCCAGAGCGTCCAGCCGCTGAGCTGAGGGCTTGCGGGCCCAAACCCAGGGGGCCATAGCGCTGCTGGGCCCAGCCACTGTCGCTCCGATCGGGCTCCGGGTCAGCGGCATTCCGCGGAGTGGCGTTCCCCCGCACCGCCAATCGGGCCGCAGTTGACCCAATGCACGAACTTCAACTCGATGTCCGTGAACAACACCAACAGGCCGCCGCAGAGCAACAGCACCACCACGCTCACCACTCCATCACGCTTGCGCATCGGTTCCATCAGGTTCGAGCAACCTAGGGGCCAGGGCGCTGGCCTGCCATTGGCGCCGCAGGGCCTCGCTGTTGAGCTCCGCCAGCGGGGGCAGCTGGGCCAGCAGCGGCACCCCGCCCAGCTGCTCCAGCGTGCGGGGGTTGTCGGGATGGGGCGGGCCATTCAGCACCAGACCCAGCACCCGCAGGCCGCGGCTGGCCAGCGCCTCCAACGACAACAGCGTGTGATTCAACGTGCCCAGGCCGCTGCGAGCCACCAACAGCACTGGCAACCCCCAGGTCACCATTTGGTCGATCTGCAAGCGGTCGCGGCGCAGCGGCACCAGCAGGCCCCCGGCCGTCTCCACCACCAGCGGCCCGCCGCCGGGCGGCAGCTTCAGGCGCTGGTCCTCAATGCTCAACCCCTCCCGCTCCGCCGCCCAGTGGGGAGACACCGGCGCCTGGAGGCGATAGGCCTCCGGCAGCAGCCGCTCCGGCGCCAGCTCCGCCATCCGCCCCACCCGCTCCCGGTCACCCTCGCCAGTCTCGGCATCGAGGCCGCATTGCACGGGCTTCCAGTAGCGGGCCCCCAACCCCAGGGTCACCAACGCGCTGACCACGGTTTTGCCCACATCCGTATCGGTGCCGGCGATCACGAGCCGCAGGCTCATCGGCGCCTCCCCAGCAGCAGCAGCACCTCCCAGCACCAGGCCGGTCGCTGGGGCCAGTGGTCCAGCAGCCGCCGCAGCTGGGCGGGCCGCAGCCGCGGCGCCCGGCTGGCGCCCGCCCCCAGCGCGCCGATGCGGCCGAGGGCCTGGCGGCCGTCCAGGGCGCTGGAGGTGAAGCGCAAGGTGTGGCAGCGGCGCAGCTCCAGGCCCGCCGTCGCCACCGCGATCAGCCGCCGCGCCGACGGCAGCGGCAGGGCCGTGCAAGGTACAGCGGCGGCCTGGGCCGCCTGGCGCCAGCCCCTGAGACTGCCGGCTGTGGGGACGGCCAGCGCCAGCCAACCCCCTGGTGACAGCTGGGCGCACCACTGCTCCAGCGCCACGGCCGGATCGTCTAGCCATTGCAAGGCAAAGCTTGAGGCCAGCAGGGCGGCGGGCGTGAGCCCGGGCGGTAGGCCGCGGTTCAGGTCCCAGACCAGCGCCCCGTCGCCGTTCTCGGCCAGGGGGTTGCGGGCCAGCAACTCTGGGCAGAGATCCAGCTGGCGAATCCTCAGGTTTGGCCGCTGTTGCCTCAACGCCTGGCTGAGCAGGCCGGTGCCGGCGCCCAGGTCGGCGCAGGGGCCCGGCAACAGCGGCAGGTCGCGGCAGAGATGGGCCAACCGCCAGGCCACCCCCCGCTGCAGCCGGGCCAGTTCGGCGTAGCGCGAGGCGCGGCGGCCGAAGCGCTCGCGCACCAGGGAGGTGAAGATCTCGCCGCTGCCGGGGGCAGGCCCGGCGGAAGGGATGGGGGCGGCGAAGAACGCACCCGCGCATCGGACCTGCCCTGCCGACGGCGCTTCGGCGTGAAGCAAGGCCGCAGCTGTCTGCGAGGAGGCAGCAGCAATCGTATCCAGTGCAGCCGTCTCCAGAGCAGCCGTCTCCAGAGCAGCCGGCGCCAGAGCAGCCGGACCAGCCGGAGAGATGGCGCGGGGCTGGACGGTGGGCGCCGTCGCCGGGCTGGGAGTGGCGGATCGGAGGTTGGCGGAGCGGCGACCGCTCAGCTGTGCCCCGGCTCGGACGCTCATGGCGGCACCTGGCCTTGGATCCAGTCCAGCACAGCCGGAATCAACGCCGGATCGAGCAATGCATGGCCCGCCTCGGGCAGCACGAGCCGCGACGCGTCGGGTAGGCGTTGGCGCAACAGCTCCCGGGCCTCTGGGGCCACGATGCGGTCGGCTCCCGCCTCCACAAGCAGCACCGGCCGCCGCTCGGGGAAGCCGTCGGGTAGATCCAGGCAGCGGGCCAGCCGCTCCAGGTCGTGGCGCAGCAGCTCCCGGCCCGCCGCGGCGATCGGGGTTTCCGCTGGACCCGCCGGCAGCCGCTCGCTCGGGGCCGGAGCGGCGGCCTCCACCAGGAACTCCCGCAACAACTCCTGGGCCCGCAGGGCCTGGCTCTCCTCCGGCTCCAACGGCTCAAGGGGTTCGAGGCGTTGCCCCATGCCGCGCAGGGCGGTCTCCAGCCGGCGGCCCGCCGGCCCCGCCGGCAGGAAGCGGCTGAAGCTGGCCAGCAGCACCACCAGCTCCGCCTGGGCCCACAGCTGCGGCGGCACCAGATGGGGCCCCATCGAATGGCCGAGCAGCACGCGCCGCCCCTGGGGCTGCCAGCCAGGCTGCCGCGGCTCCAGCCGGCCGTAACCCCGCTCGCCGCAACTCCAGCTCCAGCCCAGGGCGGCCGTGGCCTGGCGCCAGGGGCCCCAGCCGCGGCTGTCTCCGCCCCAACCGTGCATGGCGATCACCTGCACGGGCGGCGGCGGCGCTGGTGGCGGAGTGGCGGCTTGTCCCGGATCGACCGCGGTTGCCGGATCGGGGGGGGCGGTGCTGGGGCTGGACATCGGGCGACGGCGAGGGACCTTGAGGGAGAGGGTGGAGGCGGCTGGGCGATGGGGAGCTCGGCTTCGTGACTCCGTGCTGAGGGTTGGGGCCAAGACCCTGTATGGCGACCCTGTGTTGCCCTTCAGTACCGCGAGGCAGTGCTGCGAGGCAGTGCTGCGAGATAGGCAATCTCTGGACAACCCCGGCCCAAAAGCATGGGAGGCCTGCGGTGCAATCGGTTTCGCCAGGGAGAACCGCCAAGATGGAGATTATTCAGTGGCTTCTGTCAGTGGCTCCTGAGTGGCGCGTCTGCCTGGCCGGGTTTCGGTGCCTGCGCCCCGCAATGGCGCCACAGGTGGGATCAATGAGCAAGTCTGGCGGGGTGCTGAGCCGTTCTGGGGAGCGTCTTGGCAATCCGCTGCGCAAGATGGGCTGCAATAGCGTCGGCATATGTTTGTTAGCCCTTTGCGGGGCTTGCCGAACGGTGACCCTCCCGCTTCGGTTCAAGGGTCTCCTTAAGCGTCGCCCCGCAGCCGCCGGCCCAGCCAGCAGGCCCCGAGCTGGCCCCGGCTTCAGCCCCCTCCCGGCCCTTCTCCCAAGGCACCCAGCAGCCGCTCCAGGGCATCGCCGGGCAGGCCGCGCCGCAGCACCAGCCGGAGCCGGGCGGTTCCCTCCGGCACGGTGGGCGGGCGGATGGCGATCGCCAGCAGGCCGCAGTGCTCTAGTTGCCGCTCCAGCTCCAGAGCCCGTTGGTCGTTTCCCAGCTCCAGCGACAAGATCGGCCCCTGGCCCGGCGGTCTTGGCCAGCCGGCCGCCTGCAGCGCCTGGCGCCAGCGCTCCGCCTCCGCCACCAGCTCGCTCCCCGCCTGGGGATGGCGTTGCAGCCAGTGCAGGGCCGCCAGGGCTCCGGCCGCCAGGGGTGGCGCCAGGGCGGTGGTGTAGCGGAAGCCGCCGCTGTATTGCAGCAGCCAGTCGCCCAGCAGCGCCTCGCCGGCGAGGAAGGCGCCGCCGCTGCCGAAGGCCTTGCCGAAGGTGCCGCTCACCAGCCCCACGCCGTCGCAGCCCCGCGCCAGCCCCCGCCCCTCGCCGCCCAGCACCCCCAGGGCATGGGCTTCATCCACCAGCAACAGGGCGTCATGCCGTTGGCAGCAGGCGGCGATCGCCTCCAGGTCGGGGCTGCTGCCCTCCATGCTGTAGAGGCTTTCCACCAGCACCAACCGCCGCTGGTGGGGCCGCTCGGCTTGGGCTTGGGCCAGGCGCCTCTGCAGGTCGCCAACATCGTTATGGGCAAAGCGCCGCAGCCGGGCGCCGCTGGCCTTCACCCCCGCCAGCAGCGAATGGTGGATCAGCCGGTCGGCCAGCACCAGGCCATGGCGGTCCACGAGGGCGACCACCGCCGCCAGGTTCGCCTGGAAGCCGCTGGGGAAGAGCAGCAGCCGCTCCCGGCCCAGCCAGCGGGCCAGTTCCACCTCCAGCGCCTGATGCACCGGCCGGCTGCCGCTCACCAGCCGGGAGGCTCCGGCTCCCAGGCCGCTGCGCGCCAGTTCGGCGGCGGCGGCCTCCAGCACCTCAGGCTCGCGGCTCAGCCCCAAGTAGTCGTTGCTGGCCAGATCCAGCAGCGTCTCAGCGGCATCCGCGGGCCTCAGGCCCCCATCCGCGCTGCCCTCTAAGCCCCTGCCGGGCTGCTCGCGGTCCACATCATTCAGCGCGGGCCTCAGGCCCCCGTTGGCGGCAGGCTCGAAGCCGCGCAGGCGCCGCCGCCGCTCGGGCGCCACGGCCTCCAGCTCGTGCTGGATCTGGTCACGCCACGACTCCAGGACTGTCCCTGCCGCTGCTGTGAGTCTCGGCCGTCAGGGGGCCAGCCGCGCCTTATGCAGCCGCGTTTTCTCATACCAAGCGGCGATCTCCGGGGCCCAGGCCTGCAGATGGGGCCACATCAGCTCGCAGAGGGCGCGGATTTCCTCTTGCGCATCGAGCTTGGCCCGCAGGTCGAGAAAGTGCAGGAAGGCCCGCAGCGAAAAGCTCACCACAAAGTGCTGGCGGTAATCGAACGGCAAAATGCCGCGGGCGTGCTCCTCGGCGTAGCCAGCGTTGAGGAGGTCGCGGTAGCGCTCGGCGGCAGCCCGGCAGAGCTCCAGATCAACACCCCGCTGCTCGGCGGTATAGCTGTATTTCTTGCCGTGGCGGTCGCTGTAATCGCCCACGGGCCGCAGGTAAAACACCTCCTCCAGCTCCAATTCGCTATTGGCGGCCCGGCGGATGCGATCTCCCGTATAGCGCATCGACTGCACATCAAAGCTCACCCCTACCCGATGGGTGCGGGCCTGCTGCATCACCGAATGGGGAAACCAGCCCACGTTGAGCACGATCTGGGCATGCTCCAGTGGGCCGTAGTGGCCCCGCTCCCCCGCCAGCAAGCGCTTCACGCAGATCTCGCCGGCCTTGTCCTCCGCGGGCCAGTCCTGGCGATCGTCGGCCACGAAGCCCTCGCTGTAGTCCTGATGCATCGCCGCGTAGACGCACTGCTGCGGGTTGGGGGTGGCGGCGATCAGGGTCACCCGGAAGCGGGGATCCATGGCGGGAGGGCGAGATGGATGCAGGCTGGCGGATCGTCCGGCCGCTGGCTACAGCAGGCGTTGGCTGGGCTTCCCGGGGCTGGGCTTGCTCGGCTCGGCTTGGGCAGCTCAGCTCAGCTCGGCTCAGCTCGGCTCGGCTCGGCTGGCTGGGTAGGGCTTGCTTTGGCTGGGCTGGCTCAGCTTGGCTTGGCTGGAAAGGCGCTGTCCGAAGGCGTTGGCGGCCAGGCCCTGGCGGTTTAGCCGTGGCTGCGAGGGCCGGCGCTGGCACTTGAACCGGCTTGCGGTTCCGGAGAGGCGTTCAGGGCGCTGATCGCACCGACACCGGCCAACTGGGGCAGGGGCTTGGCCTCGACCAAGGCCGTGATCAAGGCCTCCAGCTCGGAGGGGCTACGGGCCCCGAGGGAGCGGCCCACGTCGACCCCGGCGGCGTCGAACAGCTCCAGTTGGGGAATGCCATCGACGGCGTAGCGCTCCAGTTCCGGCTGCCAGCGCGGGTTGTCCACGTTCAGCAGCACCACATTCAGGCCGCCGCGCCGCTGGCGTTCCAACGACTCCATCGCTGGTGCCATGGTGCGGCAGGCTTCACACCAATCGGCGTAGAACTCCACCAAGGTGGGCTGGCCGTTGCTGAGGGCCACCTGGAGGTCGGGCGACTGGCGAGCGAGCCGCTCCAGGGGGGCCTCCGGATGGAGCCCGCCCCGCAGCCACAGCAGCAGCAGGGCCAGCAGCGCCGCCACGGCTGCCAGGGCCATCCGGTCGCGCCGGCCCAAGGGCTCCGCCGGGCCACTGGCGGATGCCATCGCGGCGGGGTTGGGGGGCTGGGAGGGGGCGGACATGGGCGATCGGTCCGGCCGATGGATTGTGCGACATCACTTTGGCAGCGTCGCGCCGCGGCCGTGCCGCCCGCTCGGTCTCAGCCCCACCCCGAAGCGCCACCGGTCCCTCAGGAGCTGAGGGCGTTGGAACCGATCGCGCTGGACCCCTTTGGACCGAAACCGGTCAGCTGGAACCGCTCAGGCTGAAACCGGACACGCTGAAACCGGACAGGCTGGAAGCGTTCGGGCTGGAACCCGACGCTGTGGAATGGTGCGAGCTGATTCATGCTGCGAGCTGATCCGTGGTGCGATCCCAGCGGCGCTGCTAGCTTTGCCCTAGGGGCCTCTCACGCTTGAAACGCCGCCTCACCTTGCATTTTCCGCGGGAGGTGGTACACCAGCCGATCACCTATCGCCTCGCGGTCGACTTCGACATTGCCGCCAAGATCCTGCGGGCGCAGATCGCTCCCAACCAGAGCGGCACCATGGTGGTGGAGCTGTCCGGCGACATCGACGAACTCGATGCTGCCGAGAGCTGGCTGGAAAGCGTGGGCTTGGCCCTGGATCGCCTGCCCGGCGAAATCCGCATCGATCCCCACCGTTGTGTGGATTGCGGCCTCTGCGCCAGCGTTTGCCCCAGCGGCGCCCTGCGCTTTCAGCCCGCCGAACAACGCTTGAGCTTCGACGTCTCCCGTTGCCTGCTCTGTGAGCAATGCATCCCCAGCTGCCCGCTGGAGGCGATCTCGCTGGTGCTGGGCAGTCCCGCCGTGGCCCCGCTGGAGCCGCTGCCATGAAGGGGCCGATCCGCCTGCTGTTGGTGCCGCTGCAGGCCCCGATGGTGTTGCTGCTGCTGGTGGTGAGCGCCTACCTGGGCGCCCATATCAGCGCTGAGATCGGCGTGCGGCGGGACCTGGCCGATACGGCCACCACGGTCAGGCCGATGCTGTGGTGGTTGGAATGTTTACAGGCCATCGTGGTGGTGGTGATCTGCTCAATCCCGGATCTGTTGCTGCGCCAGGTGTCCACGCTGATGAGCGCTAGCCGGGTGCTGAGCCTGGTGATCACCCTGCTGATTGTAACCATGGGTGGCCTGTATCTCCTGCACCTGAATGTGCTGGCGAATGTGCTGATCCTCGGGTCCTCAGTGATGCTGGCTCGCTTGGATCTGGCCCGGATTCGCGTTGTTTACTCGCCGCTGCTGAGCACGGCCTTGCTGGGCCTGGTCGTGTTGGGCGGCATGATGCTTGGCTCGTATATCGGTCGCTAATCGCGCTTCAGCAATCCGGATGGCGGGGGCGTTGATAGCTCCAGGCATTGCCCAATACCTTCTTCACATACAAGCGCGTTTCCGGATAGGGAATCGCCTCCACCCACAGCTCCGGCTCCCGCAGGCTCCGCTGCGGCTCCCAGCCCGCCACGGCGCCGGGGCCGGCGTTGTAGCTGGCCACCGCCGCTAGGGGATCGCCGCCCCATTGGTCGAGCAGGCCCCGCAGGTAGCGACTGCCGAGGGCGGCATGGCTCGCAGGAGACCTCGCCTTGATCGGCCCTCCCGCCACAGCGTCCTGAGGGCGAGCGCGCCTGCAGGCCCTGATGGCGGTTTCGGCTAGCGGGCCCTTGGGAGGCTCTGAACAAGCCCAAGGCATCTTGGGACGGCTCCCGGGAAGCCAAAGGGGGGGCCTGGGCGGGGATCGACCGGAAAGATCGACCTGACATTGGGTTCCCCAGGGCTTGCCGCAAGCGGGCTAGGAGTGGCCCACCTCTATGGCAGCCAAGTCATCAGGCAGAAACAGTATAGATTTGTGAATCCACGACCGCGATTAAGCGGCTAGATTGGCGCACAACAGTGTCTTTGGCCAAGCGACGTCAAGGACAACTGTGTCACTTTGTACCCCCCGCCCCCTAGAGGTCGTCATGCCAAGCCTGGTTCTAGACACAAGCTCTTCCAAAACAATTTCGAATATCTGGGGAGCAGGAAGCTCCTCTTCCACTGCCTTCAATTTCAACAAGTTTTTGGGCCTTGCCAACGGGGGCTTTGGCGTGTATGACAGCACATCTGGACTACCTGCACCCTATTCGATCTCCGGAGGCTATAATGTAGGGACTACTGGTCTAGGGTTTGGCGTTCGCGGGAGCGCGAGCGTGAGAGCGGGCCTGAATTTATCGGCAAGCGGAAGCCTGGGCTCGGCGGCGCTCGATCTGAATGACAACATCACTCTTTCATGGACGAAGACGCCAACGAGCGTCATTCTCACGTCAAGCTACGCTTACAAGCCGTCCAGGCTTAGCGTCACCGGGCCAAACGTGACCGCCACAATTGACGGCCGTCTTGATACGAATTTCAGCGCCCATCTCAACTACAGCTATCTAGGCAATAATGCCGTCTGGTACAATCCCTTTAGGTCCATCTGGCAATCAACAGGCAATCTCTTGCCATCATGGCTGAACCGATCTACGCCTCTTTTTAGCAAGACGTTTAACACGGCCGGCAACGCTTCTTTTGGGCTACCCGCAGGAGTTGGCTCTGCTGACTTCCTGGGAATCAACCTGAATACCGCATCCAACTCGCAAATTGGGATGGGGGTTCGTTCTTCGGTGAATGATCCCCTTTTCAGTGTCAGTCTCGATCTGGGCGCTTTTGCTGGCAAGCTTGTGGGGCTTCCCAGCGGTCTCACATTCGACACCTCCGGGTCCTTTGGCCCCTGTCCTACTACGCAAGACTCACGCTTGCAACAATGTACGCT
>Ga0315903_10003873_pt1 | contig 20409 bp, 22 predicted proteins | sample LakEriMetagenome_7_FD_203524 | JGI IMG/M metagenome (GOLD analysis project Ga0315903, IMG submission 203524) | Freshwater fungal communities from buoy surface, Lake Erie, Ohio, United States - Buoy 2 MA119 | ecosystem: Environmental > Aquatic > Freshwater > Lake | place: USA: Lake Erie, Ohio... | reverse complement strand
CCGGTGGAGTCTTCGGAGTGCGCTTGAACAGGCCCATGGACGACAACCGTAGTTCTACACTCCGAGCGTGCGGTGCATTGCGGTGATCATGGCGATGGAAGCCGAAGCGCGCCCGATCATCGCCGCGCTCGGTGCCGTCGAGACCGACGGTGCACCGCCGTTACCCGCCCGATTTTTCGTGGCGCACGTGCGCGATCGCGACGTGGTGGTGGCGGTCAACGGTCGCGATCCGCGCCATGACGTGGATTCCATCGGAACCGAAGCCGCCGCGTTGACGACGCTGGAAGTGGTGAGGCGTTTCTCGCCCGACATGTTGATCTCGGCGGGGACCGCCGGTGGATGGCAGTCGAAGGACGCGCGCATCGGTGACGTGTACGTGAGCCGTGGTGAACTCGTTCATCACGATCGTCGCATCGCCATCCCGGGCTTCGACGCGTACGGGGTGGGTTCGTATCCCTCCGTCGACACTGCGGCTCTTGCCGAGGCATTGGGCCTGAAGCAAGGGATCGTGACCACCAGCAACTCCCTCGACGAGAACGACGACGATCGTGGGATGATCGCGATCAACGGGGGAGACGCGAAGGAGATGGAGGCGGCGGCCGTGGCGTACGTGGCCGAGCTGGCCGGTGTGCCGATGTTGGCGGTGAAGGCCATCACCGATCTGGTGGACCATCACACGGCCACCGCCGAGCAGTTCGCGGCCAATCTGGCCATGGCGTCGACGCGTCTGGCCGGGGAACTCGTCCGCGTCATCCAATTCCTGGTGGGTTCGGACGAAACACCGGTTGGGAACAGGCGGTCGACCTCGTAGATTGACCTTCTTCATCGCGGGGTGGAGCAGCCAGGTAGCTCGTCGGGCTCATAACCCGAAGGTCACAGGTTCAAATCCTGTCCCCGCCACCATCGTAAAGCACCAGTTCAGAGGCCCTTTCCGGATTGCCGGGAAGGGCCTCTGGCGTTGCAATCTGCCTGTTCGTACAACATCTGTACAACAGATTTGACCTTCGGGTTCGATCCCGAAGGTCGCGTCTGCGCACAGACGGCGCAAGGCGCGGGCTCACGACCTCGGTATCCGCGGTTGCATATGTCATCACCATCTGTCGATAATGGCGATTATGAGTGTGACTGCGACGTCTGTCGACCTGAGTGTGGCTGCCCGGTTGTTTCACGGGTTGAGTGATCCGACCAGGTTGTCGATCCTGTTGGCGCTGTTGGACGGGGAACGCCGGGTGACGGATCTGGTGGCGGCGGTGGGGTCGTCGCAGTCGAACGTGTCGAATCATCTGGCTTGTCTGCGTGAGTGTGGGTTGGTGGTCGATCGGCCGGCGGAGCGTCGGCAGGTGTTCTATTCGATCGCTCGACCGGAGCTGTTCGAGGTGTTGGCGGCGTCGGAGCGGCTGCTGGCCGAGGCGGGCCACGAGGTGCGTCTGTGCACGAACCCGTTGATGGGGACCGGTTGCGGGGATGACTGTCATGGGTGACGCCTGCTGCGGTTCGGTGGCGCCGGCGCCATCGGGTGGTGCCGACGTCGCTGACGAGCACGAGGGCCGGTGGAGGCTTGCCGCGGCGGCGATCGCGGCTGTGGCGTGGTTGGTCGGGATCGTCTTTGAGCTCACCGATGCCGAGGCAGCTGCGACGGTGTCGTTCGTGGTGGCGATCGTGGCGGGTGGGGCGACGTTCGTGCCCGGTGCGGTGTGCGGTCTGGTCCGTGGGCGGTTGGGTGTCGGGTTGTTGATGTCGATCGCGCTGGTGGGTGCGGTGGTGCTCGGCCAGTTCGGCGAGGCGGCGTCGCTGGCGTTCTTGTTCTCGATCTCCGAAGCGTTGGAGGAGTGGGCCGTCTCCCGCTCGCGGCGCGGGTTGCGGGCGGTGCTGTCGCTGGTGCCCGACACCGCACGCGTGCGACGTGATGCCACGACGGTCGAGATCGCGTCCGGCGAGCTGCGGATCGGTGATCGGATCGTGTTGTGGGCGGGGGAGCGGCTCCCGACCGACGGTGTCGTGGTCGAGGGCCGCTCGAGCGTCGACGTGTCGGCGGTGACCGGCGAGTCGATGCCGGTCGATGTCGAGTTGGGCAGTGTGGTGCTGGCCGGGAGCATCAACGGTGGCGGCGTGCTGGAGATCGAGGCGACGGCCCCGACGGCTGACAGCACGTTGGCGCGTGTGGTGCGAGCGGTCGAGGAGGCACAGGACCGCAAGGGTCGCGCGCAGCGGCTTGCGGATCGGATCGCTCGTCCGCTGGTGCCGGGCATCTTGATCGTGGCCGCCGCGATCGCGGTCGTTGGGTCGATGTTGGGTGATCCGTCAGTGTGGATCGAGCGGGCGCTCGTGGTGCTCGTCGCGGCGTCGCCGTGCGCGTTTGCGATCGCGGTGCCGGTCACGGTGTTCGCTGCGATCGGGTCGGCGACGCAGGCCGGTCTGGTGATCAAGGGTGGCGCGGCGCTCGAGGCGCTCGGCACCGTGAGCGTCGTCGCGCTCGACAAGACCGGCACGCTCACCCGCAACCAACCCACGGTCATCGACGTCGCCACTGTCCCGGGTGTCGATCGTGCGACGGCGGTGTCGTTCGCTGCGTCGTTGGAAGCGTCGAGCGATCATCCGCTGGCCCGGGCGATCGTCGCCGCCGCGAACTCGTTTCCCACAGCGACGGGGGTGCAGGCCATTGCGGGGCACGGCATCACCGGCGCTGTCGATGGCCGTACGGTGCGGGTCGGCAAGCCCGGTTTCATCGAGCCCGGTGCGCTGGCTGGTGACGTCACACGCTTGCAGGCGGGTGGCGCGACGGCGGTGCTCGTCGAGGTCGATGGCGACACGATCGCCGTCATCGGTGTGCGTGACGAACTGCGCCCCGAAGCCGCGGACGTCGTCGCCGCGCTCCACCGTCGCGGAGTACGGGTCGCGATGCTCACCGGCGACAACGCCGCCACCGCCGCAGCACTCGCCGGCCAGGCAGGCATCGACGATGTCCGAGCCGAGCTGTTGCCGGCCGACAAGTCCCGTGCCGTCGAGCAACTCGCCGGACATGGCGGGGTGGCGATGGTCGGTGACGGCATCAACGACGCACCCGCGCTCGCCACAGCTCAGGTCGGTATCGCGATGGGGGCCGCCGGCAGCGACGTCGCGATCGAGGCCGCCGACATCGCGATCATGGGCGACCAGCTCACCCATCTTCCCGACGTGCTCGACCATGCCGTGCGAACCCGTCGGATCATGATCCAGAACCTGGTCCTGTCGGGGTTGATCATCGCCGTGTTGATCCCTGTCGCCGCGTTCGGCGTGCTCGGCCTCGGCGCCGTGGTCGCCACCCACGAGATCGCCGAGATCGTCGTCATCGCCAACGGACTACGTGCCCGCCGCAGCATCCACCGCGAGGCGAGCAGCCACGTCGCCACGCCGGAACGTGAGGTCGTCCATGTCTGAACCGTCCCGACGGCGACCTCCCGCCGAGCTCGCCCAGCTGATCGATGACAGCATCGCCGCTGCCCGCACCGGCAACGACGCGTGGCCGGCGCTCGAGCGTGCCCACATCGCATCCCAGCCGTGGGCGTGGCCGCACACACGCGTCCACGCCGCGATGCTCCGCCTCGCATGGCGCGAACGCGACCGGAACGAGATCGTCGGCCAACTGATCCGCCTCGTCGTCGCCGGGCCCGGGTCGCTCGCCGGCCGCTACCCGCCCGGCAACACCGGACGCACCACGATGGGCCTCACCGAACACGGCCCGATCCCCGCCGACCTCGTCGACCTGCTCGACCGATGACCGCCCCAACCTTGCGTCGACGTCGGTGTGTTCCCTGCCGTCTGGCTGCGTTTGCGGGGACCGTGCTCCTGCTGGCTGCCTGCGGTGGCGGTGGCGGCGGCGACGACACGCTCGTCGGCTACCGGATCGAACCGCTACGCGACGTCGGAACCTTCACCGTCGAGGCCGCATCCGCCGGCAACGAACCGTTCTCGATCCGCGCTGATCCCGGCCGTCTGCTCGTGGTGTTCCTCGGTTTCACCAACTGTCCCGACGCCTGCCCGACCGCGCTCGCCGAAGTCCGCCAGGCCATCAATCGACTCGGCGCCGACGCTGAACCGCTCGACGTCGCGATGCTCACCGTCGACCCGACCCGCGACACACCCGACGTCCACACCGCGTACGTCCGCGGGTTCGTCGACCGCGGGATCGCACTGCGCACCGACGACACCGACGAACTCCGCCAGATCGCTGACGCGTTCGGCGCCGAGTACGACACCGCGCACGACCACACCGGCGCCACCACCGACGTCGGACACACCGACCAGACCTACCTCGTCGACGCCAACGGCGACATCATCGTCACCTGGACCGCCGACATGACCACCGACGACCTCGAACACGACCTGCGCATCGTCCTCGACGACCTGCACCAAGGAACCAACCCATGACCCGACGCTCCCGCCGCCACCTCGGCGGCATCGCGCTCGCCGCCCTCGTCACGCTGACCGCCGCAGCCTGCGCCGACGGCGACGTCGCCACCACCGCCAGCCCGGCCGACACGCCCGGCTCGCCGGTGGCGGCCGACGCGACGTTGTCCGGCGTCGTGTTCGACGTGCACCGAGATCCCGGTTGAGGCTGCTGCACCTCGTGGGTCGTGTACCTGCGAACGCACGGCGCAACGGTCGACGTCACCGATGATCCCGAACGCGCCACCTACCGCACCGAACTCGGCATCGACGACGAGGTGGCGTCCTGCCACACCGCCGAAGTCGACGGCTACGTCATCGAGGGCCACGTCCCTGCCGAAGCGATCGAACAACTGCTCATCGAACGACCCGACGCCGTCGGCCTCGCCCTACCCGGCATGCCCGCCGACTCGCCCGGCATGGGCGGCGACACCGACGACTGGGCCAACCAACCCGTCGTCCTCGTCCACACCGACGGCTCCCTCTCCGACTGGAGCTGGTAACGCGGTCCGCTCACTGCAGCAATCCAGCGCGACGACGCGACGACGGTGATCGTCCGTCAGAAGGTGATCGTCTGGTCGGCCCAGAGCGTCCAGTCGGTGACTTCATCGAGGCTGGATCGGTGGGTCTCGGCGATGAGCATCGCGTCGGTGATCCCACGGGCATCCATGCAGGTGCCGCAGAGTCCGATCTCGGCGCCGTGGCGAGCGGCGGTGGTGAGCATGCGGTCGAGGTGGTAGTAGCCGTTCGGGAGTTGCTGGCCGGCGACGGCGAGGCCGACCGCGTCGCCGAAGCAGAAGATCTTGACCTCGACGCCGTCGCGCTTGGCGAGGTTTCCGGCCAGGCGAAGTCCGTTGTAGCTGGCTTCGGTGCCGTAGGCGGGGCCTTGCAGGATGACGAGGACCTTCATGACATGACCTCCTGTGGGGGGAGCGACTGGATCGGCAGGTGCGCCTGGCGCCATTCGGGGAAGCCGTCCTGGAGGCGGCGCGCGGTGTGGCCTTTGCGGCGCAGTAGTCGGACGGCTTCGTCGGCGAGCAGGCAGTACGGGCCGCGGCAGTAGGCGACGATCTCGACATCGGCGGGCAGCGTGCGCAACTCCCGGGCGAGGCGATCTGCGGGAATCGAACGGGCGCCGGCGATGTGACCAGCCGCGTACTCAGGTGACGGTCGGACGTCGAGGACGACGACGTCGCCGGCGGCGAGTCGTGCGGCGAGCTCGGTCCTGCTCAACTCATCGAACTCGTCGCGGTGCCCGAGGTAGGCGGCAGTGAGCTCGTCGAGCTCTGCGTGATGGGCGGCAGCGACGTCGCGCAGTGCGCTCCACAGCTCGATGACTCGGTCGGAGGCGAGCCGGTAGTAGATGCGGTTCTTGTCGCGGCGAGTGACGACCAAGCCGGCGCCGGCGAGGGTGCGGAGGTGGAACGACGTGTTGGCGAGGCTCTGGCCGATCTCATCGGCGAGCTCCTCGACGTGCCGCTCGCCCTGGGCGAGGACGTCGATCAGCTCGGCACGACGCCCGTTCGCCAACGCCTTCGCGATGTCGGCGAACCCGTCGAACAACGCATCCTTCGCCACACGATCACCCACAACGCCTCCATCCGATCTGTTCAAACAACTACTTGACAAGATACTCTCCGGCTCGCGAGTATTCAAGAAGTTCTTTGAGGAGGAGTGGTGGGCATGCAGATCCACGAGTTCGTCGACGAAGGCCTCGGCCACTCGTCATACGTGATCGATCTCGGCAACGGGACCGCCGCGATCGTCGACCCGCCGCGCTTCCCGATCGCGCACGAGCAGCTCGCTGACACGCTCGGGTTGGAGATCGTGTGGACGATCGACACGCACTCACACGCCGACTACGTGACCGGCAGCCCAGGCCTCGTGGCACGCCGCGCGGCCGTGTTCGTCGCGCCCGCCGCGTCGAGCCTCGAGACGCCACACCGTCCGGTCGTCGACGGCGAGGTCGTCGAGCTGGCCCCGGAGATCACGCTGACCGCGCTGGCGACCCCGGGCCACACGCCCGATCACCACGCCTACGTGCTGACCGACCACGGTCGAGCGGCAGCGTTGTTCACCGGTGGTTCGTTGATGGTCGGCACGGTGGGCCGGACCGATCTGTGCGGGCCGGATCTCGCGGTGCCGCTGGCGCATGAGATGTTCCGCGGTCTGCGCCGCTTCGACACCCTGCCCGACACTCTCGCCGTCTACCCGACCCATGGCGCCGGTTCGTTCTGCTCGGCGCCCGGTGCATCGCAGCGCACCTCGACACTCGGCCACGAACGCGACACGAACCCGTTGTTCACCATCGGTGACGAGGACCGATTCGTCGAGCAGCTCGTCGCCGGGTTCGGCAGCTTCCCCACCTACTTCGCACGCCTACCCGAGATCAACCGCCTCGGCCCTGCCCGCTACGACACACTGCCGACGCTCGCCGCGCTCACACCCGACGACGTCGAACGCCACCTCACCGCCGGCGGGGTCGTGGTCGACGCCAGACCTGCCGCCGCGTTCTCGAGTGGCCATGTCCCCGGATCGCTGTCCAACACGTTGCGCCCGGTGTTCGCCAGCTGGCTCGGCTGGCTCGTCGAACCCGACCAGCGCCTCGTGTTCGTCCTCGACCACGAGCAGGACCGCACCGACCTCGTCCGCCAATGCCTCGACGTCGGCCACGAACACCTCGTCGGAGAACTCACCGGTGGCATCGACGCCTGGACCGGCTCGGGCCGGCAGGTGAACACGATCCCATTCGTCGATGTGAACGACATGGCCGGCGCGATCATCGATGTCCGCCAAGCCAACGAGTACGTCTCCGGTCACGTCCCCGGCGCACGCAACGTCGAACTCGGCCAGATCACCGCCGTCGAGCCGACGGTCGGGCCGGTGACGGTGATGTGCGGCCATGGCGAACGGGCGATGACCGGCGCCAGCCTGCTCGCCGCCCGCGGCGACCACGACGTCGTGGTGCTCGACGGTGGACCCGACACCTGGTCGTCGGCGACAGGCCGACCGTTGGCGGTCGGGGCGTGAGCAGCACCACGCCGGTCGCCCATCCCCCGACGCCGATTCGGCTCGGGTTGCGCGAGAACCTCGCCCAGTTCCTGTTGCTGGTCGGCGTCAACGCCCTCGTCGGCGGCATGATCGGCCAAGAACGCACCGTCCTGCCACTGCTCGCCAAGGAGGAGTTCGGACTCACCGCGTTCTCCTCGACGCTCACGTTCATCGCCGCGTTCGGCATCGTCAAGGCCGGCACGAACTTCTTCGCCGGCACCCTGTCGGACCGCTTCGGCCGCAAACCGGTGCTCATCGCCGGCTGGCTGATCGGCATCCCGGTGCCGCTGATCCTCATGTGGGCGCCGACGTGGGGGTGGGTGATCTTCGCCAACGTCCTGCTCGGTGTGAACCAGGGCCTCACCTGGTCGACCACGATCATCATGAAGATCGACCTCGTCGGGCCCGCCAAGCGCGGCTTGGCGATGGGTTTCAACGAAGCAGCCGGCTACATCGCCGTCGCTCTCACAGCGTTGGCCACCGGGTTCATCGCCGAGGAGTACGGCCTGCGCCCCGAACCGTTCTACCTCGGGCTCGCGTTCGCCGCGCTCGGCCTCGGGATCTCGACACTGTTCGTGCGCGAAACCCACGGCCACGCCCTCCACGAAGCCGCCACCCACACCACCACCGCCGACCACCTCCACGGCGAGCTCACCACCGGCGAGATCTTCCGACTCACCTCGTTCAAGGAGAAAGCCCTGTCATCGGCCTCGCAGGCGGGCCTCGTCAACAACCTCAACGACGGCCTCGCCTGGGGCCTGCTCCCGCTGTACTTCGCCGACGCCGGGCTGTCGGTGGCCCGCATCGGCATCCTCGTCGCGCTCTACCCGATGGTGTGGGGCCTCGGGCAACTCGTCACCGGCGGCCTGTCCGACCGCGTCGGCCGCAAACCGCTCATCGCAGGAGGCATGCTCGTCCAAGCCGCCGCGCTCGGCCTGTTCGCCGCCACCGAGGGCTTCGCCATCTGGGCCGTCGCGTCGGTGCTGATCGGCGTCGGCACGGCGATGGTCTACCCGACATTGCTCGCCACGATCGGCGATGTCGCCCACCCGAGCTGGCGGGCCCGCTCCGTGGGCATCTACCGGCTCTGGCGCGACGGCGGTTTCGCCGTCGGCGCCCTTCTCGCCGGCGTGCTCGCCGACGCGTTCGACATCCCCGTCGCGATCTGGGCGATCGCCGCGCTCACCGCTACATCCGGCATCGTCGTGATGGTGCGCATGTACGAAACTCATCCCCGCCACGACCGCACCATGGTCCCCGACGACGTCGACCTCGAAAGCTGACACGACCCCGATGCACGAGACCTCTCCACTGCTGCGCGCCAAGGCCTACGACGAACCGTCGGTGTTCGAACCCGCGAACCTGCTGCGCGAAGGCCGACGACAACGCGGTCGCCCCGACATTGCGGTCCCCGCGGTGTGCCTGCTCGATCCCGACGGCGACATCGTCCGCCACCTCACCGCCACCGGCTAAGCGCACGAGCACCCAGGCTGGGCCTGCTACCACACCACCCTGTGGACCTTCGACCTCGCAGGCACCGAGATCGGTGTCATCGGCTGCGCCGTCGGCGCCTCGTTCGCGGTGCTCATCGCCGAACAACTCGCCGTGTCCGGCTGCCAACAGTTGATCAGCATCACCTCGTCAGGATCGATCACCGCTGTGGCCGACCCGCCCTACTTCGTGATCATCGACCGCGCCCTACGCGACGAAGGCACCAGCCACCACTACCTCCCACCCGACGACTGGTCCCACGCACCCACACGCCTGATCGATCGGATGCGCGACATCGACGGACTCACACAGCAGGTGGTCGTCGGGCCGACCTGGACAACCGACGCTCCCTACCGCGAGACGCCCACCGCGATCGGCCACGCCGAGACAGCGGGCGTGGTCGCGGTCGAGATGGAAGCCGCCGCGCTCTACGCCTACGCCACCGCCCGAAACCGCGATGTGCTCTGCGTTGCGCACGTCACCAACTCGATGGCCACCGACGGCGACGACTTCGAGAAAGGCGAGGCCGACGGCGCCCACGCTGCGCTGGAACTCGTCGCTGCCATGGTCGAGCGGCTCCGATGACCTCCCCGGCCCGAAGCCTGCGTCCTTGCGTCAAGCGGCTGCGCAGGGGATGGCTCGGTCTCGCGTGATCGTCGTGGTGGGCGTCTCGAGCTGATTCGGCCGGCACGTCCGAGCGAAGCTCCCGATATCGTTCGGTGACCGAACGGTAAAGGGGAGTGGCAGTGGATCGTCGAGCGTTCCTGACAGCAGGAGGAGCGGGGCTGGCGGGCGTCGCGGGTGGGGTCCTGGTCGGGCGCGGGCTCGCCGCCACCGACGACTCCGATGACTCCGACGACACGGCGACAGCCGCCGCTGCTCGCCCGGTGGTGTTGTCGGAACCGATCGCGTTCAGGGGCTCCCGCCAGTCGGGGATCGACACCCCGTCACAACGCCACGCCGTGTTCGCAGCGTTCGACGTCGTCGTTCGTGAGTCGTCCGCACTGGCGGCGTTGATGGTGACGTGGACCGACACCGCCGAAGCGTTGGCGGCGGGCGAGCCGGTCGCGCAGGACACCGGCGAGGCGACCGGGCTCGGCCCGGCCCGGTTGACGGTCACGTTCGGCTTCGGGGCCTCGTTGTTCGACGACCAGTGCGCGCCGGTGTCGGCGCGACCCGCCGGGCTGGTCGACCTGCCGGAGTTCCCAGGTGACCAGCTCGAGGACGCATGGAACGGTGGTGATCTGCTCGTGCAGGTGTGTGCTGACGACCCGACGGTCGTGTCGCACGCGCTGCGGCAGCTGCGTCGCACCGGGCAGGGCACCGTCGCGCTGCGCTGGTCACAGGCCGGTTTCCTCCCACAGGCCGGTGACGCAACACCGCGGAACCTGTTCGGCCAAGTCGACGGCACCGCCAATCCCGCAGTCGGATCCGATCAGCTCGACGAGCTCGTCTGGGCCACTGACGGCCCCGACTGGATGACCGGCGGCACCTACCTCGCGACGCGTCGGATCAGGATGATGCTCACCATGTGGGACCGGATGGGTCTCGACGTCCAGGAAGCCACGATCGGTCGCCGTCGTGACACCGGTGCACCGCTCACCGGTGTCGACGAGTTCACCGAACCAGATCTCGACGCCACCCGCAACGGTGCCCCCGTCATTCCGCCTGACGCACACGTCCGCATCGCCAAGACTGCCGGCCCGGGGATGCTGCGCCGCGGCTACAGCTACGACAACGGCCCTCGCCCCAGCGGTACCGGTGCCGCACCGACGGGACAGATGGACCACAGCCAGCACGGTCAGCTGGACCACTCGGGCATGATGGCCGCGATGGACGACCACGACGCCGGCCTGTTCTTCGCCGCCTACGTCCGCGATCCCGCCACCCAGTTCGTCCCGATGCAACAGGCACTCAGCGCCGGCGACGCACTCGGCCACTTCCTCGCCTACACCTCCGCCGGGCTGTGGGCCATCCCCGCCGGCGCACCCGACGGCCCTCTCGCAGCCGGACTGTTCACATGACCCGCCCTCACACGCAACCGCGCGACGCAGGGGACGATGTCGCTCGCATGGGCACCGCGCTGATGGGATTCGTGCGCGACTTCGGGCTCCTCCAACCCGACCGCACCCCGTGCGGCAAACCACTCACCGTCACCCAGGCCCACGCCCTCGCTCGCATCGCCGACGATCCCGGCATCACCCAACGCGACCTCGGCGAAACCCTCGGCCTCGCCCGGGCCACCACCAGCGAGCTTGTCGCTCAACTCGCCGACCGTGGCTGGATCACCCAACACCCATCCGAGACCGACCGCCGCCAGCGCAGCCTCCAGCTCACGCCTGGCGGCACACGCATCACCACCGACGTGGCCGCAGCTCGTCAGGCACTCATGCGCGAGCTCCTCGCCCACGTCCCCCAAGGCGATCGAGAGCGATTCGTCGACAGCATCGAGCTCCTCGCCTCCGCCGTCCACCAGTACCGAACAACCCCCGCGGACACGGCCGAGCACCCCGCCAGCTGACGGCGTCGTTTGGGCGTCCGTGGGGCCCACTCCGCTCGGCGGGGAGGGCCTCTGACGTTGTCGGAAGCGGTCGACGCGAACACAACGCGAACAGGAATGACCTTCGGGATGGAACCCGACGGTCGGCCTGGGCGGCCGGGGCCGGGCAGTTCACACCGCGCTGAGGCTCCGTAGCCGCTCTCGTCGAAGCGATCCGAGCGATCGGATTGCGGGGCTCAGGGCGTGCACGACGATGACATGAGATCGGGAGCGTCTGACAGTCCCCTGACGGGCCGCTGGGGTGAATCGATCGGGGCCGATGTTGTGACGGGTCTGGTGTGGCGGCTGGTTCGGGCCGCGAGTCAGGTCGTCGGAGGTGTGGTGGGGGTCAGTCGCCGTTGTCGGAGTCCGGTCCATGCGGTGTAGGCGGCGGCGAGGATGGCGAGGCCGGCTGCGGTGAGGAGTGCGGGTTGCATGCCGTCGACGTAGGCGTTGCGGGCGGCGGTGACGAGTGGTTGTCCTTCGGGTCCGAGTTGTGCGGCTGTGCTGAGCGCACCGCCGATGCCTTCTTTGATGCGGGCTGCGGTCTCGGGTGGGTAGGTGTTGGCGATGTCGGTGATGTTGGTGCGGAATTGGGAGTTGACGATGGAGCCGATGAGGGCGAGGCCCATGGCGGCGCCGATTTCTCGGACGGTGTCGTTGAGGGCGGAGGCGACGCCTTGTTTGTCTTCGGTGAGTGAGGAGGTGATGGCGGTGGTGGAGGGGCTCATTGCGAGCCCGACGCCGGCGCCGAGGAGGAGTAGTCCGGGGAGGACGGAGAGGTAGCCGCGGTCGGCGTCGGCGAGGAGTGCGAGAAGGGTGAGGCCGCCGGCGACGGTGAGCATGCCGGTGATGACGGTGCGGCGGTAGCCGACTTTGTGGGCGATGGTGGGGGCGATGGTCGACAGCGGCATCATCATGACGGCCATGGGGAGCAGGCCGGTGGCGGCGCGTAGGGCGCTGTAGCCGAGGACGGCTTGGAGGAACTGGACCAGGATCAGGAACAGGGCGAACATCAACGCGAACACGACGAAGAGGTTGACGGATCCGGTGGTGAGGCCTTCGTTGCGGAACAGGCGGACGTCGAGCAGTGGGTGTTCGCGGTGGAGCTCGACGAGCACGAACCCGATGACGGCGGCGGTGCCGATGACGAAGCCGACGATGGTGATGGTGGCGGTCCATCCTTGTTCGGGGCCTTCTTGGATGGCGAGCACGAGGCCGCCGACGGCGAGCGCTGACAGGATTGCGCCACCGATGTCGAAGCCGGTCTCGATGTGTTCGCGGGAGTGGGGGACGACGATCAGTGTCGCTGCGAGTGAGACGACGGCGAGGGTGACGGGAACGGAGAACACCCATGGCCAGGTGACGTTGTCGATGATCGCGGCGGATGCGAAAAGACCGATGATGCCGCCGGCGCCCGCGACGCCTGCCCAGGTGCCGATCGCTTTGGCGCGTTCGGCGGCGGGGAAGCTGGTGGTGATGACCGAGAGGGTGACGGGCATGATCATCGCGGCGGCGATGCCGGCGACGATTCTGAGTGCGATGAGTGGTTCGGGGCTGTTCACGAACGCGGAGGTGAGGTTGGCGGCGGCGAACAGCACGAGGCCGCTGACGAGAACGGGTTTGCGGCCCCAGCGGTCGCCGATTGCGCCGATCGGCATGAGGAGCGCGGCGAGGGCGAGGGTGTAGCCGTTGATGATCCACAGCAGTTGGCTCTGGGTGGCGCCGATGTCGGCTGCGAGTGCTTGTTGGGCGACGTTGAGTCCGGACGATGACGCGATCACGGCGACGAGCGAGACGCACATGGTGATCAGGATGAGGCGCCGTTGTCGGGCGTCGGCGACGGCTTCGTCGTCGGTGTGGGGGTCGACGGGGTCGAGGAGTGCGGCGTCGTCAGGAAGGTGGTGGGTCATTGTGTGTGGGCCTATCGGGGTGGGGGATCGGGGGGATGCGGTCGAGGAAGGCGAGCACCGCGGTGGTGAACGAGTCGTTGTCGTCGCCGGCGACCATGTGTCCGGTGTCGGACACGTCGACGGCCTCGGCGTGGGGGACGGCGGTGAGGAATTCGTCGGCGGTTTCGCGGCTGACCAGGTCGGACATTGCGCCGCGCACGAGGAGCGCGGGGGCGGTGATGCGGCGGGCGCCGTCGAGGAGTTGGTCGGCCATTTGTTGGAGACGGTGGGCGCTGTTCGCGGGGTCGGTGTGCATGACGTCGAGTTTGGAGGTGATGAACGCCGGGTCCCAGCGCCAGACCCAACGTCCGTCGTCGCGTTGGCGGAGCACTTTGGTGAGTCCGTCGATGTTGTCGGGTCTGGGCCGGTGGGGGTTGTAGGCGGCGATCACGTCTCCGGCGTCGTGCAGGGTGGCGAATCCGTCGGGGTGGGCCGACATGAACTGCACGACCCGTCGTGCTCCGTCGAGTTCCATGCGGGGTGTGACGTCGACGAGCACGACGCCTGCCCACAGGCGCGGTGGGGCGATGCGGTGCGCGGTGAGGATCGTCATGCCACCGAGCGACGCACCGACGGCGACAGCGGGGCGCCGCCCGCAATATCGTTCGCGTACGGCGAGCAGGTCGTAGGCGAGGTCTTCGGTGTCGTATCGGCCGGCGGGGTCCCAGCTGCTGTCGCCGTGTCCGCGGGTGTCGTAGGCAACGACGTGATGACCGGCGGCGTGGATGGTGCGGGCCGCCTTGGCCCAGGCGTGGCGGTTCTGTCCGCCACCATGGAGCAGGATCACCGACGGCTTGTCGGTGGATGGTTGTGGGTAGAGGTCGGCGACGAGGGTGACACCCTGGTGGCCGGTGACGACGTTGGATTGGCGGAAGCTCATGCGGGCTCGACGATCGGTGCCTGTGCTGTCATCGTGGCCAGGTCGCGAAGCGGGAGTTCGCGCATGCGGATCGAGATCACGAACGCGCCGACCATCACGACGGCGGCAACGGCGAACACGGTGGTGATCGACGCCGACAACGCACCGGCCGCCGCGCTGTGCAACGGTTCGGGGAGCCCGGCGATGGCTCGCGGGCTGCGCGCGAGGTTGTAGGCATCGACGCCGGCCGGCACGTCGACACCGGCAAGACGGTCGGCGAGTTCGGTGTTGAGACGGCTGGTGAGGATTGTGCCGAACACGGCGACACCGATGGTGGAACCGAGCGTGCGGAAGAAGTTGACCGACGCGGTCCCGGCGCCGAGGTCGCGCATCTCGACTGCGTTCTGCACGGCGATGGTGAGCACCGACAGGGTTGCGCCGACTCCGAGGCCGAGCACGATCATCCACATCGATGACGCGACGCGGCCGGTGGCGGGGTCCATGGTGGACAGCAGCCACAGTCCGGCGGCGGCGACGATCGTGCCGATGATCGGGTAGATCTTGTAGCGGCCGGTGCGTGTGGTCAGCCGACCGACCACGAGCGACGCGATCATCAACGCGAGCATCAGTGGGAGCAGCAGCAGCCCGGCGTTGGTGGCCTGTTGACCCTGGACGCCTTGAAAGAACAACGGCAGGTAGACGATCGCTCCGAACATCGCCGACCCGGCGAGGAACGCCATCGCCACCGATGAACTGAAACCAGGCCGGTTGAACATCCGCAGCGGGATCACCGGTTCGGCGACCCGCCGTTCCCACCAGACGAATACGCCCGCGGCGACAATCGACACCCCGTAGAGCCCGACGGTGACCGGTGAGCCCCACCCGTACTCGTCGCTGGCCCAGACGGTGGCCAACAACAGGGCGACCACCGACAGCACCAGTAACCCGGAGCCGGTGAAGTCGAGCCGGTGCTCTGCTCGGCGGAACGGGAGGCGCAACACGGCACCGGTGACGAACAGGGCGACGATCCCGATCGGGATGTTGACGTAGAACACCCAGCGCCATGAGAAGTGATCGGTGAGCACGCCACCGATCAGCGGACCGAGCACGCTGGCCAGCGCGAAGGTGCCGGTCAGGTAGCCGGTGTAACGGCCACGCTCTCGTGGTGGGACGATGTCACCGACGATGGTGAAGGTGAGTGACATCAACCCGCCACCACCGATGCCCTGCAGGCCACGGAACGCGATCAGCTGCCACAACGACTGTGCCAGGCCACACAACATCGACGCGATCAGGAACAGCACGATCGCGGTCTGGTAGATGCGTTTGCGGCCGTAGAGGTCGGAGATCTTGCCCCACAGTGGCATGCTCGCCGTGGACGCCAACAGGTAGGCGGTGACGACCCACGACAGGTGATTGATGCCGCCGAACTCGCCGACGATCGTCGGCAGCGCGGTCGACACGATCGTCTGGTCGAGCGCGGCGAGCAGCAGTCCGGTCATCAACCCGACGATGACGATCGTGCGTTCACGATGCGTCAGATCCGGCATCTGCCCCGCCGATTCCGTCGTGCTCACCGGACACTCACCTGCAACGTCTCCAACCCGCGCAGGGTGAGACTTGGACGCCAGATCGGGGTGGTGTCGCCGGCGATGTCGGGGAACCGGGCGAGGAGCCGTTCGAACACGACTTCGCCTTCGAGGCGGGCCAACGGTGCGCCAAGGCAGTAGTGGATGCCGGCGGCGAAGCTGAGGTGCTGGGTGCCGGTGCGGGTGATGTCGAACCGGTCCGGATCGTGGTAGCGGTCGGGGTCGCGGTTCGCGGCGCCGAGCAACGTCAGCACCACCTGTCCGGCGTCGATGTGGTGACCGGCGATGTCGGCGTCCTCGAGAGCGGTACGTGCGTCCAACTGGACCGAGCCTTCGTAGCGCAACATCTCCTCCACTGCACCGTGTCCGCGGGTCGGGTCGTCGCGCAGCAGCCGCATCTGGTCGGGATTGCGGAGCAGGCTGATCATCCCGTTGCCGATCAGGTTGGTGGTGGTCTCGAACCCGGCGGCGAACAACAACACGATCGTGGCCACCAACTCGTCCTCGGACAGTCGGTCACCGCCGTCACGGACCCCGATCAACCCGCCGATCAGATCATCGGACGGCCTGTTCCGCCGTTCGGCGATCAGCGAGCGGAAGTAGCGGTTCATCGTGTTGCTCGCCGCCTCCGCAGCGGCGATCGTCTCCGCGCTCGCCATCGGCTCGAGCGCGCCGGCGGCGTCACGCACGATCCACCGAAACTGTTCCCGGTCCTCGACGGGAACACCGAGCAGCTCGCCGATCACCCGCACCGGCAACGGGAACGCAAGCAGGTCCATGATGTCACCGCCGCCGGCGTCGGCGAGCTGGTCGAGGATCTCATCGACCATCGCCGCGACCGCCGGACGGAGCTCGTCGACTCGGCGGGGGGTGAACTCGCGGGCGACGAGACTGCGCATCCGGGTGTGATCGGGCGGGTTCATCCGCAACATCGAGTAACGGGAGATGATCGGCACCTCCCGATCAGCGCTCTGGGCGGACGACCCGAAGATGCGTTGCACTTCTTCGCTCTTGCCGAACCGCGGATCGCGCAGCACCGTGCCACAGTCGTCGTAGCGAGTCGCGACCCACAACGGCAACACGGCACTGTGGTGCACCGGTGCCGTCTCGCGCAGCTGCCGGTAGGCGGGGTACGGATCGGCACGAACGGCTGGGTCGCTGAACAAGCTGACCAACACGTCATCCGCGGTGCCGATGGTCTGGTCGTCGGTGGTGGTGGTCATCGTGCGTCCCTTTCTGGTTCGGGTGTTCGTGGTTGGGTGATCAGCACCGTTCCTTGCCCGATCGCGACGAGACGATCGAGGTTGCTGACATCGATGCGGACCACAGCGGTGCGCCGGGTCAGGGACACGACCTCGGCGACGGCCGTCACCTGTCCGGCCGAGATCGCGAGGAGCAAGTTGAGCTTGAACTCGGTCGTGGCAGCCCATGCGCCGCGAGGGATCAGCGGGTACACCACCGCACCCAGCACATGATCGACCAGTGCGGACACCACGCCACCGTGGAGCGACCCGAACGGGTTCAACAGCTCCGCCCGAGCATCGAGCGAACACACCAATCGTCCGGGTTCGATCTCGTCGGCGCGGATGCCGAGATAGCCCGGCAGTCCCGTGATCTGGTCGTGGTTGGCCAGGATGCCTGCCGCCATGTCAGCGTCGTACTGATCGAATCGGGCAGTCATGACCGACCGCGCCGAGGCGGCGAGGTTGCGCCGATGCCAGCCAAGATGACGCCGAGCAACGCCGCCGCACGATCCTCGAGTGGACGGTCGCTCCCGATCAGCAGATGCTGCATGCCGGTGATCAACACCGCGCCATAGACGACCGACGTCGCGGCGCCGATGTCGTCGACCCGCAACGATCCGTCGCGCTGGCCATCACGCAACGCCTCACGGATCGGCGACATGATCGCCAGATCCACACCGGCAGCGATGTCGACCAGCGACGCCGCGCGACCCAGTTCGGCGAACAACAACCGATACGTCGGCCCATGGCTCCCGATGAACTCCAGATGCTCACGCACCAGCCGGGCGAGCCGCTCGCGACCCGTCCCCGGTTCCGCCGCCGCAGCCGTCAACTTCACCGTCATCTGCCCCAGCGTGCGAGAAAGCAGATGCGCCAGGATGTGTTCCTTGCCCGGGAAGTAGTAGTACAGCGTCGCCCGCGGGACCCCCGTCGCTTTGGCCAGATCATCGATACGGGTCGCGTCGAGCCCGTTGTCGGCGAACACCTGCGCAGCCAGATCGATCCGCTCGGCCAGATCATCGGGCAACGGCCGGACCGCGTTCGCGGACGGCTGATTCATTCCGACACCTCCGCCATCCCAGGAACAAACCGATCCAATGGGATGATGATGAACGTCGCTGTCGCCTCGGCAATCAACACCCGCCCACCATCGGTGTGCGCCGACGCGGACATATGCAACTTGCGTTCCTCCCTCGCATCGACCCGAGCACGGAACACCAACGGCACCGAAATCGGCGTCGGCGCCCGATACGTGATCTCGATCCGACCGGTGAACGCCGGGACCTTCAAGATCGACAACTGATACCCCATCACGTCATCGAAGATCGCGGCCACCACACCACCATGCGCCCGACCTGGAGCACCCTCGAACGCCGCACCCAACACCACTTCGGCAACCGCGTCATCGGCTTCACGGCGCACCGCGATCGCAGTGCCCATCGGATTCGCCGTACCTGACACCACACAATCCGGGAAATGCGACAACCGCTCACCATCGCCCGGTGGCTCCCCGAACAAGCTCGACCCAGCCACACCCGACAAGCTCATCAGCGAACGATTCCGGACTGGTCCACCCTCCAGCCGCGCAACAAACGGACCGACCGCCTCACACAACTCGACGAACAGCTCATCGGGTGCGTCACCGCCCACGAACGCGTGCCCGAGGCGTCGCAACAGCGACGCCGCCTCAACACGCGCAGGCGACACCCCGAACGGTTCATCAACCGATCCCGCTGATGTGGCCACCCGATCGGGCATCAGCCCCTCCAATCCCCGACTTGTACGCCCAGATTGGACGCCACGTCCAAGCTAGTCGCCCAATCCACCCGTGCACGAACGCAGGCAACGGTGGGCCCGAGCGTGAGGCCAGCGTCGAACGACTCGCGACCGTGCACCGGCGTGTGATCGCACCAACGGACCCCGACCATGCCTGGCCCGCGGCCCATTCACGATCGTCGTGGGTCGGGCGCGACATCAGATGGCGAACGACATGGCACCCGACCGTCGCCGAGCAACGATCCCAACGTCAGTTCCAGTTCCTTCCTCTCGGGCACCGCGCCGCCCGGCACGCTCCGCGCGTTCGTCCACTCCCGACCAGGATCGCTCGTCAGCATCCCACCCCCGCCCTCGGCCCTGTACGAGACACTGGCTTGCAGTCAACGAGCGGTGACGTGGTCGCCAACGTCCACTGGAAACTCAACCGCGGTTCGAGCTCGACAGGGTCGCCCACCTCGGAAGGAATGATCTGATGGCACGAACCGAGTTCTCCGACTCCGCGACGCTGTGGTCGCCAAACCTGGCGCTGTCGAGCGTCTCGCCGGTCTGTGTGCCGAGACGTTGGAGGAGATCCGGCGAACGAGCTTCGTCACGGTGAGGCGGTCAGCCAGGCTGAGCTCACCGGCGTCTCGAAGTCACGCAAGGCGCGTGCACCGAGCTCGAGCACTCCGACGACCTGCGCGTGTCGAACCTGCGCCAGTACCTCGAAGCGCTCGGTGCCCGCCGTCGGGTGCCGATCCACCTCGGCCGCGACGACGCAGCCTGACCAGCCGCCGTCAGCACCATGTCAGCACGACTCGCACCCACCAGTGCAGACGATCGTGGTGACGCCGCTCGGGAGCCGTCCCGTACAACAGCCGTACAACACGACGAGCACCAACGGGCACCTACCAGCGCATACTAGGCAGGTGCTCGCTGCTCTCGAAACGCCTGCTGATCAGGAAGAACACCGATGAGCGCCGACCAGCGCCTACGGGCGTCGGTGCACTCATAACCCGAAGGTCAGGGGTTCAAATCCCCTCCCCGCCACCAATCAACCCATCAAGGAGACTTGATCGGGAAAGTAGCCACGACGCTCGAGACATCGATCTGACCGGCGGCCGATCGTGCGAATGATGAGTTCGTGGGTGAGATCTCGACCACGAGATTCGACCCGGCTCCGGCGGAGAACACGATGTCTCGCAGAGGAACGCTCACCGTTCGGGTGGAACCGTCGAGAGTCACGGGAATCGGTGTGGCGGCCGGGTTGAGGATCTTTCCGGTGGTGGAGTCGATCACTCGAGCGAAAACCGCTCGCGCGGTTCCCGAACCGGTGTACGTGAACGAGATCGTCGGCCGACCGACGACCGACTTCGAACCATCGATTCGCGCGGTGAGGGTGACTGCTCCATGGGGAGACGAACCGAATTGGAGAGTCCCTCCGGTGGACGTCGCCTCCACGGGCGTCGGCTCGTTGAATCCGTTGTCGAATGGATGGAGGTTC
>Ga0315903_10003870_pt1 | contig 20410 bp, 37 predicted proteins | sample LakEriMetagenome_7_FD_203524 | JGI IMG/M metagenome (GOLD analysis project Ga0315903, IMG submission 203524) | Freshwater fungal communities from buoy surface, Lake Erie, Ohio, United States - Buoy 2 MA119 | ecosystem: Environmental > Aquatic > Freshwater > Lake | place: USA: Lake Erie, Ohio... | reverse complement strand
TGTAATAAGAACCGTCATCAGGCAAATCATCAGAATCAACATACTTAATCCATTCGTCTTTGAAGAGGTCTGACTGGGCGGCTTCGAAAGAAGCAAGGTATTCCTGTCTAAAACTGAAGGAAGACATCGACTTCTTTGCTGCTTCAATCTCCTTCGGATCAAGTAGCGGATTATCAAACGAGGTAAAGTGAAAAGATGACCAATCCTCGTCTTCGCCTCTTTGAGCCATCTGGTACAATTCATAGAAGTGATTGCGTCCCTTCGGTGTACCAATAAATAATGCCCCACCTTTTACATCACTTAGAGCAGGTCTAAGAATCTGCTCGAATACCTGTGGCTTCATGTCAGCATATTCGTCAATCACGACATACGCTAGACCCACACCACGCATTGTATCTGGACGATCGGAGCCTTTAAGGTAAATCTTCCTATCGTTTACAAGCGTAATAACTGCCGTATTCTCGTGAACAGACTTGATAACCTCGTGGCCAAGCTCTTTAAGAACCGACCACATGATGTCTTTAGCTTGTTGAAATGTTGGAGCAACATAGAAGACATCCTTTTCTGTTGACTTTAATGCTTCAATGATGAGGGTCCAAGCAGCAAGGCGAGACTTTCCAAATCTTCGTCCTGCAGCAACCACTTTAAAACGGTGACTATCATTAAATACCTCTGTCTGCTTAGGATGGAGTTCAACTCTCAGATTCGCCATCTGGAGCCTCCATGTCTATAACCTCATAGTTAACTTCAGTTTCCCTGGCAGCGATCTGTGGCGCACCAGTGGTAACAATCTGTACCTGGATAGCGTTGCTTCTGCCCTGCCCCTGCTTCTCAAAATGGGACACAGGTAATAGCCTATCCATACACATCTTAAGACAAGCAACTTGGTCCTTGTCTGTGTCGTCCATAGCCTTGCGGAGGACAGTCTCAATGACTTTTTCTCCGCTAGTAGACAGAAGACGAGCATAAAATTCTTTTATTCTTGCTGCTTCGCCTGGAGGTCTTCCTACTACGTTTCGTTTTTTCTTGGATTCAACGTCTGCTTTTCGTGGCCTGCCTCTTTTTTTAGGAGGGGACAGGGTAACACCTTGAGATTCTAAGGACACTTTAGTGTTTCTCCTTACTATCTATGTAGTTTTAAATTATTAGTAATTATTATTATGATTTTAGTATTTAGTTCCTACATAGTTTGTTCTTAATACATTTATTATAGCATATTTTTTCTAAAAAGTCAAGTACTTTGTACTATTTAGGAGCTAAAGAGTACAGATTAGTCCTGTCTAAACCTGTAGTGAGCACCTCCTTTTTACTATAAATGCTACTAATTCTTATTCTTAGGCTAAGTTATTGATTTATAAGGACAATTTTATAGTGGTAATTCAGCCCTATTTTGTACTATTTAGGGCTATTTTCCCACTATTTAATCCTATTTTGCCTTCTGTTGTGTCTATGGGGTTCCCCAACGCGGGCACTCTGTTCTGTCCCCCCTCCCCCGTGTTGTATTTTTACCACAAATAACCCTACAGCGCAGTCTGGTATGGGACTTGCTAGGGCAAGAATCGTGCCAATAGGTAGAAACTATTGAGGGCTGGGGAGTGATAGAAAGAGACTATGAAGCACCCTAAAGTGTCTCTAAAAAACAACAGAGGGGGTCACTGTATAAATATACATTAGGGTTTCCCCTAATTGTTTGCTGCAGTGCAAATCATTAATATCGAGTCATGGAATAGATAGTTATCTAATCCATATCCCTAAACTACCAGGAGGCATTATGGATTTTGAGAATCAGGGTAAAGAGCTAGCTAAAATCGAAACCGGCGCAGGCACTAAGGCCGTGGCCATCATCAAAAATTGTCTAATCAGTATCACGGACGATGGACAGATGGAGGAGTTTTTAGATAGTTATCTAAACTACCGGATAAATCAGGGCGAAGACGAAAAAGAAGCCAAGAATTATCGGTCCCGAGTTAAAGCCGTAATCAAGAATTGGAAAGATCACGAGAAACGGACCAAGCTTTACGACTACAGTACTAAGTCGGTCCAATTGCTAGCGAAATATGCAAGGGACCTAAACAAAAAAGAGAAACCCGAATCCGAAGAATCGCCGGACGAATCGGTCAAGACTGAGAATCTGCTAAGTCTTGGGGATATCTCAGCCGAACTCGATAGACTGGCCCAGCATCTCCAACATCACGGGCGATTCGATCTCGCGGAGCGGCTGATGGTGATCGCGAATGAGGCAGTCGAGGAGCAAGTGGAACCCGCAACAATCTAAGGAGGGAGGGAGAAATCCCTCTCCCTTTTTTCACTTGACAATTGGGCAGTGTTGTGTTATAGTTTGGCTGTGGTTAGTAATTTTGTGTTTTGTCAATAGATAGTTATCTAAAAGGAGCTTCAAATGTTAAGACTTTTTCGTGTTTCCCTGCGTTTCAATGGTGTGTTAAAGCATCGTGGCGGTAGATTCCTGACAGTGTATCGCAAGGGAGAGCGTGTTAACGGTAAAGTAATCAAGGTCAATCCCTTGTTTGCTACTGTTCAGCGTGCCCAAGATGGTAAGGTTTTCACTGTCAAAAACTGGTCCATCAAGTTTGTGTGTGCCGATCACCAAGTACACACCACATCTGAGGCACTGTAATGTTATCCAGGACATCCAAACTAGGGTGTTATTCGTGGAGTCTCCAGGCTTTGGACACCTGTCCAGGGTCTAGAGATTCTACGGGTGAGATAGTAGACGCTTGTAAGTTTTGCTATGCTAGGCAGGGTCTATATCATATGCCAGATGTTAAGGCATTACGGGCCTTTAACTTACAAGACTGGACAGAGTTAGACTGGGTGGATCGTATGGTCAAGGCACTCAAGGGCAAGAAATTGTTCAGGTGGTTTGACTCTGGCGATATGTACCACATCAAACTAGCGGAGAAAATCTATGCCGTTATGCAGCAAACGCCAGATTGTAATCATTGGATACCTACTCGAATGCATAAGTTTGCTAAGTTTGAGCCTGTTCTTAGGGCTATGCATAGCCTACCTAATGTTACAGTCAGGGCCTCTTCTGATGCTATTGATGGCAGTATTGTAGATACTTATCTAAACTCTAGCACCATCATACCTGATCACGATACAGAGACTAGTGCGTGGGTGTGTCCTGCTTACAAACAAGGTGGAAAGTGCTTGACTTGTCGCAAGTGTTGGGATAAGATGACGCCTGTTGTTGCTTATCCGTATCACGGCAGGTCAAAGGCTAAGGTTATTAAACTTATTCAAGTAAAGGGTTGACAAACATGGATACTAATGATATGCTCTATCATATGCAAGACTTAATCCAAGAGATCGAGAATGGTGGCTGGACCACACACTCAGAGATTGACATTCGGGTTGCTTATCGTTCTCTTCGGGATGCTGTTATGAAGATTCGTTGCGATGACTTGTATGTAGAAAAGGAGACTGCATGAAGACTAATGACTTAAAGCGTGGCTCATATGTGTTACTTCGTAATGGCTGGGAGGCAGAGATTGCTGACAACATGAAGGGCAATACTCGCTTGGCTACTGTGTTCGGAGAATTTACAGAGACTGGGTCTGTGTATGCACACGATATTATTAAGGTCAAGATTGCTGACGAGTGGCATGATGTCGAGCATACTCCAGCACAGATCAAGTTGATGGACCAGCTAAAGCGTATCGGGTTTTAGATAATTAACCGAGGAGTTTTGAGCATGAATTATTTTGAATTGAGACAACTGGCTAGTCTTTACGGGCTGCCATGCCTGAATGATAGTCAAGTTAAGACGCTTGCCGCTTTTGTGCAAGCTGCTTGCGATAAGGCTATCGCTGAGAGACTGAGAGAGAAATCCGAAGAGGCTTTTGAGTATGACCCTGCCGAATGGTCTGCTTATGTTTCTGCCTCTTCGATTGCTTCAAACGCTTTTAAACCCATTTATACACCATTGGAGAAAGCATGAACGATATACATTGGGTTTTAGATAATTATCTAAGGACATAACATGACTAAGAGATGGGCTATCTTATTAGGTAACGAAAATGTCTGGCTCGTCAACGGACAACCTCAAACTTTTGCAAGCATGGAAGAGGCCGCTGCAGAACTAGAAAGATTTTTTAGGGACGAAGAAGAATTTTTCGAGCTTGGATATTTAGAAGAACCCTGCAATCCAGAAGACTATCGAATTGAGGAGGTAGTATGAAGGCATATCTTATTGATCCCTATGAGGGTAGTATAGAGGAAGTCGAATATAGCGGAGACTATGAGGACATCTATAAGCTGATTGATTGTCCAATGTTTGACTGTGTCCGAATCAATAGGAATGGTGATACTATTTATATTGATGACATGGGTTTGTATAAGGACAATCAAGAATTTTTTATGGTTGAGGGCTATCATAGTCCATTGTGTGGTAAGGCTTTGGTCCTGGGTACAGATAAAAATGGTGACAGTCAATCGCCTAAGATTAGCTTGACAAAACTAAAAAAGATGATAACATTCATCCCATCAATACTTGTTATTGCAAGGGGTTTAGTATGATTGGCTATAAATTGTTTCGTAAACGCAAGGATGGTACACTAGGCCCACTGTTTATTAATCGTAAGCAACGACTTAGTCCAGGTATTTACTATGAATTTGAAAAGCATTATACTAAGGGCTATGCTTATCGTCCTGGCTGGCACATCTGTTCAGAGATGAGCGCACCACACCTACGACAAGGTGGTGATCGTGTCTGGGCTAAGGTAAATTTCATACCGATGGCTGTGATTGAAAGACCAAAGTCTCAGGGCGGGACATGGTATCTTGGTAGCGCGATGAAGATACTGGAGGTGTATGATGAAGCAGAGGAATTTTGTAGCAAAGCACGCACAGCGTAGCGGAGCAGGTAGACATAAGCGAAAGGATAAGAAAATGGCAATCTATATTGACGATGCGGGTAGACAATTAACTCTTTTAAAGAAAAATGTTTACACCGAAGAATTATTAGGTACTATAGAATGGTTGGATGGTATTAATGCACAAATTGTAAAGATACTTGACGACAGAAGTGGAAGTGATTCTTGGGTTATAGAATATTTAGATCTTAATGAATTTAACTGGGGTGAAAAATGAGCTACATTGGACAAGAAGACTGGGTGCATATTGACGCACACAATGACGAGGTCAACGCACTAGAGGACAAAGTTGCAGAGCTTGAGCAGGTTATCAAGGATATGCAATTTGATGAGGCATATCTATGTGCTGACCTTATTGAACTGCGCTGGCGCTACTCTGACTACAAGGATATGTACGAGGAGCTTGAGGAACTTATCAAGTGGTGTGGTCCTGATACTACACGCAAAGCTATCGAGATGTTGAGTGAAAAGTTCCCTAATAAGAAAGGGTTTGATAGTTGGGAGGTAACATGGCTGCGCCCTTAATTGCTATCATCGGGCTGGTGTATTTGGTGGTGTCGGTGGACCTGCTAATCAAGGGTCATCATGGCCTGGGTATTGCTTTCCTGGGCTATGCATTGGGTAATGTTGGCCTGACTATGGAAGCGATGCGCTAATGACCTGGGTAGATGTAGGGTTATTTACTGGTATCTTATTGTTTGCATTGTTGTTGTGTATATTTGGAGACAGAGATGAAGACTAGGGTTTCAGGTGTACCATACGAGGTGGAATTACCATACGGCATGGACGAGGGCGGTGTAATTGCAGAACTAGAGCGCGAGAACTTTATGATGCGTACCAGGATGGAGCGACTAGAGAACGAACTCAAGATTGCAGAAGAACACATCTCAAAGTTAATGATTGACTTACATAATGAACGGAACAATAAGACATGAGATGCCTTAGTTGCAACACTGTGCTAACAGATTTTGAATCAACACGCAAGGGTCTTAATACTAACGAATATCTTGACTTATGTAACTCTTGCTTTTATACTATTAGGGACGATGTTTTAACGCTTGACAGGAGTGACCTTGAAGAAGAAGACGATGGATACCTTGATGATTTTGATAGCGATGAGTGCTTGGATTATGGTATTGACATGGATAGTTAACTATGCTATAATAACTATTAAGTAGATACTTAGTATTAATTATTATTATTAACTTAGAAGGAACTAAATAGTGGAAGACGACCAAGAAAGATTCATTGCTGAGACAGGATACGAAGCCCATTACTGGTTCATTGTCTCAGACTTTGTTGATCTGTCCCTGAGACACGGGCTGGATACAGTCCTTGGCGATGCCTTGGAAGTATACAAGAAGCGCCTTTTAGATAAGGAACAGTCCTGAGTTGTGTGCTGTCCCCTATTTGTATAGTACCTAACCATAGATAACTATCTATTTGGAGTTTAAGATAATGACCAGTCCTATCTTGGAGAACCTAGCTAAGGCTAGAAGCAAGAAGACTTCAGGCTACAAGTTGAAGAACCCGATTGACCACTGGAGAAAAGACCCGACCAGTCTACGCAAGAGCATCAATGCCAAGTGCTTTGACTGTTCCTGTAACCAGATCGAAGAGATCAGAAACTGTACTGTTCGGTCCTGTCCTTTGTGGTTTGTCCGTCCCTACCAGGAGGATACAAATGGGTGAGCAGTTAAAGGCGCACCAGCCTTGTCCTGATTGTGGTAGCTCAGACGCATTGACCTACTACGACTGGGGTAGTTTATGTTTTAAGTGCGGAGAAAAGAAGTTTAATAAGAGTGATATGAAACCAACACTGACCAAGGTTCAATCGAAGATGACTAATATTCATGAGCTAACATATGGCTCAGTTGTGGAGCGAGGGCTGACTAGAGATACCTGCCTCGAGTATGGTATTGGTAGTAAAGATAATTACTACTACTTCCCATACTATAACGGTGATACCTTAGTTGCGTACAAGAAACGAAACACAGACGAGAAGCGATTCAGTATTGAAGGTGCTTGGCAGCAAGGCACTCTCTTCGGGCAGCAACTATTCAATAAGGGAGGCAAGTATGTTACGATTACTGAAGGCGAGTTTGACGCTGCGGCGGCGTATCAGATGCTTGGTTCTAAGTATCCTGTGGTTTCTGTTAGGAATGGCGCAGGCAATGCAGCACAGGATGTCAAGGCGAATTATGAGTGGCTCGACTCATTCGAGAATATCGTCATCTGTTTTGACAACGATGATGCGGGTAGAACTGCTGCTGCACAAGTTGCTGAAATCCTTGGAACTAAAGCCAAGATATTTAAGGGACGCTCAGATTTTAAAGACGCCTGTGACTTCAACTACAAAGGAGAAGTAAAGGAGTTTGTTGATCTATGGTGGAAGGCAGAGAGATTCACGCCTGATGGAATCATTGACGGTGCTGGGTTATGGGAGCTAGTAAACCAACCAGTCGAGCGTTCCAAGGTTCAGTATCCTTACTCTGGGTTGAATGATCTGACCTATGGAATCAGAGAGGGCGAGTTAGTTACAATTACTGCTGGCTCAGGATTAGGTAAGTCACAGTTTCTTAGAGAGATTGTGTTTCACATCCTGAATAACACATCTGATGAGAATATAGGACTGCTGTTTCTAGAGGAGTCAGTTAAGCGTACTGCCAAAAGCTTGATGAGTTTGGCAGCTAACAAGCCACTGCATCTACCAGACACTGAGGCAACTGTTGAGGAACTTCGTTCTGCTTTTGATTCCACTCTAGGCACAGGGCGTGTGTTCTTATTCGATCACTTTGGTTCAACTGCAATTGATAATATTATTAATAGGGTCAGGTTCATGGCTAAGGCACTTGACTGCAGGTATATCTTTCTCGACCATGTGTCTATTGTTGTGTCTGCCCAGGAGAATGGTGACGAGCGCAAGGCACTGGATGAAATCATGACCAAGCTGCGAATGATTGTCCAAGAAACAGGCATTGCTTTGTTCTGTGTCTCGCATTTGAAGCGTCCTGATGGCAAGGGACACGAGGAAGGAGCAAGCACCTCTCTGTCTGCACTACGAGGCTCAGGTTCGATTGGTCAACTGTCTGACATGGTGCTAGGTCTTGAGCGTAACGGGCAGGCTGAGGACCTCAAAGAGCGTCACACCACCAAGGTTCGAGTGCTGAAGAATCGCTTCAGCGGATTGACTGGCCCTGCCTGTGGTCTGTATTATGACAGGGTTACTGGCCGTATGAGTGAGACAATCGTGGAGGATCTATGAACCTGCTCAAAGCAGCGGAAGAGGTGCTAGAAGCATGGGGTTGGGACTGGAGTGAGCTACGGAATGAAGCGTTGAGAGAAAGAATGAAAGCACTACGCCAAGCACTAGCGCAACCGGAACAAGAGCCTGTGGGGTATGTAACCATTGAGAACATTTCTAGTTGGGCACAAGTTCCCTCAATAAAGTGGTTCAAAAAACCTACTGAAGGACCACTCTACACCACACCACCAAAGCGTGAATGGGCTGGGCTGACGGATGAGGAAATTGAGGAGTGCAAAATCAACGGCGGCTTACCACACGCTATCAATTGGAGGCTCTCGGTAAAGGTTATGGAAGCCAAACTCAAGGAGAAGAATACATGACTGACCTACGCAAAGCAGCAGAGGCGGTATTAGAGGCGTGGAGTTGGGACTGGAGTGAGCCACGGAACAAAGCATTAAGAGAAAGAATGAAAGCACTACGCCAAGCACTAACTCAGCCAAAATGGGTTGGACTTAAAGATGATGACTTTAATGTAAAGCAGATTGCGGAGTTTGATGTGGCGAAGTTTGCACGATACATCGAGGCAATACTGAAGGAGAGAAACTGTGGCACATCCTGACCAAGCATTCGGTGATAAGACTTACTCGCAGTTTGGAGAAGACTTAATCCTGTTGAATGTGTTTCACAAGTTAGGGATTGAGAAGGGAAGATACTTTGATGTAGGAGCACACAATCCCTGGAACATCAGTAACACTGCGCTGCTGTATGAGCGCGGCTGGCGAGGCGTGTGCATCGAGGCTAACCCTAATCAGATTGGTGGCTTCGAGTTAGCTAGGCCAGAGGATAACATCCTGAATGTTGGTGTTGGCTGCTCAATTGGTACGATGCCTTTCTATATGATTGATGGCTACTCAGGCAGGAATACCTTTGATAAGGAGAAGGCTGAGAAGTTTGTCTCTGACTATCCCTGGTTCAAGATTCAAGAGGTTAGGGAAATCCCTGTGGTTACAATCGATAGTTTGTTTAAGAGTTTGTATGTACCTGACCTGCTGTGTATCGACATCGAAGGCTACGACTACCCAGTGCTTATGAGTATGGAAGCAAGGCCAAAGGTAATCTGTGCTGAGAATGAGGGACAGATACAAGACTTTGATGACTTGCTAAAAGGCATGGGATATGATAAAATATTTAATACCGTAGCAAATGGAATCTACATTCATGCGACTAGCACTTGACATTGAAACGAACACAGCCCATGACAAGATATGGGTTTGTTGTACCTATGACATTGACACCAAAGAAGTAAGGACATGGACAAGCGCACAAGACTTCAATCAATTCATTCAGAAAGCAAAGTTACTGATAGCACACAACGGGATATGCTTCGACTTTCCAGTGCTGAACAGAGTCTGGAAGACTACGATCAAGTTGAACCAAGTGCAGGATACACTGGTTATGTCAAGACTGTCAAACCCAAGCAGAGATGGGGGACACAGCCTAGCAAAACTCGCAAAGCTAGTAGGCCGAACCAAGAAGGAGTTCGAAGATTTCGAGGGCGGCCTGAGCGATGATATGATTTACTACTGCCAGGAAGATGTACGAATCTGTGGTGATTTGTATCTCTACCTGCAGCAGGAACTAAAAGGTTTCTCTGAACAGTCGATTGAGTTAGAGCACAAGGTTCAAGCTATCATTGCTAGGCAGGAGCGCCACGGCTTTAAACTAGATACTGTGAAAGCTCAGTGCTTGCTTGGTCAATGGAAGCGTAGGTTGTCAGACATCGAGGAGGAATTACAAAAAGTATTCCCGCCTATTGTCACTCAAAGGTTTAGCGAGAAGACAGGCAAGCAATTGAAGGACGATGTTGAAGTATTTAATCCTGGCTCGAGGCAGCAGATTGCCAAGCGCCTGATGAACCTGGGATGGAAACCTACTAAGCACACTGAGAAGGGGGCAGTGATAGTCGATGAAGCAGTCTTGGATGGTGTTAATATTCCAGAAGCAAAGCTCATTGCCGAGTACTTATTGCTTCAGAAACGGGTGGCTCAGGTTGAGTCCTGGCTTGAGTTTGTATCTGACGAACACAGGGTTCACGGTAAGGTCATCACCAACGGAGCGGTCACAGGTAGAATGACGCACCACAGCCCTAACATGGCACAGGTTCCTAGTAGCTCAAGTCCGTGGGGTGTAGAGTGTAGGGAGTGTTGGACAGTAGATGAGGGTAAGACTTTGGTTGGCGCTGATGCCTCTGGTCTTGAGTTGCGTATGCTTGCACATTATATGAAGGATGAACAGTATGCTAAAGAAATCGTTGAAGGTGATATCCACACCAAAAACCAGACTGCGGCAGGTCTTCAGACTAGAGCGCAAGCAAAGACATTCATCTACGCTTTACTATACGGGGCAGGACCTACCAAGATCGGGAAGATTGTTGGTGGTTCGTCAAACGAAGGTCAAAGACTACTCAATAATTTTCTTCGGAACACTCCTGCTCTCGCGTATCTTAGAAACAAGATTGAAATCTTATCAAAGAAAGGGACGCTACCAGGTCTTGACGGTAGGAAATTACAAGTTCGTTCCGCACACGCAGCACTTAACACGCTACTCCAGAGTGCTGGTGCGATAGTGATGAAGCAAGGACTAGTATTGTTGGACAGTAAGCTGAGGAAGTTTGCACCTAGCGCACAGTTTGTAGCCAATGTACATGACGAATGGCAAATCGAATGCGATGATGCTGATGCGGATTTAGTAGGAGAGTTAGCAGTTAGTAGTATCAAGGAAGCAGGACAGTTACTTGGGTTACGCTGCCCATTAGATGGTGAATACAAGAAAGGGAAAACATGGGCAAACACCCACTAGACAAGGACGATGAATTCTGGGCTGACATGGAGGACGTAGTATTCCTGTGCATAAAGAAGGACAGAACAGTCAGCATGAAGACTTCTGTTAAGGACATGGAAGACCTCAAGTCCATCTTCAGCACAGCCTTCATGATGGCCTTGTTTCACGATATGAAATCTCGTCCACAGGATGTTGACAAACTTCATTGATGTGGTATACTATTATGGTAGTACTTATTTATTAACTTGTTCAGGAGAACATTATGGAATTAAAACCTTTTAAAATTGAAGCAGATATTATGTGGGCTTTCTTAGACACACCTAACCAGATGTCTGGTAAGTATCAGGTAGACCTATGTAATCTATCCAAGAATACAATCAAAGCCTTGGAAGAGATTGGTATCCCTGTTCGTAACAAAGAAGACAAAGGATTTTTTATTACGGCTAAGTCCAAGAACTATCCTATTACTACGGTTGACTCAGATGGTAATAAGGTAACAGCAAAAGTAGGTAATGGTTCACGAGGTATTGCGTTGATCAAGCCTTATGCTTATAACAAAAACGGCAAGAGCGGCGTTGCTGCTGGTATCAATAAGTTAACTATTACTAATCTTATTGAGTATGTTGGTAACACTGAAGAAGCTATTGATGTTCTGTAAATAGATAACTATCTAAATGAAAGGATACTAAATGAAAAAGACACCCGCCTCTAACCCAAAGCTATCTGTAAAGATATCTCCTGTAGAATCCTCCTTTGAGGTTTCTGTTCCAGGTAGTGATAAAATCTTTGGGTTGCAGGACTACTTCAAGTTCTCTGTTGCTTCCGATGGTACTGTTACCATCAACGACAACGAGTTCTCAAGTAAGAAGCAGGCGGCTCAGGCTCTTGAGGCAATGGCTACGTTTCTTCGGAAGTAATGCTTGCTCTCATTGACGCAGACATTGTGTGCTATCGAATCGGGTTTGCATCTCAGGATGTCAACGAAAAGATTTGCATAGCACGCACCGCTGAGTTTATGGAGGAGCTAGTGATGAAGCCTTGGGTAGGCGACTATCAAGGTTATCTCACTGGCTCCAATAATTTCAGAAAAGATATTGCTGTTACCGCCCCATATAAAGGAAACAGGACAGCAGACAAACCAATTCATTATGAGTTAATTAGGGAGTACCTAATAAAGGCGTGGGGTTGTGAGTTAATAGAGGGACAAGAAGCAGATGATGCTATAGGTATTAAAGCTTATTCATATGAAGATACTGAAGACTATGTGGTTATGTCTATCGACAAAGATTTAGATATGATTAGAGGCTGGCATTATAACTTTATTAAAGATAAGAAATACTTTATTGATGATCAACAAGCTATCAAACATTTTTATACGCAGATTCTTACTGGCGATAGGGTTGACAATATTGTTGGTCTAAAAGGAATCGGCCCTAAGAAAGCTGAAAAGATTCTTGAAGATTGTAAGACAGAAGAAGATATGTACAAAGCTGTATTAAAAGCTTATGACAACGATGAAACTAGAGTTTTAGAGAACGGACAATTGTTATGGATACGAAGAAACGAAAATCAGATTTGGTCACCAGCCCTCTTCAATACGTCCAATGGGTTGACGCAGTAGCAGATGTTGAGTGGCAAGAGGATGTCAAAGCTGAAGTACACTTATGTCACACTATCGGATGGGTTATTGATGAGAACGATTCAGCAGTATGCATTGCTAGTACAGTTAGTATGGACAACAGCAATGCCCGTATGCATATACCTAAGCAGTGGATTAAAGTAAGAAAGGACGTAATCTTTGAAACCGAGCAGCGCCAAGTCCAAAGGAAGACACCTGCAAAAGTGGGTAAGAGATCTAATACTTGCCAAGTTCGACTTGGAGCACGATGATGTACGCTCAGTTAGTATGGGCGTGTCGGGAGAAGACTTGTTACTTAGTCCAGCAGCCAGACGGAAGTTACCAATCAGTTTGGAATGCAAGTCCAGAGCAGCTATCTCAGTATACGGTTATTACGAACAAGCAAAGACAAATGCAGGAGGGCACGAACCTGTCGTTGTTATTAAACAGAATCGGTCCAGCCCTCTTGTAGTCGTTGATGCTGAGTACTTTTTTGATTTACTAAGGAGCAAGCATGAGTAATGTATATCGTTTTATTTATGATTCAGAGAAGGGTGAAGGTTATGGAACCTGTCCTGAAGCAAGCACTATTAAGGCACGGCACTACTTCGAGGACGGTATCACATGGGTTCCTATCCTGTGGCAGTTTTGTAAATTTCTAGAAAGCACTGGCTATGTGGGAGTGTGTGATAGGGTTCTCATTAAAGACCCATATGGCATAGAGGCTAACACGCATCTGTTTGAAACTATTGGTCCTGATGATGTTATTGTTAAGACTGAGGCTCAAGACGAGGAAGAGGAAGAATAATGACTGTTCATGCCATAATCCCAGACTGTCAAGTCAAGGACGGTGTTGATCTAAGTTATCTTACCTGGGTTGGAAAGTATCTCGTAGAAAAGAAACCAGATGTGATTGTGCAGATTGGCGACTTTGCTGATATGCCAAGTCTCTCCAGCTACGATGTAGGTAAGAAGAGCTTTGAGGGCCGTAGATATAAGACAGATATTGAAGTAACAAATAAAGCAATGGAGATGTTACTAGCTCCGATTAAGGAACACAATGAAAGAGCACGAAGAAATAAGGATAAGCAGTACCGACCAAGAATGGTTCTCACTCTCGGAAACCATGAAGAAAGAATTTCCAGGGCTGTCGAAGGAGATCCTAAACTTGACGGAACTATTAGTCTCGATGATCTTAGATACGAACGTCATGGTTGGGAAGTTGTACCGTATCTTGAACCTATTGTCATTGATGGCGTTGTGTACGCTCATTACTTTACTTCTGGCGTTATGGGGCGTCCTGTAACATCCGCTGCTGCGCTACTGTCCAAGAAGCATATGAGTGCTGTGATGGGCCATGTGCAGAATAGACAGATAGCTTATGCTAACAGAGCGGATGGATCACAGATTACTGGGTTGTTCAGTGGCTGCTGCTACCTACATGACGAGGATTATCTGGGCAGTCAGGGCAACAAGTACTGGCGTGGTATCTGGATGCTGCACGAGGTTAATAACGGCAGCTTTGATGAGATGCCTGTGTCTCTAAACTATCTGAGGAAAAAGTATGAGCATTGATAACGCAACACCTGAAGAGTGGAACCGAGCAGTGTGGCAACAGCCTACTACACTTAAAGACTACATCAAATCTAAGCAGGTTGGAGGCAGTCACTATAAAGGAAGTATCGAACCTTGGGAAGCAATGCTAGCATGGGGCTTAGACCCTTGGTCCTGTAATGTAATCAAGTATGTACAGCGACACAGGAAGAAGAACGGTAAAGAAGATTTAGAGAAGGCTAAGCACTATCTTGAATTTATGATTGAGAACTACGATGCCGTTGGTGACAAGTACTACAAAGATTGACTGGTCCAATGCTGATAGGGACTACAAGAAAGGACAGAACTTAATCCGCAAAGGTGATTGGGCAAACGGCTTTAAACTTCATGAGCTTAGAGCCTTGCCTGATGCTTTCTGGAACCCTACTGCTAAGTTCCCTGGTGTTAGGACTAACTTTGACAGAGCGCCTATCTGGATGCCAGGACAGAGTATCAAAGGCCGCAATGTAATTATCTGGTCAGAGGCTGGTTGGGGAGACATGATCCAGTTCTCTCGCTTCATTCCTTTGATTAAGCAACTGTCCAGTGGTGTGCATTGCGTTTACCCAGATGCTATCTCAGGGCTGCTGAAGCGCATGGATAAGTCAATCATGTATAGCCAGCAGTCTAGGGATTGTCCTCCTAGTTCATACAGAATAAAGATGATGTCGATGCCTTATCTTCTGATGGAGCATGGAGTCATTGAGGCAAAGCCTGTAGACCGCTGGTATGGTGCAGAGGGACTCTATCGTAATCCTGATATAGTTAAACCTGTACGGTCTAAACCACTGGTAGGGATCTTCTACAGCACAGACAACAAGTCATGGAACATGGCTGCAAAGCAGATACCGAAGGATATAGTAGATGACTTTGTAGCCCGTCACCCAGAGTTTGACTTTGTGTCCTTGCAGTTAGGCGAAGGATTCCTAGATAGTCCTGTATGGACAGCAACTGCTGATAAGTTACAGACCTTGGATGCAGTTATCTCTGTGGACTCAGCAATTGCCCACTGTGCTGCTAGCGTAGGTGTCAAGACACTGGACCTAATAGGTGATGAGACAATAGCGTGTTGGCGCTGGCATCCAGTCGGAGAGACTACTTACTGGTACGACAATATGACCACTGTCTGGTGGGATAATTATGCAGATTGGGACACAGGTTTAGAGAAGGCACTAAGTTATCTGGACAAGCCTGTAGTAAAAAAACGTGGACGACCTAAGAAAAGTGTGGTATAATATATGATCCTAACATTAGAAGAGATTAAAGAAAGGATGAAAAGATGGGATGAACTGTCCCTAATTGAGGAGCTATCAATTCGTTCTGAGGATATAGTTGAACGATTTGATGATATAATAGAAGAACAAGCAGATAGATTAGAAAAACTTGTAAACTGGGAAGACGAATAATATGGACTACTATCAACAATTCATTGCTAAATCACGATACTCTAGGTTCCTGCCAGAGTTAAACAGGCGAGAGCACTGGCATGAGTCTGTCAATCGGTACATGGTGTTTATGTACAAACACTTACAAGACAAGCACAACTATAAGATGCCTGATGATTTGTATAAAGAAATCAAAGACGCAATCATCAACCTTGAAGTCATGCCTTCGATGAGGGCTATCATGACTGCAGGCAAGGCGTTAGAGCGTGACAACACTGCTGGCTACAACTGCAGCTACCTTCCTATCGATGACCCTAAAGCCTTTGACGAGGCCATGTACATCCTGCTATGTGGCACAGGCGTAGGCTTCTCTGTGGAGCAAAAGTATGTTAATGAATTACCTGAAGTGCCAGACCAGTTGTTTACTTCTGAGACTGTTATTTCTGTTGCAGACTCGAAAGAAGGATGGGCTAAGGCGTTACGCCAACTCATCGCTTTATTATACTCTGGGGAAATTGCAAAGTACGACCTTAGCAGAATCCGTCCCGCTGGAGCCAGACTCAAAACTTTCGGAGGACGTGCTTCTGGGCCAGGACCTTTGGATGAACTTTTTAGATTTGTTATTGACAAGTTCCGAGGAGCCGTTGGTAGGAAACTCACATCACTCGAGTGTCATGATATTCTCTGCAAAATCGGGGAAGTTGTTGTTGTGGGTGGAGTCAGACGATCAGCAATGATTAGTCTGTCAGACTTAGAAGATGATAGGATGCGTCATGCAAAATCAGGAGATTGGTGGACACACAATGGACAAAGAGCACTCGCTAACAACTCAGCAGCTTACGTCACTAAACCAGATATTGGACAGTTTCTTTCTGAATGGACAAGCCTTTATAACAGTCACTCTGGAGAGCGTGGTATCTTCTCACGAGCCGCAAGTAAAAGTCAGGCTAAGAAAAACGGGAGGCGTAATGGAGATTTTGACTTCGGTACTAACCCCTGTTCAGAAATCATACTACGACCATACCAATTCTGTAACCTTACAGAAGTCGTTGTACGGGCAGAAGATACTCCAGAGTCACTATCTAGAAAAGTTCGAGTAGCTACTATCCTGGGTACATTCCAGTCTACTCTGACGCACTTCCCTTATCTGCGTAAGATTTGGAATAAGAACACAGAAGAGGAGCGACTGCTTGGTGTGTCCTTCACTGGCATTCTTGATAACAAATGGATGGGAGAGGTAAGTGACAGCACTGCGAAAACTCTTGAACAGTTACGGGAAGTCGCCGTTAGCACCAACGCAAACATTGCAGCAACTCTGGGAATCCCTGTGTCTGCTGCTATTACTTGTGTTAAACCTTCTGGCACTGTGTCTCAACTTGTTAATTCTGCCTCTGGTATTCATACTAGACATAGTGACTATTATGTTCGGCGTGTTCGTGGCGACAAGAAAGACCCGCTGACTAAGTTTTTGACAGAAGCAGGTATTCCTACTGAGGACTGTGTGATGCGTCCAGACAGCACTGCTGTGTTTTCTTTCCCAGTGAAAGCACCAGATAATGCTAGGACTCGTGAGCACTTAACTGCTTTGCAGCACCTGGACCTGTGGCTAATGTATCAACGGCACTGGTGTGAGCACAAGCCTTCTGTCACTATCTCTGTTAAGGAAGATGAGTGGATGGATGTTGGAGCGTGGGTATGGAGGAACTTCGATGAAATCTCTGGTATATCGTTCCTGCCTTGGGATGGGGGCACTTATCGTCAAGCACCTTATGAGGAGTGCAGCAAAGAGCAGTACGAGGAACTTCTTGCTAAGATGCCTAGCGATATTGCATGGGATAATCTTAAGGAAGAAGACGATAATGTCGAAGGAGCACAGACCTTAGCCTGTGTAGCTGGGCACTGCGAAATATGACAATCGAACTAAGTTTAATTGCTGGTGTTATGATGGGTATTGAATTTGTCCAAGACCCAGAGGACGGTACAAACTTTGTAGTAGTAGACTTTCTGTTTGTCCGTATTCTATTTGGATGGGGTTAGATACAAAGCCATCTCGTCTTTCCTGCGCTTGACCAATCCAGGTAGCTCTTTGCCGCCTGCTTTGGTCCAAGCCATGAAGGCTTCTGCTGCACCGTCATAGTCTCCACGGTTGTGTTTCATCCTTATTGTAGAGCGTTGGAGATTGCCGAGGCCAACATTGAAAGAGAAGGAAACGAGGCTGTCAAAGCGAGACTGAGTAAGACCAGAAGGACACAATCGTAGTACGCCTCGCTCGAACGTAGCCAAGTCGTTGGATAGGATCTCGTCCACTTCTGCCATTGAAAGGGTTCTGTCCCATCCTGGGGGAATTGGTAGGTTCTTTCGCTCATCTAGCTTTACTCCAATATGTGTGGAATCAATGACATGACCAACGCCAACAGTCCATAGAAGTGCAGGACAACGATAAGGGCGAGTCCTAACGCCTTCATGGTGTTTTATCATGTCGATGCATTCTTTTGATACTTTCATTTCTTAAAGCTCTGAGTACCAAACCAGAAGGCAATCACGCTTGAGAAGATGATAGCGCTGTCCTCATCCCAGAGGATTGACATAGCCTGCTCGAAAGGCACACCAGTCTTCCAGGCGTAGAAGAAACCAAAGATGTTGACAAAGAGCAGCATCACGAACATACCATAAGTAATCAATGGACGTACTGATGCACGCAGGTTAATAACCCACTGCGAGGCTCCTTTACCAATCTCGATGTCATGTGCGTACAAGGCTTGCCTCTCTTGCACCTGTGTCTGCATGGCTATCTGATCTGTCCTAATCTCTTCTATCTTCTGCTGTGCCAAGAAGCCACGCTCTGCCATCTGTAGCTCACGCTCAGTCTGCATACGAGCCATATCAAGCTCATGCTTCTTATCTGACCTATCTTGGAAGAAGTCTAGGAACTTGGGCAGACCGCCCATTAGGAAGGACACAAGAGTAGATAGTAAAGTAATCATTACATTAGCCCCATAAATTTAAATACACCATACACACACCCAGATACAACCAATATCCAAAACATCTCTCGTCTTGTCTCCATACGCTTGCGATAGAAGTCATCGTTTAACTCTAAGTGCTGCTTACGCATCTGCGTGATAAGGGACTTAACCTCAGAGACAGCAGCCCTGCCATACTCCTGCTCAATCTGCCTGTACATTTCCTGCTCTGCGTCCCTAATCTGCCTGATGATTTTGTATTCTTCATAGGCGGTCATGAACATCATGTCACCACGGCGTTCAATCTGCTGCTGCTTACGCTTCCAGGCTAGTCTTGCTTTGGCTTCTTCGTCTAGGAAAGCATTGACTTCGTTAGCAGTTTCTTTAATCTCCCTGCCAACTTGTACAGCTTCTTTGATGCCAGAGAGTGCGGCTCTGGCAGTTGCGGCTGGATCGCTCACTTAATTACTCTTGCTCTTCTTGAGGCACTTCACCTCGACTCTTTAAACGCTGGCGTACAAACTCATTACTAAAGTCTGAATCTGTCTCCATCTTTTCGCCAAAGATAATATTTGTTGCTGCAGCACGCATACGCTCTGCTACTCGTTTCATAATAAAATTCTTTTGAGCTTTAGTATACTGATTAAATGTAGGATCAGCAATGACTTGTTCTAGTTCTTGACGAATCATTTCTCCAGATAGTTTTGAGTATTTTTCATAGGTAGTTTCGTCAAGTTCAACACCTCGAATTTTCTTCTCTGGTTTGGTGTATGTAAAGCCAACATCTTCAATTACTTTTTGTAGTGGTGTTTGAGTAGCTGCTTTAGTAGCAATACCTAGTGTACCACTTACACCGTAGCCAATATTTTCTTTAGGCTGGCCTAAGATATCATACTTAACTGGAAGGTCTGTTCGTAGTCCAGGAATTCTGTTTGCTAAAGCAGAACCAAATGTTGTTATCTCACGCTGAACTGGGTCAGTACCACGAGCAAACTGAGCTACAACTCCTGGCACTAATAAGCCAGCAAAGCTATTAATATAAGAACCACCATATCTATCTGGATCATGCACTGCTTGTAGCAATCCAGTAATACCTTCTAAGAATGTTTTAGATGTAAGATTTTTTGTAATAGCCAGTACAGCATCAACTGCAACCTTCTCTGTTTTTTTGTCTTTGTCTGGTGTTTTAAGGTAATCAATAGTAGTCTCAACACCATCAGCCACAATACCTAACACAGTAGCAAGCGGTTCGATACGGGCGTAAGAGTACCAAGTATCTCCAATCTTAACAGAATACTCAGGTATTTTAGCAGCTATCATAGCTTCTCTACGGCCTGGGTCTTTTGGATAACTGCCTGTTAAGTTTTGATCAATAACAGCCTTAGCAGCCATTCCAGTTAAACCTGCACCAATTAACAACCTAGCCGCTGCTTCATCTCGGCGTCCTTTGAAAGACTTCATAAACAAACCAGCACCAGCATATGACAAAGCGTCTTTAAGAATATTAATAGGTGTCTTAATAAACGGAGCAATGAACACTAACTCTGGAACCTTAGCCTTTGCTCTTAGCATCATGTTCCCAATCTCGCCAAGTTCCTGCTGGAATGTTTGAATCTTAGAAAAGTTTATTAGCTCATCAACTAAATCTGGCGATAGTTTTTTAAGCTCTTGTTGCCATACTCGTTCATTGCCTATTTTTGTAGGATCAGAGATGTCAACTGTACGAAGTTTAGTATACATTTCATCTCTAGTTAAACCACCAAGTTTATCTTCTGGCAATGATTGAGCTATTCTATATGCCTTAGCATTAAGCTGCATCCTACGAAAGATAGCTTTTGAAAACTCATCAATAGCTACCGAAGCTTTAG
>Ga0315903_10003865_pt1 | contig 20421 bp, 21 predicted proteins | sample LakEriMetagenome_7_FD_203524 | JGI IMG/M metagenome (GOLD analysis project Ga0315903, IMG submission 203524) | Freshwater fungal communities from buoy surface, Lake Erie, Ohio, United States - Buoy 2 MA119 | ecosystem: Environmental > Aquatic > Freshwater > Lake | place: USA: Lake Erie, Ohio... | reverse complement strand
AATTAGGAACAGCTTTAGGTGGAAATGAGCAAAAAGAGCTCGATAGCCTAGTTAAAACCATCACCGATGGTGAAGCTGCTATGAAGAATACTCTGTGTAAGAAGGGTAAGTAAGTTTTAATACTTACCTCACATTTTAAACACAATCTTCATAAGTACTAATCACCTTAAGTAATCTCTTTGGCTTAAGTGTCTTATGCAAAAAGATTCAGTTAAGAAAGATCCTGCCACCGCCTTACAGGTAAAAAAGATCTTGGAGGCAATCAAAAAAGCTGCGCCAGGAAGTTCTGTTGAATTACGAATTCCCTCTTATGGCGCGATCCAATGTGTGGCAGGGGTAAACCATCGGCGAGGAACTCCGGCGAACCAGGTTGAAATGAGCGCGCAAGTGCTAATCCAATTGGCCCAAGATCCCACGCTTTGGAGCTCTTTAGTCCAATCAGGTCAGATCCAGGCCTCAGGCCAATTAAGTGATCTATCTCAAATTTTCTCACTCGCCTTTAAGTGAGCCCATAACGGGGGATTTGAAATATTTTGGCGCAATTAGGGGTTGATTAGATAATCTTTCTTCCTATCAACAGAAAATCTATAGGTAAAAGTGTGAAGGAGGCCCAACCATGGGACGTGGCCGATCAAAAGCCAAGCAAACCAAGGTTGCCAGAGATCTTAAGTACTCAAATCAAGATATGGATTTAGAGCGATTGGCTAAGGAGCTGCATGGTGAGGCTCCTGAAAAAAAAGGTAATCAAGATAATGATTCCTACCTAGATGAGGATTATAAGTAATAACTGATTGTAGTTTTCTTATATCTTTCAGGTAATAATCATTTTAGATATCATTATTGAAATATAAATATGTTTATAGTCGTAGGCAATCTGTGAAAGCTAATTAGTAGTACGGTTTACTTATGCGCCCCACCCCATATGTTGCAAGTCTAAGAGTCTATGAACCACTTGATAGTTTTAACAAAGTTGATCAACAAAGATGGGCCCATCTTTTGATTACCTCCCCAACTAGCTGGGATGAACAAAAGCGGGCGCTAACTCGGGTGATAAAAAGTGAGGCACCAAATGCCAAACCAGATGGAGCTCACCTTTTAGAGCATGAGGGCAAAAGATATATCGCCCCCTGGTCTACCACCACTAGATGTTGGAGCGCGCTAGATGATTTCAAGTACTCACTTCCGCAACCTTTAATTAAGTTTTTTGTCCCTCAAAGTATTGAGGATTCAATTAATAGCTCAGCTATTGAGATTGAAGATAAGGTTTCACATATTCTCACCTCAACCTGGAGTATCCCACCCCGCTGGTTTGCATTATTTCAACCAGATGAGAGATTACGGGGAAAAAATGAGGATGGTGCTTTCACCATCCTTCGCACATCAATTAACAACGCAAAAACTAGAGCAAGATTTACACATGAAGCAGTACTTGGCGCATTTGGATCAGGGCCAGTAGAGGGTGAGATTGCAGAATTAATTTCCTGGCTAGAGATCTTTGATAACTCATCCATTGTTGAATTAGATTACGGCGGCCTTGCTACCTATTTAGATAATCTACTTATCCAAAATGGTGAGCCAGGATTATCTGCAGATACATCAATTGAGGATGTGAATAGCTCTATTGCAGGTCTTGCTTCAGGAGATGGGGCATTAGCTGGCAAAGGGTATGAACGGCTGGTCTCTCGCTGGCGCAAGGTGGCAGCCTTAGAGTCGGCAACTTAAATAGGTGGCTACCAAGATATCTATGCTTGTTTGTACATAATACTTGCTCAAAGGATTAAAGTAACGGGATACTTAGGGTATATGTAGCAATAGGGTTTATAAGGGTTAAAGTGGACATACTTTTCTCTTCTAAAACAGAAACAGAATTAAAATCAAGCGATCAATGACTCAGGTGAAGGGGGAAGCAAAATGAGCCAAAACAATTACTCACTCTCTCCTTCCTCTCAAGAAAATCTTCTCACCCCATCTGAGGTGGCAGCATTATTTAGAGTAGATCCAAAGACGGTTACCAGGTGGGCAAAGGCTGGCAAATTAACCTCCATTAAAACTCTAGGTGGGCATAGAAGGTATAAAGAGTCTGAGGTTAAATCCCTACTGAAATCAATTACTAGTGCGACTACTGGCACCATATCAAATTCAACCAGTACCAATCCAGGTAGTAATTAAAGTGAGAGGTAGAAAAATACAGTGAGTGAAGAATCAGCCGATAAAGGTGTAGATAACAAGAGCGGGGATGATCCAAAGGCGAGGATGTTGGCTGCGCTCGCTAAAAAACAAAAGGGGCACAACACCGGTAAATCATCAGGGCCAGCCAGTGGTTCTAAGGTTGGTGCCGGTCAAACTGGAGGAGTAGCTCCGAAGATGCACCGTAGGAAAGCAGGGACTGCTTAAATTAATTTGAAAAACTTTCGGATGTTATCTGCTATCAATGGATGGTATGAGATTAATTCGTTGCAAACATAACGTAACTCTCCCTGAGTAATTTAATTTGTACAGGTAACATATCCAACCAAACTGAATATTCGTTACTTTGAAAATCTTTAATTATATAGACCAATCTTCGCATAATTTCCATCCTTCCATAAATAGGTAGATGGTCAACATCCAATTTACTTGAATACGTTAATTTAGATATATCTTGAATCACTTTTATGCCTAAATTAACTGGATCGATGCTCTCGTTGGAACTAGAAATTACTTCCCTTAAAGTCTTTAGTAATGTAAACCCCCAACTGAAATTCGGATCGGACACTTCACAAGCGTCAAAATCCAGAAAAGCAAAATTATTCGCACTTACTTTTAAAACATTTCTTGGATGTAAATCATTATGACAATACTGGCTTATAAATTTTCGACTACTACCCCTAAAGTACTCAGAATCGAATTTTAGTTTAGGTAGTATTTTGTCAAGCTCTTGGAACTCTTTTTCAAATTTTTGAATCAAGCTCGACTGCGATTTAAATAACTGGCTAACAGTTTTAATCATAATTTCAAAATCCGGAAGATCCTTTTTTGGCGATTTCGTTGTTTTAATCTTACCCAAACCTTGAAATAATTCATTCACTGATTCAAAATATTTTGGGAGATCTAATTCTTGGGGAGAGAAGAATTCACCCTTAATAAAATTAAATAAAGTTATATACTTATCATCAAAGCTCTCAAAATAACTTCCAGATTTACTTGGCAATGGAAATGGTACTAATAAATTCATTTGGTTTAAACTTTTGAGAATAAAGCAAATCTCGTTAATTCTCGCAACATTAGAAAATTTCCAATACTTTAAAAGATATTCACCAGAATCAGTTATTAATTTATAATTATCGGAGTTTATATTTAATCCTGATAATTTTGAAATAGATTTTATCTTCCCCTTATCACTGTATTTAGAATTAAAAAAATTTGTAATTTCTGGAGCTGTAATTGGAAAATCTTTTGAAGGAGTAAAATTTATACTTGAGAAAAAATCTGGTTCAAAAAGTTTCAAAAATATCCTTTTGTCATGCCACCATCTATCAAAATTGAGCTTCCGGTAATATACATCGTCTTTTTTGAAACTAAAAAATTGACTAAATCAGAAATTTCATCAGGTGAAGCAAATCTGCCTGCTGGAATAGTGGCGACTAATTCCTTTTCAACTATTTCGAAGCTTTTGCCTTGAAGTTTTGATTGGTTTTCAATGAGGGAACTTAATCTATCTGTTAACACCCCACCCAGATGAATTACATTAAAAGTTATATTGTAATTTGCAAAATTTTTCGCAGCAGCTTTTGCAAAGGCACCTAAACCGGCTCTTGCAGTTGCAGATAGTATCATGTCAACTGAGGGCTCATTCACTACGGTGGATGAGATAAAAATTACTCGACCGTAACTATTTTTTATCATTTGTGGAATTAGACTTTTTACTAGTCTAACTTGCCCTAGTAGTAAAGTCTGTATAGCAACACTCCAATCTTCATCGGTGGTGTCAAGTAAAACTTTTTGCGGTGGACCACCAGCGTTACAAATTAACGTTTCAACTGGTCCAAAATTTGAATGTTTCAAGAAGTCATTTAATTCTGAAGGTAAATTACTATTTGATATGTCACCCGGAAATATTAATATTTGAGCTTTGCCATTAGAACTTAAGTTAGAAGCAGTATTCAAATTTGACAAATTTCTAGACACTATACAAATTTTGTCATGGGTTTCTGCCAATTTTTGAGTTATGGATAATCCCACGCCCTTACTACCACCCATTATAATTGCATTCATTAAATTCTCCTATCCAATCTTTTCTACTTGAACCTTATCAATAGTATCATTTAATACTTCAAGCAATTGAGGTGCGACATAATTGCATAGTGGAACAACGTAGTTCCTAACTTCATCTAGGTATCTTACTTTCACTAATGGAGATGCTGTAAAATTTAATGTATATAGATTATCTAACTTGTCTAAAATTTTAATAATTCCTAAATTTTCTGGTAAATTTCGTAAATTTTTGTAGTATTTGCTCAAATATTTTTGATCATTTTGAAAATCTCTTTCGATTTTTAATGACGCGATAAACTTTTCAATTTGAGATCCATACTGATTGACTGTTTTTAAGGTTTCCAAACTAGTGACTTCATATATATTATGCAGAAAACCTACTTTTACGCTTGAGACAGGAAAGTTATAGTTTAAAATACCTGCCAAGGATGCAACTCTTAGTACGTGTAGAAAATAATCTGATTTATTTAAGCCCAAATGTGAAAATTGAATTCTTTCAACATCATTTCTGACCGAATCTAATTCAAGTAAAACTTTTTTACCTAAGCCTTGTTTCAGTAATTGCCACAGATTTTCTGCTCTACTGGCTTTAATTTCATAATTAGAATTACGGTAATACTGTTCTTGTTCAAATTTTAAAAAAAGATTGTTAATCATATTTTACCTCTGGGTTCTTAGAAGATTAATCTTAGTTAGGGATGGCGCTAAACTACATACAAATTTTTTGTGGCTTGGGCCGGGATCGAACCGGCGACCTAACGATTTTCAGTCGTTCGCTCGTACCAACTGAGCTACCAAGCCATTAAAGACTTCATTATTATTTTAACCTCTAGATTTTAAGGTAAATGGTGCAGAGGGATAACAATTAATGAAAATCGCGACCCAGACGGGACTTGAACCCGCGACCTCCGCCGTGACAGGGCGGCGCGCTAACCAACTGCGCTACTGGGCCAGCATTTAAAGTAAGCTGAAAATTTAGTTTCAACTCACCTTTGCGTCCCCAACGGGATTTGAACCCGTGTTAACGCCGTGAAAGGGCGACGTCCTAGGCCACTAGACGATGGGGACCAGTGGAAGGGTAAAGAGTATCGTCTTAACAAATTAGATCAAAACGATATATCAAGGGAGCGCTAAGTAGGCTTAAGTGAAAAAGTGCGACAATATTGTCTATGGGTTCAATCTTAAGCGGAACTGAATTGAATATCAGGTTGGCTGCTGACTCACTTTACAAAGGGAATTTAGTAGCTTTTCCTACAGAGACAGTTTATGGTTTGGGCGCTGATGCAACAAATCGAGATGCAATTGAAAGAATTTATGAGGTCAAGGCTAGACCAAGTGACCACCCCTTAATTGTACATTTGTATTCAATTCAATTTCTTAGTGAGTGGGCTCAGAAGATCCCGGATTATGTGTTTGAATTGGCAAGAAAATTCTGGCCAGGACCTATGACATTGGTGCTACCCAGAAAAAATATGGCTAGGGATTTTATCACTGGCGGTCAAAACTCCGTAGCTATTAGAATCCCAGCAAATAGACTTGCACTTGCCTTATTAAAGGACTTTGAGAATATAGGTGGTATCGGTATTGCAGCACCGAGCGCAAATAAATTTGGAAAAGTTTCTCCAACATCAGCCCATTCGGTATTAAGAGAATTAGGACCATATTTAAAGTCTAATGATCTAATACTTGATGGTGGAAACTGCGAAATAGGTATTGAATCAACAATCATAGACTGCACTGGAGCAATACCCAGAATATTACGCCCAGGCTCTATAACGAGTGAATTAATCCAAAGTGAATGCCAAATTTTTGTTCAAAAATATGAAACTATTTATAATGACTCTCACATTAGAGTCCCTGGATTATTAAGACAACACTACGCCCCAAATGCAAAAGTGTATTTATCTGGTAAACCAGCAGAAGGAGATGGACTAATAGCGCTTGCAATACATGAGACCCCGATGGGAGTGCTTCGACTAGCACAGCCTAAAGATAACGAAGAATTTGCCAAACAGCTTTATGCAGCTCTGAGGAAGGCAGACGAACTAAAACTAAACAAAGTTATTGTCATTCCCCCATTAGGCGAGGGAATCGCTGTGGCAATTAGGGATAGATTAATTCGCTGCGCTACTAGAACTCACATTAGTTAATCTACTAAAGATAAAAAATTAAACTAACATTGATCGAAAGAACTATAAAATTGAATCGCAAGTTGATATTTCAGCTAACTAACTAATTTATTAGAAGAGTTTACCCAAAAGTAATCGAGCCAACCATTAATATTGATGTATGCTGTAGTATTAATTGATATTATCACTTTATGAATCCTCTAACTTTTAGGCCCAAGACTTACGAGGAAATTTATAATTCTATCAACTCAATATTGGCTGATCAGAATATTCCCAAAACAGATTCTGTTATTTGTGGATATCTGGCACAAAAGATCACCTTAAAATTATGGCCAACTTTTCTAAATGGTAGTTTACTCAAAAAAAATAAGAACTCTACACTTACCTTAGAGCAAATTATGAAAAGCAATAAGCTAAAATATGACAGAAAAAGAATTGCGCCTAAACTAACAGTAAGTTTATTACAATTTATCAAATTTTCTTTACTAGTAATGTTCTCAGTAACTTATATTTTTTTTATGCCAAAGATTAGATCTAGTAAAAAACTAAACTTAGTATATGGACTTTCAAAAGAACTGATATACAAAAATTCATTACAGATAAGCTGTATAGATTTTTTCGCTGACTTACAACCTCGCTTAAAGAGGGCAGATAGTCAAGTACTTATTCAACTGCAAAGGATTCTATTTCGTAAAAAAAGAAATTGTCAGAATTTCAAAGTAGTTTTGTTCATACCTCTTTATTTACTAAGATTTAATCCTGAAAAAAAAATGAAATTGATAATAATGTTATTTTATAAATATGTCGAAATAATCCTAGTTTCGATCAGAAACCCAGTAATATTTGAAGTAGCTTCTGAAGAAATTTTTCAAAATATGAATAGAAAAACTTACACAAGAATAGATTCCCTGTATACGACTGTCAGCCAATGGGCGCTACAGCCGCTACTGTTTCACAGTATTAAAAATAAAAATACAAATATGATTTGGTATTCAAATAATGTTATACCATTTTTTAATAAAACTAGAAATGCATACGATTCTGATTTGAGCTATTTAAAATCAATGGCAATATCCCATCACTTTGTATGGACTAAAACTTTCGGAGAAATAATTAGAGCTACAGCAGCTAAAAAGTATACTGTAAAAGAATATATTTTGTTTTATTTGCCTAAAAATCAATCAATTCAAAAAAAATATGATGTAACTATTTTTGACGTTACTCCAGCTGTGGTAAATGCAGAGTATGGGTATTATTCCTTAAAAAATTGTTTAAAGTTTTTACACGATATTAGACTCGTACTTAATAAACTAAAAGAAGTCAAAGCTATAAATACAATTGCCCTTAAGCCAAAGCGCAAATACATAAGAATCCATTCAAGAAAGTATTTAACTTATTTAAAAGTGTGGGAAAAATCTGAAGAATTAGTAATCTGTAATCCAGATTCAAACTTGTTTGAATTAATTAGTGAATCCAGAGTTGTTTTAGTTATGCCATTATCTTCACCAGCACTAATCGCAAAGCACCTGGGAATACCATGTTGTTACTTTAATCCCGACAAGAATTATACATTTGGAAATGACTATGAAGGGATAGAAGTTATAAATAGTAAACCCAAACTACTCGAATTCTTAAAAAGAAATTTTGGATAGCTCTGTCTTTACTTACTTTTGAAAAATTTCCATTAGTTATTCAGACTTAGTTTTAAAATGTATGGCAATGTGTTTTGTTTAAATTAATTACGAGACTAAAAGGTAATAACGACACTGCTTTTTCTAAACTTTGTAAATATTTAGACACATAATGTTACTTTACTACAGATAAATTCATTTTATACATTCGAAAAGCAATCATGTTTGAGGGTGAAATTCTAATAAAAGTTAATTTCTCTATACGGATCTTGAATTATATTTGGTTCACGACTCTTGGCTGAATTTGACAATCTTTAATCCGTTACTATTGGGATAAATCATCACTTGACCTTTATATCCTTTAAACCTTGAGTAAGTTAGGTTCGCCAACTACCTATAGAATAAGTTAGGATTCAGTATCTCGTTTTGGGGCCTTTAGCTCAGTCGGTAGAGCAACAGACTTTTAATCTGTGGGTCGTCGGTTCGATCCCGACAGGGCCCACTTTGGTACAATTTACTTGCCATATGGGGTAATGTCCGATTTGTCCTATCTCCACTACAAAGAGGCACCCAATCCGTAGAAGTGAATAGAGGCAGCGACGGCTGACTTAAGCAAGACAAAACCGGTTAAGCAAGGGGCATAACAAAATGGCATTTAAGGCCAAAGCATCTAAAGCAGTTGAGGGATCAAATCCTGCTTCCTGGAGTGTTGCCCAATTTTCATCCTTTTACACACAAAACCGATCTGAGCTAATTGCCCATGCCAATCGGATTGTTAAAGATAAGGCAAAGGCTGAAGAGATCACACAAGAAGCATTAGTTAAGTTCATGCTAGCTGCTCCTGAGTTATCAAGTGATAATCACGCACTTTCATACCTACACCGCACCATTGAAAATCTATGCATTGATCTATTTAGAGCAGAAAACAGACGACCAAACCTTGTTGCCCTAGATGATGCCACCGCTGAGGTTGAGTCCACCTGGCAAGTCTCTGGCGATCACTCAGTTGAGATTTCAGCTGCAGAAGATGCCGCAATCATCCGCCAAGCATTATCACTTCTATCTCCAGCAGAGCGTGCTGCTCTAGTTATGTGGGAGGTCGAAGGTCGTTCAACTGCTGAGATTGCAAAAGAGCTTGGTATCAAAGAGTCAGCGGTTCGTCACACTGTTTCCCGTGCTCGAGCATCACTTCGTAAGGTTTTATCTGAGTTGATTGTTGATGAATCTCGTGGCCTTACCGCCTTAGATCTTCTCTCTACCACCTACAAAAAAGCTGTAGAGGTTGCAGGGAAATCTTCCAAGATCGCACTCACCTTTATCTTGGTGCTCACTGCCTTTCTAGGTCTTAACTCTCTAACTGGCAATGAGCCAAATACCACCATCACCACCACCTCATCTCAACTTTCACAGAACCAAGATTTACCTCTTTTAGATAGCTCAACAAAACTAGAGGTTGCTCCAGTTGTTAAACAATCTTCCAGAGAAAACAAAGCTATTACTGCTGCCACCTACGCTGATCACATGGAGTTATCAGTTGCTCAACTTGAAACAGTAACGCTAATGCTTGCAGTTCTAGATCAAGCAGATACTGGGCCAGCGCCCACAGAATAATGAGATTTCCAACTTCATTTGGCATTACACGTGTGTGCCAGGGGAGATGGAATTAGAGGATCGAAAGATCTTCGAGCCGAGTTTGGGAAATACTCGAATTCGACTAACGAAAGGAAACAAATGTCTAAAAAGACAATCAAACAACGCATAGCGTTGGTTGCTGCTACAGCACTAGGAACGGGTGTTCTTACTGTTATAGCCGTTACACCTGCAAACGCTCAGTTGTTAACTCGTGATGAACTCACGGCTTCAACAACTTTCGTATCAGGTCAAAACGTTGGTGTCTGCTTTGTAGCAGATACAACAGCAGATGGCGCTGATGCGACAAATACAGTTGAGATGTTGTCAACTGGTTTGCTTAGACTTACTACAGTTCAAGCAACATCACAGTCTGCTAACGATATAGTCAGTTATACAATTACAGGTCCTGCAGTTTGGGATAGCTGGGATACAACAGCTGGGGTACTTGGTGCTTCAGTAGGAACGCCAACACTTAGTGCTACTGGTAAAGTACTATCATTTACCGCAGCTACAACATTTACTTCAAGCCAGTACCTAAGGCTGAAGCCAACTGGAGTTGGAACAATTCAAGTTACCTCTTCTCACTATATCTCTGCTTCACCAGCAGCATCTGCTGACACAACTACTCAGATTGAGGTAATCACTATTGCTTCAAAGACAGCTTGTGCTACAGGTACCGCTGATACAGCAGCAGGATCATTTGTTAGATTAGTATCTAATGCAAATAAAGGTTCAACAATTGCTCATGCCACAGGCACAAGCATTGATGGTACTGATGCAGGATATGCAGGCAATGGCGGCAAGATTTACGTTCGTGTTGATATGTATGATGCCAACGGCACCGCAGTTCCAGACGGTGTTGCCGCTGGTGCAGTAACAGCCGAAGTAACAGGTAACGCAACTATTGGCGCAGCAGGAGCAGGTACTACTGCAACTGCCTATTCAACCGATAAGTCAACTTACTTCCAGATTGCTCAGGGAACTGAAAATGAACCTTGGAAAGGCACTATTACTGTTAAATTTAATGGCGCAGTTGTAGCCACTAAATCAGCAGTTATCCATGGTGCTCCAGCATCGATTGAGGTATCAGGAATTGATATACCTGCTCAGGATGGTGCTGCGACAACAGCTGGAGATTTCGTAATCAAAGACTCAGCTGGAAATGCACTTGATGTCAATATTAGTGGTTTTGCAACTCTTACTGAGAAGCAAGGCGCAATTTTGACTTACACTGCAGTTGGTCGAGATGCCTTAAATACCGCAGCTAGACAAGCTGCTGGTACTACAAAGGGAACCTTTAACGTGACTTGTACAAGTGGATATGGACCTGGTGCCACTGTAACAGGGCTTAAACTAAGGTATACAAATGCTGCGTTGGTAAGCATCTATTCACCTGAATTCAGCATTACTTGTGGTGAAAGTTCATACACCTATTCAGCAAGCCTTGATAAGGCTTCATATGTTCCTGGCGATATCGCAACTTTGACCGTAACCTCAAAAGGTGCATTCGGCAATGTTGTAAAAGATGGTCAGGCACTGAGCACACAGGCTGCAGGAATGAGTATCGCAGGATCAAATTTAACTGCAGTAACTGCTCCTACAGTAACTGACACATTCACAGCTGGCGTGAAGACATATAAATTCGTTGTTGGATCTACTGAAGGTTCATACAACTTGGTAGTTGACTTGTCTTCATTGAATTCAAGCTCAAAACCACAATCAGCCGTAACAATTCCTTATAAGATATCTACAGGAGTCACAACAGTGTCAAATGCAGATGTTCTGAAGTCAATTGTTGCTCTGATTGCATCAATTAATAAGCAGATCCAAGCTCTACAGAAGTTAATTCTCAAAAGATAAATAACTCTGTTTAGCAAGCTAGTGGGCACCCCTGAATGGGGGTGCCCACTAGACTATCTAGGGGGTGGTAAACCATAAGTTTGTAAATCAAATTGATAATTGATTCTGGTAAGTAGATTGAAACCCAAAAATTTAAAAGGTATGCTGGCTTAATGATTTATGGATTAATCCCGATAATGTATTTAGCTATTAATCCAATGTTAAATGATAGTAGTACTATAATTAGGGCATTTATAGTATCAAGTGTACCGCCACTATATCTTATATTTAAAAATGTTACATTCAAAGAATATAGAGTAGAGTCACTGTTCTTATCCACAATTTTGTTTCTGTATTTAATTTACTGGAGTTTATTTCAAAACCAAAGTTATGCAGATTTTCTCTTCGGTGCATATGGAAGAGGAAATGGTTTCCTACCTTTAGTTGGGTTGTACTTATTAATTATAATCTCGGCAGAGTGTTTTTTACGGGATAACGAGTTATTCTTTAGATATACATATGCAATTTTATCACTTTCAATAATTTATGGAATTTTTCAAGCTTTTGGATTAGACATGTTTAAGTATTCAGGAAGCAATACTGGAATACGACTTACGCTTGGGAACGCGAATTTTGCTAGTGCACTACTTGGAATCGTATCTGCAATACCGCTTGGAAAATTTTTTGATAATAAGGGCAAGAATAAACTCTTACATTTGTTCATTTATTTCCTAACATTGATTTTAATTTTTCAAACTGATTCATCTCAAGGCTTTGTATTATGGATTTTAACTGGATTACTTTTCATTTACTTTAGGTTAGTAAAAAGCGGTAGACTTAATATCGGGAAATTAATAATCATAAATTCTTCGATTTTGATCTCACTGATTTCAATTTTGCTGGTATTTAAAGATTCACCAAGAATTTTGAATGTGTGGAACAGCTTTCAAGTTGAAGCAAGGTATGAGCACTGGTTAACAGGATTGAGAATATGGAAAGACCACGCTTTTTTTGGTATTGGAATTGACAACTTAAGTAAATACTCAGGTCAATACATGTCGCAAAATTGGTCGGCGGAATTAGGGGGTGCCTCAGTCCCAGATAAGAGTCATAACACTGTAATTGATCATTTTGCAAACGGGGGAACTTTAGTAGGAATTCTATGGGTAGGAATTATTGTTTTGATTAGTTGGTATGCAATTAAAATTCAGATCAATAAGCAAACTAGTTTAGAAAATTGGAAAATCCAGGCGTTGGGTTGTATGTGGTTCACCTACTTGTTACAAACATTTATAAGCACTGATCAAATACTCATTACCTTTTTAGGATTTTTAACTGCTGGCGGAGTTATCGGTGTCTATCACAGAGAATACAGCAAAAAATGAAAGCATCTCTTAGAAGTTTATTAGCAATTTATTTATTGTTATCTAGTTATTTTTTTATAAATTTAATCAATTTTGATTACAATGTAGGGCAATTTCTAATTCAAAATAGTAAAACTGTTAAAGTTACTCAAGCCATTTTTAATGGGGTTCCCCAATACACGCCATATTCAAGATCTGTAATAAAGGCTTACAATGAGCAACTATTTCCTCGAAATTGTGATAATTATAATTACTTTGCTGACAAGTTGTTTGAAATAAACAATAGAAATCCCCAGACTCACTACTTCCGTGCTGCCTGCAAAGAAATATCGGGCGATTTACCAGGAGCAATTGTCGAAATGTACAAAGCACATTCATATGAAAAAGCCAATTCGGAATATTTATTAGCTCTCTCGATACTATATTTTAATTCTAATGACTTTAATGCAAGTAAAAAGTATTTTTTGGATTCAAAAATGATAAATCCTAATAATAAAGATTTAAAAATATTGGAGAAATTATTAGAAACAAAAATAGATTTACAGAAATGAAAAAATATAAGTATAGATTAGTGAATATTCCTAATCACGCAAATTATCAAGTATTAAGCTTAAGACAATAAATGAAGACAAGAATTGCTTACTTTGTTACAAGTCCAATCTCTGCTAATTTATTTGGAATTCATCAATTAAAGGCTTTACATAATGAAGGATTTAAAGTTTATTTACTTTGCTCACCTGGAGTATTAGATAAGGAACTAATTCAGTACACAGAAAATATTTATACAATTAAGAACCTAAAGAGAAATATTTCAATTTTTAATGATTTCAAATCCATATTACAAGTTATCGTCATTTTAATGTCTTTAAAACCCTGTGTAGTAGTATATGCGACACCAAAAGCTGCACTAATTGGAGCAATTGCGTCCTTTGTGGCAAATATAAAAATACGTATTTATCAAGTATGGGGTTTAAGATGGCAACAAATTTCTGGAGTGAAATTTTCATTGATTCGATTTTTTGATTTACTAGCAATGACAATGTCCACACATGTGACGGTCGTGTCGAGCAGTTTACTAGATTTTCTTAGGAAGTATTCTAATAAGAAGAATCTATCTGTTCTAGGTTCAGGAAGCACTATTGGTGTAAATAGTGGTATTTTTTATTATAATGGTCGAGGCGTTAGATCAAAAAACCAAAAAGTCATCGGATTTGCTGGAAGGCTAGCTAACGATAAGGGCATTGATCAAATATTTGTGTTATTCAGTAATTTACTTGCTCATTTCCCAAATTTACGCCTTGAATTGATTGGAAACTTAGACTCCAGTGATGAAATCTCAAATACTTTAATTACAAATATTCGAAATCATCAATCAATCACATGGATTCCGCAACTACCCCAATTACAATTGGCTGAATATATGAGAACTTGGGATCTACAAATCTTTTTAAGCAAACGTGAAGGCTTAGGAAACGTGATTTTAGAATCTGGAGCGTGTGGTGTTCCAACTTTTTGCTGGGACATTATTGGAACAAAAGACGCTATTCCAGATTTTGCACAAGATTTCCTCATTCCATATGGGGATATGGAATTTCTTGAAAAATCTGTGAAAAACTACCTGCACTTTCCACTTGAGCATAGCAAAAAAATACAACTATCCCAGTGGTACCTGGAAAAATTTGAGCAAAAAAAAGTTTTAAGTGACTTTGTAGGTTTTATTGACTCTAATCTTAAGGCTTGTTATGACTTCAGATAGAATCTTTTTATCATATCCAGAGTTAACACAAAGTGATATACAGGCAATAAATGAAGCTATCTATAAAATTAATTACAAAGATCAAGACAAGAATAACCTGATTGAATTATTTGAAAGTGAACTTGCAAATTTTCACAACGTACCACACGCTGTGGCACTTTCATCTGGAACGTCCGCGATTCACCTAGCATTATTAGCATTAAAAATTCGAGAAGGTGACAGGGTAATTGTCCCTACCTTAACCTTTGCGGCTACTGCTTTTCCATTAAGTTATGTTGGAGCGACCCCAATATTTATAGATGTTTGTAGAAAATCCTGGACTTTGGACTTAGAAATACTAGAAGCGCATTTAAAAAAATGTAAGAAATCAGATTTACCCAAATTAATAATATCAGTGGACTTGTTTGGCCGAACTTGTGATTACGATGAACTCTTTAGAATTGCAGGGGATTTTGCTATTCCAATTATAATTGATGCTGCTGAGTCACTTGGAACTAAGTATAAAGAAATCTATACAGCTTCCCAAGGAGTAATTTCAATTCTTTCGTTTAACTTTAATAAAATTATGACAACTACTGGTGGAGGCGCGTTACTTACTAATGATGCGTTAACCGCTAAAATTTCAAGAAGACTAGGAAATCAAGCCCGCGATGATTTTCACTGGTATGAGCACTCAGAAATTGGTTATAATTATCGTATCAGCCCAATATTGGCGGCTCTTGGTAGGTCTCAACTTGGACGAATAGAAACGATAATTGCGAAAAGAAGGAGTATTCGAGATAACTATCTCGAATTTCTAGGAGATATTCCTGGTCTTGAAGTAAATACTGATTCGCATTGGGAACGATCTAATGCGTGGTTAAGCACTATAAAATTAGACAGCAATATCCATTTTGAAGGTCGGGACGTTGTACGCGATAATTTAGAAAAAGAAAATATTGAATCCAGATTCATTTGGAAACCATTACATTTGCAACCTGTATTTAAATCAAGTGAAGCAATTTTAAGCGGTGTTTCGGAGGAAATTTTTAATACAGGCTTGTGTTTACCATCTAGTCATACACTGACCGAAAATGAAGTTTTGCGAGTTTCTAAAGTAATTAAAAAATCACTGAAAGGAAATATAAATTTATAAAACATTTTTAAAATCTTTTTTTGACAGAATAATGTCGGTAACCCTATTGATATTAGTTATACCTTTAATTATACCAATTATATTTATTCAATTTATTTCTTACGGAACTAAAATATTTTTTTACCAAGAGCGAAGTGGCTTGAATGGAAAAGTTTTTAGTTTAATTAAATTTCGTACAATGACTGATGAGTGTGATATTTCTGGCAAACAGTTGCCAGATAAGCTACGATTAACATCTTCTGGGAAGATTCTTAGGTTTCTAAGTCTAGATGAGTTGCCCAACATGATAAACGTGCTCAAAGGTGACCTCAGTTTTGTAGGTCCACGGCCATTTCCCACTTTGTATTTTAATTTAATGAACGAGGAACAAAAAAAACGTTACTCAGTTCGACCTGGCATAACTGGATTAGCTCAGATTATGGGGAGGAATAATCTGTCTTGGAAAAGTAAAATCAGATATGATTTAGAATACATTGAAAATATAAATTTTTTAAAAGACTTAATTATTTTATTTAAAACTTTTAGGTATTTGTTTACGAGTAAGATTAATGAGGACTTAGGAGATAAAAGCATAGATGACTTCCTACCTAATTTTGACGCATAAGATCTGAATTAAATATTTTTCCATACCTGAGAGACGTCAGCCCACACAATTGGATCTACCCTAACTCTTAAAGTTTCACCATCTTTAGATTCTAAAATTTTCTCGTTTTTACCAACAAGTAGTTCAGTTAATTTCTCACCTGGGCGCAGAGAAGAAAATTTGATTTCAATTTTCTTACCGCTAGCTTTAATTAACTTAGTGGCAATATCTTTTATCAATATAGGTTTACCCATTTTCAAAATTAAAGTTTCACCTGATTCTCCCTGTACAGCTGCTTGCAGGACTAAATAAACCGAGTCCTCTAATGTCATAAAATACCTTTGAACTTTTGGATCAGTTATAGTTATAGTAGTTCCAAGTTCTATTTGCTTTGAGAATGTTTGCATTACCGAGCCCCTACTACCGAATACATTCCCAAATCTAACTGAAACAAATTTACCACTTCTATTATTTACAGCGCATCCTGCCGTAAGCTGTTCTGCTATAAGTTTAGTTTTTCCTAAAACCGAAATAGGATCAGCGGCTTTATCTGTTGAGATGTTTATAAAGGCCATAACCTGATTATCTACAGCTGCGGCGAGTACATTATTTGTTCCTTGTATATTAGTTTTATATCCCTCTTCTGGGTACATCTCTAACATATTCAAGTGTTTCAATGCGGCTGCGTGAAAAACTATTTCTGGCTTAATTTTATTCAAAACGTTAGAAATACGCTCCTTATCACGAATATCTGCTAGGACCAAATGCCTTTTAACACCTAACTTTTGACTTTCAAGAGAAACGTCTAAATCAAGTAGCCCAGATTCATCCCTATCAAGCAAATACAAATCTTTAGGAAGACAATTACTGATTTGGCGGGCGATCTCAGAACCGATAGATCCACCAGCGCCAGTAATTAAAATAATCTTTCCTTCAAAAGAAGTTTTTATCAATTGAAAATTAGTTTTAATTGAACTCTTACCAATTAGCTCTTCTTGAGTAGGCTTTCGAATATCACTTATCGAAAACGCAGCACCAGTAATTGCCTTAATTGGAGGTATTATTTGTAGTTGTACACCGTAGCTATGACATACGTCTTGAATATGTTGTAACTTTTCATTCGATATTTGCGAAAAAGAAATTATCAAGATTTGTAAATTATTTTTTTGAAGAAAACTATTGATTGAAATTCCAGTGAATACTCTTACGCCATTTATTCTGTTAATTTTAATACTCACATCATCATCTAAAATCGCAACTGGCTTCCAGCCCAAATTACTTTCATTAGAAATTTTTTGTACTAACAACTGTCCCTGTTGACCAGCTCCATAAATACCCACCGATACTTTATTATTTCTATATGAAAATTTCTGATAAACATATTTTATTGTTTTATTCGAAACAACAAAAAATCCTAGTGCTAAAAATGAAGTCAAGATTGGAAAAGATCTTGGTAGAAAAAAGTTTGGCGAGAAAAATAAAAATATAGAATTCAAAATACCGGTAGATAAGTATCTTCTGATTATTGAGAAAAATTCTTCAATAGAAGTTTTACGCGAACTTCCAAACAGTCGATTGTCTAAGTATGCAATAAGGTAAAATATTAGAATAAAAATTATGATTGATGGAATGACTTTAACAAATAAATTTAGAGGAATCGAAAAGTCATATCTAAAAAGTAATGCAAAAAAGCCGGCGCAAGTCCATACAAATAAGTTAAGAATTAAATATAAGGCACTTCTAAGAGAGTTATTCATAGACAGCTCTTTTCAGAGTAATGATCAAATTCTTAACTCGCTTGCTGGGTTACCGGCGTACGTTTGATCATTTGGCAGGTCCGTTAGCAAGTTACTGCCAATGCCCAATTTTGAGTTAATACCTATATACCGAGGTTGATTTGCAGTTCCTTGTTTAATTGTGGTGCCAGCACCTATAAATGCACACTCCTTTATTTCGGTGTTTCCACAGCAAACCACATGCGGCGAAATCGTGACAAAGCTATCAATCTTACAATCGTGAGCAATGTAACTATTGAAATTGATATGTGTAAACATTCCAACACTTACAGATGTAGAAATAGTTACTCCTGGCATAATAATTACTCCAGGCTCAATCTGCGAATGAGACAAGATAAGTGAGTTATCAAATATTAACTTTAGTGGTTTAGCACTTGTATTTTTCAGTTTCGATACGAGAAATTTTCTAGTAGAAGGGTCTGCAATTGTAATACCGTAATAAAGTTCACATTGAGTCAATTCTAGAAATTTATTGAGTGAAATTACTTCTCTGCCAAGAATTGAACTCAGACTTGTATCATCATCAATAAAGTACAGCTTAATCTCATCATAATTAGTTTCGGGGAATAGCTTAGGTAGAATTGAAGGCAGAAGCGACATTACCTCCTTACCAAATCCTCCCGCTCCATATAAACCAATTGCTGGCTTCTTCACGCGCCCACCTCCTTAATTAATCGTAGTTTACCTCAATGAAATCAGCCTTTATTACTAACATAAAACTGGGGAGAAGGGCTTATTTAGAAGTGAATCTAAAGTAGAGGCGTAAATTAGGGTAAAGTGCTCGAGTGTCTAATTTAAACAATGTTACTACAAAAGAGTTATTGGACCAAGAGCAGTTTTTTACCTTTGAGCATTTGAGCCCAGCGAACGCACTTGAAATAGGCGAGGTGGCTAAATCACTTGGTATGCAAAAAAATTTACCCATTGCAGTTGAGGTGCGCCTTGGTGATTGGATTATTTATCATGCATCCCTGCCTGGATCTAATAGTGAGAATCAATGGTGGATTGATCGAAAGGCACGAGTTGTATTACTCAAACACCACTCAACTTTGTATGAGCGAGTTAGTGCTGAAGAAAGGGGAGTTGATTGGCACAAAGAGAATAATTTATTAGATGAGACCCATGCAATTCACGGTGGTGGACTGCCTTTGATTACAAAAGATAAAGGATTTGTTGGAGTTTTATTAATTAGTGGATTACCACAGATAGAAGATCATTTACTTGGGGTTGAGGTATTAACTGAGTTTCTAGCTCGTAAGGGTGAATTACTTTGAGTAATCAGGTTTGGGTATGTGGTGAGGTATTAATTGATTTAATTCCAGATGGCACAGAGCGTAAGGCGGTAGTTGGTGGTGGCCCAGCCAATACTGCTAAAGCATTAGCAAAGCTTGGCATTGATACCCAATTTATTGATGGCATCTCAACTGATAAGTATGGCCAGATGGCTCTTAAGCAATTACATAAATATGGTGTACTTCTTGATTTTGTTAAATTTTCAGATAAGCCAACCTGTTTAGCGATAGTTTCTTTAAATGAAGCAGGCGGTGCCTCCTATGAGTTTGTTATTGAAGGAACAGCCACCTTTGATTTTACTGCTACCTGGCTCCCTGATCCAGTTGCAAATAAACCATCCCTATTACATATTGGCACATTAGTTACTGCTATAGAGCCGGCAGCTAGTGTTTTATTTGAGTGGGCTAAACAGGTAGCAAAGGTGTCACCGATTGTATTTGATCCAAATATCAGGCCAGTGGTAATGAGTGATCGAGCTGAGTATGTAAAGCAGGTAGAAAGATGGGTATCAATCTCATCTGCAGTTAAGGTAAGTGATGATGATATTTACTGGCTATATCCTGGTGTTGAGTTAGATCTGATAGCAAATAGATGGCTTTCAATGGGGCCAGAGTTAGTTGTAGTTACATTTGGTGATAAGGGCTTAACTGGATATCGAAAAAATGAAAAGGTAGCGGTAGATGCCAAAAAAGTAGTGGTGGCAGATACGGTTGGGGCAGGAGATACAGTGGGCGCGATATTAGTTGAGGCGATTATTGAGGATGGGCTAGATAAGTTAACGGGAGTTAGATTATCTGTAATGCTAGATCGGGCAGCAAAGGCAGCTGCTATTACCGTATCTAGAACAGGCGCGCTGCCACCATCAAAAGATGAGATTTAAATTAAAAATCAGATGCTAAATATTGATGGTGATCAAATCTCAATTGCAATTGATTTAGATCAGGGAGCTCGTCTTGCCTCATTGCAGTGGCGGGATATGCAATTTGTTACCCCATTTAATGGCGATATT
>Ga0315903_10003858_pt1 | contig 20448 bp, 18 predicted proteins | sample LakEriMetagenome_7_FD_203524 | JGI IMG/M metagenome (GOLD analysis project Ga0315903, IMG submission 203524) | Freshwater fungal communities from buoy surface, Lake Erie, Ohio, United States - Buoy 2 MA119 | ecosystem: Environmental > Aquatic > Freshwater > Lake | place: USA: Lake Erie, Ohio... | reverse complement strand
CTGCGAGTTTTGGGCCGATGCGGCCCACCGTGGCGATCTCCTTCGCTGTGGCGGCGAACACTCCCCGCGGCGAGCCGAAACGATCAAGCAGCATTCGGCGGAGTTTGCCGCCGATGCCCGGTACGCATGCGAGCCGCACATGATCGAGGAGTTCGTCGGTGGTTGTTTCACCAGTCATCGAGGCCTCCGGGTCAGAAAGTGTACGGACGTATATTTATAGTGACCGCCAGAAGGGGCCGTCAACCGTCGGGGGTCGCTGGCTGCAAGCCCGACCACGAAGCGGGGATGACGCCGGTCGGCCTTCGTCGGCTCCGGGTGCACAGGTTGAAAACCGATGCTACTCCGAGTGCCGTGCGACTCGGTGCGCCGACAGTGGGCGTCAGCCGGCTGCGACCTTGAGTTCGGCCAGGTGCTGGGCCGTGTTCACGAGCCGGTCCCAGTTCTGCTCGACGTATTCAGGCGGACCGCCGATCTGGGCCACCACCTGCGCCACCTGCTCGGTGGGCACCATCTCGATCGCATCCCACGGGCAGACCTTCAGGTCGTAGGGATTCGACTTCTTACCCGGGATGTGCACGCAGACCTCGCAGCCCACGCACCGCTCGATGTCGATCTCGCACCAGCTCTGGAGGTTGTGAAACTGGTCGAACTGCTGCACCTTCACGATGCAGTCGACAGGGCAGACCTCAAGGCACGACTCGCAACCGGTGCAGTTGTCGGCGTTGATGACCGCCAGTTCCTTGGGAAGCTTTTTGCGGGGTCCGGCTTTGGCCATGGTGGATTCGATCGGAGGGGCGGGGTGGGTTCCTGCAGCCGGATCATCCTAGCCGGCACGCCCGGACCGTCAAAACCCGCCGGGTCGGCGTGGTCAGGCCGCCCAGCGGCCGGCCGGTACCGCGGCTTCCGGGCCGGCAAACTCGTAGCCGAACCGCTCGATGTCTTCGGCGAAGTGGTCGCGGACGAGGGTGGCCAGATGGTCGGTGTAGTAGTCGCGGTAGTCGCCTCGGGTGCTCCTGTTGGCCTCTCCAAGGGAGGCGTCGATGCCGATGCATCTGCAGGCGTAGTCGAAGTCGGCGCGGAGTGACTCGTAGCGGCCGAGGAAATCCACGATCACGCGGCCGCGGCGATCGGCCACCATCCGCGTCTGTGAGATCTTGCCGCGGTGGATCTCGTAGCGGACGTAGGCCTCGAAGTCAGGCAGCCGGGTAGTGCGGCGCCGGCGATGGCTGACGTGGTCAGGGTGGCCCTCGGCGTCGCGGAGAAAGTGGTAGTACGAGACGAGCAGATCCCACGGGTTGCGAACGAAGGCGAACGTGAACAGCGACTCGAACACCCCGGCCGGCAGGTTGCGCCGGAGATCGTCGGCCGGCGTGTGCGGGCGAAACTTTCGCTGCCGATAGGGCGCGTAGTGGTTGACGTGGATGCCGACTTTCGAGAGCCAGCGGTTGGCCCAGTACTTTCCCGTGTGGTCGGCGAACGACCAGAGGGCGTGGGCGACGCTCGTGCCGCCTGTCTTGGGCACGTGAATGAAAGCGAACTTGTGATGGTGTGAGATCAGCATGCGGCAGTCCCGGCGGGCCGCGGAGAATGGCGAAGCGGGGGCGGCGCCGCAAGGCCGTTTCGTAACGCAGGTTTTCGAACCGTGCCTGTCCATCGCGGCGGCTCGGGGCTGACCGTGCCCCGTCGCCGGACGTTCACGACGGCCCTCCGGGCCTTCGCTCTCTCGATGCTGACTGCGCTTCGCCATCCATGGCTCCGCTGGTCAGCAACGCCGGCTCCAGGGCACGGTCAGCCCCTCGCATGCTGCACCTCGCTCGTGCATCCAAAAAGCCCCGAGCGCCATCGAGGGGATGCACGGCATGAACTCCGCTTGGGCCGTAAGGCCGCGGGCGTCCCCCACGGAGGGCTTGTTCCAACTGAACTTAGACACACTCGCCGCGAACGAGGTCTTCGGGCGTCTGCCGGGCTCGGACGAGGCGGTGACTGCCATTCTCGAGCAGCACCTCGGCGGGCAGCGGCTTGGAGTTGTAGTTGCTCGCCATCACGAAGCCGTAGGCGCCCGCGATCTCGATCACGAGCAGATCGCCCACGCTCGCGATCGGTAGGCTTCGCGTGGCCACGAAACCGCCGTCGGTCTGCGTGAAGATGTCGCCCGACTCACAAAGCGGGCCGCCGACGGCGACGTCCTCCGTTGCCCCCCGTGACTCGTCGCCCCGCGGGCAGAGGCTCATCGGGTGGTAGGAGCCGTAGAGCACCGGCCGCGCGAGCGTGTTGAAGCCGGCGTCCACAAGCAGATACTTCCGCGAGCCCTGGTTCTTCACCGCCCGCACCTCGGTGATCACGGAGCCGCTCTCGGCCGTGAGATACCGGCCGGGCTCGATCTCCAGGCGAATGCGGTGGCCGAAGCGGTCTTCAAGACGCTTTCGCGTGGCATCCCAGAGCGTGAAGTAGCCGGAGAGGTCGGCGTGCACCTCGCCCGGCTTGTAGGGCACCGGCAGCCCGCCGCCGGCGCTCACCGCGGTGAGCGAGCGGCCCACCTCGATTGCCACCCGCTCCAGGGCCTCGGCCACCTCGGCGAGGTGCGCGAGGTCGGTGCCACTGCCGATGTGCATGTGGAGGCCGCTGACCTGCAGGCCCGCCCATTCCGCGCGGCGGAGCACGTCGGGAATGTCGGCGTGCCAGATGCCGTGCTTCGAGCCCTCGCCGCCGGTGTTGGTCTTCTGGCTGTGGCCGTGGCCGAAGCCGGGATTTACGCGGAGCGTGATCGCCGCCCCGGGCATCCGCTCGGCGAGCTGCTCGATCATGTCGGCCGAGCCGCAGTTCACATGGATGCCATGCTTCACGACCGCGTCGAGGCTCGCACGGTCGAAGATGTCGGCCGTATAGACGATCGGATCGGCCGGCGGCAGGCCGTCGGCGTTGGCCGCCTTCGCCGCGTGCGTCGCGTAGCCCGCCGCGAGCGCCCGGTGGATTTCGCCGGTGCTCACTGCGTCGACGAGCACGCCCTCACGGCGAACGAGGTCGAGCACCGCGAGGTTCGAGCAGGCCTTCTGCGCAAACCGGATGGTGTCCCACGCCGCGAGGTCTCTGCAGCGGCGACGGATCATCTCCGCGTCGTACACGTAGAGGGGCGTGCCGTACGTCTCGGCAAGTTCGGCGACACTCGCGCCGGCGATCTCGCGGCGGAGCCCGGTGGGGGACGATGCGATCATGGCGAGGGAAAGCGGAAAGGGGAGAAGATCAGGGGGCGATGGCGGGCGTGTCGTTTTTCTCGATCTGCCGCGGTAGGGCGGGCCGTAGCGGCACCGCCGGCCGAACCCGCGGTGCCGGTTGCTGCTGCATCGCCGTGCTCGCGGCCACGGTCTGCAAGGCACCAGCGTCGGCCGTCAGGCGGAGCGTCACGCCGCGGTCGATCGGCTTTGCCGAGAACCGCACCTGGGTCGACTTCTTCTCGGCCGCCTGTTCGGCAACGTCACCGAGCGCCTCGCCCTGCGGGTCGTCGGGATCGAAGGCCTTCATCATCTTTGCCGCGTAGCCGACCATCGCGGCCAGCGAGAGATCGATTCCGGCGAACGGCACTGCGTCAGCCACGGGCTTGCCACCGCCCGCCAGCGCTGCCGCCAGCCGCTTCTTCTGATCGCCGCCGGCCAGCAGATAGGCGTGCTCGGGGGTGACCGCAAGCGTAAGTTTTACGGTCTCTCCGAGCCGCTCGGCGCCGGGCGTGCCCGACACGTCAACCGTGATTTCGTGGAGTGTGGCGGCCCCTTCCTTGCCCGTGTCAAAGGCCACCTTCACCTGCGGCGGCAGGGCGTCGGCCTTCCCAAGCCGGTCCTTGACCTGCTTTTGCAGGGCGGCACCGTCCTTCACCTTCATGCCGACCGTGATGGACGGCAGGGGGCTCGCGCCATCGGCGGCGCTGGTGTCGACCGTGACGCCGGCGTCGATGGTGCCGGTGTCGAGCATGGCAGCCATGAGGTCGCGGACGAGATTGGCGACCACGCGAGTGAGGGCGTCGTCATCGGCCTGCTCGAGCGCCTGGTCGAGGCCGGCCCGGACCGCCGCGCGGCCCTCGGCCGGCACGTTGACGGCGTAGTGGCCGCGGAGGGCAGCCTGCTTGCCGTCGGCCGTGGCGGGCGATGCGATCGTCGAGGTGGCCTTGCCGGCGTCCTTGAACGACGCCACCGCGGCAGCATCGGCCTCGAGAACCGAGGTGATGTCGAGGTGGATGTCGTCATTCTCGGTGTCGATCGCCAGGCCGAAGAGCAGCTTCTCCACGTCCTCGAGCCGCTCGATACCGGCGCGCAGGGCCGTGTCGTCCATCGGCTGGCCGCGGTCCGCCGCGTTGCGGGCAGCCTCGTCGAGCATGGCCTTGAGCCGCTCCCGCATGTCGCCCGGCATCCGGCTCGGAAACAGCTCGACGGCGATCGAATAGTCCTTGGACAGCGGTCCGATGACCGCGAGCGGGTCGGCCATCTCGAGCGGTGAACCAGGCTGCGAGAGGATCGCCCAGCCGTCCTGTTCGGTGATGTCGAGCGGTGGCGCGCCGGGGGGGCTGATCCGTCGCTTGCCGTCCACCTCGTCGACCGGCCCGGTCATGCCCTGAATCGCGCCGAGCAGCTTGTCGAGATCCTTCACCGGCACGAATGCGTGGGCCGTGGGCAGGGGGCCGCCCTCGGTCGTGATCACGATGCCGACGGGCCGCTTCACGTCGAGGCCGGCGAGGCCCTTGCCCTGCGTGGCCAGGAGAATGAACGACTCGGCGAAGCCGGCGAGCGTGGGGTTGCCCACCTGCTCGCCCACCCACGTGAGTTGGCTGCGGAGATCGGCATAGGGATCAACCGCCACGACGGCGATCACCTCGGGCTTGTCGGCGGCGCGGACCGCAGACGAGCAGGCGAGGGCGAGCAGGCCGACAAGGACGGTGCGGCGGCAAAGGGACGGGGGCAGGCGGAGGGGCATGAAAAACCTCGGGCGGTGCCGGAAGTGAAACCGGACATGAAAACGGACCCGAGAGTTTATCAGAAGGCTGTGAAAACCTGTATTCTGTGGATCGTCACCAACGATGCAGCCGCCGCACTCGCACCCCGGGCACGACCTCGAGACGCTTCTCCGGTCGCGGCCGTCGCCACGGCTCCGGCTGCAGGCGTTGCTCTACCTTCTGACCTGCATGACGACGTTCGCCGCCGGCGCCGCCGGCTGGCAGCCGCTGCTCCTCGGGCTCGATGACATCGGCCCGGACCTGGCGACTCACTGGCCCCGCGGTCTGGCCTACGCCGCCGCCGTGATGGCGGTGCTGACGGCGCACGAGGCGGGGCACTTCGTCGCCGCGTGGATCCACCGCATCCCCGCCACGCTCCCGTTCTTCATCCCGGTGCCGGTGCTGCTCACCGGCACCCTTGGCGCCGTGATCGGCATGGAGGGAGCGCGGGCCAATCGCCGGCAGCTCTTCGACATCGCCGTGGCCGGCCCGCTCGCCGGGCTCGTGGTGGCGGTGCCGCTTTTGGCGGTCGGGCTCCTGACCGGCGGCGGTCCGGATGCCGACACGCCGTTCGCGATGCCCCCGCTGGCCCGCTGGGTGCAGTCGCTCGTGCGGCCCGACCTGCCCGCCACCGCCGCCGTCGCCCCGAATGCCCTGTTCATGGCCGGCTGGGTGGGCCTGCTCGTGACCGGACTCAACATGATGCCGATGAGTCAGCTCGACGGCGGGCACATCTGCCGGGCCGTCTTCGGTGTGGCCGGCAACTGGGTGGCCCGGGGCGTACTCCTCGCGTCGATGGCGGCCGTGATCCTGACCGGGCAGTTCAACTGGGTGGTGATGCTGGTGCTCGTGACGATGATGGGCGTCGATCACCCGCCGATCACGGATGACGGACGCCCCCTGGGGCGGCTCCGAACGGCCCTCGGCCTGGCGGTGCTCGCGATCCCGGTGCTGACGTTCATGCCCGAGCCGATGCGGCTGAAATGACCATCATTCGCCGGGAAATTGCCCCGGGCCGAACCGCAGGCTATTTCTGAGCGTACTGGCGGGTGTCACCGGCTCGGTCGGTGATCCGTCGGCACGCCTCCTTCCATCGGTATTTTCATGGCCGCGCGTCGTCCGTCAGATCGATCGTCTGCCCGCCGCCGCGCCGCGTCGGCGAACCGCCTGAGGCTCGAGGCCCTCGAGCCCCGGCAGGTGCTCGCGCACTCGCTCGTGGCGATCGGCAGCGACATCGGCCCGGCGAGCCGGCCGTTGATCCAACTGGTGGAGGCCGACACCGGGACGGTCGTCGCCCAAACGCTCGCCTTCGAGGAGGCCTTCCGCGGCGGCACACGGCTGGCGATGGCCAATGTCGATGGTCTGCCGGGCGACGAGATCATCGTCGGGTCGGGGCCAGGCCGGCTCGCCGAAATCCGCGTGTTCACGATCGATGGCGGAGGTGAGAAAACCACGCTTCGCGAACTTCCCACCTTCCGGCTCCGCCCGTTTGGCGATTCCTATTTCGGCGGCATCGCGGTTGCGGCCGGCGAGGTCAATGGTGACGGCTGGCAGGACATCGCGGCTTCGAAGTCGCGAGGCTACGAGGTGAGCGTGTTCCTCTCGCCGTCGTTTGGCGGGTCGATTTCTCCGACCCCATACCGGACGTTCGTTCCATTTGGCGGAGACGGGCTCGGCGGAGCGACGGTTGCTTTTGCCGACGTGGGAACGTTTGTCGGCGGCTCCCTGGTGGACCGCGGGCGGAGCGACGGCAGGGCGGAACTTGCGGTCGCGAGCGGTACGGGCAGGACGCCGAAGGTCGGGATTTACGATCTCTCCGGGGAGGCGGCCCGCAGGGTAGACAGCTTCACGCCGTTCTCGCCGTCGCTGCGGAGCGGCGTGTCGGTGGCCGCGGGTCGCTACGACGCCAATCAGATCGACGACGTGATCGTGACGAGTGGCAGTGGCGGGCCGGGCACCGAGATCTACAGCGGTCGCGTGTCGGCTGCGGCCAACGCCCGGCTGGCCAGTTTTGCGGCGTTCGCGGGATCGTCGCGGCCGCAGGCCGCGGCCTTCGCGGCCACCGTGGACCGCAACGATGACGGCCGGATCGACGGCTTCGCGGCGGTGCAGGGTCTTGCCGGCGACGGTGGCGCGGCGGGGCTCGCCTTCCTCGGCCAGTCGGGGACTCGCGCGAACCTGTTCCCAGCCGTGAGCGGGCCGCAGCAGGTCGCGGCGCCGCGGACGTCGTACTCCGACTTCACGACCACGCTCTCCGGCATCCAGTATCGGGTGACGCAGCGGGGCAGGGGAGCAACGCCGAAGAATGGCCAGAAGGTGACGACTCATTACACGGGTTGGCTCGTCGACGGCACGCAGTTCGACAGTTCCCGCGACAAGAACACGCCATTCTCGTTCACGCTCGGCAAGAGCGAAGTGATCAAGGGTTGGGATGAACTCGTGGCGATGATGCGGGTGGGTGACAGGTTCACGGCCATCATCCCGGCACGTCTCGCCTATGGTTCGACCGCACGGCCTGGCATTCCGGCCAACTCGGTGCTCGTGTTCGACATGGAACTCATGTCCATGGGGTGAGACCGTGACGTGGGTGCGGGTCGGGAGCCTGCACTCGAGTTGCGGTAGGCGGAGCGGCTTCTGCAGGCGGCGACTCCCGCTGCCTCACCGGCGGCTGATCGTCACCTCGATCTGGCCGTCGTTGTCGGCCAGCTGCGTCCAGTCGTCTTCGCACCGGAGGAAGAGCTGGCCGTCGCACGGGGCGGTGAACTCCGCGGTGACGCCGAGCGGGATCGGCGGCGAGATCGCGTAGTCGTGGAACACCACGCCCACGAGCCGGCCGCGGCCCGCATCGCCGTCGGCATCGCAGGCCGCGCCCGCCTTCGCGGTTCGCCATGTCCCGGCGGCGTCGATCGCATAGGGTGCCCCGGCCCGGACCGACACGCCTGCCGCCTGCCAGCCGGCGGCAGCCTTGACCTTGGCTCGCGTGTCTCCGCCCGTGGCGAGCGGTCTGGCTCTCGACGTCCACGGCCAGGCGGTGAGATCGGCGCGGTATCCGTCGCCGACCGCGGCGAGGAACTGGTCGTATTCAAACGACACCTCGCGGCTCATCGGGCCGTAGACGGATTCGAACGACACGCCCGGCCGGCCCTCCATCAGGGCCACCGCGAGGGGGCGAAAGCGATCTGCGTAGTTCGGGTTGTTGGCCAGCAGGTAGCAGAGCGCCCAGCGCCACGCGTAGTCCTGCCACGTGCCCGCGGGTTCGCGGCCCGGCCCGGCGATCTCGGCGAGCGTCCGCTTTGGGGAGGCGTTCTGCAGGTAGGCCATCACCCGCGGATCGATCTGCACGGCCGTGTCGCCCTCGCGCCAGTGATTGCCCAGTTCGGCGACGCCCTCGGAGAGCCACGTCGGGCCGGTCGAGCCGAATGTCAGGTGGCAGAATCCGTGCACGCACTCGTGCTGGATCACGCCGTGATCGGCACAGGAATAGAGCTGGGCTCGTCGCATGTCGCCGACCGACGTGGTGAAGCAGACGCCCTCGCGACGACGGATCTTTTCGATGCCCATCGGTTCTTCAAGCCTGCCGTTGGGCCAGGCGGCGAGGTCGCGGACGATGAAGCCCTCGACCAGCCCGCCGGCCTTTCGGCCGAAGAACTTCTCCATCACGTCCACCATGCGTTCGAGCTTGTCGCGGAGCACGGCCCACTCACGATCGGAGATGTCGCTCACGAAGGCGAAGTGCGGCGAGCGGACGAGACGCGGTTCGGCGGGCGGCGCGTCGGAGAGCGAGCGGTATTTGTTCTCGAGGGCGTCGTCACCCTTGGCGGCAACCGCCTGTGCGGCGGGGTTTACGGCGACGAGCATCGTGGCGACCACGTCGCCCGAATCGAGCCGCACTGCCTCGAGCCGCGAGATCGTCGCCCCCGGTTCGAGCCGCTTGAGGTCACGGCTCTCGAGCATCGCACGAACGTCGTCGGCGAGGCGGCAGAACACCACCGTCTTTTTCGGGAACGGCTGGCCGACGGGCAGTTCGACCGCGAGCCGCGTGCGGCTGGCGCGGAGCACTGCGGCGGTGACCACCGCGTCGGCGGAGTCTTTGGCTGCGGGCGGTCCGTGGGGCCAGGCGATTCCGATCGCTGCATCGGCGGTGTCGACGACGACGATCTCCGCGAGTTCGCCGTCGGCATCGCCCTTGGCCGAAAGCCGTGTGCGAAACCGTACGACCTGCCCCGGCTTGAGCTTCGCCGCATCGACCACGCCCGTAATCGTGACCTCGGCCGGGAAGGCGAGCAGTCGGCCGTCCGCGAGGGGCACGCCTGGTTCGCCGGGCTTCTGGATGCGAACCTCATGGCGGGTGCCCGAGTCGTCCCGCATCGTGAGGCGGTTGCCGACCGCGGCCTCCACGGTGCCGGAGAGCGACAGTCGCTCGACGATCGACACTTGCCCGCGTGCGGAACCGGCCAGGGCCATGCACAGGCTCATGGTCACGGTGGCCCGCACCATCGCGACCCTGCCGCGGCGGTAGCCTGGCTCGTTGACGGTCATTCCCGACCCCTCCACAATCATCTTCTCGCTCGCCCTTCAGCCCGCCCCAAGGAGGTTTCCCGATGCACACCCCCGCCAACTTCGTGGAACTCGAGGATGCCGAAGTCTGGTCCGCCATCGCCGCCGAGCAGGTGCGGCAGCAGGAGGGCCTCGAAATGATAGCGAGCGAGAACTTCACGAGCCCGGCCGTGATGCAGGCCGTAGGCAGCGTGCTCACCAACAAGTATGCCGAGGGCTATCCCGGCAAGCGGTATTACGGCGGCTGCGAGTTCGTCGACAAGGTTGAAGACATCGCTCGCGACCGGCTCAAGAGCCTGTTCGGCGCCGAGCACGTGAACGTGCAGCCGCACTCCGGCAGCCAGGCCAACGCCGCGGTGTATCTCGCCGCGATCCAGCCGGGTGACACCGTGCTAGCCTTCGACCTCGCCCACGGCGGCCATCTCACGCACGGCATGAAGCTCAATGCCTCGGGCGTGTTCTACAAGTTCGTCCACTACGGTGTGCGCCGCGACGACTGCCGGCTCGACTTCGACCAAGTGGCGAGCCTCGCCCGCGAGCACAAGCCGAAGCTGATCGTGGCCGGGGCGAGCGCGTATCCTCGCGAGATCCCCCACGGGAGGTTCGCCGAGATCGCCCGCGACGTGGGCGCGAAGCTCCTGGTCGACATGGCCCACTATGCGGGCCTCGTGGCCGCCGGCATTCACGACAACCCGGTGCCCGTGGCCGACTTTGTCACGAGCACGACCCACAAGACGCTCCGCGGCCCCCGCGGCGGGATCGCGATGTGCCGCGAGGCCCACGCCAAGGATCTCGACCGGTCGGTGTTTCCCGGCCAGCAGGGCGGCCCGCTGATGCACGTGATCGCCGGCAAGGCGGTGGCCTTCGGCGAGGCGCTGCGTCCCGAGTTCAAGGCCTATGCGAAGCAGGTGGTGGCGAATGCGAAGGTGCTCGCCGAGGCGCTCGCCTCCGGCGGGGTGCGGCTCGTCAGCGGCGGCACCGACAACCACCTGATGCTCGTGGATGTCACGCCCCTGGGCATCGGTGGCAAGCTGGCCGAGCAGACGCTCGACCGCTGCGGGATCACCTGCAACAAGAACATGATCCCCTACGACGAGCGGAAGCCGATGGATCCCTCGGGCATCCGGCTCGGCACGCCGGCGCTCACCACCCGCGGCATGGGTGGCGACGAGATGAAGCGGATCGCCCAGTGGATCCTTCGGGCCCTCAAGCACACGGACGACGCCGGCGTGGTGGAAACGACCCGCCGCGAGGTCGCCGAACTCGCCGAGCAGTTCCCGGTGCCCGCCGCGCGGCTCCAGGCCGGTGCCGAGGCGGTGGCCTGACCCTCCGGCCGCCGCGCCGCTACCGACCCTTCGCGTCAACGCCGTGTCAGCCGGCTCGTGCGTCGGTGCTTAGCGGCTCAACGGTCGCCACGTGGAACATCGGGCAGATCCGGAACTCGGCCGGCAACCCATCGTCGGCAATCTCGGTGCCCACGAGAACGTCGTTCTTCGTCACCCACGCCATTTCGGGATGACGCACCTCGTAAGCCTCGCCGCTCGACATCACCATGCGAAATGGCCTGAACGGCTGCTGTCGGAGGAGGTCGCGGAACATGCCGGTCGTCATGCGGTTTGCCTCCGAAGTCACGATTCAGGGGAAAGTATACGCGCGTACATGCTCCGGTCAATGCCCGGATCCTGCTTTGCGCGAAGCCGGCCGGCCTTTCGTTCTCGCGCATCGCTTGGGATCCGCATCGGCCACGTTGTTGCCCGGCCCTGACTCGTTGTACCGCGCTCGCGACGGGTCGGCCGTTTACTTGACCAGAGCCTGGATGCTGCTGAGGGCGGCTTCGAGGTCATGGGGCCGGATGGTGCCGGCGACTGTGCCGTGCTGGAACAGGCGACGAAATGCATGAAGGCGGAGCTCGACTTTGCAGCTGAGGGCATCTCGTCGATTCCCGATCGTGTCGAGCTCATCGGAACGGCGAGGTCGTCTGCTGTTTCTCAATGATCGGTGCTCTATGATGCCCCCGGGCAGCGGCGTTGCACTGAAGGAGTATCCAGATGGCGAGTGCACGGATCGCTTTTGGCTTTGCGGGCCTCGCCCTCATCGCGCTGGGTGAGGCGATCGGCGTCGCCGCCGATCTCGGTCCCCCCTTTCCGGTTGAGTCGCTGCCCACGTCGATCGACGTGAAGTGCAAAGAGCGATTCCTGAACGAAGCCCCGGCGGCATGGAAAACGCTGGGTGAAGGGCTGCGGGGAATCGAGCTGGAACACACGTACGTTGATTATCGGCCCACGGACACCAAAGAGCCGGACCGGGAGGTCTATTCGTCCACGTACTGCATCCTGAAGGATGGCGTGTCCCGACGACTCGAACGCGAGCAGGTGATCGATCTGATGAACAGCCGCTACTCCTTCAGCGTCCGCCGGGCGGTCGATGCGGACGCGCTGAAGCCGTTCTCGTTGAAGTACTGTGAACGCTGGCGGCAGGACGCCCCGCAGCCACAGGCCGGATGGATCGATGTAGCCGAACTCAAGCTGGCCATGTTCTCCACCATCTCGTGGTTGCCCATGGAGAAGATTCTCACAGACGCGGATTTCCAGATGACAGGCGCCGACACGCGTGTGAATGACCAGGGCGATGAGGTGGTGAGAATTGTGTACCGTTACACGGCTGACGCATCGAACGATTTTCTTCTGCAGCCGGACGGTGTGTACTGGGCCGAACTGCGACCTCGGCGGTTCTGGGTCGTTGTGCGAAGCGGAATCACGTCGAGCATGACGAAGCACGTCGATACGGACGCTCCCTTTCGGGAGCGCATGACGATCAGGTATCAGGAATGGGATGGAGTTCCCTTGCCGGAGGGGGTTCGGGTCGAAGTCGTGGACGTGGCGAAGAGCGTCGTTGTTCGAATCCAAGAGAATCGGTTTGGGCCGCCACGAGCGTGCTCGCGGCCGACGGAGGAGTTCTTCCTGCCGCATTACGGGTTGTCGGATGATCCATTGCCGTCGATCCCGGCTCAGTGCGGGCCGCCCGCGTCGTCGCCGTAGCGACCGTGCTGCCTTCTCTCGGTTGGAATCGGTTGCCTGATCGCGTGAGGCGTCCCCGACGGAGCACCGGCTTCGTCCTCGAACTGGCGGCCGGCGGCCTGCCAGCGGCGCGGTATGATCGAGAGATGATCAAGAACCAGCAGGCCTACGCTCGGCAGTCCGAGGAAGAAGCGCGGGCCGCCCTGCGTGAAATGACCGCCGAGGATTCGATCGCCATCGGCGAAGCCCTGCTGACGTCAGATCTGATGCGGCTGGCCCAGTTCCCCGACGACGACCATCCCCGCAGCCTCGCGATCGCCCTGGGACTTCGGTCGACGACCACCGCAAGTAAGGCGGTGCACCATCATGGCGGCGAGTGATTTCGACGACTTCTGCCGGTTTGCCTTCAGGTTTCTCGAAGGGCAGGGCACGCGATACCTGGTTATCGGTGGACTGGCGGTCGTGGCGGTGGGCGAGCCGCGGACGACGGCCGACGCCGACGCGATCGTGTTCATCTCGCCCGCCGAGGCCGAGTCGCTCGTCGGGCGGGCCGCCGAGGGGGGCTTCGACGTTCGCACGGAGGTTGAACTGGAGCGGCTGGCGACCACGGGCACCATGCGGTTCCGCCGAGGAAGGTTCCAGATCGACCTCATTACGGCGTCCCTGCCCTTCGAGGAGACGGCCTACGGCCGCGCCAGCGTCCACGAACTTTTCGGCATCCGCCTTCCGTTTCCCAGTCCCGAAGATCTAATCCTGCTCAAAGTGCTTGCCGGCCGCGACAAGGACATGCTCGACGCGACGGGCGTGGTCCGCCGCCACGGTTATCGTCTGGACGTTGCGTACCTGGAGCAGACCCTGCGGCCGATCTGCGAACTCGCGGAGGACACGGCTCCCTGGAGCCGTCTTCAGCGCGTGCTCGCCGCGGGCCTCGGGTCGGGGCGTCTGACTGGCGGGAGCGACGGCCTCGCGTTGCGGGATTCCTGACGTACCATGGCGGGTATGAAGAGTCTCGCCCGGCCCGCGTCTGCGACGTCCACCACCGTCCGCATCGGCCTCGTGCAGTCGGCCTGCACCGCCGACCGCGAGGCCAACATCGTTCAGGCCATCGCCGGCATCGCCGAGGCGGCGAAGCAGGGAGCCCAGGTCGTCTGCCTCCAGGAGCTCTTCGCCGGCGAGTATCCCTGCCAGGCCGAGGACCATGGGAAGTTCGCCGAGGCCGAGGCGGTGCCCGGGCCGCTCACCGAGCGGCTCGCCGCCGCGGCGAAGGCGCACGACGTGGTGCTCGTGGGCAGCGTGTTCGAGAGGCGCTCCGCTGGGCTCTTCCATAACACCGCGGTGATTTTCGACGCCGACGGCTCGACGGCCGGCGTGTATCGCAAGATGCACATTCCCGACGACCCGCACTACTACGAGAAGTTTTATTTTGCACCTGGTGACACGGGCTTCATGAGCGTGGCCACCAGCCGGCTCGCCGTGGGGCCGCTCGTCTGCTGGGACCAGTGGTATCCCGAGGCTGCCCGGCTCACCGCGATGGCCGGAGCCCAGGCGCTCTTCTATCCCACCGCGATCGGCTGGCTCGACGGCGAGGAGCCGCTCCACCGCGAGCAGTATGAGTCGTGGGACACGATGCTCAGGAGCCACGCCATCGCCAACGGCGTGTTCGTGGTGGCGGTGAACCGCACCGGCCGCGAGGGGCCGCTGCGGTTCTGGGGCGCGAGCGTGGTCTACGCTCCCAACGGCGACTGCCTGCTCAAGGCAAAGCACGACGAGCCGCTCACGGCCGTGGTGGACTGCGACCTCGACCGGATCGAGTGGTCGCGGACGCGGTGGCCCTTCTTCCGCGACAGGCGAATCGACGCCTACGCCGGCCTCCTCGGCCGCTGGGGCGGGTGATCCATGACTCGTGATCGGCTGCCGGCCGAGTGGGAGCCGCACGCGGCGACGTGGATCGCGTGGCCGCACCGTCGGGCGACATTTCTCGGGCCGTTCGCGGCGATTCCGCCAGTCTATGGATCGCTTGCGCGGCTGATCGCGAAGTACGAACCGGTGCGGATCATCGGCGCGGCCGACGTGCTCGCAGCGCCGCGAGACACGCTCGCCGATGCGGCGAACGTGTCGTTCGTCGAGATCCCCACGAGCGACTCCTGGATCCGCGACACGGGTCCCGTGTTTCTCGTGCCCCGCGACCGCGACCGCGCCGCCGGCGACCGGCCGCGGGCCGTCTGCTGGGACTGGAACGCCTGGGGAGGCAAGTATCCGCCGTGGGACGCTGACGCGGGCGTGTCGCGGGCGATCGCGAGCCAGGAGAAACTTCCCTCCATCGAGCCCCACGTGGTGCTCGAAGGGGGCGCGATCGAGACCGACGGCGACGGCACGCTCATGGCCAACGAGCGGTGCGTGGTCGATCCGAAGCGGAATCCCGACCTCGACCGCGACGCGATGGAGAAGGTGCTGCGGAAGCATCTCGCGATCGACCGTGTGATCTGGGTCGGAGGCGATCTCGCCGGCGACGACACCGACGGCCACATCGACCAACTCGCGCGGTTCGTAACGCCGGGCCGCGTGCTCGCCGCCCGCCAGCCCGATCGGCACGACCCGAACCACGCCTCGCTCGAAGCCAACCTCGCGATCCTCCGCGCCGCGGTCGATGCCCACGGGCGCCGGCTGGATGTGAATCCCATCGACATTCCATCGCGGTTCGCCTTCGAGGGCACGCAGCTCCCGGCAAGCCACCTCAACTTCCTCGTGGGCAACGGCTTCGTGGCGGTGCCCGTGTTCAACGGCCCGACCGACGAGCCGGCCCTGCGAATCATCGAAGGCTGCTTCCCTGGCCGCACGATCGAGCCCTTCGACTGCACCGCCCTGATCCGCGGCCGCGGCGCCATCCACTGCGTCACCCGCGATCAGATCGCCTGAATCCCGCGGGTTTTCGGCCTTGCCCCGCCGCCGTCCGTGGGCGACCATGACACGGCTTTCGTTCCGGGCGTGGAGTGTTGTGATGCAGCAGATGGCCGACGTGATGCAGGGGGCGGTGACGCTGCTCGCGCGGCTGATGCTCGCCGCGGTGTTCGCCAGCGCCGTGGCCAACAAGGTGCTGCACTTCTCCACGACGGCCGCCTACATGGCGTCGGAGGGGGTGCCCGTCCCGAAGTTCGCCCTCTTCGGCGCGATCGGCCTCCTGCTGCTCGGCTGTCTCGCCCTGCTTCTCGGGGCGTGGACGCGGATCGGGGCCCTGTGCCTGCTCGTCTTCCTCGCCGCCGCGACGTTCTATTTCCACGACTTCTGGCGGTTCGTCGACCCCGGCCAGCGGCAGCTGCAGACGATCCAGTTCATGAAGAACCTCGCCATCGGTGGCGGCCTCCTCTCGCTGGCCGCCTATGGTGGCGGGCCCTGGAGCGTCGACGGCTGGATTGCGCTGAAGCAGGAAGAAGCCGAAAGCACGCCGAAGCAGCGGACGACCGCCAAGACGTAGCGGTAGCGCGCGGTAGGGCGCGGTAGACTGCCGCCACCGCAGACCTGCGGTCAGGCGGTACCACCAGGGGACGATCATGAACACCTTGACGATGATCCGGCTGGCGACGGCCTGCGCCGTGGTCGGCGGCACGGCCTTCTGTCATGCCGCTGAGCAGCACGGAGAACCTTCGGGAGCGACCACCATGTCCGCGACCACCGCGTCCATGCCGACCACAAAACCCTTCGGCACGCTCCCCGACGGCAGGTCCGCCCATCTCTACACGCTCGAAGTGCCGGGCGGTTGGAAGGCAACGATCACCGACTACGGCGCGATCGTGACGTCGTTTCTCGTGCCGCCCAAGGATGGCACCGTGGGTGACCCCGTCGACGTCGTGCTCGGCTTCGACACGCTCGCCGGCTATCTCGCCGGCCACCCATACTTCGGCGCGATCTGCGGCCGCTACTCGAATCGGATCGCCGCTGGTCGCTTCGAACTCGACGGCAAGGCCTACACGCTCGCCACCAACAATGGCGCCAATCACCTCCACGGCGGCGTGAAGGGTTTTGACAAGCAGCTCTGGAAGGGCACGCCGAAGGCCACCGACCGGGGGCCGGCTGTGGAGTTCGAAATCGCCTCACCAGACGGCGACGAGGGCTATCCGGGCCGGCTCGTCGCGAAGGCTGTCTACACCCTCACCCCGGCCGGCGAACTGATCGTGGAAATGACGGCGACCACCGACGCACCCACGATCGTGAACCTCGTGAACCATTCGTACTGGAACCTGGCCGGGCATGGCTCGGGGTCGATCGCCGACCAGGAACTGGCCGTCGAGGCCGACCGCTACCTGCCGGTGGATGCCGGCTCCATTCCGACCGGCGAGTTCGCGGCCGTCGAGGGCACGCCCTTCGACTTCCGCGCCGAGCGCTCGCCCCGCGGCCGCTGCGGTCCGGCTATCGAGGCGATTCCGCCGAACGCCGGCCCCAACACACCCACGGGCGTCGATCACTGCTATGCCGTCCGCGGCTGGCAGCCCGATGGAACCCTGCGGAAGGCCGCCACGTTTCGCGATCCGGCCAGCGGCCGTACGCTCGAAGTGTTCTCCGACCAGCCGGGCGTGCAGGTCTACATGGGGGGCTTCCTGGACGGCACGCTGAAGGGGAAGGGCGGGGCGATCTACGTCCGGAACGGCGGACTGTGTCTGGAGACGCAGCGGTATCCCGACAGCGTCCACCATGCCGACTGGCCGAGCCCGCGGCTCGATCCGGGCGATACCTACCGGCACACGATGGTGCACCGCTTCACGCCGTGAGCGACGGGCGGAGTGGTTTTCCGCAGGTTGCCAACCTGCGGCTACGTGATGGCCGGGCATTCGGTAGCACAGGTTGGCAACCTGTGTCCGGGAGCAGGTTACCAACCTGCTCTACGGGGCGAATGAGAAACTCACGTGGTATGCGCCCGCGGAGGCGGTCTTGCCGGAGCCGGCCCGAGCCGGGTTGTACGCCACATTCCCCGAGCCCGACACGCCCACGTAGTAGACCCCGTCCTTCAAGGCCGTGAAGGCGAGCGAACTATCACGAGTTCCAGAGGCGTCGTCGTTGGCGGCGAGTTGTCGGCCGGCGGTGTCAAAGAGCCGCAGATAACTGTCGAGCGTCGAGGGTGTGGCGAGCGTGCGTGCTGAGACGTCGATCGTGAGCCGTTGTCCGGCGGCGAGGTTCACGCGGAAGAGATCGACGTCGCGACGGCCGCGCGAGCCGTCGCCGATCCGGCTCGCGAGCGTGACACGTCCCGTCGTCGTCACGGGTTGGGCGCGTCGCAGCGTGTCGCCGGCATCGCGCCGCAGGGTCGTGACGGCCGATTCAGACGGCGTGGATGGTGACGACGTCGCCGCGGCGACGATCGCTCTCACGGCGGCGGCCGCGTTGACGAGTCCGCCCGTCGCCACCTTGCCGGCAAGGGCGGCGACCGGCTTGACGGTCGAGAGGATCGCCCGCCGGATGTCCGCCGCCGTCGCCCGGGGGTTGGCCGCCGCCAGCAGGGCCACCGTGCCGGTCACATGCGGCACGGCCATCGACGTGCCGCTCGAGGTGGCATAACCACCGCCCGGCACCGTCGAGCGGATCGCCACGCCCGGTGCGGCGAGGTCGACGGAGGTGGATCCGTAGTTGGAGAAGGCGGCAAGCCGGTTGGAGCGGTTTGTGGCGGTCACCGAGATCACGGCGTCATCGGTGAAGTTGGCCGGATAGGAGGCGGTGCGGTCGTTGTTGGACGACTCGTTGCCGGCCGCCGTGACGAAGAGGATGCCCGCCCGGCCGCCGGCGGCGATCGCGTCGGCAAGCGCGGTCGACCGCTTCCCCCCGCCCCAACTGGCGTTGACGGCGACGATATTCACGCCGAAGTCGCGGCGCATCCGCGTGGCGTAGGTCACGGCGGCGACGGCGTCGCTCGTGAAGCCATTCCCCTCGGCATCCAGGAACTTGAGGCCCATGACCGAGACCTGCCAGTTCACCCCCGTCACGCCGATGGCATTGTTGCCCACCGCGCCGATCGTGCCCGCCACGTGCGTGCCGTGACCGTCGTCGTCCATCGGATCGGCGTCGCCATTGGCGAAGTCCCAGCCGTGAACGTCGTCGACGAAGCCGTTGGCGTCGTTGTCGATGCCGTCTCCTGCGATCTCGCGGGGATTTGTCCAGGTGTTGGCGGCAAGATCGGGATGCGTGTAGTCGAGGCCGCTGTCGATCACGGCCACCACGACGCTCCGCGAGCCGGTGGTGGTTTCCCAGGCCTCGGGGGCGTCGATGTCGGCGTCGGCAGCGCCCCCGAACGTGCCCGAGTTGTCCAGGCCCCAGAGCGCGTCGAACGAGGCGTCGTTGGGGATGGCGCGAGGCTCGAGGGCGCCGTCGGGCTCGATCGAAACGACCGTCCGCGTGCGGCCGGCCCACGCGAGCATGCCGTCGGGGGGCACGCCGGGTGCCACGAGGAGCTCGAAGCCCGTGCCGAGCGAGGTCGTCCTCCAGCCGAGGCCGCCCGCGAGGTCGGCCGCGGCCAAGGGTTCGACGGTGCGAAGGATCCAGGCTCCGCCGCGAACGTCGAGCTGCTGGCCGCCCCAGTCGATCCGCTGCGGGTCACCGGTCATGGCGGCCAGGCACGTTCGTGGTTCGAGCCGCTCGCAGTCGATTCGCAGCGGGGCGGTGCGGCGGCACTGGGCCCGGGATGAGCGGCGTGGCATGGCGGTCTGAAAGGTGTGAATTCGCGGGAATCCCGGCCCCTGGCTATCCTTCCATCGGCATCACGCTTCGAGTCCTCCTCCCTGGATGGTGGCAGACATGGTTTTTCCAGTCGGCGACGACAATTCGGACCGCCGGACCTTTCCGTTCGTGACGATCGCGCTGATCGCGGCGAACGTATTCGTGTTCGTCGTCCTCCAGGGTATGGGAGCCAACGAGGCCTTCACGATGGCCTACGTGCAGGTGCCGAAGGAGATTCTCACCGGGCAGGACATCGTCACCGAGCCGTCGCTGAAGACGATCCACACCCCCCAGGGTGACATCCAGATCACCGATCCGGGACTCATGCAGACGCCAGTCCCGCCGTGGATGACGCTGCTCACGGCGATCTTCATGCACGGCAGCATCATGCACCTGCTCGGCAACATGTGGTTCCTGTGGATCTTCGGCGACAACATCGAAGACGACATGGGCCACCTGAAGTATCTGCTCTTCTATCTCGCCACGGGCATCATCGCCTCGCTCACGTTCGTGGCGCTCAATGCCTCCGGGGAGGCGTCGCTCACCCCCTGCCTCGGCGCCTCGGGTGCCATCTCCGGCGTGCTCGGGGCCTATCTCGTGCTCCATCCGCATCGGCGCGTGAGTGTGATCCTGTTGCGGATGATGGTCGACGTGCCGGGCTACGTCGCCGTGGGCATCTGGTTCCTGTTCCAGCTCGTCAGTGGATTCCTCGATCAGGGCGGCGGCGGGGGCGTGGCCTACTCGGCCCACATCGCCGGCTTCGTGGCGGGCATGATCCTCGCCAAGCCGATGAGCTTCGCCTGGGCTCGCGAGGAGACCGATCCTCTGATCGTGCTCCGCAAGCCGACGCTCGTCGACCGGCTCGAACACCGCAAGTGGTGACGGCCGCTCGTAGCACAGGTTGTCAACCTGTGTGCATACCCGGCTCGCACGAAGCTCGGGGCTGCCCGTGCCCCGTCGCCGGACGTTCGCTCCGTCAGGAAGCCCAATCGCGTAAGCGATGGGGACATGCCGGCCGCGCCGCTCGGGGCTGCCCATGCCATCTCGCCGGACGTTCGCTCCGGGCATCCTGCCAATCCTGTTCGGCACGGGATTTGCGCCCTGGCGACTCGGAAGTCTGAGCAATCCAGGGAGAGTTGCGCTCCGATGGGTACGACGGTATCGTGCCTGCCATGGCTGGACGGGCGAAACGCGAGA